>QLAH01000670.1_pt1 | contig 14028 bp, 18 predicted proteins | sample 4693081 | NCBI WGS metagenome assembly QLAH01 (sample SAMN09425401, study PRJNA476045) | Lake water metagenome, whole genome shotgun sequencing project.
CGTGTGGGACGGGACGGGCTTGTTCATGATGTGCGATGCTTCGTCATTCCGCCGCCTCAAGCCGCCCGGCGATCAGCCGCGTGCCGCCCTGCCCTGCGATTTCCAGCAACGCCTTCAGGAGCAGGCTGCGGGCCACGGCGCTGCGGTAGGCGCTGGTGGCGTCAGCGGGGCGCAGCAGCGTCATGTTCTGGCGCATGGCAGCGCGGTCGTTGGCAAAGGCCTGGCCCTGGTCCGGGCTGTCACCGAACAAAGCTTTGGCCCCCTTGGGACTAAGGGTGTATCCCATCGACGCCCAGAACAGGGACGAGTCGGCCCATTGGGCCACGGCACGCGAACCCCCGTGCGTGCGGTGGAAACAGCGGGGGCTGTGCCACGCGGTGTTCCAGCACGTCGGCGATCAGCGCGTCGGCCCGGGTGATGTTGTTCCAGCCGCCGGGCACCAGGGTGCTGAGGCCCTTGATGGCCAGCACCGTCAGGTTGCGGCGGGGCAGACGCTCGAGGCGCTCGAGAACGGAGCTCATGCGGCCCCCTGCAGAGCCGCCAGACCCTTGAGGTTGAACCGCCCGAGCAGGTCCTGACGCTGCTCCGGATCCAGTCCATCCCCCTGGCCGATCACCTTGACCTGGAAGCGGTCGGCCACCAGCAGGGCGGTGGCCTGGGGACCCTGCTCCACCAGCGGCCAGCCCTGCAGCCGGCTCTGGCTGGCCTCGAACTTGCGTCGGGCCTCCGGTGCGGTGATGACATCGGAGATGGCCAGCAGGGCCTTCACCTGGCCGCCATGCTTGAGCCGGGCCTCGCTGAAGCCCCGCTTCTCCTGGGTGAACACCAGCTGGTCGCCGTCCTCTGGCTCGGGAAACAGACGGTTGAACGCCGTGCCGTTCACCACCTGGCTGAGCGGCACATCCGCCACCGTTCCGCCGGGCAACCAGGAGCGGAACGGCAGGAGCAGGAAGGCACCGATCGAGAGGCTGACGACCAGCAGCAGTCCCACTCCCCAGCGCAGCGTGCGGGCCATCGACTCCAGGGGAGGTACTGGATGACTCTTAGCGGCTTCTTCCGGCCGTGCGCCTGAATCGCCAGATTCCGACGCAATGGCGCCGGCCCGGTGGCCGCCTCAGGCCAGCCCCACCAGCTGCATCGAAAGGTCCCACATCCGCTCGGCCGTCACCGGGTTGCTGGCCTTCTCCGACAGCTCCTGGCTGAACTGCTTGCCCCCCTTCGTCTGGCGGTTCCCCCAGCTCCAGTGCACCCCGGAGACGGCGAAGTCCGGATCCGCCGCCACCTGGGCCACCCGTTCCCCCGCCAGGGCCTGGCTCACGTAGCCGCCGGTGATGTTCTTCTGGAACCAGGGGAAGATGGTCTGGAAGGCCCGCGGGGTGTGGCGGAACAGGGGGGTGTCGGCCACGCAGCCCGGGTAGAGGGAGGTGAACACGATGCCGGTGCTGCCATGCAGCCGGCGGTGCAGTTCCTGGGTGGTGATCATGTTGCAGAGCTTGCTGTCCTTGTAGGCCTTGCCGGGCTTGAAGCTCTTGCCGCTGGCCATGGCGATCGGGGCCTTGAAGCCGGCCGCGAAGCCCGAGAGGTCGCCGAGGTCGGCGGGCGCGGGGATGGGGATCTTGCCCCCCAGCTCCTTGGAGTTGGCGGTGACGGTGCCCAGGATCACGAGGCGCCGCGACGGGTGGGAGGAGCGCTTGAGGTCCTCCATCAGCAGGTGGATCAGCAGGAAATGGCCGAAGTGGTTGGTGGCCATCGAGATCTCGTAGCCCTGGGGCGAGCGCTCCGGATGCTTCAGCCGCGGCAGGTAGACCGCCGCATTGCAGACCAGGGCATCGAGGGGGCGGCCCGTGGCATGGAAGCCGTCGACCAGGGCACGGACGCTGTCGAGATCCGCCAGATCCACCTTCAGGTGGGTGACCGCGGCATCGGCAATGGCCAGGGCGGCCTGGGCACGGCGGGCCTTGTCGGTGTCCCTGCAGGCCATCACCACATGCCAGCCCCGATCCACCAGGGCCTTGGCGGCGAACAGACCGACGCCGGAGGAGGCACCGGTGATCAGGGCTGTTCCGGGAACACCGCCGGGGGCGGGAGAACGGGCGGGGTCACCGGAGGAGGTCACCATGGCGCGGATGGTCCGGGGGCGAGGGGGGCCCCAACCTACGGACGGGCGCCCTGGTTTCCAGAACCGGATGCCGGGGATTCAACAGTTGGAAATGGACGGTTCGACTGCCAGATCACCCGCAGGCGGTTCGGGGCGATCCACTGGCTCTGCTCGCGGATCAGGCGCTGTTCCCCTTCCACCATGAACAGGGCATCAAAACGCTCCCTGGCCTTGACCAGCTTGGCGTTCTCGATCTCCAGAACCGCCGAGATCTCCCCCTGGCTTTCCATGCGCTGCTGGTAGGCGCCGGCGAGCTGGAACAGGCTCACGCCGGTGAGGCCGATGAGCCCCAGCTTCACCGCCAGCCCGATGAGGCTGCAGACCAGCTCCTGCCTCTCGGCGGACAGCGAGAGCAGCTGGCTTTCCCTGCCATACCCCCCGGGTTCGGCCTGGGATCGGGGGGAGGGCACGGAGGAGACACCGCTGGCGGCTGGCCGCCAGGGGAGCGGGCCGACCGGACCCTCCGCGGCCGGTTGCAGCGCCGAGGAACGGCGCGGGCGGCTGGTGGGGCGGCTTGCAGCGGAGGACTGGCGCCGGGGGGGCTGGGGCTGGGTCTGGCGCACCTGAGGAAAGGCTGCGAGCCCTTTGCTTGTAGCAGCCTGTACGGGGCTTGCCAAGGGAGCAGCCCCTGCAGCTTCAGGCTTTGTAGAGGCTGAAGCAGAGACGCACGGCCAGCACGCCGGCATGGGCCGCCACGACGAGGGCAATCAGCACTTCGGCCTGGTTGATCGGGGTGACCATATCCGTGACGGTGAATGGAGTTTGACCGACCCATTCTTCGGCCATCGCGAGCTACGGTCCAGCCTGAGGCCCTGCCCTGTCACAGCTCTTGATGGCGCTTCCACCCTGCTCCGAGCCCCTGAAGGTGTCCGCCGATCAGGTGCGCGGGCTCGACCTCTCCCCCCTGGCGGGCCTGGCGTCCCTGGCACCGGCCGCGCTGCTCACCGCCGCCAGCGGAGTGACGATCGATTTCGACTGGCCCCGGGACGCCGCAGACCCGCGCGAGCTCTCGGAGATCCCGGAACTGCGGCTGTGGAGTCTGCGGGCGGATGCGCTCCACCCCTGGCTGCCCCTGGTGCTGGAGCGCAGCGGGGGGCAGCTCACCCGCCATGTGGCGATGCTGCTCCCCCACGGCTTCAGCCCCACCGACGGCATCCGCTTCGCCCCCGAGAGCCTGGAGCTCTGGATCACCCAGCGCCTGTTCCTCCTCGACCACTGGGCCGCCGCCGGGGGCATCGAGTGCCGCGCCAACCTGGGACAGATGGCCGCTGTCCTCGGCTACGAGCTCGACCCCGGTTTCTGGAGCGTGATCCCCTGAGCCTCGAACCACAGGCCGACGGCGCGGCGGCCGCTGTCCAGCGCCAGCACCAGGGTGATGGCCCGCAGCATCCCCACCAGCCGCTCCTCCCGGACCTGCTCCAGTCTGCTGGCGGACCACTGGGCGGGCCAACGTCATGACAACGCAGGCCTCCCCATCCATCCAGCCGACGCCGCCGGTTCGCTGGATCGCGCCCTGCTGCCTCGAGGGGGCCTGGCAGATGGCCATCGATGCCTGGCTGCTGCAGCCCCAGGCGACGAACCCGGCGGCGGCGGCGGGCCCCGCGCCGGCCTTCCGTCTCTACCGCTGGTCGCGGCCGACCCTGTCCCTCGGCTGGCACCAGCGGCGCCTCGAGCCCCACTGGTGTGACCTGGCCCGGCAGGGGCGCCTGGCTCTGGTGCGCCGGCCCAGTGGGGGCCGGGCCGTGCTCCACGGCGGCGATCCCACCTATGCCCTGGTGTGGCCCCGGCCCCAGGGAACCCGGGCAGAGGTCTACGGCCGGGCCCTCACCTGGCTGGTGGAGGCGTTCGCGGCCCTGGGCCAGCCGCTGCAGAGCGGCCGCCAGGCGGCCAGCCTGCAGCGCAGCAGCTGCTTCGCCACCAGCACCGCCGCCGACCTGGTGCACGCCAACGGGGCCAAGCGGGTGGGCAGTGCCCAGCTGTGGCGCGGCGGCCACCTGCTCCAGCACGGTTCGATCCAGCTGGACCCCAGCCCTGCCCTCTGGCGCGCGGTGTTCGGTGACGACCCTCCGTCCCTCGATCCCCTGCCGCTGGACGGCGAGGCGCTGGAGCGGCACCTGCGGCGATCGGCGGCACGCCTGTTGCCCCCGCTGGCGGGGCACGGCGGCCTCGATCACGACACGCCCCAGCCAGCTTCCGCGGCCCTCACCCCGGCCGAACGGGCGGCGATCGCCCCGGATCTGGACCGCTACCGGGTGACCCTGTCGGTGAGCGGGGACACCTCCCCGGAGCTGACCATGCCGCGGGCCACCTGACCCAGGGCCATGCCGAGGGGGTAGCCGTTCTCGCGCCGCGCCACCGACAGCAGGTTGGCGGGGAGGCGCAGGCCCAGCTTCTTCAGCACCGCGTCCCCCAGCTCGGGGCGCTCGACGGTGCCGCAGGGCAGACCGGCGGCACTCAGGACCAGCAGCCGCTGGTGGTTGCCGTCATCCAGCTGGAGGGCGGCCTGCCAAAGCGGGGCGGATTCCGGGATGGCGGGCAGGCTGGAGAGGGGCTGCAGATGGTCGCCCACCCGCTCCCTGTCCCAGCACTGCACGGGCAGGGCCTGGAGGGGGCTGTCGTCGATGACCCCTTGCCAGCGGCCCCGGTCGCAGACCAGCAGCCAGTCCGCCGGGCCCTTGCTGTCCTTGTCGGCGGGCGGGGTCCCGTCACCGGCCTCGGCGATCGGCGGGGCGGTGCCGAGGCGGATCCGGCTGAGCTCCCGCAGGCTGGTGTCGGCCTCCAGCACCCGGAAGCGGCGCTGGGCCACATCCCTGACCTTGAGATCCTTGAGGGCCTGCTGGACGACCAGCATCTGTTTCTGGTTGCGGGCCGCCCCCAGGCCGAACCAGCCCAGCAGGATCAGCCAGGCGCCGCCGATGCCGCCACCCCGCAGCAGCACCACCGTGCCCATGCCCACGGCGAACAGGGACAGGAACCGGCCGCAGGCATTGGCCACCTCCACGCCCCGGCGCTGGCTGCCGGAAAACTCCCAGACCAGCGCCTTGACGATCAGCCCGCCATCGAGGGGCAGTCCGGGCAGCAGGTTGAACAGCCCCAGGATCAGGTTGAGGGCGCCGAGCCGTTCCACCACCTGGCCCAGGACGGGGGTGAGGTGGCTGGCGGCATGGGTGGAGGCCAGCAGGCCAATGCCCAGCAACAGGCTCACCGCCGGCCCCGCCGCCGCCACCATCAGGGCACCCCGGGCGGTGGAGCATTCCCGCTCCACACTGGCCACCCCCCCCAGCAGGAAGAGGGTGATCGATTTCACCTTCACCCCCTGCTGCAGGGCCACCAGGGAGTGGCCCAGCTCGTGCAGCAGCACGGAAACGAACAGGGCCAGGGAGGTGACCAGGGCCACGGCCCAGAGCGCCGCGGGCGTGAGCTGGCCGCGGAGGCTGAGGGCGTACTGCTGCTGGAAGCCGAGGGTGGCCAGCAGCAGGATCACGAACCAGCTCGGGTGGATGCGCAGGGGAATGCCGCGGATCGTCAGCAATTGCCAGCCTTCACCCACGGGCACCGTCCGGGCAGTGATCCGGCCATGGCCGGAGTTGTCGCGCCCATCCTAGAAAGACAGCCCGGCCCACCTTGTTCTGGTTTCCTCTCCGCTGCTGAAGGTCTGTGGGCTGCGGGAGCCGGCCCAGGCCACCGCCATCGCCGCCCTGGGGGTCGATGCGATCGGCGTCATCGCCGTGCCCAGCTCGCCCCGCTTCGTGCCGGCGGCGCAACGCCCCGATCTGTTTGCGGCCATGGCCGCCGGCCAACCGGATTGCTTCGGTGTGCTGGTGGTGGCGGATCCCGGCGACGACCAGCTCGAGGAGCTCGGGCCGGGCCGGGGCCATGCGGTGGTGCAGCTCCATGGCAACGAAAGCGTGGAGCGTTGCCGTGAGCTGTCCCAGCGGCTGGGGGTTCGGCTCTGGAAGGCCCTGCGGGTGCGCGGCCCGGCGGATCTGGAGACGGCGGACGCCTATGCCGGGGTGGTGGAGGCCCTGTTGCTCGATGCCTGGCAGCCCGGCCAGCTGGGGGGAACCGGGCATCGGATTCCCATCGCCTGGCTGGAGGGTTTCCGGCCGGCCTCCCCCTGGTGGCTGGCCGGTGGGGTCGGCCCCGAGACGGTGGCCGAGCTGCTGGAGACGCTGCGCCCCGATGGTCTGGATGCCTCCAGTGCCCTGGAGGACCGTCCCGGCCTCAAGAACCTGGCCAGGGTCGCGGCCCTGGTGAGCGCGGTGCGTGGATCCCCCACCGGTTGATTGGCGTTTGGCGCCTCCGGGTGCAGGATCGGTGCAGTCCAACCCCTGTGCTCCCCTTGGCCTTTCTCCGTCACGCCTTGCCGATGGGTTTGCTGCTGGTGCTGGGACCAGGGGCCGCCCTCAGGGCCCAGGACCTGGTGGGCTGCCAGCTGGTGCAGGGAACCCTGCAATGCGTGCCGGGGATCACCGCCGATCCCCAGCAGCAGATCCAGCTGCTGCGCCAGGAGATCGCCGGAGATCAGCAGATCGAAGGGGCGGTGGAGCAACGGATCGCCGGACTCAACCAGCTGCTGCTGCAGGGGGAAGCCCGCCAGGGGGCCCTGCTGCAGGCCACGGCGGCAGCGGAGGGTCTGACCACCCTGCCCCCCAGCGCCTTCCATTGGTATCGGCTCGCCCCCGGCACCGGCCAATGGCAGCTGATCCAGGGCGCCAGCGGGCCCACCTATGCCTTGACAACCGCGGACGTGGCCTCCCAGGTGATGGTGGTGGTGGCCGTGCCCACCGCCTCCGGCAGCCAGCGGAGCGTGTCCCAGGTGGTGGGGCCGGTCATGGGTCAGCCCTGATCCTGGGCACCAGCCCGTGGCTCAGTTCAGCAGGGACTCCTGCTGACGCACGAGCTCGAAGAACTCCTGCTTGAGGCTGGGGTCGTGGCGGAAATCACCGCGCACAACCGAGTTCACCATGCTGGTCTGGGGTTCCTTCACCCCGCGCCACTTCATGCAGTAGTGCTGGGCCTTGACCAGAATCGCCAGGCCGAGGGGTTCACAGAGCCGTTCGATCTCATTGGCCAGGATGATCACGGCCTCCTCCTGGATGTGGGGCCGCGAGAAGACCCAGTCGGCCACCCGGGAGAACTTCGACAGACCGATGACCCGTTCGCCGGGCTTGATCCCGATCCAGCAGTTGCCAAGGATCGGCACCAGATGGTGGGAGCAGGCGGAGCGGATGGAGATGGGCCCCACCGTGTAGATCTCGTCGAGCTGCTTCACGTTGGGGAAGCTGGCGATCTTGGGTTGCTCGTGGTAGCGACCCTTGAACACCTCATGGAGATACATCTTGGCCACCCGCTCGGCCGTCTCCTCGGTGTTGTGGTCGTTCTCGATATCGATCACCAGGCTGCGCAACAGTTCGCGCACCTTGCCGGCGACTTCAATCTCCAGCTGGTCGAGCTCTCCCTCGCGAAGATGTTCGGAGATGTTGTCGTTGGCCAGAAACGGCACGCCTTCCTTCTGCAGTCGCTCGCGGATCCGCAGGCTGACGGGAATGGGGGTCGTGACGGGAGAGGCCTGACGGGCGTTGAGGCCGCTGGGAAGGGTGGATGTCATAAGGGGGGTTAGAAGGCTCCGGCGGCTGGCATCAGGGTGAGGTCCTCAACCGTCTGGCTGTGGGGTTGCCGCGCAAGGTAAAGCAGGGAATCAGCCACCTGCTCGATGGAAAGCATGGCACGTCGGTCGAAGGAACTGTGGACGGTTTCACTGTCCCAGAGAGGTGTATTCACCGCCCCAAGGGTGAGGGTGGTCACGGCGATGCCGGCGCCCCGTTCCTCCGCCTCCAGGCAGCGGCTGAAGGAGGCCAGGGCGGCCTTGCTGACGCAGTAAGCCCCCCAGTCGGGGAAGGCATTCCGGGCCGCATGGCTGCTGACGTTGATGATCCGGCCGCCACCGGCCTGCCGCAGGCCGGGCAGCACCGCCAGGCAGACCTGGAAGACGCTGGTGAGGTTGAGCTGCAGCAGCCACTGCCAGCGCTCGAGGGGCATGGTCGCCAGCGGTCCGGTCCAGGCGGCGCCGGCGTTGTTGATCACCACCGATGGCAGCAGCCCCCGCCCGAGCAGCTCGGCCATGGCGCCGGGAATCGCGTCCGCCTGGGCCAGGTCGAGGACCAGGGTCTCGACGCGCCGGCCGGCCTGCCCCAGCTCCCCGGCCAGGGCGTCGAGGTCAGCACCGCTGCGGGCCACCAGCAGGAGGTCGTAGCCCTCGGCGGCGAAGCGGCGGGCGGCGGCGGCGCCGATGCCGCGGGAGGCACCGGTGATCAGGGCGGCGGGCAATGGACGACTGGGCAGCCGGGCAACCCTACGGCGCGAGGGCGGGATCCGTTGCCGCCCCCTCCAGCACCTGTCCCATGCGCCGGAACTTGGCGTAGCGGGCTTCCAGGAGGGCGGATTCGCTGCAGGTCTGCAGTTCGGCGAGCTGGGCCAGCAGGGCGGAGCGCAGGGTCTCGGCGGCCTGCATCGGCGCCCAGTGGTTGCCTCCGGAGGGCTCCTTCAGCAGGGCATCCACCAGCCCCAGCTGCAGAAGGTCGGCGCCGGTGATGCGCAGGGCCTCGGCGGCGGCGGGGGCCTTGGCCGCATCGCGCCAGAGGATCGAGGCGCAGGCCTCGGGGCTGGCCACGGTGTAGACGCTGTGCTCGAACATCAGCAGCCGGTCGGCCACACCGATGCCGAGGGCGCCGCCGGAACCCCCCTCACCGATCACCACGGCGACGATGGGCACCCGCAGGCGGAACATCTCCCGCAGGTTGACCGCGATCGCTTCGCCCTGGCCCTCCTGTTCGGCCTTGACCCCCGCGTAGGCCCCGGGGGTGTCGATGAAGCTGAGGATCGGCAGGCGGAAGCGGTCGGCGTGGTCCATCAGCCGCATCGCCTTGCGGTAGCCGCCGGGGGAGGCCATGCCGAAGTTGCGGGCCACGTTCTCCTTCATGTCCCGGCCCTTCTGGTGGCCGAGCAGCACCACCGCCTGGTCACCGATGCGACCCACCCCACCCACCAGGGCGCGGTCGTCGTTGCCGCGGCGGTCGCCGTGCAACTCCACCCACTCGTCGGTGATGACCTGGATGTAGTCGAGGGTGCTGGGCCGCTGGGGGTGGCGGGCCACCTGGATCTTCTGGGCCGGGCTCAAGGAGCTGAAGATCTCCTCGCGGCGCCGGGTGGCGAGGGTTTCCAGCTGCAGCAGCTGCTGGCTCACATCCACCTCGGAATCCCGCGCCAGCTGGCGGATCTGTTCGATCTGCTCCTCCAGCTCCACCAGCGGTTTCTCGAAGTCCAGCAGGACGCGGCGGGCCATGGTCGGAAGAGCGGGGGACGGATCAGGCGGAAGGGAAATCAGGTGGAGGAAAGGCTGGGGACCGGTGCGGGGGCCTCCAGGCCCAGGGCCTGGAAACCGTGGCGCAGGGAGGCGGCGCCGATGAGATCCATCTTCTCCAGGGTGATGTTGTTGCGGCCCCAGCTGAAGTTGGTGTGCAGGCCTTCGAACTCCAGCAGCATCGCTTCGGCGAAGCAGGCGAACATCTCCCGCTGGGGATTGGCCATGTCCGCCGCCTCCATCATCTGCCAGCCGATGTCGGAGCCGAAGGCCACGATGCCGCCCTTGAGGACGTGGATGCCGTCGCCGGAGGCCCTGGTGTCCAGGTTCTTGGGGTAGCCGCCATCGACCATCAGGCAGGGGCGGCGCAGGCGGCTGGGATCGATGTTGCTGGCCTGGGCCAGGCTGGCGACCCACACCACCACATCCGCCTCCTCCAGGGCCTCCTCCAGGCCGAGGATGCGGCCACCGCCCAGTTCCTGCTGAAGATCGGCCAGGGGCTGGGGACGGCGGGCCACCAGCAGCAGTTCCTGCACGCCGGTGCGCTGGGAAAGCCAGCGGCAGACGGCGCTGCCGATGTCACCGGTGGCGCCCACCACGGCAACCTTCGCCCGACGCAGGTCGATGCCCAGTCGGGGGGCGTTCTCCTCCACCTGGCGGCACAACACCCAGGCGGTGTGGGTGTTGCCGGTGGTGAAGCGCTGCCAGTCGAGGGTGGTGGCCCGCACCTGCTGTTCCCTGAGCAGCTTGAAATCCTCGAAGATGATCGAGGTGAAGCCCCCCAGGGCGGTGATGTCGATGCCGTTCTTCTGGGCCAGCTCCATGGCGTTCAGCACCTTGCGCTTGGCCGTCTTGAAGCGGCTGAGCATCTCGGGGACGAACACCGAATCGATGTAGGCCCCTTCGATGCGCTTGCCCGTGGGGCTGGTGACGCTGATCCGCTCCACCAGCTGGGGGGGGGCGCTGCACCACATGTCCAGATCCCCTTCGGCGTATTCCTCGAAACCAAGGCTTCGCGCCAGATTGCGCGCCGACTCGAAGCTGGTGGAATGACCGATGAGGCCGAACATGCAGGGACGGGAATGCGGCGGCGGGAGCGGGGCCGGATGTCGCCGACGCTACATCCTCCCCCGGTGCAGGGGAGCGGTTCGGCTCAGCCCACCAGGGCCGCGGCAGCCATGCGGGCGATCTCCCGAGGGGTGAAGCCGATGTCGGTGAGGGCGTCCTGGTAGGCGATCAGGAAATCCTCGATCAGGTCTTCCTTCTCCATGTGCAGGACGGCGGCATCGGCGGCGACCCGATCCAGCATGCGGCGCACGTGGGGAAGGTTGTCCCGGTTGGCCTGCTCCAGCTCGGCGCGGGACTCTTCGAGGTGGGCCTTGAGCCACTCCTGGCCGTAGTTGAGGTGGGTGTACTCATCCTTGACGACCCCCTCGGTGATCTTGCGGGCGAAGGGATCGGCCACGGGGATATAGATGTGGTAGGCCGAAATGGCGAAGGCCTCGATCAGCAGGGCCTGGATGAGCAGGCAGGTGACCACCTTGCCCTCCTTGAGGGCCGCCTGGAAGTTGTTGCGCAGGGGGGAGAAGAACTCCTGGGCGAAGGGCATGTCGGCGGTGACGCCCAGGTTGTTGGCGCAGGCGGTGAAGCCCTTCATGTGCTTGAGCTCCATGCGGGCCAGGCGGGTCAGCTCCTCGGCCTGGTCGGGAAGCAGGGTTCCGAGGGACATGTAGTTGTCGTGGGCTTCCTGCTCGCCCTCGATCACGATGGCGTTGATGCGGCTGTAGGCGTCCTTGTAGGCGGCGGTGGTGAAGTCGGGAAGCTCACTTCCCTCGAACGGGCCCGAGGGATCCAGCGCGGAATCGACGGACGGGGTGGTTTCGAGGGTGGGCATGGGAACCACAGGCTCAGGCAATCAGACGACTCTAGTCATGGTCTGCCGGAAGTCGGCGGCCAGTCGCTGCGCACCAGGGCGTCGAGGCGCCGCTCCCAGCTGCCCACCAGGCGCAGGAAGAGTTTGCGGCCGAGGGCCTCGCTGGCGCCGCCGGGGTCACCGATGACGCCGCTGGTGCTGAGTTCCTCCGTACGCCAGGAGCTGGGGCAGGCCCCCTCCAGGCTCCAGCCGGTGGGTGGGGGTGGGGAGGGGGCCAGGCCGTCGGCGGCGGGCAGGGCGCCGACGGTGGCCGGCTCGAGGAACAGCATCAGGCTGGTCTCGGCCAGGCCGGCATGCAGCCCCGTGCTGCGTTCCGGTTCGGGAATCAACTCCTCCAGGCCATCGGCGCCACGCCAGAGGAAGCAGGGCAGGACCGCCAGGCCGGGTTCGATCACCCGCAGCTCCCGGGCCGCCGCCTCCAGCAGGCCGATCTGGCCACCATGGGCGTTGAACAGCACCAGCCGCTGGAAGCCCGCCGCCGCGATTCCCCGGCCCACGGACCGCACCAGCTCAAGCACCAGATCGGCCGGAAGGCTGAGGGTTCCCGGGAAACCCAGGTGCTCCGGGGAAAAGCCGATGCTCTGCAGCGGCAGCCGCCAGATCGGCAGGTCGGGATCGAGACGCTCCAGCACCGCCTCGGCCACCCGTTCGGCGAACAGGGCATCGGTGCCCAGGGGCAGCAGGGGCCCGTGCTGCTCGATGGCGCCGAAGGGCCACACCACCGTGCTGCCCGGGCGGGCCGCCTGGTCACGCACCGCCGTCCAGCTGAGACTGGCCAGGCGTCGCTCGGTGCTGGGGGGCATCGGCGGGGGGAGGGCGGGCCTCAACGGGTGATTCGTACAGTGTGGAGCCCCGTGCTTCGCTGAGGACCTCCATGGCAGGAACCGGCAACCCCGCGCCGCGTCAGCCCCGGAACCCCGCCCAGCGCCCCATGCCGCCGGCGAGGCCTTCCGGGTCGGCCCCGGCACCGCTGCGCAAGCCTCCCCAGGTGTTGATGATCAAGAAGGAGGAGGAGGCGGTGGCTGAGGCACCCCCCGCCCCCGCCCCGGCGAGCCCGGCTGCGGCGCCGGTGCGCCCGCCGGCGGCCCCTCCGGCGGACGAGGACCGTTTCAGCATGGAGGGTCTCGAAGGCCTCACCATGGCCGACCTGCTCGGGCCGGCTTCCGATCGCCGCGGCGGTGCCCAGCGGGCGGCCAGCCGGGGACCCGCCGTCGAGGCCGCCCCCGGCGAACCCTCCCGCCAGGCCCGCACCGTCGATGACTTCGACTTCGACGAAGAGGCCTTTCTGGCCGCCCTCGATGAGAACGCCCCCGTCGGCACCACCGGCGAGGTGGTCAAGGGGGTGGTGATCGGCATGGAAAGCGATGGCGTCTACGTCGACATCGGCGGCAAGGCCCCCGGCTTCATGCCCAAGGGCGAGTGCGGCCTGGGGGCGATCACCAACCTCAAGGAGCGCTTCCCCAAGGGCCTGGCGATCGAGGTGCTGGTCACCCGGGAGCAGAACGCCGACGGCATGGTGACGATCAGCGCCCGCGCCCTGGCCCTGCGCCACAGCTGGGAGAAGGTGCGCCAGCTGGAGAAGGAGGGCAAGGTGGTCCAGGTCAAGGTGAACGGCTTCAACCGTGGCGGCGTCACCTGCGACCTGGAGGGGCTGCGCGGCTTCATCCCCCGCTCCCAGCTCAATGAGGGCGAGAACCACGAGGCCCTCGTCGGCCAGACCCTGGGGGTCGCCTTCCTGGAGGTCAACGCCGACACCCGCAAGCTGGTGCTCTCCGAGAAGCGGGCCGCCACCGCCGCCCGTTTCGCCACCCTGGAGGTGGGGCAGCTGGTGGAAGGCCATGTGGCCTCGGTCAAGCCCTACGGCTATTTCGTCGATCTGGGCGGCGTCAGCGGCCTCCTGCACCATTCCTGCATCACCGGCGGCGTCCTGCGCGACCTGCGCGAGGCCTTCCAGCAGGGGGAGGCCATCAAGGCCCTGATCACCGCCATCGACCCCTCCCGGGGCCGCATCGCCCTCAACACCGCCCTGCTGGAGGGTCCCCCCGGCGAGCTCCTGATCGCCAAGGACACCGTGATGGCCGAGGCCGAGGACCGGGCCCACCGGGCCCGGTCCCTGCTGCGCCAGCAGGAACAGGACGCAGGATGAGCACAGCGTTGCTGGCCCCCGGTCCTGACTGGGAGCTCGACTACTACTCCAGGCCGATCCTGGAGGCCGATGGCAAGAAGCGCTGGGAGCTGCTGATCTGCACCACGGCGGGTCTGGGGCCGGAGCCGGAACCCTTCCGCTGGTCCATGGCGTGCCCGGCCGCCAGCGTCAATTCCCAGTGGTTGCGCGGGGCGATCGAAGCGGCCATCCAGGACGCCGCCGCCCAGGGCTACGGACCGCCGCGGCGGCTGCGCTGCTGGCGCGGCTCGATGCGCGCCATGGTGCAGCGGGCCGCCGAAGGGCTGGGCCTGGAGCTGGTGCCCAGCCGGCGCTGCTACGGCCTCGTGGAGTGGCTGCGGGAGCGGCAGGCCACCGTCTACCCGCAGGAGCCGGGCTACATGGCCGGTCCCCTGGCGCCCCCGCCGCAG
>QLAH01000671.1_pt1 | contig 13951 bp, 13 predicted proteins | sample 4693081 | NCBI WGS metagenome assembly QLAH01 (sample SAMN09425401, study PRJNA476045) | Lake water metagenome, whole genome shotgun sequencing project.
TGTTCATGGAACTTCAACTGCTTCTGAAGTTCCTGCTTTTCCTCGGATGTTAGATAGTTTCTGAATCCCATGGCTCATTTCAGAACTTTAACGTATTATATGCGGTTTAGATGACTAGCAGCTTATTACGGCCCGCAAACAGCTAGAACAATCCCTAGCTAGAGATATTCAAGAACGCCTGCTGGCCGAAAGCCAATTGCGGATTCAAAGTGCAGCCCTAGAAGCCTGCGCCGATGCAGTACTCATTACCGATGTGCAGGGTCGCGTGGAATGGGCCAACCCTGCCTTTACCGCTATCACCCAATACAACCTCGATGAAGCCAAGGGCAAAAATCCGCGAGAATTAGTAAAATCAGGCCAGCATTCCAACAGCTTTTATCAGCAACTCTGGAAAACCATTTTATCAGGCCAGTGTTGGCGAGGAGAAATGATTAATCGCCGTAAAGATGGCAGCCTATATTACGAATTTTCTACCATTACTCCTGTTTTCGATACTCAGGGAAAAATCAACCGTTTTATTGCCATCAAACAAGATATTTCTGAACGCAAAGCCATTGAGTTAACTCTGCGCCAACAATCCGAACGAGAGCGTATGGTTCAGGTCATTACCCATCGCATTCGTCAAACCTTAGACCTGGCTCAGATTTTAGAGACAACCGTGAATGAAGTCTGTCAGTTTTTGGATGTAGATCGAGTCTTAATCTATCGCTTTAGCTCTGCTCAGGGTAGAACTGTAGTTGCTGAGTCTGTTAGAAATAATTGGCCGTCTTCCCTAGGCATTGAAATGCCAGAATCCTACTTTTTTGAACTAGAAAGTAACTTCTCGCATCAGGGATATACCGAGGTCATTGACGATGTCAGAAAAGCGAACCTTAACCCCTATCACCGTCAAATTTTAGATCGACTTAAAGTAAAGGCAAAGCTAATGGTGCCGCTATGGCAAGGGCATACCCTATGGGGGATGATGGTGGCCCATCAGTGTCGATCCACTCGGGTTTGGCAAGCGCTAGATCGGGACTGTTTAACCCAACTTGCGGTACAGGTAGAAATTGCTATCCATCAATCAGAACTGTATCGTCAACTGGCCCTAGTTAACCAAGAGCTTGAGCAACTGGCCACCCAGGATGGACTTACCCAAATTGCCAATCGCCGCACCTTTAACCGAGTCCTATTCCAAGAATGGGAACGGCTGCGGCGGGAAAAACAACCCCTCTCGCTGTTGTTAATTGACGTTGATTATTTCAAGCGCTACAACGACCACTACGGGCACCAAGCGGGAGATGATTGTCTGCGCCAAGTGGCCCAAATGTTGCAGCAAGCAGCCCAGCGCTCGGCAGATTTGGTGGCTCGCTATGGGGGTGAAGAGTTTGCCGTACTGCTGCCCCAAACCAACATCCAGGGGGCGATTGAAGTAGCGCAAAATATCCAAAACCTCCTCCATAGCCTAGGAATCGAACATCGCTATTCCCCCATTTCCCCCCAGGTGACTGTCAGTATCGGGCTAGGCACCGTTGTCCCCAGGCCCACCATCTCAACGAAGCAGTGGGTCTACCAGATCGACCAAGCCCTCTATGCCGCCAAGGCCCAGGGGCGCAACAGCTATGTTCAGGCCCCAGTGGCCATAGTCTCCCTCCCCTCCGAAGCCTAGGCCACGGCCATTCAGACTCAGTAGATCACAAACTCGCCTTACTGCCCTGAGGTTAGCCCTCACCCAGGAGGGCTAACGCTTATACCCATCTCATCTCCACTCATAACAGCCTGGGAGATCCCCCTAAATCCCCCTTGGCAAGGGGGACTTTGAATCCGATTCCCCCCTTTTTAAGGGGGGCTAGGGGGGATCAACCCTCAGCGCCAAAGGAGCCAAGACTTAGGTAACCTGAGTTCAGGATAAGCCAGCCGCTGCAAGCTTGAGAAACCTGCTTCCAGCTTGCGCTTTAGACCTCACCCTAAATCCCTCTCCCCAAGGGAGAGGGACTTTGAGCCTTGCTAGCTCCCCTCTCCTCGTGGGAGAGGGGCTGGGGGTGAGGGCAAAGCCAATGCTAGGGGATATCTTTTCGATCTACTGAGACTACTTAGCCCGCTTAGCCCGCTTAAATTAACCTGAGTTCGGGATCAGCCAGTCGCTGCAAGCTTGAGAAACCTGCTTCCAGCTTGCGCTTTAGACCTCACCCTAAATCCCTCTCCCTTGGGGAGAGGGACTTTGAGCCTTTCTAGCTCCCCTCTCCCTTGGGGAGAGGGACTGGGGGTGTAGCTTGCTTCCCGCAGGGTGGTCTACCAGGGGATCTGGTCACGATGTCTAACCCGAACCGAGGTTAAATTAGCAGTAACGATTCTTCTCAAGGCGACAGATTACGGCGATCTCAGCATCCAACATAGATCGCAAAAATTCTTCAAAAGCCTACTGAGCAAGGAGTTTATCCCTTTAAGTTATTGCATCCAGACCAATTCTACACAAAACTTAACACCTTTCTGTTGAGAATTATTCCGATTTATGGTGAGATTGGCTTGTTGAACCTGGTTCTCAATAAGCCTCGATGAACCGCAGCACGGTTCTCCTCTCTCTTGGGGGGCGTTTAGGCTCCAACATCCTGCCCCCCTTTCCTCCATCCTTTTCTTTGCCCCCTAACCCATGATCCATTCCACCCAGCCCAAAGCCCTTTGGCTCAATGTAAGCGCCAGTTTTCAGCGGTTTGATCAAGCCCTCTTAAAAACCCTGGCCCGCTACATAGATATTGCCCACTGGGCCTATCGCCAAACCCCCGACGAACCCAGTTCCCTGACCGTTGCCCTCGACCTGCTGCACGATTTCATGGCAGAGCAAAACCATCCCCTACACCTGATTGGCCACGGTACGGGCGGGCTGATGGGGCTGCTCTATGCCCGTCAGTGCCCTGAGCGGGTGCGTTCCCTCACCCTGCTTTCCGTGGGCGTTAACCCCATGGTCGATTGGCAAGCTCACTACTACGCCCAACTCGAAGCGCTGCCTTGCTCCCGTCAGCGAGTGTTGGCCCAGATGGCCTACACCCTGTTTGGCCACCAGGCTCGCCCCCTGGTGAGCGGCTGGGTGCGCTTGCTAGAGCAGGATTTGGCCCATTCTCCCTCGCCCCATTCTCTCTGGAAGCGCTCCAGTTCCTTTCCGGGGCAGGTGCCCGTGCCGATGATGGTGTGCGGCAGTGAGAATGATGCCGTGGTGGATCCGGCCCAAATTCAAGGCTGGCAACCCTGGCTAAAATCGGGGGATCGGCTGTGGCAATGCCCCGGTGGACGACACTTCTTTCACGCCGCCTACCCCGAAGCCGTAGCCCAGGAGGTGCTGAACTTTTGGCAAGTGCCCACCGTGCCCCAGGGTGTGTTTTGCCTCGCCAGCCTGCGCGATGCCTAGAACAGGTCATCATCCCCAAGCCCCCAGAAACCCGGTTTCTCGGCTTGATGATCAGGGATTTCGGGCCAGCGCAGTAGAAACCGGGTTTTTAGCCCATGGCCCTCAGCCGCCCCATCCGGGAAGCATTCATCGGGACTCAGGAGATCAAAAACTCGCTTTACTGCCCTGAGCTTGGCCCTCACCCTAAATCCCTCGCCCAAGGTAGGAGAGGGACTTTGAAAGACTTCCGGATCCCCTCTCCCAGGAGGGAGATGGGCTGGGGGTGAGGGCCAAGCTCAGGCTAGGAGGCATCTTTGTGATCTACTGGGACTGGGCCGCAAACGAGCTAGATCCGCGTTACAAAGGCGAATCCGCTGATTCAGTGGCACCATGGAAACAACGGATCTTGAATCCTAAAACCCATCAAGGAAGATAACGAATGGCTAGGCTGCGTCAGGTGTTGCTCGGAATTTGTCTGCTGGGGATCATGGCATGGACGTGGGATGCCCTGCCCTACTACGCCACCGCCGATTCCCTATCCAATCAGCCTTCATTGACCTCAGCCGCCATCACCGAAGACAACCTGGCCATCGCCACCTTTGCCGGGGGCTGCTTTTGGTGCATGGAAAAACCCTTCGATGTCCTAGAAGGTGTAGTGTCTACCACCTCTGGCTACACCGGAGGAACCGTCGAAAACCCCAGCTACGAGCAGGTCTCCGCCGGAGGGACGGGCCATGTGGAGGCGGTGCAGATCACCTATGATCCAGCCCAAGTCACCTACGATGACCTACTTTCGGTGTTTTGGCAGAACGTGGATCCCCTGGATAACCGAGGCCAGTTTTGCGACAAGGGCAGCCAGTATCGGGCCAAAATTTTTGTACAAACCGATCAAGAGCGTCAGCTCGCCGAGACCTCTAAACAAGCCCTAGCCAGTCGCTTTGGCAACCAGCCCATCGCCACCGCCATCGAACCCACTCAACCCTTCTATGCCGCCGAAGATTACCACCAAGACTACTACCTCAAACATCCCGTGCGCTACAACTTTTACCGCACCGCCTGTGGTCGCGATAAGCGCCTAGCCGAGGTTTGGGGCACAGCCAATCACTAGGGGTTTGGCCACCGTAGATAGGATGAACTGTGAAGAAAGGTAGCGTTTCGGGGCTTAAATTTCGGTAAAAGGAAAGTTTTTCTAAAAAACTCGCCTGGTCAAAAAAAGATCCCGTTTACTGGGGAAAGTTACTGACGCCGATTAGTAACCCACCGCCATCAGGGATCGGTATGAGCACACCGAGTTTGCCAACCTTACCCGACCGCGTCTTTGCTGAGGCCGTGGTACGTTCCGCCAGCGGGGCATCTTTGCTAGATAGCCCGGAAGCTGTTACTAGCGAAACAGTGGATCAGTTTTTGGCCAGTGCCGATATGGTGCAGGCCGCCGCCCAAGAGTTGCGCTCTGCCGGGTTCGACATTGTCGATATCGGCAGCATTTCTATCACCATAGCGGCTTCTCCAGCGGTGTACGAACGTGCCCTTTCTACCCATCTTCAGGCGGTGGATCGGCCCGTGATCAAAGAGCTACAACAAACCGACACCGCCACCTTCATCAATGCCGCCGACAGCAAACCCTTTGGCGAAGTGGATGTTGCCAACACCCCCTTTAGTCAGTTGCTCGATGGGGTAGCCCTCAGCGAACCGCTTTATTACTTTGATGGTGGCTTGCCCTCGGTCAACCCGCCCCAAACTGGGGAAGACTACCTAACGGTGCCCGATGGCGTAGTGGACGGGCTTAATGCCCTCGCGGCCCATCGGCAAGGCATCACGGGCAAGGGCGTGAAGGTGGTGATGGTGGATAGCGGCTGGTATGCCCATCCCTACTTTGCCAAGCACAACTACAACGTCAAGGTCGTCCTGGCTCCTGGCTCGACAAACAGCGCCACCGACGGCCTCGGCCATGGCACCGGAGAATCCGCTAACCTGCTGGCCCTCGCCCCCGACATCGAACTCACCATGGTGAAGGCCGATGTGGCGATTTCTGGATCATCCAAGCACGTCAATGCCGTTAGCGCCCTTCGCAAAGCTATCGAACTGCGGCCCGATATCATCTCCTGTAGCTGGGGATCTGACCAACGGCAGCGCACCCTCTCCCCCTACAACCGCGTGATGGGGGCGGTGATTGCCGATGCGGTGCGGCGAGGCATTACCGTCGTATTCTCCGCTGGCAATGGCCAGTTTGGCTTCCCTGGCCAGCACCCAGACGTGATCTCGGCGGGTGGCGTGTATCGCTATATCAGCGGCCCCCTCAAGGGCAGCCTAGAGGCCAGCAACTACGCCAGCAGTTTTGTCAGCCCCATATATCCCAAACGGCAGGTGCCGGATGTGTGCGGCTTGGTGGGCAAACTCCCCTACGGTAGCTACCTGATGCTGCCTATTCCTCCAGGCAGCGAAATCGACCGCCGCCTCTCGGCCCTCAACGATGGCACCAAGGTCGCCGATGGCTGGGCCGCGTTTAGTGGTACCTCCGCCGCTGCGCCCCAAATCGCCGGAGTATGCGCCCTGCTAAAACAGATCAACCGCGATCTTACGCCCGCCCAAATTAAAGACATTCTGCGAAACACCGCTATTGATGTTTCTGATGGCTACAGCAACCCCTCTAGCAGCGGAGCCGCCGCTAGAGATGGCCCAGATTTGGCCACAGGCTATGGACTGGTGGATACAGAGAAGGCGATTGCCGCTGTTTCCAAAGCCCCTTCCAAAGCCCCCAAAGATGCCTGCTGTGAACCCTGCGCGTCTAAGTCCAATTTTCAATCAAAAGCCAAAGGCTTACCTTCATTACCTACCCGGAGCACCACCATGACTAGCGAGTTTCCTCAACTTCAGAAAAAGCTAGATGAAATCAGAATCAGGATCGATCAAGTCTTGAAAGATGAGTTCATTAAAAATGGACTAATTGAGGAAGTTGAATTAGAGCTGAAGCCTGAATTCTTTATTTCTCGATCCTTTCAAGCTGATGCTGTGCTAGAGCTTCAACAGATACTTGTCAAAGTATTCACAACAGATTTTAATAACTCAAGAACAATCGATGTTGGCAAAATTCAGAAGCAGCACATTTATGCAGCTCAAAGTTTATTGCAAATGTCTCGCTGTGAAAAACTAGCTATAGAAGTCTTAATTGCAGGATTAAGCAGCACGGATCCAGATGTACCTGATCTTGCTTCTAAGGCGCTAGGGAAAGTGAATAAGCATTTGAACCATGATAAAGATAAAGCCTTCAAAGGTTTTGATAGGCCAGGGACTCCTGCAGAATGTGCAGTTCTTGGCAAGCCAAAAGGGTGCTGGATTTCCACCTAGAACACACTGTATTTATGAGCACAACAAACAATTGAGTAATGGCTTGCGAAGCATCTTTAGTCTGAATCAGCCAGAGGCTATGCAGAAAATGTAATTGCCTTAATATAGCGGACTTCATTGAGATGAGGCACATTATCAAAAACCATGAGCCCGTTGTCTGAAAAAGATTGCATGGTTTATAAAGTGCTCTCATCATCATTAACTTCGCTATCTTCTTTTTACTGTGTCTCTGTTGGAGGTTGATACTCATCAAAGGTAATACCTTCCATCAGAATTTGTCGTATTATTTCGCAATCTCGATCTGGATCTAGGTTGAGTTTTGATGGCACTTTAGTCTGACAGAGAAAGGACTCATTAAGCTGATCTTTGGTCAAGTCAAGGCTATTTTCTAGATTAGCCATGAAGAAGTAACTCTTCTTAAAATTAGCTCCTCTTACTGTAGCATTACTAAAATCGACACCCATAAGGTCTGCACCCTGAAAATCAACTCCATTCAAGTTTGAACCATTAAAACTAGAATTTGCCAGGGTCGCTCGTCTAAAATCAGAATCTCGTAGAGATGAATTATGTAAACGAATCCCCATTAGATTCTCATTGCATAATTTCATCTCGCTCAAATCATACCGCTCTCCAGAAAACAGGAAATAGCGTAGCAGAAAAGCAGTTTGCGGATTTCGAGTGCATGAGCTATCTGAGAAAAGTGCTGAACGTGCAATCCCCAGAACAATAAAATGAGTGACTACTAAAGATCCTAAGATAGGAAAAATTGATATTAATACTATATTTTTAATGATTTTTTTCTTTCGCAAAGCAGATGATCTCTGGATAAATTCGCAAGCAAGCTGTGAGGTTTTAGCTCCAAAGATATCAGGATTTGACGTAGCAAAAGATTTTGCATTATATAAAGCTCTGCCCTGGAGCAAATACTCATTGTCTCTTTGATGACTTTCCCACTCTTGAGCGGCCTGCTCAATTTTGTCGCGTTTGCGAAGAAATTCCCATTGATCATCTAGCCATTCTCGCAGTCCAACCCAATTGTGGATCAGTGCCTCATGGGCCAATTCCACCATTTCGATTTGTTCTTCGTTGGCGAAGGTAATTAAAATCCATACACCAGGGCGAGTGAACTGGTGTATGATGCCTTTAACTTGGGTAGCATTTTGGTCTTTGGTGACAAGTTCCGAAAGCGGAACCCGGCGGCGGGTGGCGGTTTTGTCGTCGTTGACTTTGATTAGGCGCAAGAAAATAGAACGGGCAATTTTTTGGTCAGCCTCTGAGAGATTTTCGTAGATCTTCTTCGCTTCGTTGGCTAGGGCACCGCCGATGCCGCCGACACGGTTAAAGGTTTCGATGGGTTCGATGCCTTGGCGCATTTCTTCCCACATTTGGGTCAGCAAAAATTGCAGCAGGGGCAAGGCTCCCTCTTGGCCCATGGCATCTTTGACAAGGATCTGCACGAGGGGTTTATTGAGGAGCAGATTGACGCGATCTCGGGTGGGACGGTCAAGTTTGGCCAGAGCCAGTTTGGCGGGTTGAATGATGGCTTGTTCCAGTTCCTCCGGTTGCATCACCGGAACGAGGCGACCGGGATCGGCAAAGAGTTGGTTAAAGCGGGGGTGCTGTTGGGTGGCGCTCAAAAAGTCGCTGCGCATGGTGAGGATGACGGCCACGCGCTGGCTGGGGTCGCTGGTGGCTCCGCGCAGGTTGCAGATAAAGGCGTGGCGTTCCTGGGGGTCTTCGCAGAGGGTGTAGATTTCCTCGAATTGGTCTACGAGGAGGATGAGATAGGCTTTGGGGCCGTTTTCGAGTAGTCGGTCGGTGATGAAGCGTAGGCCGTCGAAGGCTTGTTTGCTGTCGGAGCGCAGCAGTTCGTCCTGGAATTCGCGAATTTTGGCAATGGAAAGGTCGTCGGGGTTGGCGAGGCGGGCGAGGGCGGTGGCGAGCACTTCCAGGGGATGGTTGCCCGGTTTGAGGGTGAGGATGCGGGGGCTATCTTTGCCGGGGAGGGGCCGTTTGCGCAGGGCGGGAATGAGTCCGGCTCTGGCCAGGGAGGATTTGCCGGATCCGGAGGGGCCGTAGATGGGCAAAATCCGAATGCTGTGGGGGTCGGTATAGAGGTGTTCAAAGCGCTGGAGCAGGTCTTCGACTAGGCGATCTCGGCCAAAGAAGCGGTCTTGGTCGTCTTCCTCAAAGGCGCGGAGGCCTTGGTAGGGGTTTGGCCCCAGTTCGAGGGGGGTGGGGGCGGCGGGATCTGGAAGCGGCGGCGATTCGGGCAGGGTATCCAGATCGTCTAGCAGGGGCGGAATGCTGGCAATTCCTGGGCCTGTGGGGCTTTCGACCCATTCCAACAGCGCCATGACTCGGCTGGCCTGGGGAGCACTGGGGCCAGGGACTAACCCCGCCGGGGGCTTGAGGGCAAAAAGCAGCTTCTCAAAGTCGGGAGCGGCGAGACGGTTGAGGGCATTGGCAAGCTGAAGACGGTTGATACCAGGCATAGCAAAGGGTGGAGCGCACTTAAACCTTAGGGTACCCAAGCACCCTGGGATGGCTCCTGGGGATTGCCTGAAGTTTACAAACTGTACAACCGTCGCCGCAGTTGCTCCGTATCCTCGCACTCCATTCCTTTGCAACGCGAATCTGCACTTGCGCCTATTTCAAATTCCTGCGTTGAAAGCACTTTTAGTCACCTCAGTTCGGGTTAGACATCGTGACCCGATCCCCTGGTAGACCACCCTGCGGGAAGCAAGCTACACCCCCAGCCCCTCTCCCCAAGGGAGAGGGGAGCTAGAAAGGCTCAAAGTCCCTCTCCCTTGGGGAGAGGGATTTAGGGTGAGGTCTAAAGCGCAAGCTGGAAGCAGGTTTCTCAAGATTGCAGCGACGGGCTGATCCCGAACTCAGGTTTAGTAGTTAGCCCACCAAGCCCAATAGGCAATCCAGGTCGATTAGGCCGCCCGCCGTTTGCGAAAAATAGGCGTCATTTGAAGCCCTGTAATGAGCAGAATAACTAGGCCCAGCCCCACCAGCAGCACATAGATGGATCGCCCCACCGTGCCAAAGTAAGATCCCTGGTGCAGACTCATCAGTACCGAAGCTTGCTCTCTGGATAGGCCAAACCAGGCACGGCCTAGGCGATAGGCAATGCCCGTTGAGGCACTCAGTACCAAAGGTAGAAAAGCGATGGGGGCCAGAACCCGATGGAGCCAGCGCTTATCTTTTTTGGGTTGGCCTTTACTGGGTTTGCGATTGAGCACCATGACAATGCCCGTGGCCAACATTCCCAGTAGCCCCGCACCCAGCAGCAGCACATACACAGGAATGAGGGATTTCCCCAAAAATCCTCCCTCGTGGATGTTCAGAAGGAAGTCTCCAACCTCTTCGGAAAGGCCAAACCAGGTACGCCCTACCCGATAGACCACGCCAGTAATGGCGGTTAGGAGCAGTGGCAGAAAAATAATCGGGGCACTTTTGCGGTGTAGCTTGCGTAGGTCTATCATCATAAAAACTCCGAGAATATTTGAGGAACAAGAGGACTCAATGGACGCCATCAGGCCACCCCTTGCTAACGCAGGGGTCTAGACGGTAGGCCAAGTTGGGGTGACGGGTTTAGAAAAAGGTTGGGAAATCAGACCTCAACCCATTGCCGTAGCAAATTGGCGTGGGTTTTGCTGAGTAGGTCAAATTCCGTGGTCTTGCCGTACTTTTCAAAGAGGGATCGGCGAACGGTATCCAGGTCGAACAATATTTCGCGGTGATGGGCGGATCGCACCTGACTCTGCACCCAGGTTACGGCGGCTAACCGCACACCCTGGGTGACTTCAGTGACCTGGTGTAGGTAAGTGGAAGGATAGACAATGGCGGATCCGGCGGCCAGTTTGATGGTTTGGCTGCCAAGCCCGGTATCGAGCATCAGTTCGCCGCCTTCGTAGGCGTCTGGATCGCTGAGGAAGACCGTGAGGGAAACATCGGAACGGTGGAGGGGAGAATCGCCCATCACCGCATTATCGGTATGCCAGCCATAGGCCATGCCGGGGGTGTAGCGGCTGATCACCAGGGGGCGCATGGCTTTGGGGCGGGCGATGGCCTGAAACAGCGGATGGCCCAGCAGGGCTGGTTGAATGATGTTGCGGATAGCCTGGGCCGCGTCGGTATCTCCCTTAAGTTGATCATTGTGTTTGACCGTTTTGGCAAAGGTGCCTGCCGTCAGTTTGCCATCCACAAATTCAGCCGATTCCAGCCGATCATGAATGGTGGCCAGGTTTTCAGGGGTGAGGAGCGGATCGATGCAAACAATCATGGCGTGAGGCTAGGGATGGGGCGAGCAAAGCGGTCGGGGGAGAACGCTGAAGGATGGATGCGTCTCCCCTCTGAACCTAGGCGTTTTTATTCGCCAGACTCGCCCCCTTCGCCACCTTCACCGCCTTCGCTAGTATCGTCAGTTTCGCTGCCAGCTTCGCTACCGTCGTCGGTGCTAGCGGTACCGCTGGGAACGTCCTTCATAGTGCTGTCAGATTTGCCTGTGTCTTCCACGGCATCCGATGGGGCTGGAACCTCCTTGGTGGCCGTCGGGTCGGTTGCTGATTTACCGGATTCTGCGTCCGTTGGGGTTGGGGTATCGGCTGTGGTCTTGGAACCCATGGCCCCGTCCGATGGCTGATCTTGAGAGGTTTGAGCAGAATTAGGGGGCGCGACCGATCCGCCTTCTTCGCCACCATCGGGTGCGGCCTTGCTACAGGCGGCTACGGTCGTGGCTAGGCCGAGGCTGAGAAACAGAGCGACAGCTTTCGAGTGCATAGTTTCGGGTTGACCTGTAGTGAATTACAGCGAGATCATAGCGCCCCAACAGTAAAGAACTAGGAAAGAGCCTTACCGAGTTTTGGCCAGGGGCAAATGCACAGTAAACGTACTGCCCCGACCGGGTTCGCTGGAGACGGTTAGGGTGCCGCCATGGCGTTGGGTAACGGCTTGGGCAATGGCTAAGCCTAGGCCAGAACCGCCTTCGTGGTAGTTGCGGGCTTGGTCGGCACGCCAGAAACGGTCAAACAAGTGGGGCACCTGTTCGGGGAGAATGCCAATCCCCGTATCTTGAACCGTGACCACCGCCTGGAAAGGACTGCGGTGGAGGCGAACGGTGACGGTACCTCCGGCCTGGGTGTACTGAATGCCGTTGGCGATCAGGTTAGTGAACAAACGCTGGAGCTGGCTGGCATCGCCATTGACATCGGCGTTAGCGTTAAGTTCAAGCTTAAGGTCAATCTGCTGTTGGGCCGCCCGATCTCCGTATAGCGTCACCAAATCCTCCAGCAATTCATCCAGAGCAATCATGGCCCAAGCCCGCTGATCTGGAGTCTGACGATCCATACGGGCTAGCAGCAGCAAATCCTCCACCAACTGGCCCATCTGATCTGAGGCGCTAGCGATGGCCTGGAGCTTTTCGGCATCGGCAGGGTGGATGCGCTCCGGATGGCTTTGCATCACCGCAATGGAGGCCCGAATAGCGGTTAAGGGGTTGCGCAATTCGTGGGACGCATCCGCCGTAAACTGCTTCAGTTGGGTCAGGGTTTCCAGGACAGGTTTGAGGGATTGCCGCGTCAGCCACAGCCCTCCCAACGTCGCAAAGCCCGCAACCACCACCACACCCAAGGCCAATCCGCCCTGTAAACGCCTCAGTTCTGCCTCTAGGTGAACCGTGGATTCGCTCGCCCTCACATAGCCCGTAGGAGAGGCTTGAAGGGATAGATCGCCGGAATAGACGGGCAAGATAAAGCTGCGAATGATGCCTTCCTGCCTCCACTCACCCTCGACATCCAGGGTGGTAGGAAGGGGCGTTTGGGGGAAAAGGGTGCCCTCTCGCACCATCAGTTGGCCCTGGACATCAAACCACTCTACCCCTTGATTGACCGGGGTTAGGGGATTGGCCACCACCGCAGGCATCGCACCCGCTTCATATTTCCCCATCAGTTGCGTCAGGGTGATGGGCAACGGCCTGTCATCCTTCCCGTTGTTGGGCAGATAGTCGGCGTACTCGTCGTCCGTTGTCAGTTCTTCGTACTCGTGCTGAATGATTTCGAGGGTTCCGGCGGAGGCGGTAGCCACCTGGCGCAGGTGAAGGTTGAGCTGATGCTGGCGATCGCGGGCCACTAGACCATAGATCGCCGCCGAAAAAGCGCCTAAAATCACCGCAATCACCGCTAGGTACGACCAAAACAGTCGATTTCGCAGATTGCCCAACCGGGGATTAGAGATGAGGATTGAGCCGATATCCCAGACCATACACGTTCTCAATAAAGCGGTCAGGAGCCCCCGCCGCCTTTAACTTTTGTCGCAAACTTCTGAGGTGTACTTTGACGGTTTCTTCGGCAGGCATGTCTTCGTAGGCCCAAACCCGCTCCAAAATCGTGCTGCGGCTAAGCACCTGGCTACCATGGCGCATAAAAAGCTCTAGCAACCCATATTCCTTGGGAGTAAGGGTTAAAAACGATCCGTTATAAATCACTTCACAATCATCAGGATTGAGGGTCAATCTCTCCCACCCCAAAACAGAAGAATGGGCGACGGTTCCTCGCCTTAATAAGGCTCGAATACGGGCTAATAGTTCTGGCAAGTCAAAGGGTTTTACCACATAGTCATCGGCCCCCACATCTAGGCCAAGTACTTTGTCCTCGCTGGTATCTCGTGCCGTCAGCATCAAAATTGGAGTGGTTAAACCCAGGTATCGCAGCTTTCGACAGAGACTAAGGCCCTCTATTTTAGGCAGCATGAGGTCTAGGATAATCAGATCGAAACTATAGGTTTCAGCAAAGGCTAGCCCTAGTTCGCCATCGGTGGCTATTTCTACCACATACCGCTGATCTGTCAGGGCCTCTGCAATGGCCTTGGCAATGCGCTGATCATCCTCTACCACTAAAATTTTCATTACATTAATTTTCTTGAATTGTTATGGCAGTTTTTGGTAGGAGAATGGAGGATGAGGGCGAACGAAAGCGAGGCGTTATCGCACAATCGGGCACTCATCCATCCTATGGGATTTACCTGTAACCACATTCCAAGCCCGCTATGACATTTCGGAAATAGCCTAGGCAACATCTCCATAAGCATTTCTGGCGAATTAGCATTCGCCGATTCTAGAATGAAGTGCAACACCTAGACGCTTCCCGTAGAGGGGCTCATAGGATAGTCTGATGTTTCCTACAACAAAAAGACACCCTATGAGCTATACCCAGCTTAGCGCTTCTGAGCGGAATCGAC
>QLAH01000672.1_pt1 | contig 13936 bp, 11 predicted proteins | sample 4693081 | NCBI WGS metagenome assembly QLAH01 (sample SAMN09425401, study PRJNA476045) | Lake water metagenome, whole genome shotgun sequencing project.
TTTTACCACCCTACAGTCCAGACTATAATTTAATTGAGTTGATTTGGCATTCTGCTAAGGAATTCATTGCGAATCGTTTATTCAAGTCGATTGAAGATCTAGAAGCGCTTGTTCATAGCCTGTTGAACGAGGGGCAGCTTGTTATTAACTGGGATCGCAAGATCAAAAACAAAGGAAATATAATTAATGCAATTTAAATGCACATCAGCTTAACGATGTTTCGACGCTCTAGCTGTCCAGGCTAGGGGCTTAAGCCCCTTGTTCCATCAGGATAGTGACGGCAAAATGAGGGTTTGATCTTATTGGATGACAGCCCCTAGAGCAAGTCGCCGCATACAACCCAGCCCTTGCCCCGATGGCACGAGTGATAGAGTTCCAAAGGATATCGGTTTCAGAGGATATTGGTCTTAGGCAATATCGAAGACAACCCCATGATCTACAGCTTTGGCAGTCTCAATATGGACTTGGTCGGTCTGGCTCCTCGGTTGCCTGCACCGGGGGAAACCCTGCTGGGCACACAATTTACCACGGTGCCAGGGGGCAAGGGGGCGAACCAAGCGGTGGCAGTGGCGCGGCTAGGGGGGGCTGCGACGATGATTGGCCGGGTGGGCAACGATAGCTTTGGCCACAGCCTCATTCTCGGCCTGAATGCAGCGGGGGTGGCTACCGAAGCCCTTGGGGTAGACACCAAAGCCCCCACCGGGATAGCGCTTATTGTGGTGGATAACCGTGGGCAAAATCAGATTGTGGTGGTGCCCGGTGCCAATGGCCAGGTGGGCAACCAGGAAGTGCAGCATTTAGCGGATCGACTGCGGGCGGGCGATGGGCTGCTGTTGCAACTGGAGGTGCCCATTGCCGCTGTGGAACGGGCCGCTCAGGTCGCCCAGGCCAAGGGAGCCACCGTCATCCTCGATCCGGCCCCCGCCCCCGACGATTTGCCAGACACCCTACTGGCGACGGTAGATTGGCTCACCCCAAACCAAACCGAGGCCAGCCACCTGGTGGGGTTTGCCGTTAGCGATGTGGCCTCGGCCTGGGCCGCGGCCCAAACCCTGCGCCAGCGTGGCCCTCGCCAGGTGGTTGTGAAGCTGGGGCAACAGGGCGTTGTGGTGTCCACCCCCACAGGTGGATTCCATCAGCCCGCCCTTGCCGTCCATGCTGTTGATGCGGTAGCGGCTGGGGATGCCTTTAATGGAGGCTTGGCCGCTGGTTTGAACGACGGAATGCCGCCAGCGCAAGCCGTACAATGGGCCACCGCCGTTGCCGCCTATGCTGTGACCCAGCTTGGTGCCCAATGTGCCATGCCCACCCGCACCCAGGCCGCAACTCTATTGGCCCAAATCGCCGATCCCCAGTATTTTTAGGGTCTTAGCCACGCCCCAGTCCCCTACTCCCCCCGCAACGCCTGCACCACATCAATACGGGTAATCCGCAGGGCAGGCAACAGACTCGACCCCACGCCAATCACAAAGGCGGCCCCCATGGAAAGGGCAGCATCCTGGGGCCGAAATTTGTAGGGGGCTTCAAAGAGGGTCGTAGTGGCGGTTTTGGTGGCAAAGTGAACGGCCACCACCGCTGCGGTGCCGCCGAGTAAACTCAGCAGGGCCGCTTCGGCAATGAACTGGGCCATGATTTCTAAGTCTGTGGCCCCAATGGCGCGACGTAGGCCAATTTCGCGGGTGCGCTCCATGATGGCGGCGATGGTGATGTTGGCAATGCCCACGCCCCCAATCACGAGGGCCAAAATGCCCACGGCTTTGAGCACCCGAATAGCAGCTCGTTGCTGCTGCTGTTCTTGGTATAGACCCGCCACATTCCCCCACAAGAACACATCGTAGCCCGGAAAAATTTCCTTTAGCTTGGCTTCTAAAGCCTGTTCTATCTGCTCATAGTTATAGCAGCCCGTAGGTAGGTTAGGACAGCTCACGAAAGGCATTGTCAAGGGCATCCCACAAGTTGTCAAACGGGTGCAAGGTTTTTCGCACATAGTGCTTGATCCGTGCCCAAAACTTCTCAATTTTGTTCAAGTCAGGCGAGTAGGGGGGAAGAAACATCACGTGACATCCCGCCTGCTCAATCAGGTCACGGATCGTATCGGATTTGTGAAAACTGGCATTATCCAGGACAACCACCTGACCGGGGGTGAGTTCAGGAACGAGACAATGCTCCACCCACCCTTCGATGAGGGCCGTGTTGCAATAGCCCTTAAAGGTGAATGGAGCGAGGATAGCGCGGTTGCACCAGCCCGCCACCATGCTGACCCGCTCCGTGCGATGCCCCTGCTTCAGGTCGTAGAAACGCTCGGAACGGTCGCACCACCCGTAGGCATAGGCTTCGGTATCATCCAGACCTGCTTCATCGACGTACACAACGTCTGCGGGGGCATAGGCTTGAAACGCCTCTAGAAAGGCGGCACGGGCGGCCTCATCTCGTTCTCGGTACCCGAAGGTCTTTTTTTTCGCGTAAACCCAATTTTCTTCAGCGCCGCCCCAATCGTATCGGCACTAATCGGCTCAGGCCATTGTTCAGCCATCTCCGCTTGGGTCAGATGGCCATGCTGTTCGGCAAAGGTGCGAAAGGCGTCCAAATCGGCAATCTTGGGCTGGGGACCGCGAACCACATCCCGAACGGGCTCTACCGACCCCGTCTGTTCTCGACGACGAAGCCACAGGTCTAACGTATTGCGACTGATCTGAAAAACACGAGCGACGTGACTCTTTCGCTCCCCTCGGTCAACCGCTGCAACGGCCTTCACTCTTAAATCAACACTGTAGGGGGCAGGCATCGGGGGGGAGAGGGACGAAAACAACACCCTTATTCTGTCCTAACTAGCCTCCAGACTGCAATACCACAACCTTAACCAGCCACGCCTATGAAAACAAATTAAGGCTTCGATTAGATCAGCCTGAGCAGGATCAGTGTTGGAATCGGGGGTAAGCAACCGGGATGTGATAGGAAACCCTGTTCGCGGCTCTGAAGACCCGAAGCTTCCACCTCGAATTCACCTACGTTTGCCATGCCGAGCGACTCAGCAAGGCAGGGGCGCTTTTGGCCTTAGGCTGCTGATGGGCCAAAAGTCTGTTCCGCCACGGGTGCGACTTCTTTCGACGTACCTTCTGTGATCTGGCCCTACGGTCTGCCGAATTCGACCAGGTGCTTCAACGTTTGTCCCCGTACTGAGGGCTAGGCGATATGAATCATCATCAGCGACATGTCATCGCTGGCGGTGGTGGTGGACTGACGATGCATGACCGATTGCAGGATATAGTCCACACTTTTTTCACGGCGAGCCACGGTTAGTAAATCAATGAATGCATCGAGGCCTAGGTATTGATCATTGTTTTGCAACACTTCGTAGAGGCCGTCACTGAAGAGATAGAGACTGCTGTTGGGAGGTACCTGGCAGCGCTGCCATTTGTATTTGGCCTCAGGCATCATGCCGATGGGCATACCGGGGGTGCGTAGCCGCAGGGTGCTGAGGGTGCCGTCTTCGCCGACGGAGATGAGCACGGCGGGCGGATGTCCCGCACTGGAATAGAGGAGTTGGCGGTTGGCGCAGTTTAAAACGCCGTACCAAATGGTGAAATACTTTTGGTTTTGATCGCCCATGGGGAAGGTTTCGTTGAGGGCGCGCAGCACTTTTTCGGGGCGATAGAAGCTGACGTCTGGCAAGGACTGAGACCGCAGCACATTCAGCACGGAGGTGGACAGCAGGGCCGACCCCAACCCATGACCGGATACATCAAACAGGTACATGACCAGATAATCGGGATCGAGCCAGTAATAGTCGTAGCAATCACCGCCCAATTGTTGGGAGGGGCAAAAGCGGGCCTGGATAGGAATTTTTCCAGTTTGGTCGGGGGGCAGTAGGGATCGCACATAGCCTTCGGCTTCCGCCAGTTCGGCCTCCATTCTCTGGGTTTGCTGGCGTAGGTCTTGGGTGAGTTGATAGAGACGCAGTCCGGCCCGCACCCTAGCATTGAGTTCGTTGATGTCAACGGGCTTAGACAGTAAGTCATCGGCCCCCATTTCTAGCCCCGTCACGCGGTCGGCACTGCTAAAGCGTGAGGTGAGCAACAGCAGTGAGGCAATGTAGAGGGTGGGGTGGCGCTTGAGGCTGTAGCAGAAGGTAAGGCCATCGATTTCTCCGGGAATATTCCAATCGCAGATAATCACTCCAGGGAGCAGTTTTTCGGCGAGGGCCAGCCCTTCCTTGCCGTTGCTGGCCGTGGTTACCCGATACCCCTGCGCCACCAAGGCATTGACCAAGAACTGCTCGGTGTCCACGTCATGTTCAATGATCAAGATATCGGTCATAGGATCTCTAAGGCTACACCCTTGGGCAGCAGAAGGTGGCAGTAGGCCACAGGGATAGGGCCGCACAATACAGTTAGATTTACCGTAACCCTAAATTTAGCTCAGTACGACTTTCTCGCCAGATCTGGGAAAAAGGCCCAGGGGAGGCCCTGGGCACTGAAAGGCTAAAGTAGGACGTTTTTCAGAACCCTTGTGGCACAAGAATTCTGGGCAACGAGAAGCCAGAATTCTCCTTTGAGAGACCAGTACCATAGCCTAACCTCAGTTCAGGTTAACCTTAACAGCCCTATACCCTGGCAGCCCTCACCCTAAATCCCTCTCCCAGAGGGAGAGGGACTTTGAAGCCGTCTAGCCCCCTGACCCCTAGGGAGAGGGGCTAGGGGTGAGGGCTACAGCGCAAGCCAGAAGCAGGTTTCTGAAGATTGCAGTCCTTGGCTTATCTCGAACTCAGGTTAGCCTACGGCAGGGGCAATGGACGATCTAACCAAGGCTGAGGCTACCAAAGCCCCGGCCCATGGGATGTGTATCAAGACACCTAGGGTTATCTATCACACGAATTTTCCCAGGCTAAGGCAAAGTCTTGATTACGGTATGCCTAGCTACCATCGGGCCTATGGCAGTCTGGTAGGCATAGATCAGGGATCATGGCTCCAATCCAATCCCTCGTCGGCTAACTGACTTGCCCTTTGCTATGGTGCCCCCATCCATGGATGCTGCTACTGCTGCCTGTTCCCTACCCACCAGTTGCGTGGTCCCCGTTCACAAAGCCCCCCAAGACTACCAAGCCTTCCGCATCAGCCCCCAGGACACGAACCGCCTCGCCCTGGTATTTGACCCGGTGATTGCCGATATGTCGCTCACCTACTGCGTCGAAATTTTTGACGTGGGTGGCAAAACTCCTCCTAACCGCCACCAAATTGCCGTGGAAATGTTCTTTGTGCTGAAGGGCGAAGGACTCGCCACCTGCGATGGCAAAACCGTACTTATCCAGGCCGGAGACAGCATTTTGGTGCCCCCAAACGGCATCCACGTGATTGAGAATACAGGGCCTACCCGGCTCTATGCCCTGTGCATTATGGTGCCCAATGAGGACTTCGCGGAATTGATCCGCAGCGGCATCCCCGTAGAATTGGATGAGGAAGACCTAGCGGTGCTGCGTCGTCGCGATGCCTAACGAACCCGGTTTTCCTGATTTCCAGCCGGCCATCCAATCTCCCCCAATCACCCTTGACCAGAACTCCATGGGGCCTTATTCCGTCTGTCCAAAGCAAACACTGACCCTCACCCTACCAGGGTCGCTCCCCACTCCCCACTCCCCACTCCCCACTCCCCCACCCATCACCCTAGACGCCGATGTCTACTACCCCGATGGGCCTGGGCTGTTCCCCGTCCTGCTCATGCGGCAACCCTACGGGCGGGCCATTGCCTCCACCGTGGTCTATGCCCACCCCACTTGGTACGCCAGCCACGGCTACATTGTGGTGGTTCAAGATGTGCGGGGGCGGGGCAGTTCTGGCGGCGAGTTTCGCCTATTTGAGCACGAGGCCGAAGACGGCTATGCCACGGTGCTGTGGGCCGCCAACCTGCCCAAAAGCAGCGGCGAGGTGGGGATGTATGGCTTTTCCTACCAGGGCATGACCCAGCTTTATGCCGCCGCCCGTCGCCCAGAACCGCTGAAGGTGCTGGCCCCCGCCATGGTGGGCTACGACCTCTATGCCGACTGGGCCTACGAAAATGGGGCACTGCTGTTGCAGGCTGGGCTAGGCTGGGCCTTTCAACTAGCGGCAGAAACGGCGCGGCGGGCGGGCGATGCAGCGGCCTATCACGCCCTCTACCAAGCGGGCCATCAGCTTCCACTGGATGCCCCCAATCCCGCCGATCCTGACCTGTTGCGAGACCTGGCCCCCGACTCGTTTTTTCACCAGTGGCGCGCCCATCCCCAACCCGATGCCTACTGGCAAGCCCTCCAACCCGATTTGGCCGAGGTCGATCTACCCATGCTGCACATTGGCGGCTGGTTCGACCCCTACCTGCGCGGCACCCTGCGGCTGTATCAGCACATGCAGGCCCAAAGGACTGCTCCCCAACACCTGTGGGTTGGCCCGTGGGGACATTTGCCCTGGAGCCGACGGGTGGGCGCAAGGGACTTTGGCCCAGAGGCCGATAACCCGATAGATTGGCTACAACTGCGCTGGTTTAACCACTTTTTGAAAGGTCAGGATGAGTGCCTAGGCCAGGAGCCTCCAGTGCGGCTGTTTGACATGGGCACCCATCGCTGGCAACCCTGGCCCCACTGGCCCCAACCATCTCCTATCCCGTATTACCTGACCAGCACCGGGCTAGCAGGAATGCGCCTTGACGATGGCCACCTCGGCCCCGATGATGGCGCGGATCGGCCCCCTGGCTACGATGTGATCGTCCACGACCCCTGGCGACCCGTGCCCTCCCTGGGGGGCCACAGCGGCATTCCTTCCGGCAGTTTTGACCGCACCGCCCTAGATGGCCGCAGCGATGTCCTCACCTACAACACCCCACCCCTCGAAGATGCCCTACAGGTGGTCGGCACACCTACCCTCACCCTCTACCTCTCCGCTGATGCCCCCAGTGTGGACATCAGCGCTGTTCTCTCGGAGGTGCGTCCCGATGGATCGGTGTTTAACCTGACCCAGGGCTATGGTCGGTTCCCATTATCTGAGCCCTTGACAACCTGGGAGCCATCGAATCCCCAGGTTATTGCCCTGCCCCTACAAGCGACCAGCTTCACCCTACCCCCAGGCTATGCCCTGCGCCTCAGTCTGGCGGCGGCGGCGTTTCCGGCCTATCCCGTCAACAGTGGCACCGGAGATCAAGGCAACAGCACGCCCCAGATTCATCACCGCATCATCACCTTAGCCCTTTGGCATAGTCAGGGAGCTAATTCCTGTCTGCACCTGCCCGTCATTTGACAGCTTCGGGTTCTGGCAAGTTTTGTTAGACAACTGATTGCCTGACACAATTAAGTTACGAATCCTTTCATGAATCATTAAGTAATGTCTGGAATTGCAACCTTAAAAATAGAGAAAACAAAATATTCTAGGCGTGATTGGCCTATCCTGTGTCATTCGTGGTTAAATTCTTTTTTTAGGATTAAACCTTAAAAGTATCTTAACTTTATCGCTTGACCTGGCAGAGAGACTCAGCGCTTAGGTTAGGAAAGGATAACCTAGGAGACGATGACGAAGAAGGCTAACGTAAGGGCACTTTCTCGGAATCCGCAAGCGCTAGTCTGCCTAGTAAAGTTTGCCTAAAAACCTGACCTTAGCGTGAAAAGCAGTGTCAAGATAGAACTGTTGTGACGAGTTCCAACTCAGATTTAAATTTCGGCAAATCGCCATAGCACATCCAAAAAATAAGTTCTTTTTAGTTAAGGATTTTTTAGGAAATCAATCTACTTAAACAAGTCAAAGGTTGAGAAAGTAAGACTCTCATCCTGCGAGTTAGATCTGGTTTCGTTGAGTTTAGTTTGCCCTGCACCACAGAATAGCGAATTGGTCAGGGATTTGCGGCTCAGATGCCCTCCGGTTGTTTGGTCTGAGCCATGCCCATCTAGTCCCAAGGGGATCGCAATGGAAAATCAAGCTTTTATCACCCTAGACGGTAACGAGGCGGTCGCACGGGTCGCCTACCGTCTCAGTGAAGTCTGCGCCATCTACCCGATTACGCCGTCCTCGCCCATGGGCGAATGGGCCGATGCCTGGGCCTCGGTGGATCAGCCGAATATTTGGGGCACGGTGCCCTCGGTGGTGGAAATGGAGAGCGAGGCCGGGGCGGCGGGGGCTGTCCATGGGGCGCTGCAAGCGGGGTCGTTGACGACGACCTTCACCGCCTCCCAGGGGTTACTGTTGATGATCCCCAACCTCTACAAAATTGCCGGGGAACTGACCTCGGCGGTGATCCACGTTGCCGCTCGATCCCTGGCGGCGCAAGGGCTGTCGATTTTTGGCGACCACAGCGACATTATGGCCACCCGGGCGACGGGCTGTGTCCTGCTCTGCTCCAACTCGGTGCAGGAGGCCCAGGACATGGCCGCGATCTCGATTCGCGCCAGCCTAGAATCGCGCCTGCCGTTTTTACACTTTTTTGATGGCTTCCGTACCTCCCACGAGGTGCAAAAAATCGAGACGATTCCCGACGAGGTGCTGGCGGAGTACGTGCCCTTCGACCTGGTGCTGCAACATCGCCAGCGGGCGCTCACCCCGGATCGGCCCTTTATTCGCGGCACCGCCCAAAACCCCGATGTCTATTTCCAGGGGCGGGAGACGGTGAACCGCTACTACAACGCCTGTGCCGACATTGTGCAGCAGGCCATGGATGAGTTTGCCCAACTCACCGGACGGCAGTACCACATCTACGAGTACCACGGTGCCCCCGATGCCGAGCGGGTGGTGGTGCTGATGGGCTCTGGGGCCGAAACGGTGCATGAAACCGTGGATGTACTGCTAGCCCAGGGCGAGAAAGTCGGCGTGCTGAAGGTGCGGCTCTATCGGCCCCTCGACAACATTGCCTTTATCAACGCCCTGCCCAAGACCGTCAAATCCCTGGCGGTGCTGGATCGCTGCAAGGAACCGGGCAGTCCTGGCGAACCGCTCTATCTAGATGTCGTCCACGCCATCCACGAACTACCCAAAACCGAGGGCAAGGTTCACCTGGAGGGCGGCGAAGACAACCCCCACTTCGAGGAACCTCGCGCCTTCTATCCCAAGGTGGTGGGCGGTCGCTATGGCCTGTCTTCTAAGGAATTTACCCCGGCCATGGTGAAGGGCGTCTTCGACAACCTGGCTAAGGCCAATCCCCAAAACCACTTCACGGTGGGCATTGTGGATGATGTCACCTTCACTTCGTTGGACTACGACCCCAGCTTTACCACCGAGCCAGACAACGTGGTGCGGGCGGTGTTCTATGGTCTGGGGGCCGATGGCACCGTGGGGGCGAACAAAAACTCGATCAAAATCATTGGCGAAGACACCCCCAACTACGCCCAGGGGTATTTCGTGTACGACTCCAAGAAGTCCGGCTCCGTCACCGTATCGCACCTACGGTTTGGGCCAAACCCGATTCGGTCTACTTATTTGATCACCGAGGCCAACTTTGTCGCCTGCCACCAGTGGGAGTTCGTCAACAAGCTGGAACTGCTCCACGAGGCCAAGCCCGGAGCCACCCTGCTAATCAGCAGCCCCTTTGACGACCCGGCGGAAACCTGGGCGCGGCTGCCCCAGACCATGCAGCAGGAAATCATCGCCAAGGGCATCAAGGTCTACGCCATCAACGCCTACCAGGTGGCGCGGGAAGCAGGCATGGCGGGCCGCATCAATACGGTGATGCAGGTGTGTTTCTTTGCCCTATCCGGCGTGCTGCCTAGGGAAGAGGCCATCGAGGCGATCAAATACTCCATCCGCAAGACCTACGGCAAGAAGGGCGAGGAAGTCGTCGCCATGAACATGAAGGCGGTGGATGCCTCCTTGGATCACCTCTATGAAGTGCCCGTGGCCGACCCCAACGGCGACCCCACCCCCCACAAATGGGTGCCCGACAGTGCGCCGCCCTTCGTTAAGGATGTGCTGGCTAAGATGATGGCCCGCGAAGGCGACAGCATCCCCGTTAGCGCCCTGCCCGCCGACGGCACCTACCCCTGCGGCACCACCCAGTACGAAAAGCGCAACGTGGCCCAGGAGGTACCTGTTTGGGATCCCGATGTGTGCGTGCAGTGCGGCAAGTGCGTGATGGTCTGCCCCCACGCCGTGATTCGCTCGAAGGTCTACGAGGAATCGGCCCTGGAGGGGGCTCCGGCCACCTTCCAAAGCACGGCGGCGCGGGATCATGCCTGGAGTGACCTGAAGTTTACCATCCAAGTAGCGGTGGAGGACTGCACCGGCTGCGCCCTTTGTGTGGACGTTTGCCCTGCCAAAAACAAGGCGGAACCCAGCAAACGGGCCATCAACATGGCGGAACAACTGCCCCTGCGGGAACCCGAAGCGGAAAATTGGGACTTCTTCCTGAAGCTGCCCAACCCCAGCCGCAACGACCTAGATCTGCGGAAAATCTCCCACCAGCAAATGCAGGAACCCCTGTTCGAGTTCTCTGGGGCCTGCGGCGGCTGCGGCGAAACCCCCTACATCAAACTGGCTACCCAGTTGTTTGGCGACCGGATGCTGATCGCCAACGCCACGGGCTGTTCCTCCATTTACGGCGGCAACCTGCCCACCACCCCCTACACCCACAACGCCGAGGGTCGTGGCCCCGCCTGGTCGAACTCCCTGTTTGAGGACAACGCCGAATTTGGTCTGGGCTTTAGGGTTTCGTTGGATAAGCACGTTCAGCAAGCCTGCGAACTGCTGCATACCCTGGCGTTGAATACCGAAAACTCGCCCCTGTCGCGGGATTTGGCCAACGCCATCCTCGGTAACGCCCAAACCACCGAAGCCGATATCTTTGAGCAGCGGGAACGGGTGGCCTTGCTGAAGCAGGGCATTGAGGGTTGGCTGGGAAGCGTTAACGGCGACCGGATGCTGAAGACCCGCCTGCAAAACCTGCTCTCCCTGGCCGATTACCTGGTGAAAAAGAGCGTGTGGATCGTCGGCGGCGACGGCTGGGCCTACGACATCGGCTACGGCGGCTTAGATCACGTTCTGGCCAGCGGGCGCAATGTCAACGTGCTGGTGATGGATACGGAGGTGTATTCCAACACGGGCGGCCAAATGTCTAAAGCCACCCCCATCGGGGCCGTGGCCAAGTTTGCGGCGGGGGGCAAACCCGCCGTGAAAAAAGACCTCGGTCTGATGGCCATGACCTACGGCAACATCTATGTCGCCAGCGTGGCCATGGGGGCCAAGAATGAGCACACCCTCCGCGCCTTCCTAGAGGCCGAAGCCTACGATGGCCCCTCGCTGATCATCGCCTACTCCCACTGCATCGCCCACGGCATCAACATGGCCAAGGGCATGGAGCAACAAACGGCGGCGGTGGAATCCGGTCGCTGGCTGCTCTACCGCTACGACCCCCGCCGTACCGAGCAGGGCGAAAACCCCCTGCAACTCGATAGCCGCGCCCCCAAACGCTCGCTGGAAGAGGCTATGTACAGCGAAAATCGCTTCAAAATGCTGCTGCGGAGCAAACCCGCCGAGGCTAAGGAACTGATGCGCCAAGCGCAAATCAGCGTCGCCAGCCGGTACCACATGTACCAATACCTGGCCTCCCGCAGCCTAGCGGACGAGCAACCCCTGCCGCCCAACCGCAGCTACTCGCTGGATCACTCGGCCCCCACCAACGGCCAACCCAAACCAGCGGCCCCTGAAGCGGAGTAGATCCCCATCCCCAGATCCCCGGTTTCTTGGAGAAACCGGGGATCTCTCGGCCCTCGCCAAAATCCCCGATGACCTCACCCTAAATCCCTCTCCCAGGAGGGAGAGGGACTTTGAGAAGACAGCCAAGCTCTCTATGAAAAAGAAACCCTTACATCAACCTCTGATCTCCCCTCTCCTCCCTGGGAGAGGGGCCGGGGGTGAGGGCCTCCGATCTCCCCTCTCCTCCCTGGGAGAGGGGCCGGGGGTGAGGGCCGCATTCTGTACCCTAACTCTGTAGGAACCCGTGATGGACTTAACCACCCAATATCTTGGCCTCACCCTAAAATCGCCCCTGGTGGTGGGAGCCGCCGCCCCCCTCACCGAGGACATTGAAAACTTCCGCTGGCTGGAGGATTCTGGTGCCTCGGCCATCGTGATGCACTCGTTGTTTGAGGAACAAATTCGGCGGGAACGGCTGGAAATTCACCACCACACCGAATTTGGCACCAACAGTTTCGCGGAAGCCCTCACCTACTTCCCAGAACCCGAAACCTTCCACGTCGGCACCGAAGCCTACCTAGAACACATCCGGGAAGCCAAACGGCGGGTCGATATTCCCATCATCGCCAACCTCAACGGGGCCACCCTCGGCGGCTGGATTGACTACGCCAAACAGGTGCAAGAGGCCGGAGCCGATGCCATCGAACTCAATATCTACTGGATTCCCACCGACCTCAATCTCTCTGGGGCCGATGTGGAGCAGGACTATATCGACATCGTACGGGCGGTTAAAGAGTCGGTGCAAATCCCCGTGGCGGTGAAGATTAGCCCCTTCTTTAGCAACATGGCCAACATGGCCAAACGCCTCAGTGAAGCCGGAGCCGATGGCCTGGTGCTGTTCAACCGCTTCTACCAACCCGACATCGACATCGAAAATCTGGAAATTCAGCCCAACCTCATCCTCAGCGCCCCCCAGGATATGCGCCTACCCCTCACCTGGATTGCCCTGCTCTACGGCAAGCTGCCCGTTAGCCTCGCCGCCACCAGTGGCATCAGCCGCGCCGAAGATGTGGTCAAACTGCTGATGGCCGGAGCCGATGTCACCATGCTAGTGGCCACCCTGCTGCGCCACGGCATCGGCCACATCAAAACCATTGAGGAGGAACTGCTCCAATGGCTAACTGACCACGAATACGAATCTCTGGCCCAACTGCGCGGCAGCATGAGCCAACAAAAATGCCCCAACCCCAGCGACTTCGAGCGGGTGCAATATATGCGGGCGATCCAGTCCTACCACCCCATCTGGGCACCGGATCATCAGTTTGTACATTAGGGGTTTGGTAATTGGGGGCGGGGTGTCGGTAATGATTACGGCCTCGCCCTCAGTGGCTAAGAAATCTTAAATTACATGCAATTCAATCTATCAAGTAGTTATACTAAGGTCTCTTGACTTAAATCCTATTTAAGATACACCTTTGAAGACCTGGATACTGACCTTCAAAAGCATGATTCTCGGTTTTTCGTTGACCCAAACCTCTGCACAGCAAGCATTTTATTTTAGTAAGCTAGCATTAATAGCTCTCATTTAGGATTTCCATAAGACTATACAGGTAAGTAATTTTCCCTCTGGGTTAACGATTGAAGACCAAAGACATCGAAAGCTAGAAAAAAGGAGCTATTGATGAGTTTTCTCTATGAAGATATTGTCGGTGAAGGTACGAATAGTGGACAGTATAGAGTCTATTTCCGCGACATAAAATTAGGATCTGTTTTTTATATAGATGGCAAATGGCGAGCAATAAGACCTGGATGCAATGAAGTTGAAGCTAATACTTTTAACACTAAAGATGAAGCTTCAAAATATCTAGCACAGATTTCAGGTATCAACCATTACCCTTGACAAGTAGATGAGTCTAATAAAACATAGCTCTGAGTCACTGAAAGACATGATATGTCTTGATCGGTATGCTGACTACTTAGGTCTACCTAATTATTGTCATGTTTTCACCATGAAATTAGACCGAGCTGATGATCATGAAAGATTGGAGATTTAAGTCATGGAAGAAGAAGAATTTTCTATCGGGCCTGCTTATCTCAGCATCGAATCTGTCTTTGAGAGTCCAGACTTATATGGGAACGAAATGGGAGCATCCCAGTTTGGAACTAAGTATCCTCAGTAGATCACAAACTCATGTAGACATCGGGAGATAGACAGCTTGGGCGAGGGGGAAATGTCGTTCAATGACTTGGCGGATGAAGGAGAGCATGGTTTTGAGCGGGAAACGCTCTCGAAAGACCCG
>QLAH01000673.1_pt1 | contig 13902 bp, 10 predicted proteins | sample 4693081 | NCBI WGS metagenome assembly QLAH01 (sample SAMN09425401, study PRJNA476045) | Lake water metagenome, whole genome shotgun sequencing project.
CAGCCGTTAAAATAGGTTCTGGTGTAGCTATTGGTTGTGGTGCTGCCACTGGTTGTGCCACTGGTTGTGGAACTTCAGCAGGTTGTGGTGCAGCTTTAACAATAGGTTCTGGTGTAGGAATTGGTTGTGGCGCTGCTATTGGTTGAGCAACAGGAGCTGCAACTGGTTGTGGTGCAGCTATTGGTTGAGCAACTGGAGCTGCAACAGGTTGTGGTATCACAATTGGCTGTGGTGCTGGAGCGTACATAGGAGCTGGTTGGTAACTAGGTACTCTTCCAGCTTTCTTATCTGCTACATATTGTAAAATATCTTTTTTAGAAACGCGTCCATCATTGCCCGTACCCGGTATTCTTTCTAATTCACTTAAACTAATTCCTTCACTATTAGCGATGTTTAACACCAATGGTGAATAAAATCGATTAGATGCAGGCTTATTCATGAAGTCTATCAATGGAGCTGATGGCGTGTAAGGGACTTCTTGCACTGGTGCTGCTACTGGAATAGGTACAGGTACAGGTGCAGGCATTGGAGTAGGAGCTGGCGCTTCGACAACAGGTGCTTGAACAGGCGTTTCAATAACTGGTGCGGGAGCTGGAGCAGCAACAACCGGTGTTTCAATAACTGGTGCAGGAGCAGGTGCAACAACAGGTGTTTCAATAACTGGTGCTGCAACTGTAGCTGAAGTAGCAATGTTCGCTGCTGTTTCTAGCCGAACAATTACCGTTCCAATTGGCACTACATCGTTAACATTATAGAGGATTTCTGTAATGATACCTTCTACTGTAGACGGCACTTCGCTGTCTACTTTATCAGTAGCTATATCCAATACGGTTTCATCTAATTTTACATGGTCGCCAACTTTCTTATGCCACTTAAGAATGGTAGCTTCCATTATACTTTCTCCCAGTTTGGGCATCACCAATTCAGCTATTGCCATATTGTACTACTATTTAAAACGGGTTAATAAGGTATAGTTTACATACACTATCCACTACTAATTAACAAATATAGTAGTTGATAACGATTAAGTTATCAACTATTATCCACAATCATAGTTCTTATCATATTCAATGCGTTAACAGCAGTTAAACTGATATTCCGCTCTCTGTCAAATCGAAATTGAAAATCTTTAGCAATAACCTGATTGTTCGATGCTACTGCAATCCAAACCAAACCCACTGATTTCTCTTCTGTTGCACCTCCTGGACCCATTATTCCACTTACGGCAATGGCATAATCAGAATTCATTTTTTCTCTCACTGCAATAGCCATTCGGGTAACAGCTTCTTTGCTAACCGCCCCAACTGTAGTTAAGGTTTCGTGAGACACATCTAAAAATTGTTCTTTTATAATATTTGCATAAGAGATGATGGATCCAGTGTAAAAAAGAGAGGAGCCTGCATGCTTACTCAATAAATGCGCAATATATCCACCTGTACAACTTTCAGCAGTAGCAATTGTTTGTTTTTTTTGTTTTAATAAATTTCCGACAACAACTTCCATAGGATCATCTTTGTCGGTTACTAAATGTTCTAAAACATTGTTTTTCAGCTCATTAAATTGATTATCTAAATCTTTATTTAATATTTCTATATCAGTTCCCCATGCGCTTAATCTAAGCCTTACCATTCCGTAATTGGGTAAGTAAGCAAGTTTAATATGTGCAGGTAATGCTTGTTCAAAATCCTTAATTTTCTCTGCTAAAAAAGATTCACCAATCCCCGCAGTTAAAAGCGTTCTGTGTTCAATAAATCCACTGTTGAACCATTTTGATGTTAATGGTAAAACATGTTCTTGCATGATCCATTTCATTTCATGCGGAACACCAGGCATTGCAATGATTCGGGTATTTTTTTTGGTAAACATCATACCTGGAGCAGTTCCCTTTGCATTTTTTAAAACGGTACATATATCTGGAACTTGAGCTTGTAAAGTATTTCGCTCAATCATTGGCCTTTTTAAAATATGTTCAAATATATAGGTTACATGGGCTAGGGTGTCTTGGTCCATGACCATTTTTCCACCAAAATAATCGCATAAAAGTGGCTTGGTGATATCATCTGCAGTAGGCCCTAATCCACCAGTAATTAATACTAAATCCGATTTTTCAATGGTTTCATCTAGTGCCTGCCATATATCTTCTCTGTTGTCGCCAACGGCGATTCTGCTTTTCACTTGTATTCCAACTTTATTAAGTGATTGAGCAATCCAACTACTATTGGTGTCAATTACTTGACCAATCAGTAATTCGTCGCCAATGGTTATGATAGATGCGTGAATTTTTTTCATTCAAAAGGGCTTATTTATTTCCAAAATAGGGTGCGAATGTTGCCAATAAATCTGCTGGCATGCGGGTTCGCTTATTGGTTAAGTTATCAATGAAATAGAGGGTTACTTTTCCAGTGGTGAGTAACTTTTTCTTTTCATTATACACTTCGTGTTCAAAACAAATTTCATGACTACTGGGAAGGGTTCTTAAAACGGTTTTGATGGTAATCAAATCATCATAATGCGCTGGCCTTAAAAATTTTGCTTCCATAGCCACTACGGGCATTCTTACTCCCATTTCTTCCATTTTCTTATAAGTAAAACCCAATGCCCTTATGCATTCTGCTCTACCAACTTCAAAATATTGGGCATAATTACCATAATATACAATATCCATTTGATCGGTCTCTGCATATCTAACTCTAACTGTGGTGAAATGTTCGTACATTTTTCCGATTTGTTGACAAACTTACAACCTAATCCTGTTTTTCCACAAATGCGATGTTTAAACAAGCTTAACAAGCACTCAGCTTATCTTTAACAATGCTTTGCCACTTAATACCAATAATTAAAAAAATATTTGCAATATATATTCCTCCCATGTTTAAATATTTCACGATCATATTTTTTGCCATTTTTGCTTTTTCTTCCAATATTGAAGCCCAGGAAACTTTTGAATTGTCTGATCCTGATGCAGCTTTTAAATCGGCAAAGCAATTTTACCAACAAGATCAATTTAGTTTGGCTTTCCCCATTTTTAAAAGATTATTTAATAATGGGATTAAACAAAGCAATATGCCTTTTCAAATTATGGCAGATGCACAATACTATTATATAGTATGTGGATTGCAGCTAGATGAAAAAGGAGCAACAGAAATGGCTAAAACATTTATTGCATTAGACAATCATCTGGCACATACACAAATGGTTTCTTTTTATTTGGGAGAGTATTACTACCAAAGAAAAGCGTATAATGATGCTTTAGCATATTACGCAAAATGTAATATTGCCAATTTGAACAATCGTCAGATTGCTACAATGAAGTTTCATCAGGCATATTCCTATTTTGTAAATAAAGATTTTGCAAAAGCCAAGCCATTGTTCAATGCAATCAGACAATTGCCTGCAGACCCAAACTATGTTGATGCAAATTATTATTTTGGCTTCTTGGCTTTTAATGATCAAGCCTATAATACTGCCATTGAATGCTTTTTAATTGCTGAATCTCATCCCGATTATCAAAATGTAGTACCCTTTTACTTAACAGAGTTGTATTATTTTAGTGGTAATAGAGAGAAAGCATTAACATATGGAGAAAATGCTATTAAAAAAAATGGTCAATACTACGATTTACAGTTAAAGCAATTAGTTGGACACTTATTATTTGAAAAAAGAGCGTTTGATAAGGCGCTTCCTTATTTGGAAGCTTATGTTGCAGCTAGTGAAAAAGTTAGAAGAGAAGATTTATATGAATTGTCTTATTGTTATTACGAAGCAAAAAATTGGAGTAAAGCTATACAAGGGTTTAAACAAATTGGGGGATCATTAGACTCTTTAGAGCAGAATAGTATGTATTTATTAGCAGACGCTTATTTGAAAACCAATGATTTGCAGAATGCAAGAAATGCTTTTCAGTTTTGCGCAGCCAATAATAGTAATAAAGTACAAAAAGAAGTTTCTAGTTTTCACTATGCAAAACTTTCTTATGAGTTAGGGTATTTTGATATTGCTGTTAAAGGGTTTCAACAATTTATTGCTAATTATAAAGGATCTGACTATACAAATGAAGCCAAAGAGTTATTAGTTAGCACACTTGCAAATACCAATAGCTTTAAAGATGCGTTAACATTATATGAATCCTTGCCTAATAAATCTTCAAATGCAACTGCACTTTTGCCCAGATTATTATATGGTAGAACTGTTGAATTAATTAATGATCAAAAACTGGATGGAGCTGAATTACTATTAGATAGAATATTGGTTACGCCTAATAATACGCTACAATTGCCTTTTGTCTATTTTTGGAAAGGGGAGTTGAGTTACCGTGCTGGTAAAATGGATGATGCTATTCAGTTTTTATCTCAATACCTAAAGTCTCCAGTGAGAAATGGAGAAGTTAACCCAATTAATGCCAGATATAATTTAGCCTACGCCTATTTAAAAAAGGAACTCTATAAACCAGCCAAGGAACAATTTGAATTGGTAAATAAGAACCCGCAGTCTGCATTAAATAATGTAGAGAAAGATGCTGTAATTAGAGCTGCTGATTGTTGGTTTATGTTGAAGGAGTATAGAGCAGCCACTAACTTATATGACCAAATTATTCAATTAAAATGGACTTCTGCAGATTATGCTACTTATCAAAAAGCCATTATTGCTGGTGCCACAAATAATCAATTGCAAAAGCTATCATTATTACAATCGATTCCAGATATATATCCACAATCAAATTTGATAGCTCAAGCCAGATTAGAAATAGCCAATACCTATTTAGCTGACGAAGCATTTGAAAAAGCGCTTGCGCCTTTGCAGGCATTACTGAATCAAAAGGAGGCGGCAGCACTTTATCCGATTGCTTATCAAAAGATGGGGATCGCGTATTTTAATTTGAATAATAATGAAGCTTCTCTCACTCAATTTAAGGAGCTAGTGAGTAAATATCCCAATAGTGCTGAGGCAGAATCTTCTGTTGAGTATATTCGAAATATCTTCATTGACCAGCAAGCTCCACTAGCGTTTATCAGTTTTATGGAAGCAAATGGAAAGAAGATTGCCGGAAATGAGGCAGACTCATTAACGTATAAATCGGCAATGATTCGCTTTGAGTTGAAAGATAATCTTGGTGCAGAAGCAGGTTTTAAAGCCTACATAGAAAATTTTTCAAAGGGGAAATATGCAGTTGAAGCCAATTACTTTTTGGCTGAAATTAATTTAGTCCAGAAAAAAAATAAAGAGGCGTTAAATTACTATAAGGCAGTAGCTGCATTATCTCCTAATAAGTATGCTGAACGCGCTGCCTTGCAAGCGGGAAGGATTTATTATTTTGATTATCAAGATTACACTAATGCCGCAACTTACTATTCGTTGTTAAAAACAATTGCCCTTCAGCAAGAAAATAAATTGGAAGCAATGCGTGGCCTATTACGTTGCCAATTTAAAACTCAGCAATTTGAGCAAGCAAGCCCTAATGCTGCTGAATTATTACTGCAAAAAGGAATTGCCACTGATGATCGTTTGATGGCAGGCTTTGTTATTGCAAAGAATGATCAATTGAATAAAAAAAATCAGCAGGCTTTACAAGGATATCAATCGCTATTAACATTGGGTAAATCTGAAATTACTGCAGAGTCGCAATATCGTATTGCAGAACTGTTATTGCAATTGGGCAAATTAGATGAAGCTGAAAAAGCTTCTTTTGAAGTGATTAAAAAGTATGGATCTTATACTTACTGGGTAACCAAAAGTTACCTATTAGTGGGAGATATTTATCTGAATCAAAAAGATTATTTCAATGCTGAAGCAACATTTAAAAGTGTAGCAGAAAACGCTGAAATGGATGAACTTAAAAAAGAAGCTGCTGCTAAACTAGCAATAGTGATTGCCGAAAAAGAAAAAAATAATAAAGTACAATAGTATAAATGAAGGGTATTATGAAAACGAAAATTGCACTAATTATATTATTGTTGTTCACGGGATGGTCTATGGATACTTTTGCGCAACAGCGTAAAAGCAAAAAGAAAAAAGCCAAACAAACAAAAGTTACAAAAAAGAAAGTAAAAGCTAAAAAAGCGAATAAAAGCAATGAGTCAACCACGCTTAAAACAGCTAAGGGAAATGACTTGTCTGTATCTTATACAGTGGCTAATTCATCTAATTCAGATACGGGTGTTACTAGAACTGTTGTAATTACTTCTGCTTTTAAACCATCTTTACAAAATGCAGCCAAAATCAATTTTACTGCGGCAACAAGTATCATTGATTCCACTCGATTGCCATTAACGTATAAAGTTCCTTCTTCTAATTTATTCTTTTTATACCAGCCTATTCCTTTAAAGCCATTGGCATTGCCTCCTGATTCACCTCAAGTTTGGAAAAACACTCAGCGAGTTAAAGTAGGTGCAGGAAACTTAAATTCTTTTATGGGGGAAGGACGCTTCTCTTTTGGTGATGGAAAGCATTCCATTACACAGGTTCAAACGAGTTTTATTCGGTCAAAAGGGAAATTATACGCACAGCAATTCAGCAAGTTTGATCTAGATATTTTGTCTGTGATTAATACCAACAATAACCTAGAATGGACCTCTAATGCAAAATTTAATAGCACAACTAGATACCGCTACGGTTTCATGCCTAATACGCTTGTTTATCCCAAAGATGAATTACAATTAGTGTATAATGGGTTGTCTTTAGAAGTTGGAGTGAAGAATAAACAAACTACTCAATCGGGTATTGATTTTCATCCTATCATTCAGTTTAATCGTTTTACCAATACCAATAATGCTGGTGAAAATAATATCATTATAAAAGCACCTATTGAAAAATCTTTTGGAAAAATGATTGGCATAAATATTACTGCCAATGCAGATATAGCCAAATTAAGTGCTGCAAGTTCATTGAGTAGTGCTATTAATAATAATTTGTACAGCATTGATCCTAGCATATTGCTTAAAACGCCTAATGTAAAATTGAACCTTGGTATAAAACCTACTTGGAATAATGGCGTATTTAACCTTTTACCCAATTTCACTTTTAATTCTAGAATGCCCAATTCCAATTTATCTGTAGAAGCAGGATTTAAAGGATCTTTTCAAAAAAATAGTTTCCGTTCGCTTGCTCAGTTTAATCCATGGATTGCCTTACCTAACCAACTTAGAAATACCCGGTCTATTGAGCAATATATTGGCTTGAATGGTAGTACAAACAATCATTTCTCTTTTAATGCCCAACTGGCTTTGATGCAAATGAAGGACCAACCTGTTTTCATTAACCAATTGGGAGATGGCAAAGCTTTTGATATTTTATATACCAATATGAATGCCTTGAAATTAAGCGGAGAAATCAATTATACCTTTCAAGAAAAGCTGTCTCTTTTAGCCAGTGCCAGTTATAGTAAGTTTAGCAAACTTGATGCTGTAACGGATGCGTTTGGTTTAATTCCTTTAGAAGCAACCACCGGATTGATTTGGAAACCTATTGGCGATTTACAGGTAAAAGCCGATTTATTTTATCGCTCGGGTTCTTTGTATCAAGATTCATTTTCCTTTACTGCTAGAAGACTTTCGCCTGCTTTGGATATGAATTTGGGCTTTGAATTTGGCGTTTTACCAAAGCTAAATTTATGGCTTCAAATGAACAATCTTTTTAACAATACTTACCAGCGTTGGAACCAATACCCTGTTTTTGGTTTTAATGTTATGGGAGGAGTTGTATATTCGTTCCAATAAACGCTATTTTCATGTATCTATACCTTCATAAATACCTTGTACTGAATAAAAGATTAAGTATTCCAGACCTAGGTAACTTTGTGATTGAATCTAATTCTGCCAAATTAGATAATACCAATGGCTTTTTATTTGCTCCTGCTCCAGCTATCAAGTTTAAGCAAGAACAAACGCCAGCCTCAGATAAGTTTTTATTTGATTTTATATCCGACGAAATGGGTGTGGATCAAATGACTGCCATCAAACTGTTTCATGATTATGTGTATAAAATCAAAACATCTTTAACCACACCAGAAGGCGCTAATATAGCCGGAGTGGGCACTTTGCGTAAAGAAAACAATGGGTATATCCTTTTTACTCCTGAAAAAAATCTCTTAGATTTAATGCCTCAGGTTAAAGTAAGCGAAGGGCTAGCACACTTTAAAAATGATGTAGAAAAAAATCACCTAGACGAAGAACGGAACTTTACCCAACAGGAAGAAGAAGATATTCGTGAATTATTAGGAAAAGATAGTCAAAATATATCTGGTGATAATTGGTGGGTTTATGCTGTTATTCTTTTGATGATTGCAATAGGGGCATTGCTGTTTTATTATGTTTAAAGATTTTCTTGATTTATGTTTACACCCTTACATTACACGCATTGTCCAGGTTGCCATTCCGATAAAATACAATATGCATTAACTGCAAAAGATCATACGGTTAGTAAAGAAGATTTTGATATTTGGCATTGCAATCAGTGCAGTCTAAGATTTACACAAGATGTACCAACAATTGACCAGATTGGCCCATTTTATCAATCTGAAAATTATATTTCTCACTCAAATACCAAGAAAGGATTTATTAATCAGCTTTACCATTTGGTAAGAAATTACACATTAGGGTCAAAAGCTAGGTTGATTAAAAAATACAGTGGTTTATCTACTGGTAGATTATTAGATATAGGGGCTGGTGTAGGGGCTTTTGCAGCTAATATGAAAGGACAAGGCTGGCATACAACTGCTTTGGAGCCTGATACAAATGCAAGGGCGGAAGCTAAAAAGCAATATGGGATAGACTTGTTGTTGCCTAATGAATTGTATTTATTTACTCCTCAACATTTTGATGTAATAACCATGTGGCATGTATTAGAACATGTTCATGATTTACAAGGGTATTGGAAAAACTTCCATCGCATTTTACCAGTAGGAGGAAAATTGGTAATAGCAGTGCCCAATTATACTTCCGGTGATGCAGCAAATTATGGTTCCTATTGGGCAGCTTATGATGTGCCTAGGCATTTATACCATTTTTCCCCAGCTTCTATGGCGGAGTTGGCTGGTATGCATGGATTTTCAATTGTAGCAACCAAAGCAATGTGGTTTGATTCCTTTTATGTTGCTATGTTAAGTGAGCAGTACCAAAATGGGGTCACCCGCTATTTTGCTGCATTCTGGCAAGGTTTCAAATCAAATTTGGCTGCATTAGCAAATCCTAATAAATGCAGTTCTGTTATTTATATTTTACAAAAGAATTAATTCAATTTTAGCTCGTATAGGGCAGGCCAACGTTTACCAGTAACTAAAAAGTTCCCTGTTGTAGGATTGAATGCAATTCCATTTAATACGTCAGTATTTTCTACAATAAGTTGATTGCTCTGTTGTAATAAACCCGCTAAATTGATTCTTCCAACAACCGAACCATAAGAAGGGTCAATCTTTAGAATATAGTCTGTTAGGTATTGATTGGCATAAATAAAACCATTTACCCATTCTAATTCATTTAGGTTGCTCACATATCCATTATTATCTGAAACACCTAAGGTTTTGGTGATTTTGAAGGTAGCTGGATCTACCCAATATAAGTTGCTCCCACCGGTTGATACAAGCAATGTCTTACCATCAGTTGTAATACCCCAACCTTCATAGGGCCAATCAAATACCTTTTCTTGTTTTAATGATTTGAGGTCGTAAACATATATTTTATGATCCTTCCAGGTTAGTTGATAAATCTTGTTATTTAAAATGGTAATCCCTTCTCCAAATTCATTATCGGGAAGTTTAACCGACTTGATCGCTTTTCCTGTTTTAAGATCGGTTAACAATAATTTACTTTCTGTTTCCCAGCCAGTGCCCTCCCACAGTTTTCCTTCATGCCAAATTAATCCTTGGGTATAGGAAGATGTATCATGTGGAAATATATTCAATACTTGAAAAGGAATATTCGAAGGTACTTGTACTGTTTGTACTTTATTTTGTTCCGCATTATCTGATTCTGCATTTGAGTTGCATCCAATCATTAGCATTGATAAAACCAAAACATTAAATAGCTGTCTCATGGTTGAAATTGAATATAAAGTTAATCATTCGCTAGCACCATGGCTGCAACTTTTTCAGCTACAATAGGAGTAAGTGCCACGCCCATTCCATTGCAAGCAATTACTGCTAATATATTGGGTTCGGCCCAAGTACAAAGGGGCTCTTTGTTAGGCGTAAAGCCCATAATGCCGCTCCAGTATTGTTCTATTTCAATGGGTTGATCTGTGTCAATATAAGTGGCTAAAAATTGCGCTAAGTGGTTCCTGATTTTTTCAGAGCCAGTTAAATCAGTGGTTTGTTCGGCTGGAATATCCAAATTACGAGCACCACCAATAAGTATTCTGTTGCCAATATTTCTCCAATAATAAAACCCTTCATCAAAATGAAAAGTACCGTTTAAGCTTAGCCCTTCAATGGGTTTGGTCAAGAGTATTTGACCTCTTGCTGGTTGAATATTTAATTGAGGTAAAAGGTTTTGGGTAAATCCATTCATACAGGCAATCAACTGCTTGGTTTTGATGGTTTGTCCAAACTGGGTCGTTATCTCCAATGATTCGGCGGTTCTAATCCACCCCTTTACTTCTACACCATTAATAATGCGAACGCCCAATGCCAATACTTTGCTAGTGAGTTCATTCACTAATTTACCGCTGTGAATGCCAGCTTCAAATGAATTGTAAACCAAATGGTCAAATCCTTTTACCCCATACCGACTCATTTGCTTGGTTGCATTACAAAAAGTTTGAGGCTTGCCTGTAATGGGTGCTAATAATTCATTCAAATATTGAATATGCGCTTCTAAATTGGATGCAGTAGCATGATCGTTTTGAATTGCTTCGAAACCACCACAAGCATTGTATTGAATAGCTTCATCCGAAAAATTTGCACGAATTTTTTGTATGCCTTTAAAACGGCTTTCTACAATCGACAGCATAGCAGCAGTGCCCATTGCAGACTCATCACTAATTAATTCGGTTAAACTACCAAAGCATGCAAAACCAGCATTGCGGGTAGACGCCCCTAAAGGGGTTGCATTTTTTTCTAGTATGGTAATGGATAGGGAAGGGGCTGCTTTTTTTAATTCATAGGCAGACCAGAGACCCATTAGGCCCGCACCGATGATCACGATATCTGCATCGGCATAATAGCTGTCTTTTTCCCAGAACGATAACATATTTAAACGTTGAATCGGAAGTGCATGATGTCTCCATCTTTTACTAGATACTCTTTACCCTCTATGCGTAATCTACCATTGTCTCTACAAGCAGCTTCACTACCATACTTCACAAAATCTTCGTAGGCAATTACTTCTGCTTTAATAAATCCTTTTTCAAAATCGGTATGGATTACACTCGCCGCTTGTGGGGCTTTCCATCCTTTATGGATTGTCCATGCGCGAACTTCTTGAACACCTGCAGTAAAATAAGTGTCTAAGTTCAAGAGTTTATAAGCAGATTGAATCAATCTATTTAAAGCAGGCTCAGTCATTTTATATTCTTCCATGAACATCTGCTTATCATCTGCATTGTCCATTTCTGCAATTTGCGCTTCAATATTATTGCACATTACAATCACTTGCGCGCCTTCTGCTTCAACCGCTTTTTTTAATTGCTCAGAAAAAGCATTACCGGTGTGCATTGATGCTTCGTCTACATTGGCAACATATAAAACAGGCTTGTCGGTTAATAAGAACAAGTCGGCCACTGCTGCTTTGTCTTCTTTGCTTAAACCCAAAGAGTGAATGCTTTTGCCCGCCATTAAATGGTTCTGGCAACGTTGTAAAATTTCAAACTCTGCTTTAGCCTTAGTATCAGAACCTACACGAGCCATTTTCTCTACTCTTTGTAATTTCTTTTCTACACTTTCTAAATCTTTTAATTGTAATTCTGTTTCAATAATTTCTTTATCTGCAACAGGGTTGATGGCACCCTCTTCACGCAAAACATTCTCGTCTTCAAAACAACGAATGACATGAATAATAGCGTCTACTTCTCTAATATTTCCCAGGAATTTATTACCCAATCCTTCTCCTTTGCTAGCCCCTTTTACCAATCCAGCAATGTCTACAATTTCCATTTGAGTAGGAATCACTTTATTGGGTATAACCAATTCTGCTAACTTAGTTAAACGCTCATCTGGTACATCAACTAAACCTACATTGGGTTCAATGGTGCAGAAACGATAGTTACTTGCTTGTGCTTTTGCACTATTACTTACTGCATTAAAAAGGGTTGATTTACCAACGTTAGGAAGACCTACTATACCTGCTTGTAAAGCCATTATATAAAAATTTGAGGCGCAAAGGTAAGGAATAACCATCATTAGCATTATCTTAGACTTATGGCACTGAATTATGTTTGGATACTCTTTTTTGTAGTTGGACTAGTGATTGCATTAATCAAGCTAATCCTCTTTCAAGACTATGAGATATTTAAGAAAATGGTGGAAGGCATTTTTGATGCCAGCAAATCAAGCGTAATGGATATTGCCTTGCCATTAACGGGAGTAATGGTATTTTTTATGGGGTTGATGAATATTGGCGAAAAAGCAGGAGCCATTAATTTTTTAGCCAGACTCCTTAATCCATTTATGAAAAGATTGTTCCCTGAAGTGCCCGATAAACATCCTGCCATGGGGCAAATGGTCATGAATTTTAGTGCCAATATGTTGGGGTTAGACAATGCGGCAACTCCTTTTGGACTAAAAGCAATGGAGAGTTTACAAACCTTGAATCCACAAAAAGAAACTGCTAGTAATGCACAAATCATGTTCTTGGTTTTGCATACCAGTGGGCTTACTTTAATACCCTTGTCAATCATTGCTTACAGGGCTGGTGCAGGAAGTGTAAACCCAACCAGTGTTTTTGTTCCGCTCATGTTGGCTACTTCAGTAGCTACTATTGCGAGTATTTTAATTACTGGAATTTATCAACGATTAAAATTTGATCGGGTATTGATTGCTTGGTTGGGAACAATTGTTACCGCTATCTTTTTATTTGCCTGGTTTATACAACAATTGCCTTCTCAAAAAGATATTCCGGTACCCACATTATTAACCAAGGAGACTTTTAGTAATGTATTGGGAAATATCATTTTATTTTTCATCATCTGTACTTTTATTATAGGCGGACACTTGAAAAAAGTGAATGTATTTGATGCATTTATTGAGGGTGCTAAGCAAGGTTGGGAAGTGATATTGAAAGTGATTCCTTATTTGGTGGGGATGTTGGTAGGCATTCGTGTGTTTAGAGAAAGCGGTGCTTTAGAAGCCATCATCAGTGGAATCACTTGGTGCTTCACTGCTGTAGGATCTAGTGGTGAATTTGTTCCAGCATTACCCGTTGCTATCATGCGCCCATTTAGTGGGGGTGGGGCAAGGGGGCTGATGTTAGATATATTCAAAACACATGGCCCCGATAGTTTTGTAGGCCAATTGGCTAGTACTTTTCAGGGAAGTGCAGACACTACTTTTTACATTATAGCACTGTACTTTGGTAGTGTAGGGATTAAAAAAGTTCGCTACGCCATTTGGGCAGGTATGTTGGCCGATTTAATAGGAGTAATTGCTGCCGTTGGAATTGCTTATATCTTTTTTAAGTAGCGGATAATTCCAAAATAATTTCCCATTCTTCCGGAGTAACAGGCTGAACCGATAATCTTTGTGCTTTTACCAATGCCATTTTTTCAAGACGAATATCTGCTTTTACGGTAGCTAAACTAACAGGCTTCTTTAATTTTTTTACTGGCTTAAAATTAACCACCAACCAAGCGGTATCATCTGTGGTAGGATCCTGATAAGACTCTTTGGTTACTTTGGCAATGCCCACAATTTCCATTCCTTCATTGCTATGGTACCAAAAAGCCAAGTCGCCTTTTTTCATAGCCCTTAAATTATTG
>QLAH01000674.1_pt1 | contig 13838 bp, 27 predicted proteins | sample 4693081 | NCBI WGS metagenome assembly QLAH01 (sample SAMN09425401, study PRJNA476045) | Lake water metagenome, whole genome shotgun sequencing project.
CCCCAAAACCCCAAAACCCCCTAAGCAGTATGAGGAATAGACATTTAGGATCAAAGATTATAAATTCTGTCAATTATAACAGTTCTGATAAATTCTTCATCAATCATTAAGTTAGCAAAGGAGAGCTGCTCCTTTCAGTGTCCAATAGGATGGTTGCTCTTTAGTAGGTAAGTCAACTGCCAACACATAGTTCGTAGACTAACCTGTTGTCGATAGAATTCCAGCACGAACACTTGTCTTATAGATTGGACAAGAGTAATCATCAAGATTTTAAGCATAATTTTCAATAGGCTTAAATAGGATAACAGGCATTGCACTGTACATTTCACCCTACATAAATTAATATAAATCTGCTTACTGGGTATTGATCTTCAATTGTTCTTTCTTGTCTATCCCAACGTGCACCATCCATAAATAGTCCATAAATAAAAACACCGTCCTATAGAAATTCTAAAAGAAGTTAATTACCTTTGGATAATCATGAATTTAATCATTGTCAAGGTCTAGGACTTTAAAGCTGAAATTTAGTTAATCAATGGCAACTTTGTCCTTTCTTGAATGAGTTTAGAGTACTCCAGTCATGAAACCTTGTGGGAAGAAGAATCCAGATATCCAGAAGCAATGAGGTTAGCCTTGAGTTAGCCAGCTCTCCATGAATTCGACTCTCTCAAGCAAATCTCGGAACCAAGACATGAGAGGTTTCAAAGAAGGATATGCAACTTTCTCCCAGTTTGCTGGCACAAAGCTATTTAGCATGCTTAAATACATGCTATCTAATTCGAATGACATAACAACAAGACCTTTAATAGCTTTCTGAAGTTCTTCTAAAGAACTTCTCATTACAATGAGAAGTCTATTGAATCTTGCAAGTTCTTAGAGTAATACAGTGGAGAGACTTTCCATGAGCCCTTTTTCATTAGCTTTGAATAGATCTTTCTTGGCCAGCTAAGAGATTGATTTAATATATACTTACAGTTCTATCTAAAAGAGGTGGTAGCTAACCTTCTAGCTCTATAGCAAGCTCCATCACTATGTCATCTTGGCTTTTTCCACCAGCTCCTGAAGTTACTCGTGGCTGTATAGAAAGTATTGTTTGAATTATTTTATCACTTTCTTAAGCTTAGTAAGTAATATTGGCATTTTCATGCAACCCAAAAACCTCTGGTGAATCTATGATGGGTAATTATGAAATATATTCCTTAAAAGATGCAATGGACCCAACTTCAGGAACATAATAAGTTCCTGAAGAACTTAAAATATATCCATCTTCAAGGATATCTTATGTATAGTATTTCTTCAGTATAGATATAAGGCATACTCTGTCCCAGTCATCAGTGACTCTTCCTCCGTAGTTGATATGGCCTGTTACATATAGTAATGCATCCCAAGGAATGTCTTCTTACTCTTCAAGGAACATTGCTAAGTTTGTAACAGAAGTTTCAAGATCACTATTGTTAAACTCATATCTTATGTTCCAGCCAAGAGGTCCAAATTTCCTTCTTTCTTAAATTATAGCATGGAAGAATGAAAGACCAAAGACAAGTTTCTACCATTCTCTTGGCTTTTTCGAGTTCTCAAATGTGTCTGGGTTCATTTCTTAAAAGCTTTTCATTAAATTTGCTCTCAATCCTCTTGGAGGTTCTGTAGTCAGCTTAACTCCATTTTACAAAACTGAAACCGGGAAATAATCAGCAGGCATTGAAGTAAGGAAAAGTCTGAAATCAGCATGAACATTTTCTTCTTGCAAATTCAAAACTATATTTTCTAAGCTTGGCATCCAAGATTTAGCCAAATGACAATTTTAAAGCAAAATCCACTCTCCTTAATGCTTGGCCATGTCTATAAGCTTTTCTGCTTTAATACCTTGCCCTTATCCAAGTGAAATGCCTTAGATTTTATCATCGAAATTCTTATCTTTTGCGAATTTATACAGAGATGTTGTTGGATCAGCTCCTGTTGACAGAATAAACACTACTGGAGTCTTTCCATCACTATCTTGATATATAGTGTCCATTGTGACTGCTTAATTTTCTATAAACATGCGGCCAAGTTCTTCTTTGACATAGTCTGTGAATGCAAACATCAACTTTTCAGGTCTGAATACTTTGAGAATTAGCAATTTATCAAATTTGTCAAGCAAATCATTCCAAGGCTCAGGTAGAGGCTCTAGCTAAGGATCATTTGTAGTGCTGAAGTCTTCCCAAATATTAAGATTGTCAGATATATGCTCAGTTAAAGACTAAAATTTGTGAGGGAACATTGTTTCTAAGTAAAATGCTAAGTCCCAGCCAATTTGAGTGAACATTGAAGATGATGGATTTTCAGGTTGTTGTTATTTATTAAAAACTCCAGCTCCTCTAAGTAAAGTACTCCAAAGCTACTCATTAATTTTCTAGCTATTTCTATTTATACTAGTGCATATTAAGAATGAAAACAGGACTTTGTGAGCAACAAAAAGACCTCTTGACACATTCAGATACAAAGTCTCTGTGATTTTATTGATTAAAAGAGCAAGTCTCTCTTCTAAAGTTGGTTGCTATGAGCTTTTCTAAATGGCAGAATTGAATAAACGCTTAACATAAGCGAGAGAATACTGATACATAGGATCAATGCCTGCCAAATCTGCAATTACAAAGTAGAGAATACTTCCTCTAGTGGCAACTGTTCTATACTAGTTTCTAGTTTCATTAATTTGCTGCTCTACAATAACTGCATCCTCCAGACGCTTTGTGATATCAGCTGAAGTTTTCTTTGAATTCTCCAAAATGATTATGAGATCATCTTAATCTAGAATTTGCTCTTCTGTTGATTCAGCTAGTAGCTTCAATATTGAATCTTCAATACTGACTAAGGTATTCTTATCTCTGTCCATGCTAACTACAATCTCATCTCTCTTCCTTTCAACTTCTGGCTTTTCCTGGATGACAACATCTCCTAATAGCTGGTCTTCCAATCCCATAAACGTCACAGTGAAATTGATAATAGTCATTTTTATGAATATCTCAGGCAGATAATGGGGATTAGGCATTTTAGTCGTAATATAGAACCTGAAGCTTTTGTCTTCATAATCGTAGACTTAATCTCCAATCCTAATTTACATAATTCCTCCTTCAGTCTTATAAGCACTCTTTAACAAAATAGGATCTAGTCCAGGATCTAAAAATTCTTCAATATCTTCAATTAGTACTGGCTTGCCACTGCTTGTAGCCATACCTAAAGTTCTTTAAAGATTGGGTGTCGTCTATCTTAAAATGAACAGTTCATTCTGTTTTTCTAAAGCTTTGATCCATTTGTTACCTTATTGCTGAGGATCGATAAGAAGAGGCCATCTCGAACCTTTAGTAGATAATATACCATTTTCAACAGATACTGTATCTGTTGGCAAGCCTTTTTAGTTCCATTCTCTGATCACAACAGGATTGCCCATTACTTTGATGATGTTATAATCTTCGCTGATAGGTATTTTTCTTTTAAGACATTCATCTTTCCAGAGTTTAACCATTTATTCTCTATAAAGACCAGTGAAGGCTCCATAGTAGGAAATACATCCGCATGAAATGAAAACATTGCCAACAAGTTTTTCCATTTCTAAATCCATTCTCTCTACTGTTTCTTTCCATCTCACACCTTCATCAGCTAGAAGAACTAAAAGTTTTTCAGCTCTTCCCATTCGCTTCTCACATCTTTCCATTTCCTCTGCTAGTCTTTACTTTTCAGCCTCCATTTCTGAACATCGCTTTTGAAGTAAAGCAACTTTATCTCTAACTTTTTGCACTTCTCCCATCTTCATTGCGAGTTCTGACTCTGCTTGGTCTAAGTTAGATTTAACTTCATTATAACGTCTTTATTTAGGCTCTACAACTTTCACAACTTTCTGATAATTATTGACTGCTTTAACCCATTAAGCCATGAATGAAGCTGCAACTGACTTTTTGCGAACTTCTGAAATGTCAAATTCAGGTTTTGAAACGTAATTTTTCCTGCATTTTTCAAAAACTGATTCAGGACAATTCATGACCTGGAAGTTCTTAAGACGATCGATGAAAGCATTTGTCTCATTTAGACAAGAACGAATAGTATTCCAATCTTATTTTTCCCCAAGAAGGAGCATTATTGATTCCATAACCATCACTACAGCTGTTGGAGGTTTAGGCATAGATTTGATTTCAACAATTGAATTTTTATCCAAGTTACTAACAGCCAACTTAGCAGCTTCTAATTCAGGTTTAGCTGCGCTTAAATCTCTTTCAGCATCTTCAGCAATTGCCTAAGCTTCCATTTTTTTAACATTAACTATTTTTGCTTCTTCAGAAGCGACTTTTTCTACTTCATTTGCAATCTTTGAGTCTTTTTCTACTTCTATCAAGGCTTGCATGATCTCTTCATTCTTAGCTTTTAATTAAGGTTGCAATACTTCGATCTTGATTTTGAAATCAGCAATACTGATGTTCGTGTCTTTAAGTTTCTGAAGACCTAGTGCCAATCTTCTTTTATTTCTCATATATTCCTCTCTTTTGGTTTCCAGACTTGAAACATAGAGATGAATCAAATCAAGATAAGATTTTGGTGTAGTATAAACTTTTCTTCTAAGTTTCTCAAAAAATTCTTAAGATTTTTCTTCAACTGTTGTATGTATCATCATACACATTTCTGCAAGATTATTTCTGATTGTTTCAGTGGGCACACTAAAAAGTTAAAATCAAAAATTTACTCAATTTCTTTGAGGAATTCTGAAGAAACATATAGCAAAGCCTATTCAGGCCATCTATCAAACCAGTTGAGAGTACAGCAATTAACAAGAGATGGGAACATACGACACCTCACTCTAAGTGAATCTCCAACAGGTGACATACACAATGTAATATGCAGTCTATCTCTAACTCTTTCCGTGAACGTCATCAAGATATTATCTCTATCAAGATGAAAAATAATTTACTTACACTGTGTCAACTCGCTTCATTTCTGCTAAAATAGGTCTAACAGAATTGATAATCTTATCGTAATCTTCAGGCAAGAATAAATTTGGAATATCTCCAGTGTTTAATAGATTATTAATATCTTCCAAGAATGTTTCCTTGACAATTTGTGTGTCAGTAAGAACAAGGCACAAATATTCCCCATCAATACCTGAGCTGAACATTAATTCTTTCAAAAAATCCCTGAATTATTCTGTCCCGAAGTTTTTTGTAATTTCAACTTATTTACCTAAGTAGCCTAGCATATGGCAAGACAACTTAGTTAGAGATTATTTTCCTGAACCTCCAACTCCAATCAGCATCATATTACCTCTTGGTTGTCTTAAGACTCTTGAGATTCTTACTACATGCTCGATTGCATCTTCAAAGAAAATAAGATTCATTTTGCGAGTTGCCGATATGTTGTAATCTTCAAGGAATTCTTATAAAGTTGATTTTAGCTTGTTTATATCCTTAATTTCTTCATAATTCTTAGTTGAATCTAGTTTCAGCAAATCTCCGAACAATAAGTGCCCATTTACAAATAGATCATCGTGCTCAAATCTTACTCTGAAGTATACATTTGATAACTCAGCTAGCATTTTTGTAAACCATCTCTTGTCATCAACATTGATTAGCCTATCATGAAAGACCCTTAAGCATTCATGCATCCATAGTTTAGAGAAAACCTCTGCAGAAGGTACGCTTATTGGTTTTGTCATAAGCATACCTTAAAAGACTTTACTGACATCACGCAGATTGAATAAGTAATGGAATTTAGCTGGAGTTGGCCTCTTTTCTTCAATAATTTTATTATAAACTTCGATTGTTGCCATTACAACACCATCGCCAAGTTTTTGAATTGAATCAGTAAATCCTGCCTTAAGGAAGCCATTTAAAATTGATCCGAAAATTCTTTAAAGTGTTTATCTACTTCCTTCTGGAATATTGAATACGTTAAAATGTCTTGTAAATCTTAAAGTAAGATCATTTCTGCCTCCTCCTGGTCTAGCTCCTGCAGCTATTAGAGTCGTATCCTCAACCTTTTTCCATTCTAATGTTTCTCTATCATAAAGACCTTTTCTATCAACAAATAGTCTTAACAATTCAATAGGAGGTTGTGCCCCATACTTTTCTACTGAAGGCATATTAACATCATCTACAAAGATGGCTAATTTTTTCCCTGGTGGAGCACCATATATTCCCTTTCTTTTCCTTTCAATTTTATCCTCAATGGTCTTTTAAGTCCTGATTGATGAAGTCTAAGCAGAAAAATTAAGGAATACAGGATTCAAATTCTTGGCTTCTTGTATGCTTGAAAGTAAGTTCAGAATAATTACTGATTTTCCTACTCCAGTTATTCCAGTAAAAAGAGTTGGCTTCTCTTTTTCTAACAAAATTTCAAGGCAATAAGAAGTTCTTTGAGTATCAATAGTCGGCACGAGCATTTAGAAGAATGCCATATCTTTTTCATAAACGAATTCTTCTACTTTATTTGTCCAAGGCTAGAATCTGACTTCCTTTTTGGTTTCCAAGTAGTATTCGAAGCATGTATTATTTGAAGGAATTGAACAAGTCTTAAATTAGTCTCTTACAACATCATCAAATCTTTCTTGACCATAACTATCAAGACCTCCTCCAATACCCCAGATATATGCAAATGCAAAATAGAAAGGAAGATTTTTCTTCTTTTCTTCTTTATCTCCTTTCCAGCCATATTAAGGAGATAAAAGTACTTCAAGGAAATTACACAAACTTGTAACTCTTTATATTTCAACAGTTTTTACATACTCAATAAGTTTTAATGATCTCATTTTATCAAATCCAGGCTCAACTGTCTGCTAGAAAAGAGAGAGTAAAATAATTTTGTGTTCTTCTGTCAGAATACTTTCATCATTATATATCCTTGGAATCCAACTTTTAACGTAAGGCATCCACCCTAATTCTTCAGGAGTCATATATACCATACCGCAACGAGATACAGTGGCAGGTGAAGCAACTGAAAGATCTTAGACTTCAAAAAGCATTCGCATTTAATGTCTCAGCTTGATTCTCTGACCATTAGCTAGACAAAGAGTCATATTGTCATCTAGGACTGTATTCATGTTTTCAATCCAAAGAGCATCAACAGGTCCATCAAAGACAACCCAAGTTTTATCATCTTTATTATCAAGGGCAGCTTCTCTCATTATTTTTGAAGCAAGACCATCTCTCCATTCTTGTGAGATAGGATTGACTTCACCATAAAGCTCCCCCATTGTTATAGATTTTGGATTAAGTACTTCCTTCTTTACGTATTGATATCTTACATCTGATGAATGCTTTTCTCTTCGCAATGTCGACATTGCATCAGAAAGCACTTCATAACATGTAGTCTTTCCACCTCCTGTTGGTCCAACTATCATAACTCCAAATCTTACATCAAAAGTATCAAAAAGTTACACTACTTTTATCATAAAAGCTGGAACTGGTTATAATCCTTTATTTTAAATGGTTTCTTTTATCTGATTTTCTAGCTCTTCAAAAGATACATCTGGAATCTAGGCTGATGGAAAAAGATCTTATATTAAAGCTGAAAATAATGGCAAATCATCTTTTAAAAATTTCGGAACATTACTGTCTCTCATAGCTCTAATTAAAACAATATCTTCATCCAGATCTTTTTGAGCTCTTTTTAAAGACCCTGCCATAACAAGAACAGATTTAACTGCTCTCATACCAAAGTCATAATGATCTTATTAAGAGAGTTATTCACTTGAAAGTTTGTAAAGCTAGACCATCTTTTATGACAGTGGTCTAGCATTCTGGAATCCTTCAGCGAATAACATAATTTCAGCAATTAACCTATAGTTTGGTATCATCATAGATACTGGTCTGAAAAGTACTTTTAGGTTATCTGGAAGCTCAGTACGTCCAGCATATCCCGGATTCATTGTGATAAATACACCACATGTTGGTATTAGAGGGATAAAGTTATCTTCGAATAAGAACTATGTATTAGCTTCTCCATATGCCATAAGAGCTCTTCTGACAGTCATTAATTACTAAGCAATGACTGATAAAACTTCAATATCAATTCTGTTAAACTCATCTAAGCATGCCCAAGCACCAGTTTATGACAGTCCTGAGAAAAGTCTTCCCATCATAACATATGTTATTTGTTCTGAGCAATTGAAGACAACACATTGCATGCCTAATCCTTTTGCAAGATCTTTTGTACTCTCAGTTTTCCCTGTACCAGCAGGGCCAGCTGGTGCAGCTCCTAGCTTGATATTCAATGCTCCTGTTATAGTAATCCAACATCTATCAGTAAGTGGTGTAATAACCAGTCTACTTGTAGCACCCATGTATTCATAGCCATATTAGAAGCCGGCATTAACTTGTCTTACCATGCACTGATCTTTATCATCTTCCCAATAGTATCTAAGTTATTGCTACCACAAGAAGTCCTATGTTGATGAGACTTACTCTTTCATTAAATCTTCTACTATATCTCGAGCATGGACATCACATGTTATGAGGGCAACAATAATTTTTCTTCTAATAGAGTCTAGATTTCCCTTAACAAGATCAATTAATTGAGTAAGTTAAACAACATTTACTTAGTACCAGTCTTAAAGAGCAAATGGATTATCTTGCATTTCATTTATATAAGATTCTGAGGAAGAACACCATAAGACCTATGAAATAGTTGATACTACTTGTCCAGGATGTTTCATTACCCATGTCTTTCTTTCAATATTAGCTGTGTTAGTGTAATCCTGCAAACCAGATTTCATAATTTTATGAACAGTTTCAGACATTGAGTTTTAGACTTGGAATAGCCAAACTTCAACTTGATTTCGAGCTTTTACCACTTTAGAAAGAGCAATTTTTTCCCCTTCCCCTGAAATCATCGCAACTATATCTACTCCCTCTTTAATTTCTAGTCTCATTATATTATCAAAGCAAGTTCTCAAATTTTACTATATAACTTCCATATCATTAGACTTTGCAAGTATTTCTAAAAGCTCATCGTTTGACAAGAAATAAAATCTAGGGAATGCTTGTCTCTTAGTTTCTAAATACTTCTCAAGCTATTTTTGAATGTCCTCTAAAGTTTCATTGTATACAATAAGATTTTCATTCAAATTATTGACAACTTTGATAGTTCTCATCACATTAGGAGCTTTGTGAACTCTCTGCATTAGTTACTTGAATTATTTATCTACATGATCAAATTTCTAAGCTTCTGATAACAATTGCTTACGAATGTCACCTGCTGTGAATATATTCTCAAGATACATCCATTGCTTCTGTAGGAATATCCAATTATCAAGAACCTTAGATAACAACTGTAGATTCTTTTTCCAAACTTCAGCCTCAGTCCTCAAAGGTTTGACAAATCTACTGCCTAAAATTGTATTTACTGAAGCCATGCTTTCATCAAGAGTTGTATAAATATCATCTATATCTTCAAGTATGTAAGAGGTGTCTTTGTTGCCTTCTTTATAAACTTTTGATTTAAAGTCCACCTTCTTCCATACCTCTTCAATGATAGCCATTTGAGATCTTAACGATGCCTCAGCTGTTGCCTATGCAGATACTCCTTAAATTTCTTCCTAATACTACTAAGCATTAAGCTTTATCAAGGACTCTAAAGTGAAATTTTCATCTTCAATGTCGAAATCTTAGCCAATAAGATCCTTAATTTCTTTCCAATGCTCTACTTTGAGATTTTCGTTTCTGAGAGCTGTAACGACTGGCATAGCTGATTTGAAAGTATCAACCATCTGTTTTAGACGTTAGGCAATAGGATTAGGTGGAAGGTTTTTCTCTACTCTATTACATATCTTGGAAAAATTGTCTGCTTTACCTTGAATCTCTTTAGCATTAATGTTTGCAAACTTTTCTTTAATCCAACCTTCAGTTCTCTCTTCCCATTCTCTTAAAGACCTCCACATTAGACACCTAAGAGTTAATTGCTCTCTAAGATTCTCTAAATTTTCAAAGCTTGTTGCCTAAACCTGCAAAACCTCTTAGTAATTGTTGAACTTTGTTGCTGTGCTCTCTAACTCTTTAAAAGTCACTTCAAGCCCATCTAACTTTCTCAATACATCGTACATGTTAGATTTATTTGACAAAAACATCTCATTCTCAGTCTCAGCCAGGCAATCATTGATGTTCTGATTCAACTTAGGAATTTACTCATCTAAGCTACGACGGAAGATGTCAAGATTCATATTTTAAGAGGACTCAACTTAAGCTATAAGGTTGTTAAGCTTTGAGATATCTGAAACGGCTTCATTGTGTGAATCTTTATCCTCTTTCTTATAGGTAATAGCAAACTCATAGAATATGTTGTAATACATTCCAAATAGATCTATCTTATCTCTTACTTCTTAGAATTATTCCTAGACTCTATTAAGAGAATTGCTTTGGTCAACGAAGTCTTCAACTGTAGCTGTCGTCTTACTTAAAGCTTTTAAAGAATCTGAAAGCCATCTCCTCATCTCATCAGTCCTCTTTTTAATTGTCTCAGGTACTATATTATCAATCTAAGTCAGACATCTCTTAGGTGATGGAAGCAACTTTTCTCTGCACTTTGTATTTTCAAGTTTTAGTAAACCTCTGAAAGCTACTTATGGAATTTCTTCAAATTTTTCCTTTTAAAGCTTGAAGAGCTTTGTAGTATATATTAGCATATCAGTAGGCTGGCGAAGCCTTTCATTAATAAGCAGAGAAAAATCTATTCTTTCATTAGTCCAATAAGTATGGAGAAAGCTCTGCAAGTTCTTCAAGAAATCCTAGGCTTTACTGTAAGCTGAGTCTAAAATCTATTCAATAATCATATTCTGATTAGAGTAAAGCTCATCCTCCTTAATCCAATCATAAGGATTTAAGTAATTTTTCTCAGGTGCCTCCCAGTCATCACCGACCATATCATCCCATTCTTCAAGTGCATTAGCATATGGTGTTAGCTCATCATGCTTGCTCCATCTTTCAAATACTTGCAATGCTTCAAGACCTTGAGCCAGTACATTCTATATCATAGTAAGTATTTCGTCTCTGCTTGGGTCTATGAAAAGCCATCTCTTATATAATGTGACAGCCATTTTCTTAAAAACTTTAGGACCTTTTCGCTTCACATTACCTTCTGAATCAAAACTCATATTCTCAATATCCTCATCATCGTCCATCTAAGAATCTTCTCCCTCTCCTTCTTTTTTCTCTGGTTCCAATTCTAAATGAACAGTTGGATCAAAATCTTCATCCTTTGAAGTGCCATGAGGAGGTAACTTAAAATCCTCAGGTTTGACTTGAAGAATTTCACTTTCAGGAATTTCATGGTCAGGATCAAAAATTATGTCAACTTTGAAAATTGGTTCCATTCCTTTATGCTGATACATATCATGCTCAGTCATCGCGGAATTATTAGAATCATCAAGTCTTTAGAGTTTCCCAATGATTTCTTTTACACTATCCACGTAAATTGAGCTAAGACTCTCCATTGCTAAGAAATCAACTAGGTAGGCAAATCTCAAGAATCTGGAGCATTCTTTTCTTAAATTAGACCTGTGCCCGTAAGTCATATGATCAGGAAATCCTAAATTTTCAAAGACGGAGCTAGATTTCTTTCGTTTCATCGCTGCTGCTGTAGCATTTGCTTGATTCAAAGCGCTTGATGGATTATTCTTTCTTTACTCTTCATCTAGAGCTAACTCTGAGATGATTCTTTCTCTTAACTCACTAAGCATATTATCAATTGCTTGCTTCACATTTACTCTGCATTTATCTGAATAGGATTAAATTTTTTCAGAAACCTAGGTTTTTTATTTCTATTGGATTGATGCGAACTCCTCAATACTTACACAATCTAAAGTCTTCGAAACATCTATAAACCGCATTTTTTGCATATCTGTGCAATAAGCTTTATGATTAAGGAGCTTGGGTCTAAATATATCATCTAAAATAAACAACTTATCCTCAAGCATTTTTCTTGACTTAGCTCTTTTATGTGATAAAATATTCTTTCTCCACATTCTCAAGAATTTCCATCTTTTAAATTTCTTAAAAAAAGAGAGCTCTTTTATGTGATTGTAAGAATCTCTTTCTATAAGCCAATCTCCTAAAGTAATAAACTCAACAGGAGTTTCATTTAAGTATAGAGTGATGCCTTTGGCTGATAAAGTATAATACTTATTCTCGATTCTATCATTATATTAGCTTACTTGCAAATCGTAGGGATTGCCATTTGAATTGGGGTTTAGATAAACGAAAACAGATTGATCAGTTTGCTTGCTATCTAAAAGAAGCTCTATGTATTTATCTAATTCACTCCAAGTTTTTTTGATTTTCGGATGAGCATGAGACTAATTTTCTTCTTAAGAAGACTTTTCATGCTATTGCTGATGTGCTGAAGTGAAGAATATATCTCCATCATCTTCCGACTTAAAGTTTGAAGGTCCCGCTATTATACCAGTTGACTTAGTTCCATAATTAGGCTTTGAAGGAGATTTTCCGAAAATTTCAGCTAGCCTTTCATCAGTGTCAGTGCCATTATACTCAGCCATAGTTCTCTCTAATTGCATGAAATAGTCAGGATTATTAAGCTTTCCTGTTAATTTGTCAAGTAAGTATTTTGATCTTGCTCTTTCAAATTTCTTCTATGAAAATGTACTCAGGTCATTGAATTATATCAATGATGGGTCTCTTTACATATTTTCAGTTTGCTAAATTTGTTATTATATTTATTATTTGTAAAGGACATCTTTTATCTTAGCCATTTTCTCGATTTAAACTTATTTAAGAGGTTCATAATCATTCTTAGGCTTGCTCATCATTAGCTTAGCGCTTATAAAATCTTTATGAGCTGGTTTTCTTTGAGTTGATTGTGATGGTCTTAGAGGAGTCATAGTTGTCAGGCCAGTTATAGAATGAGAAATGTGTGAGTAATGTGCAAGTTAAGGCTGAGGAGCGTTTGTGTAATATCCTTTGCTAGATTCAAAATTTTGGTTGGTGTTACTTTGGTAAAAAGTTGGTTGCTAGTTTGCAACTTTATGTCCAATTGTCATAGCTGATTTGCCTCTTGATACATTTGAAAGTGAAGGAAGTTGGCCATGAGAGTGAGCTGACATGTCTTAGATATAGGGATTAGGACCTTATAGAATTTAAATATCTGATGCAGATACATTAAGGCCAGATCCGGCGCCAAATGCTGCTCCAGCAATTCCTCTGCTACGTGGATATGGATCTACAAAGCTTAGATCTTACTTTAAGTAACTGATTGACTAATCATTCGTCATTATGTTTGTAAAGTTTCCTGGATGATTAGTAAGATATGTCTCGTTGACTGTAAAGGAATTATTAGCTTCTTATAGCATCTTTTTCCTATTGTTTGAAGGATCTTAATTTTTCTTGCCCATTTTAGCAGAATAAGGTCTTTGGCTTGCTCTTTTTTCTAAAGGTCTCTCTACTGATGGCAATGGAATGTTTGATACTCCTGTATCATAGAGTCTATTCATGAGCAATCTCTTCTTCACATTGTCAGGAGCTATATTCAATAAGCTAGGGTTTAATCTAGCTCCAGTTTGATTTTGATTTAACATGCCTGGTTCCATATTCTGATTTTGAGTAGTCTGATACTATCTACTCATACTGCTACTACCTTTTACCGGTACCTTCCGAATACCTTTGCTAGAATGTCCTCTTAGTTGACTTTCATCTCCATTAGGCTAATGATTATTGTAAGCCTAACGTGCTGCTTAGTTCTATGAGTACTCTTAAAGCTTCTTCATATTTAAATTTATTTGAATCTACTAATATGGTATAGATTAATATAGATTTGAAAACACCCATGATTTCAATTGAGCTCTGTTCATACGGGGTTTTGGGGTTTTGGGG
>QLAH01000675.1_pt1 | contig 13833 bp, 15 predicted proteins | sample 4693081 | NCBI WGS metagenome assembly QLAH01 (sample SAMN09425401, study PRJNA476045) | Lake water metagenome, whole genome shotgun sequencing project.
ACAGCTTCGTTTCGCCTCCTTGCCAGCCGGGCGCCGCGCGGATCTTTGGTCTTCGGGGATCCGTCAGACAGAACCTAGACCGGCTTGCGGCTTCAGGCCGATGCCGGGCCGGGCTTCGCAAGCACCGTCGCGCGCGCAAGCGGGACCGCCGCCAGCGCCCCAAGCACGGGCGCAGCGATGTACACCCAGAGATCCTTGGTCTGCCCTGACACGACCGCAGGGGCGAGCGACCGCGCCGGGTTCATCGACGCGCCCGAGATCGGACCCGCGAACATGGCTTCGAGCGCGACGGTTGCGCCGATCGCGATTCCCGCCGTGATCCCCTTTTCCTTCGATCCGCTCGAGACGGCGAGGATGACGATCATCAGGATCGCCGCGAGGATGACTTCGAGGAGGAAGGCCTGTCCATCGTCGCCCGCAGGCAGCGTCGCCCCAAGCGTCTTGCTTTCGGGAAACAGAAACCGCAGCGTCAAGGACGCAGCGAACGCCCCAGCGCATTGCGCCGTGATGTAGGGCGCGAGGTCCCGCACGGGCAGCCTCCGCGCCGCACAGAACGCGATCGACACCGCTGGGTTGAAGTGTGCGCCCGAGACATCGCCGAAGGTCGAGATCATCGCCATCACGACGAGTCCGAACACGAGCGCCACGCCCACATGCGTGATCGCGCCATCCGACGCCGCATCGATCACGATCGCGCCGGTGCCGGCGAAGACCAGCGCGAAGGTGCCGAGGAACTCCGACAGAAGTCGCTGCATGGCGTGAATCCCCGCGTCAGGTGGGCCGCGCCGCGGTCACATCGAGGCTCGTGATGTAGTCGCTCGGCTTCGATCCCGAGGGCAGCGCCGCCACGATCCTCCGATAGAGCGGATCCTCCCAGTTCATCAACGCATCGATGTACTCCGGCTTCGAACACAGCACGATGCCGGAGAGCCCGGCGGCCTCCGCCTGCGCGCGCGTCTCGCCGATGAGCACGGCTCCTGCGACGCAGCCGACAAGCGCCTCGACATCGGCGAGCACAGCCTCGGGAAGCGGCTTGAGCAGCGCGAGGTCCGACACGGCGACGCGGCCGCCTGGCTTCAGGACCCGCGCGATCTCGCGCCAGACCCTCGGCTTGTCCGTCGAGAGGTTGAGCACGCAGTTGGAGATCACGACATCGACGCTTTCGTCGGCGACGGGCAGGCTCTCGATCTCGCCGAGGCGGAACTCGACGTTCGAGAGCCCGCTCTCACGCGTGTACGGCGCGATGTTGCGCCGCGCCTTCGCCACCATCTCGGGGGTCATGTCGACGCCGATCACGCGCCCCGTCGCGCCGACCTTCGCACCCGCGATGAAGCAGTCGAAGCCGCCGCCCGCGCCGAGGTCGAGCACGGTCTCGCCCTCCTTGAGCGACGCGATCGCTGTGGGATTTCCGCAGGAAAGCCCCATGTTCGCGCCCTCGGGCGCGCTGGCGAGTTCGCCCTTCGAGTAGCCGATCGCCTGCGCGAGCTGCTCCGGCGTCCAGTTCGACGGGCCGCAGCATCCGCCGCCCGCGCAGGTGGCGTCGGAAGCGGAGGACGCGGCGGCCGGCGCAGCACCTGACCAGACGCCCGACTCCGCGATGCGCGCATAGCCCTCGCGGACCGTCTCGCGGGTCTCGTTCGCGTCGCGCGGCTCGGCGGTCAGGCTCTTCGGTGCGGTCGAGACTGGCGTGCAGCCGTTCGGTCCGCAGCGGCAGTTGTCGTCGGCGTTGTCCATCATGTTGGTCTCGGTGAGAACGCTGGTGAAGGAAGTCGGGGGATGAAGTCGGGAGAGGGCAGTCAGGAGCGAAGCGGCCCCGACACCGCGTCGGGCAGCCGCTCGATGAACGCGCGGATTTCGTCGCGTACGCGGCGGTAGTGGGGCATGGCTTCGTCGTCGCTTGCTGCATCTCTCGCAAGCCGCGGCGGGTCGTCGAAGCCGACATGCACGATGCGCGCACCGGGAAACGCAGGGCAGCGCTCGTCCGCGCTGCCGCAGACCGTGACCACGACATCGAAGCCGGCGCCGTCGGGAAGCGCGATCTCCTCGGGGCGCTTCGAGGCGTGGGCCGAGATATCGACGCCCGCCTCCGCCATCGCGCGCACGGCCAGCGGGTTCAGTCCGTGCGGGTCCGTGCCCGCGGAATGTGCGTCGATCTCCGCGCCCTTGAGTGCACGCGCCCACCCTTCCGCCATCTGGCTCCGGCACGAGTTCCCCGTGCATAGGAAGAGCATGCGGATTCGTTGGTCAGCAGCCACAACGGCCCCCTTCGCACGGTCCGCAGCCCGCAGGCGCGCACGCCTCGACCGCATCCGCAAGCGCGCGCAGCGTCCCGCAGAGCTGCGCGCGACGAGCGGCATAACGGACCACGCGGCCCGACTTCGAGGACTCTGCAAGACCGGCGCGCGCGAGCGCCGCGAGGTGGCGCGACACGACCGAGAAATCGACGGCGCAGCAGGCGGCGATCTCGCCGACCGAGCAGGGGCGCCCGCATTTGATGATGCACGAGAGGAGCCTGACGCGCGTCGGGTCTCCGAGCGCCTTGAAGAGCGCGGGGTCGAGGAGGTCGTCGACGGGGGACGAGCGCGCGAAGGCCTGCCGCGCGGTCATCGGGCGCGCGCGCGTGGGCCGGGCGAGGCGCGTGCGCGCCGTGGACTCGGCGGAAACACTCTTGCGTATTTGTGCCATGATGCAAATATAGCGTTCTTCTCGAACCCGCGGGCATGGCCGCGCGCCCTTCACGCGAAGTTCATGGGCTGGTGGGCGTCGTCGTCGGCGGGGGCGGCGTCGGCCCTGGTCCGTCCTTCACGCATCGGAATCCGATGTGTTCCGTCCCCGTGTCGGGCGGCATGCCGCGGCGCGCGGTCGCGCGGTAGCTCTCGCAGTAGCTCGGGTTGCAGAGATACGACCCGCCCTTCGTCACGCGCTCGGGGTTGTTCGGGACGGGTCGAGTCGGGTCGTGGCTCGTGACGGGACCCCGCGGATTGATGCAGCATCCCGTAGGCGACTCCGAGGCGGCCTTCTTCCGTTCCACGTGCGCATCGGAGCGGTAGATGTCTGCCGTCCAGTTCCACACGTTGCCGACCATCTCGGAGAGCCCGTAGGCGTTCGGCGGGAAGCTCTTCACGGGTGCGACGAGCGCGAAGCCGTCTTCCGCCGTGTTGCGATGCGGGAAGACGCCCGTGAAGGTGTTGGCCATGTGCTTCCCCGCGTGCGGCCCGTCCTTCGGAATGAACTCGTCGCCCCACGGATAGCGCGTGTCGCGTCCGCCGCGCGCGGCGAACTCCCACTCCGCCTCGGTCGGAAGCCGCTTGTCCGCCCACGCTGCGTAGGCGACGGCGTCTTCCCATGCGACATGCACCACGGGCAGCGCGTCCTTCCCCTCGATCGACGAGTTCGGGCCCTGTGGACGCCGCCAGTTCGCGCCGATGGTCCAGGTCCACCACGCCGACATGTCGCGCAGGTCGACCGCGTGGTCGGGCGGCGTGAACACAAGCGACCCAGGCACGAGCAGTTCGTCGGGCGGCTTGGGAGTCCCCTCGGGGACCTGCTTCCTGAGCTCTTCCCAGTCGACGGCGCGCTCTGCGACCGTGACATAGCCCGTCGCCTCGACGAACGCGCGGAACTGCGCGTTCGTGACGGCTGTCGTGTCCATCCAGAAGCCGTCGACCTTCACGCGGTGCGCGGGGCGCTCATTGGGAAACGAGCGAGGGTCGTCGGTCCCCATCGTGAACTCGCCGCCCGCGATCCACACCATTCCGCTCGGTGCGGCACTCTCCGTCGAGGAATCAGGTGGCGGCGCCGCCTCCGACGGTGGTGAGAGAAGCGTGGCGATAGCGAGGGCGGTCAGGAGCACGGAGCGATCATATCGCCCGCAACGGCCATCATTCATGCGGGCGGCAAAGGCGATGCGGGGCCGTGGGATCAGGAGTGTCCCTGCATTCGCGTGCCGAACTCCGCGCGGCTTCGCACCCCGAGCTTCTTGTATATCCGCTTGGTCGCTGATGCCACCGTGTTCACGCTCACGCCGAGCGCTTCAGCCACCTCAGGTCGAGTTTCGCCTGCCGCGAGCCTCTTGGCGATCTCGAGTTCCCGTGGCGCGAGCACCGCATCCGGCACACTCGAGAGGTAGGCCAGCTCGCGCGCGAGCGCCTTCTTCTCCCAGGTGCCGATGTCGCAGATGGGCAGTTCAGGCGCCTTCAGCGGCCTGAACTCGAGCGCGATGTGGTAGGGAGCCGTCTCGGGCCGCTCTGGCTTCGCAGACCCGTCGCGATCTCCCACGCCCGTCTCCGGCGCCCGCTTCAGCGCCTCCGACTCGATGCGCGTGATCGTCTCCCACGCGCCGCGCAGCGCAGCGCTGATGGCTTCCGCCTCCGCGCGTGTGAGCATGAACGACTGGTGCCCGCGGAACTTCACGAGGCCCGGCATGCCGCGCGTCTCGGCGGTGTCGTTGCGGTCGATGATGCTCCTGCTGTGTGCTCGCACCAACTGCCGGTTCTGGAGCAGCACGGCGAGATCCGTGTCCGACTCCGCGTCCCACTCGACGATGACCCGTTCCGCGACCGACCTGTAGGCGATCTCGCGACGCAGCCTGCTCGCCCGCAGGCGCACCACGAGTCCCGCCTCCGCGAGCGCATCGAGCGTTCGCTGGGCGACCCCGTCCGAAACGCCGCAGGCCTCGGCGAGTTCGTGGACCGTCATGGGACACTCGGACCGGCGAAGAACCTCCCACCGCTGCGTGAGCGTCAGGTCCGACATCACCGCGCGGAGCTTCGGGCAGGAGAGGCTGAGGACAAGGGGAGTCATGCGGTGCACCGTGGCGGAGCGCTTCGGGCCCGTGATCGTACCGAGCGGACTGGTTCCCACGGATCTTTCTGCGGCGACGGCGTGTCTTCGCCCCCTTGCCGTCACCCGACCGAGCGGCTGGGGCACCTACCATCTCGCCCCGTGCGCCGCCCGCTTGACCACTTTCTTCCCTACCAAGGTGCCCGCATGGCGCTTCTCACGCGGCACGCGAAGGAGCGCGTGCTTGCGCCGATCCTCTCGGAGGGCGTCGGTGCGCGGCTCGAGGTGGTGGACGACTTCGACACCGACACCCTCGGGACCTTCACGCGCGATGTCTCTCGGGCAGGTTCGCAGGTGGAGGCGGCCAGGCGCAAGGCCGAGATCGCCATCGAGCGGTCGGGGGCCGGCATCGGGATCGGCAGCGAGGGCGCGTTCACGCCTGGTCCATTCGGGCTCGGGTCATGGAACATCGAGCTTGTCGCGCTGGTCGACCGCACGCATGGAATTGAAGTCATCGGACGAGCGCGTGCTCCGGGGCTGCACGCCTACGCTGCAATCGAGTCGCGCGCGGAACTCGAGGCATTCGCCCGCAGCGCGGGCTTTCCCGAGCACGGGCTTGTGGTCCGTCCGAGCGATGAGCGCGACTCGCGCATCGTGAAGGGGCTGCGCGATGCCGACTCCCTCGTCGCTGCCTTCGAGGAGGCGCGGCGCGCGTCGTCGTCGGGGCGCGTCTTCGTCGAGAGCGACCTCCGCGCGCACATGCATCCGACCCGCATGAAGACGATCGCGGAGGCTGCGCGCGACCTCGTGGCGCGCCTCGCATGCGCGTGCCCGGCATGCAGTCTTCCGGGCTTTGGCGTCGTGGGCACGGTTCCCGGTCGACCCTGCAGCGACTGCGGCGCACCCACGCGCGAGGCGATCGCGGATGAGTTCGGCTGCGTGCGCTGCGGGCATCGCGAGGAGCGCGCGCGCGTCGAGGGGGGCGCAGGAGCGAGCCCCGCCGTGTGCGACTACTGCAACCCGTAGCGCGGGCGGCTTCAGCTATCGTGCGCCGATGCACCTGATGTCGATCGCGCGCCCTCCGGTGGTGGCCTCGCTCGCAGCGTTCCTCTTGATCGTGGGATTGGCGTCGGCCCCCCTCGCCGCCCGAGGGGCAGACCGTCGACCCGAAGACGTGGTGCATCTCGGGGTCGCCGACGAGAAAGCCGCGAAGGAGTTCCTCTGCTGGTACACGGTGGCGCGGCGCAAGCCCTCTGCATAAGCGATCGCCGTGAGCGATGGGAAGCGAGGCGCTGCAGCGTCGCGGCGAGTTCCCGCATGTCGTATGCTTGCGCCATGCCGCGAAGACTCATCTCCTCTGGATCAAGCTTCGAGCGCGAGATCGGATACTCCCGCGCGGTCGTCGTCGGCGACCGCGTGTTCGTCTCGGGAACGACGGGCTTCGACTACAGGTCGATGACGATCTCCGACGACATCGGCGAGCAGACCGCGCAATGCCTGCGTAACATCGAGGCCGCGCTCGCAGAGGCGCGTGCGTCGATGAACGACATCGTGCGCGTCCACTACATTCTGCCGAACGCGGCGGACTTTCCCGCGACATGGCCCGCGCTGCGCGCCGCGTTCGGCGAGGTGCGTCCCGCCGCCACGATGTTCGAGGCGAATCTCGCAGACCCGCGCATGAAGATCGAGATCGAGGTCGACGCGATCATCGGCTCTGCGTGAGCCGTCCGTCGATTCGGCCTACCGGCACCCGCCCCAATTCGCGAGCAGGATCGTGAGATCGCCGCCGCCCACCGCGCCGTTTCCATTGAGGTCTGCGGGGCAGTCCTCGGGACAGAGTCCCCAGCTCGCAAGGAGGATCACGAGGTCGCTCCCGTCCACCGTTCCGTCGCCCGAGAGGTCGCCGATGCAGGGGTGGCGGTCGACGTAGCGCGCGAGAAGCTCGATGTCCGCCGCATCGGCCAGGCCATCGCCGTCGAGATCGGCGGGTGACTTCGTGATCCGCTCCACATCCGCGGCGTCGAGGAGGCCGTCGCCGTTGAAGTCGCCCGTGCGCGGCGCGTTCGGAAGCGCGAGCTCGAGCCGCACGCGTTGCGGGTCCTTCGGGATCGACAGACCTGTCACGGCGATCAGGCCGCCGGCCTCGGTGGACACCGCCCCAGACTGCAGCACCGCATCGGTCTTGTCATCGCGCAGCGTCCACTGAATCGTCGCGCCCGCTGCAGGCAGCAGCTTCCGAGGCTTCCGCAGCGTGAGGCTTGTCGTCGCGGTCGTTCCGGGGAAGTTGTCGACGCTCACCGCCGACTGCCCCACGAGGAAGAGCGTGCACGACCAGCCCGAAGGCGTGTCGAAGATCGTCTCCGTGTCCCAGTCGAAGTAGCCGCACCAGGTACCCCACGGCGTGCCGTTGTCGGGCGAGCCGTTGCCGAGCGTCGGTTGGCGGCCCGCCGTCGACAAGTCCTGGTCGTCGTTGAAGAAGCCGGGGTACGACTGGCTCGCGCGGAAGCGGCTCTGGTAGGGCGCGCCCGAGCGCTCGGTGCGCACGGGCGACACCCACTCGCCAATGTCGACGCCGGGGATCGACGGGCTGTCGGTCGTCCAGTCCGACGCGGTATGGTCGCGGTTGTCCCAGTACAGGTGCGTGCCCCAGCGGCCCGCGGACATCTCTTCGAAGAGCTGGATCGTGAGCGGACCCCACTCGACGGCCTCGTCGCGCCGACCGCGGAAGATGCGCGTGAGGCAGTAGTCGCGCTGCGTTGGCGAGATACGAGCCGCTGGGTTGAAGAAGTCGTTGACGCGCAGCGCTTCCCCGGTCGGCCCGATCTCGGTCGTCGCGAGATTCTGTGCGGGCGTCCCGAAGAGCCGCTGCCCCGTCTCGGGCGTGTAGTGCTGCGGCACGAAAGCCGTCGCGGCGCTGAAGCGCTCGGGCATGAATCGGCTGAGGAGAAGGGTGCCTGCGCCGCCCATCGAGTTGCCCATCACGGCGGTGCGCTCGGCTTGAATCGCATACGGGGAGCGCGACTGGATCCAGTCGATCGTCCAGGCCAGTCGACGGAGCGTGTAGGGAACCACCACCGATGCGTTGCTCGGGAGGTTGTTCCCGAACGGATTCATGCCGGGCCACCAGCCGAACCAGTTGCTCGGTCGATCGAGGCTCACCTGGCCATTCGTCGCGACGAAGACGCGGTCGTCCATGGCGACGGTGATCCCGTCGACGGGGGTCGCCCCCGTGTTCGCGTACTGCACGGACTCAGGCGCCCACGACCAGTGGCTTCCCTGCGGTCCACCTCCGTGCAGGCAGATGACGGCGGGGTAGGGGCCTGCGGGTAGACCGTCTTTCGGCTCGAACACGCTGAAGACATGCGGTGCACCGTGCTTGGCGGCGTTGGCGAGCACGGGCGTGTCGGGGCGCGCGTCGTTCGGATCGTCGCGGCCGTAGGCCCACATCGCGTAGGTGCGGAAGGGATAGCCCTGCTGCGTGGTGCCTTCAAGCTGGAGATGACAGGTCACGGGCTGATTGATCGGGTCGTAGACCACGGGGATGGGCGACGGCGTGCGGTTGATCGCGGAGACCGCCGTGTTCCCGTTGCGCACGACCGCGAAGTACTCGGTCGACTGTGCGCTTGGCGTGAAGACGAAGAGCCCCTCGTTCGCCGCGAGCTGGTAGACGCCGCCCTTCGCCGTCGGAATACGCCACCGCGCGTTCGGTGACGCGAGCTTGAGCCGCGCGCCCGACCATTCGGGCTCGAACATGCGGCCTGCGAGCGTGCCCTGCGAGGTCGTCGTGATCGGTGTGGCCGATCGGTAGATGTCGTAGGTGAGCGGGGCAGGGGCGTCGAGCTGCCAGACCACGAAGACCTGTCCGGCCGCCGACCACGCGCGCACGTTCGATTGCGCCCACGAAGGGGTGGCGATGGCGGCGACGATCACGATCGCTGCGATGATGCGGAACATGGACGGCATTCCTCACTGAAGGGGCCTTCAAGGCCTGTTGATGCTCCATACGGCCGAGTTCGAGTCAGGGCCGTGAACTGCTGGGCAGGGGAGGAACGCCACGCCGTCCGCTGGATTGCGCCGTCCGCGGCGCGGGCCATCCTTGCGGGGCGAGGAAGGTCGGAGAACCTCCGCAGGCCTCTTGAGCCTCTCTCTCTCTCCCCGTTCATACCCCCCGATCGGGGAGGGGTCATCGCCTCCTCCTGCGTGTATCGCGGCCTTGCCTCGCGCCAGCGCCCACTTGCCGCTCGTATCATCGCTTCTTCGCCAGATGGCTCTTCCGCAGGGCGTGCAGCGTTGCCGAGTGGAGCGATCATCGGGGCCCCACGGAGCGAGGCGGGATCCATGTCGGAAGTGCATCTTCAGTTGAAGGACCCCGCCGTGCTGCGGGCTGTCTGTGATGTCCCGACCATGCGGCGTTGGGAGATCCTTCGGCGCTCGAACCGCGCCCTGTCTGCGGCTGAGCTGGCAGCGCACGCGCGCAGCTCGGTGGAGGAGACGCAGGACTCGCTCGACATCCTCGTCGCGGCACAGCTCGTGGGCGCGATCGAGGCATCGCGCTATCGGCGCCAGATCACCTATCGCTCGGCGATGAAGAGGCTCTTCCTCCAGTGGGATCGCCGCGATCCTGAAGGCGTGGCTGCCTCGCGCGTCCTCGGCGACTGCATGTGGCGCTACAGCCGCAAGGTGCTCGATGACGCGGCGGTGCACCCGGGGGCCGAGAAGCTTGAGACACTCAGCCTCACAGGGCAGACAAGCGTCATGCTGCTCCCGGACGATGCGCAACAGGTGCGCGAGTCCTTCCTCGCGACCTACGCGATGCTCGCGGCCGCGGATCGACGCGCCCGCGCGTGCCGTGATGCGACGGATCCGATTCCCTTCCATGTCGCGTTCGATCTTCGTCGGTTGTGGGAACCCGTGCTCCCGATGGCGGAGTTCTTCGTGAACGAGTCCGAGTTCCACGGTCACGTGCAGGAGACCTTCTCCGAAGGCGTCGCGGAGCTTTTGTCTCCGCGCGAGCTTGAGATCGCGAAGATGCTCGAGCGCGGGAAGTCGCGGCCCGAGGTCGCTCAGGAACTCGGGCTCACCCGCAATACCGTGGCCTCCCTTTCGAAGGCCATCTACCGAAAGCTCGGCATCCACAGCCGGGCGCAGCTGACAGAGCGGCTTCGGATCGTCTGAGAAGCAGGGCCGGCGACCGAGGTGGTGCAACCGACGAGATTTCGGCGGGATGAAGACGAGGCGTCCGCGTCCACTCCGTTCTGGAGAGGTGGGATCTCGTTGCGCATCGTCTCAACCGTTCCGTACGGAGAAGTCCATGCACCTCGTCAGCGTTCACGCGCACCTGTTCTGGGTGTTTCTCGGGCTCTCCCTCGCCGCGCCGTCCGCGTGGGCGCATGACGAGTCGGCGCGCGAGGCGCCGCCGCGCTCTGCGCCCCCCCCAGCGGCGACGGTGGTCCTTCGCTTCGATCCGCCCACGCTAGACCTCGGAGACATGATCGCGGGCGTGCCGAAGTCGGCGCCGCTCGTCGTCACCAACATTGGAACCGTGCCCGTCACGGTGGACTCGATGAAGGGCGGGTGTGGCTGCACCACGCTAAGCGCGCATCCCACGGATCCGATTGCTCCGGGAGCGTCGTTCCGAATCGAGGTGACGGTCGACCCCGGGATGCGAACGGGTGTGACGCTGCGCAAGCCGGTGTATGCAGTGCTCGCGGACGGGCGGGCGGCGACCATGCATGTCGTCGGTCGCGTGAAGACGGTGATCGCGGTGACACCTGAAGAGGTCGATGCCATCGGTCCGACGGCGGGGATGACGGCCCACATTGCTCTCGAGAGCGTGGATCGCGAGCCCTTCGCCCTGACGGGGTCGACCCCCGATGGACTCGTGAAGTCGCAGCGACCGGCGGGTACCGCGCGGCGCTTCGAGCTCGATCTCGATCTCGAGGCATGGGAGCGGGCGGGGCGGCCTCTGACCGTGGTGTTCTCGACCGATCGGATCGACGCACCGCGCCTTGCCGTCCCCATCCGCTTCGCCGATGCGGTCGCCATGTTCAGGCTCCCGCCTTCCGATCCGAGCATCGTCTCGCGCGCATCGCGGCAGGATGCGCTCCTGCACGAGATCGACAAGCGGATCGCGGTCTCGCAGCGCTCTCCGCAGTTCCGCATGAGGCTCCACCGCGAGTCCGGCATGCTCTTCGTACATGGGACCGTCGCGGATCTCGAGTCCGCGCGCACCGCGGTGCGCGCGCTTCCCGCATCAAGCGGAGTTCGCGAATCGACGCCCGTTCCGAGAGAGTGAGTCACGGGCGACGACGCACGGGAATCAAGGCACCGGCAACACGACACCAGTTACAAGGCAAGAGGGAGTACGCGCATCGCTCCGCATGATCCAGCCACGCAACGCTCCGGAACCGTGTGCGCTCCCGCAAGGTCCGAAGGCTGTGACATGCGCAGCGCGTCGGCGGATCGCGTGGACGACGCGCGGGTCGCGCGCTGGACGGATTCCATGGTCCGTGGCGATCGCACCGCCTACGAGGCGCTGTTCCGCGCGCGATGTGCCTTCGTCGAGCGGGAGTCTGCGCGAGCGCTCGGATTGCGCCGCGACCTCGCTGAGGACGTGTCGCAGGAAGTCTGGTTGCGCGTGGCGCGCAGACCCGTCGTCGCGCCGAGCACGGCGAGTCTCGACGCATGGCTTCGGCGCGTGGTCCGGAGTGCCGCGATCGATGTCCTTCGCAGCGAACTCTCGCGGCGGCTGCGGGAGGGCCTCGTGGCGCGCGAACGCGCCGAGGCAGTTCGATTTCTCGACGATCACGAGTTGCTCGAGTCCTTGAAGCGCGAGGTCGATGCGATCCAAGGCATCACGCCCGAGGAACGCGCGCTCCTCGAACTCAAGGCACGCACCGACGCCACCACCGCGCGGCTGGCCTCCTGGCTCGGCCTTGGCACCGCCGCCGTCGACAGCAGGCTGCGCCGCGCCGTCGAGCGCGCGCGTGCGAACACATCGGAAATGAGAGGGAAGTCATGAACACGCTCACGGATCGCCAGCGGGAGACCCTTGCGCGCGGGCTCTCTGCGTTCGACACGGCTTCGCGCCGTCGCCGCATCCAGCGCCAAATCCATCGGGTCGGCGCGGTAGCAGCAGTCTTCGTCGTGTGCGCCGTGGTTGCGCATCGCGCCACGCGTCCCGAGTCCTCCGGGCTTCCCGAATCCGTGGAGCTGGTTCGTGACGACGCCCAGCTTGCCGCCGAACTCGAGCTTGCGAACGCCTGCGAGCGCTTCAACCGCATCGATGGCAGACTCGTGGTCGTCGAGTGCATGGTTCCGTGAGCGCGTCGGCGGTCCACGCAGAGTCGTGACGGAATCCAGACAGCGGCTCCGTTCACTGAGGGAACGGATCTCGACACAAGCTCCATCGGGAGGCCCCGCCATGCCTGCGACGCTCTTCGCCATCTCCTCGCTGACGCTTCTTCTCGCATCGCCCGTCTCTGCCGCGAAGCCCGCGGACGATTCGCCTCCCGCTCCTGCCATCGCCGCGCCGATGCAGCAGCAGCTCGGTTCCTTCGAGATCGTCTCCGTCACCCGTGCGCGGGCGTTCGTGAACGAGCGGAAGGTGCATGCGCTCGACACGCGTCCCGTGGCGAAGTACCTCGCTGGACACCTGCCGCGCGCGGTGCATATCGATGACGAAGTCCTGCGCGGCTCGTCGGGCGGTCTGCCCGTCGAGTTCCTACCCGCAGGTGAACTCGCGCGCGTCTTCGAGCGCGCGGGCGTCACCGCCGAACGGCCCGTCCTTGTCTACAGCGACGGCGAGGACCCGCTCGCAGCGACGATCGCGGCCTATGCGCTCCTCAAGGCGGGACATCCGCGCGTCCTTCTCCTCGACGGTGGGTTCGAGGCTTGGCGCGGTGTCGCCGATGTGTCGCAGGAGTACGGCGCGTACCCAACCGCGCCCTGGACGCTGTCCGCGCCGACCGTGCCGATCGCAGCCTCTCTCGACGGTGTCCGTCGCATGGTCGACACCGCCGAGGGCGTTCTCGTCGATGCGCGGCCCGCGAGAGTCTTCCGTGGCGAAGGGAAGCCTTGGCCGCGCAACGGTCATATCCCGGGGGCCGTGAACCTCGATTGGAAGTCGCTCGTGCGCGGCGACAACGAGGCGCTGTTCAGGCCGCGCAAGGAGATCGAGCCGCTGCTTCGCGAGGCGGGTCTCGACGGCAAGTCGCCGACGATCGTCTACTGCGGCACGGGTCGCGAGGCGACGCTCCTCTACCTCTACCTCAAGTGCGTGCTTCAGTGGCCGCGCGTCACGCTCTACGAAGGCTCCTGGACGGAGTGGTCCTCCAATCCGTCGTTGCCCGTCGAGATCGGAGATGAGCCGGTTATCCCTGTCTACGCCGACGGCGATGTCTTCATCGGTGGTCAGCCAAGCGAGGCGCGGCTGCGCGAGCTCGCCGACAGGGGGGTCACGCTCCTGATCAACTGCCGCACGGCCGGGGAGGCCGCGTCCGTTCCCTTCAGCCAGTCGTCGCTCGCGAAGTCGCTCGGGATGCGGTTCATCGAGATCCCGCTCGGCGGAGACGAAGGCTTCGCGCCCGAGGACGTCGCGGCGCTGAAGGCCGCCCTCGAGGAAGCGCGCGAGGAAGGCCGCACATCGCAGGGGGGCGGGAAGGTGCTTCTCTACTGCGCAAGCGGTGGACGAGCGACGACGCTTTGGATCGCACACCTCGTGGTCAACGGAGGGCTCACGCTCGAGGCCGCGCAGGATCGGGCCCGCGCGGCAGGCATGCTGCGGCGCTCGGGCCTCGAACGGCTGCTCGATCAGGACACGGTGCTGCGGGCGAAGCCTTGAACCGCCTTGCGGCGCCGCGCGAGCGCATGATCGGGGGATTCCGCCTGAGCATACGGCTTCGGTTCAGTCTGACGGATGCCCCGACGTCGATCCGCGCGGCATCCCGCCTGGCCATGATCCAACTTTGTCGGCTTCAACTCGCTGTATCGCGTGCACGGATCATGGGATACAGCTTCGTTTCGCCTCCTTGCCAGCCGGGCGCCGCGCGG
>QLAH01000676.1_pt1 | contig 13806 bp, 14 predicted proteins | sample 4693081 | NCBI WGS metagenome assembly QLAH01 (sample SAMN09425401, study PRJNA476045) | Lake water metagenome, whole genome shotgun sequencing project.
CAGCAGCAACTGCTCAGGCGGCACCGATGGGCGGCCTTCTGCGGCATAGAGCTTGCAGAAGGTGGGATTGAGCCGATCGAGGGCCTGATCCGCCAGCTTCCGAATCCGCCGCAGCGGATGGCTGGCCGGGATCCGCTCCTCGATCGAGACGTAGGAGAACAGGGAGCCGCTGTGCTCACGCTGACCTCGCATCTCAGATAGGCAGCTGGCTCATTCTCGCAGGGATGGCCGGGTTTTTCAGCGAACTCCTAAGCAAGCTCAGAGCAGACAAAGCGGATGCTCCTCTCATTCCGATTAACTCTGTGCTAGCCTCAAAACTCTTGGATGTTGACTTTTGCCTGAGCAAACTGAACTCGCAAGAATCTTTAAGTCGATCATTCTACATTCCGCACTATGATCCGGCAAAGAATATCGAACAGGTTTCCTCGACGCTTCCCAGCTTGAAGCTAGATATGCCGGAGTTTGGCTTGCTTGGAATTGCCGAGCATCTTCCCTGTAGAGTCTTTTTCGGACTCACGTCTTCAATCATTATCTTGGTTGAGTTATTGCTTCGCCGCAATTCATCTCATAATTTTGAGCTTGTTTTTGCCGGACAAGAAAGTTGCCAGAATTCTCGGCATGAGGAACTCATGCGCTTCAAAAGCTTATTATCTCGATACAGTGGTCACGTGGAATTGCGTCATCACAACATCAGCATAGTTCTGGCCGGCGAAATACTTATCTAACACACAAGAGCGCATCTCCTTATGACGACAGGATTGATATGCCGAGTTTCGGCATCTACACGATCTAAGCGCACTGTTGCGGAACGCTAAACAAGCAGAGCTCTTCCATGATTCATCAGAAAGAAAATGTCATTCTTGGCAAGGTGAGAGGTTTTTATACACTATTGACTCAAGATAAGGCAGCAAGATCGCCGGCGGTTTCCCGCAGTTGCCCTGGGAGATCCAGGTGAGCAATGTGATAACGGTCAAGAAGCTCGCCGAAAGGACCGGCATCCGCTTCATAGCGATCCGCCTCCAGCGAAGGATCGATGCCGAACAACGGTTCCGGCAGGCCCCACAGGCCGCTGATGATCTGAGCTAACTCCACCAGCGAAAGGGTCTCCATACAGGCATCCACCTGGAGAAAGCCAGGGGTGATAGGCGTGCGCAACATGGCCCAGAAGAGACGCATCATCGTGCCGACGTGCACGTAACTGCGAATCACGGGCCGCTGACTACGCACCTCAATCTGCTGCCCTGCGACTGCCTTGGAAAGGAAATCGCTGAGGGCAAAGAGGCGGGGATCCTTGATGAACCGCCCTGAAGCGGCATAGACACGGAACACAGCCGCCATTCGGCTGGCGCCACAATGGCGCCATAAGGCTTCTTCTTCCTGCTTCAGGGTGGCATAAGGGTTGCCCTCAAGATCAGGTGGTTGCCCATCGAGCACAGCTGCAGCCCCCGAAGAGGTGGTGATGATCGGAATGGCCGGATTGTGCTGAAGAAAAGCAGCGATTCCTGCCGTAATGGCACGATTGGTCTGGATGTAGCGCTCCAGTCCGATCTCCGCCACCCGGTCTCGGGTGAGAAAAGCCAGATGAATCAGCCCGGCAGCGTTATGGATCTGCTCCAAGGCTTCCAGGCCAACGACTTGAATCGGGCCGTGGGGGCTACCGAAATCAATCAGCTTGGAAGAAGACGCACAGGCGACCACATCGGACCGTAAAGCATCTGGCCCGTGAAGGAATTCGTACTCCCACAGAGCCGTGCGTCCGAACCAGCCGCTGGCGCCCGTGAGAACCCATGGAGCAGCCATTGGCCCTAGCTGACAAGTGGGCTATTCATTGCCAAGCACCTTCCAACGATTTTCGAGCATTTGAATCCGACTTTCGTCTTCCTTATGAATAAACCCATAGTAATCTCGCTTATTCAGCAGCCAGAGCAACTCAAAGTGCACAGCGTCTTTCAGGGCAGACTCAAGCCCTCCACCATCAAGAGCACCACCATCGAACACCACTTTGCGTGTCTCGAAGCGGGTGAGGTGAACAGCGTGAAACCTCTTCAGGTTGGAGAGGGCATCAATGGACACAGCACCTCCCACCACAAAGTCGAGGCCGGCATCACGGCAGGCCGCAGCCGCCTGTTCAGCCTTGGCCGTGACATCCTCTGATTCAATGCCATCACGACCTAGGCCGAGGGAGCCGGCAAAATCAACACGACCGAAAACAAGGCCTTCACAGCCAGGCTGACCACTGGCAATGGCAACCATCTCATCTAGATGATTGAATGCGGTAATCGTTTCGAGATTGAAGAGGAAATCAACTTCAGCGCTTTCGTCGGCACTGAACACCTTGTTCTTGGCTTGGATGTACTTACTCAGGGCGTAGGGAGTCTCCACCATGGGAGCGATAATATAGCGAACTCCAAACTGCTTGGCTTCCAGAAGATCCCTGATCGCTTCACAGCCCCCCACTTTCAAGGCAATGGAAACGCCAGCACGATGGGCGATCTCAAGGAGACGCAGCAGCTCATCCGTGCGGGTTCCTTCAGCTTCAAACTCCGCCTTGGTCGCAATAACGCCGTGCTCCTCGCGTCCGCGGTGGAGCAACTCGCACATCTTGCGCTCATAGGTGTTCATTGCTGAAACCCAGCCACGTTTTGACAACTGATCATACCACGGAATCGCACAGTAACCGCTGCGACTCGGCACGCATGCATCACCATTTACTCATCAAGGAATGGGCTCCAGCGCTTCACCTCGATGCCACTGAGATCCGGACTCATGCGATGAAGGGGATTTGACTCCATGCCTCCGTCGGCTCGAACTCGGCTGCTGATTTTTGGGAAAAAGGTTTGACTGGGATCGATGGGTACCATAAAGGCAAAGGGTGTGGAACCAGTGAACGCAGCCTGGAAATCAGCGCGACCGAACCAGCCATCCTCCAAGGTCATCATTGGGATGCCATAGGAATCGAACAGCTTGCTCCAGTCGGGAAAACCAAGACCAGACTCCACATCACAGCCAAGGTAAGCACCACCAAAGTAGTTTTTCTGGGTCATCCGAATGGATGCATAACCATTATTGGAAAACAGGAAGATCTTGAGGTTGAGAGCGTTGGCAGCCACGGTTGCCAGCTCCTGCAGGTTCTGGGTGAAACCGCCATCCCCCTCTACGAGCACCACTCTTCGATCCGGGGCAGCCACGGCAGCACCGATGGCACCCGAGAGGCCATACCCCATGCTGGCCAGGCCCTTATCGGTGATCATCACCTGGCCTTGGCGCTGCTGGAAAGCCTGCATCATCACCGTGAAGGCGCCACCGCTGCTGCAAGGGATGATGAGATCCTGATCAGCGCAGATCGTTGACAATTCGAGTGCGAAGTCGTAAGGATTAAGATAGCCAGGTTCGGTGGTATTGGCCGGCTCCGAAAGAGGCAAGGCTTGCTTGATATCGCAAGCAAACTTGAGCCAATCTGCGTAATCGCCAAGATCAGCTTGCAACAACTCGAGCAAGGCCAGATGGGCATCCCCGCAGATGGGCCAATCAACTCGGGGGTTGGGTTTAGCAAGTTCTGCGGGATCAATGTCCACCTGGGCAACCCGCCCATGGGGCAGGAAGGCCTGCCAGTTGAATCCGGTTTGCTGCAGGCCGAGCCTGGTACCGAAGGCAAGCAACAGGTCGCTCTGTTGCAGCAGCATGTTGCTGTAGCGCATCCCCCAGGTGTTGGGACGGCCGGCATAGTTGCCTTGATCAGCGGGAATGCGATCGGCTGCGTTCCAGGTAGTCATCACGGGGAACGGCAGCTGGGCCAGTGCTTGTTGGTGCTCCCGGCAGAAGCGCCGGGAGAGCCCACCGCCAAGGAGAAGGGTTGGTCTGCTGGCGTCGCGGAGTGCCTGCATCAGATCGGGCGGCAGCAACGGAGCCGAAGCCATGGATGTGGAGCCCCCCCCCACGTCTGCAGTGCACTCGCTGGACGGTTCGGGCTCCAGCCAACCTTCGGGCACCGCCATGGCCTGAACGTCAAGAGGAAGTTCGAGGAAGACGGGTCCGGGCCTGCCGCAACGACCCTGACGAACGGCCTCGATCAAGAGCTGACGGGGCCAGGGCTCGAGCAGACGCTGACTGAGCTTGCAGACAGGGGCAGCCATCGCCACGCCATCCACCTCCTGGATCCCAAGCTGCCGAAGTCCCGAGGGAGCGAGATCCTCCCGTTTCACCTGACCTCCGATGAGCAAGAGGTCGCGGCTTTCCAGGTAGGCACCGGCCAAGCCGGTGAGGGCGTTCGTAAGCCCGGGCCCTGCGGTGACCAGCGCAAAGGCGCGCTCGTGAACGCCTTCGGCAGCCGAGCCCACCTCGTTGTGGTACTCCACTGCGATCGCCGCAGCCACTTCATGCACGACAGGGATACAACGCACCTGGGAGCGAATACCATCCAGGAGATGCATGATGTTGCCACCAGCCACGAAATAGCAGGTGGTATAGCCCTCCTGTACCAACCAGCGGATCAGAACCTGAGCGTATTTCATGCCATAACCTCGCGGATCACGGCCTGCATGGCCGCCAGAACGGCAGACTCCTGGGCTGGTTCGCGAGGCAACTGGATTTCCTCAACCCCCAGGGCGATGGAATCTTCTTCGCGGGGAGGCACGATCACATGATAAGAGATACGCCCGTGCTTCTTGTCACTACGGAAGGCATCCAGGAAACAATCAGAGTCGAACTGCAGAAGAGGATCAGGGCTGAGAACATCAGCGAGCAGGTCGCGGGTGTGGTCCATCAGTGGCGTGGATCCGGCAGGTTGGCCGACAAATTGATGGGCGGCCTGCATTCCCAGCGCCACCGCAAGGCCATGGGGAATGCCATAGGCCGTGGCGGATTCGAGAGCATGCCCCCAGGTATGGCCGAAGTTCAGCAACCGACGTTCAGCACGATCAAACTCATCGGTTTCGATGAACCATTGCTTCACCGCCAGCACGTGGTGCAGAAGCTCAGCCAGCTGCAGATCGCTCCATTCACCCGCCAGCACGGGAGCGGCGAGGCGGCGATAACGATCAAAACTCTCACTGCCGTGACAGAAGCAGATCTTGGCGGCCTCGGCGAGGCCACCACGCAGTTCTGTGAGGGGAAGGCTTCTGGCAAGCGGAGCCATCAGCGTGATCTGACGAGGCGGATGGAAGGTGCCCACCAGGTTCTTGGCCGGACCGACATTGATCGAACTCTTGCCACCGAGGCAGGAATCGGCCATGGCCAGGAAGGTGCTGGGCACATAAATCCAGGGGATGCCGCGCATGTAGACGGACGCCACAAAGGTGGTGATGTCCTGGATGACACCGCCTCCCAGACCCAGCAGAGTGGAGGAACGATTGAGGCCCCGTTGCTTGAGCTCGAGCAGCACCTCACCCATGCGATCGAACGACTTGGCCGTTTCATCGGCGTGGATCAGCACCACGCGATCATCCAGCGCTGGATCCAGACGGCCGGCGAAGAAGTCGTCGACAAGGAGCAGATCAGCCTGGGGCTGCCAGCTGGCCAGTGAGGCCACGGCTGGAAAATCCACCTGATAGTTGCAGCTGCTGCTGCGAATGGTGAGAGGCTCCTGGAGCTGCATCGCGCTTGTGAGCGGGGAGACGGCGGGGGACATGACGGCAGGCCTGGCTCTAGAGGCGGCGCACGGCGCTGAAGCCGCCATCCACGGTGAGACTCTGGCCGGTGATGGCCTGATTGTCGGCCCCCACGAGAAAGGCCACCGCCGCCGCCACATCCTCTGGTGTGGGCAGACGGCCAAGAGGGCAGGCGCTGGTGATCGAGGCGATCTGGGAGGGGCTCAGATGGGCCCGTGACATCGGCGTATCCACCACCCCGGGAAGCACCGCGTTGATCAGCACATCGCGAGGGCCAAGATCCGCGGCTGCGGAGCGAAGCAGACCGGCAACGGCGGCCTTGGAGACGGTATAGGAGAACTTTTCGGTGCGGGCCTGCTCCTGCCAGATCGAGCTGATCACGCAGAGCCGGGCGGGAGACGCCAGCCGATCGAGATCCAGGAGGCGAGCAAGGGTGCGGGCCACGAACGTCACATTGGCCTCCATCACCGCGGCGAAATCTGCTTCGTTGAAGGAGAGCAGGGAGTCGGTGGCATTGAGCCCCTGGGCCCAGACGACGGCATCGAGTTTGGGTAGATCCGCGATGGCCTCAAGTCCGGTGCTGTGGTGGGGGGTGAACACCGCGAAGCCGTTCAGAGTGAGTCGGTTGACGATCGCGGAGCCGAGTGCGCCCCGGCCGCCAAAAACAAGAGCCTCCATCAGGACGTCGCGACACCTGGGGAAGTGAGCGGCTGGGTGGAGGCAGCGAGAGCGAACGAACGGATCACATCGATCTCCCGGGCCAGCATCGCCTCGGTCAGCCCGGGATACGTACCGAGAAACAGGGTGCTGTTCATGATCTCGTCAGACCCGCTCATCTCCCCCACCACCCGCAAGGCCTCGGGCCGATCGGCACGAAGCTGCACGAAGGCAGGCTGGCGCAGCAGGTTGCCGCCGAAGAGCATGCGGTTGCCGATCTGATGGCGGTCGAGCTCCTGGGCCAGATCGGTGCGGCTGAAGGGAGCTGTGGGCTTCACGGCGATCTTGAAGCCGAACCAGGAGCAGTCGGTGCGGCAGCCCGTGGCGTCCCAGGAGAAGCCTGTCTGCGGGTCCCAGGCAGTGGCGTGGGTGGGCAGAGCGAACTCGAGGGGATCCTCGTAGGCGGCCAGGCCTCGGCGGAGGGTTTCCCAGTTGCGCTTGCGGGCTTCGATGAACTCGGGCAGACGCTTCAGCTGCACGCGGCCGATCGCGGCCTGGGGATCGAGGGGCTTGAGGTTGAAGCCGAGATGGCTGTAGGTGTACTTGTGGTCGTAGCCGGCAGGCAGTTCGCCCAGCTGCCAGCCGAAGCGCTTGTTGCAGGTGTTGTCCACGCCACTTGGGCACCAGCAGTCGCGACCCCAGTCGCGGAAGCTCTCGGCGATCACCTTGAGCTTCTGGTCGCGCACGATGTTCACCGCGCCGCCCTCGCCCATGGTGAGGTGATGGGGCGGATAGAAGCTCTGGGTGCTGATGTCACCCCAGGTGCCGGTCCAGCGCACCACCCGATCGGGGCCCTCATCGAGGCCGGGGCTGTTCTCGCTGAAACCCAGGCTCTCGGCCAGCTCGCGCGGCATGGAGTAGCTGCAGCCCAGGGCGTCGCAGTTGTCTTCCACCAGCCAGAGGTTGTAGCGGCGGCAGAACGCCAGGGTGGCTGCCAGATCGAAGGGGTTGCCCAGGGCGTGGGCCATCATCACGGCCTTGGTCCTGCCAGGGCTGTAGGCGGCTTCGAGCTGGTCGCAGCGGGCGTTGCCGGTGATCGGGTCGGCATCGATGAACACCGGCAGCGCACCCACCTGCACGATCGGGGCCACGGTGGTGGGGAAGCCCGCTGCCACGGAGATCACCTCATCCCCGGGATGAATGCGGCGCTCCACGGAGAGCTTGGGCGAGGTGAGGGCCGAGATGGCCACGAGGTTGGCACTGGAACCTGAGTTCACCAGCAGGCTGTGCCGCACTCCCAGGAAGTCCGCCAGTTCCTTTTCGAATGCGGCTCCCTCACTGCCCAGGGTGAGCCAGAAATCGAGGGTGGCCGAGACGGCCGCCTCCACTTCGTCTTCGGTGAACACGCGGCCGGCGTAGGGGATTGGGGTGCCCTCCTGCCAGGGGCTCCGTTGAGGATCTGCGGCGGGGCGGAAGGCGCCGTGCACTTCCCGCGAGTATTCCCGGGTGAGCGCGAGGATCCTTTCTCGCAGATCAGAGGTGCTGGACATGGGCATCAGTGTGGGCGGAGGCGATGGAGCCGTTGGGTGATGGGTCGGAACCTGGCGGAAAGCTTGCGTGCCAATGGGCCAATGCGGATGTGGAAGGCCACTACCAACATCTTAAGACGCTCGGAAACAGTGCTGGCAGGCAGAGCCGCTTCGATGGGGGACCAGGCACAAGGGGGAGAAGGGAGATTCAGGGATGCGAAGAACTCTTGACGTGAGTCCCAATACGCATTCAGTTCAGCAGCCGATGGCTGAGGGGATGAATCTGCGAAGCCAAAGGTGATCAAATCCACCAGAGACTGAGCATTGTGCTCCTGAGCCGCCTGGTAAGACCTCACAACCGCTGTATGATCGTAGCCGTGCTCAAGGATAGAGAGAAACTGACGCACATCTTCCCACACGATCCCATCCAGGCGCACTGGGAACGAATCCTTGACTCCAGGCTCATCCCAGCCAACAGGAATGAACACAGGAATGCCCATCAATATGGCTTCATGGGCAAGGCTGGTAAGCGGATCAAAACACACCAGGAAGTCCGTCTCTGAGAGCAACTGGTAGAGAGCCTTCTTTGTGGAAGGCTCAAGCCGAGTGATCAGGCGTGACTGAGAGCGATTGATCCGTTTTCTCAGAGCATGCGGCACAGGCCGTAGATAGCCCTTACCTGCGTAGATACTGGCACGAAGACGGCGTGGCTTGTTGGCTGACAAGAGGCGTCGCGGAGGCAACAGAGCCGCCTGGATCCATGGATCAAGCTCTGGAAAACGGGACTGGAGGTAAAAGCTTGGCCACCTGGTGGAAATCATCGGGCTGTAGACAGCCTGTCGCTCGCCGGGAAACAGCACCACCCGATTACCGAAGGTTCCTTCGCCTTGGAAGAGGCCGGAAGGAGCCAACGTGTAGTGACAGATCTGCGCTGCGCATTGCCGAGCTTCCTGAAGGCGTTCGGGCGTGAGCGTGTCGCCGAGGAGGGCACACGATCCCGGAATAACCTCCCAGCTGATGGGCAGATCATCGAAGGGATAGGGGAGATGTGCAAATCGCTGATTGCTAGAATCAGCGGGAACAATACTGACGCTTAGGCCAGCAGATCGGAGCGACTGTGCGGCATGAAGCAAGACGCTGATGCCGTTGCTATGGGCAAAGTTTTCCGGTGCATTCACCAGAATCGAGTAATGCTTCTGACGAAGACTGTTCCGGATCACCGTAGAAGCCAGCCAAAAAAGGTTATCGATAGATGGAGCTTACCACGGCTGTCCTTGCCCACGATTCGGCCAAATCAGATGTAAATTTGGTTACTGGAGATATGCTGGCTGTGGGTGCTCAGGCAAAAAAGCGCCGACATCACAACCTCATCTGACCATCCCATTGCATGTCTAGACTGTTGCTGGGTGCCACCTCATCCCCATGGTGCTCGCAATGACTGGAAGAACAAGAGAACATCGAGTGGTGATGAGGGCTGAAAAACGACCAGACCTAGCAGATAATCCTGATGGGTGGCATCAGGATCTTATCGGAGCGGGCAATGCTCACATCAATGCTGAGGGCAAGCATCCCTGCCGTGTGATCATGCAGCAGTTCTGATGCCAAAAGCAAAGGCTGGGTGGCATGGTTGGTAAGCGCTGAAAGATCTACGCATTGGCGACGCTCACACATCTATCGACGATCCAGATTCAGTAGCTTAGAGCGACAGCCCGCGCCCCCTGAGTGGTGTAATCCCTAGTGACCTCAACCACGGCGTATCCGGGGTTGAACGCGCAGCTCAGGCACGCGATCCAGCGGCTGGCGTTGCAAGGGGTGGCCAGGCCTTTGACCCCGGTTCGAGTCCTACCTCAACAAGACGAACATGCCCACGAAACAGTCTGACGCGTCTGCATTGGCGCCGCTACTCGATGGCAGCACCGACGGGGAGCTGATCCCCGAACTGGTGCGCCATGGCCTGCAGCAGCTGATCAAGCTGGAGGTCGCGTCCGTGTGCTGTGCCGACCGGCACGAACGCATCGAGGAGCGGTTTCCGGCGGCAATCTGGTTGAGGGGCCCATCAACCTGATTGAAGCGAGACAGCCGGGTGCACTTCACCCGCAACCTGCTGCAGCGCGTGCCCAAGGCCCGTCAGGGCATGGTAACCGCCGCGCTGCAATCGGTGTTCGCCCTGGAGAAGGCCTCTGAGATCGAGGCCCACTGCGATGACCTGGCCAGCTCCCTGGCGGAGCGCTTCCCCAAGGGCGCTGAGCTGTAGACGAAGTCGGCCGGAGGCCATTGGCTCAAGCCAGAGAGGACGTGCTGGCGTTCCGCCACTTCCCGCACCAGCACTGGCGAAAGGTCTGGAGCACCAACCTACTCAAGCGCGTCAATGAGTAAATCAAAGGCCGTACCCGCGTGGTGGGCATCTTCCCCAACGACGCTGCCATCACCCCTGGTCGGGGCGGTGCTGCTGGAGCAGGACGAGCACTGGTAGCTGGAGTGCCCGATGACAATTAGATAGGCGGCCGCCTACGTAGTTGACACCGGGCACTGGAGAGCCGGCGGATGTTCTCAGCCGAGAGCATGGCGGCCATCCCGGCGCTGGCGGAGCTGCCTGTGCAGCCATCCCTGCAGGCCGCAGCCTGAGCAGACCCAGGCCCCCAACAGAGCATGGCTGCAGAGCCCCCAGAGGGCGCAGCGATCGTGCTCTGCGCCCGGGGGCCGGCAGGAAAAACAGAACGCCCCGGATCACCGGTGTCATCAACAATCGATCGTTAGAGCATACGCAAGACTTGACAAGGCAATCGTCCGGATTCATCGCGAAAGATCGGGGCGCACATACAGCTCGAATGACCGCCCCCTCATTCACCCCTGTTCACTCTTGGACAATGGTAAAGGGGGCTCGGGATTTAGACCTCGCAAAGGTATGCGGCCGCACTGAGGCTGAATTTGGCTTGTGGGAAGTCGAATTGCTCTAATTGTGAGAGGGGTTTGTCCCAAGTTGGCATACAACTCCCCAAACCATGCGCTTCACCGCAACTCATGCCGAGCCATGTACGGGCTGGGATGGGCTGCCAGCCAATTCACCCTGCAAGTCTCGGCCATACCCACCAGCCGGTTCTTCTGAAAGCGGTACTGCCGATTGATCGGCCGGAATGGATGCTCCAGCTTGGCGTGGATGTAAGACTTTGGTGTCTCGATTAAATCACCCTCCCTAGGCAGTGTCTCAGTCTTTTCTATTGTCTCAAGGCTTCATATTTGATGGACCGATCGCACTCTATTTTAATTTGAAAGCCGTGCAGGCGCCGTAAGGGTCAGGTAGCATCTTCCGGATACTGGAAGGAGCTTAACGGCAAGACTGTCGAGCCTCGATTACTGGACAGGAGATCAGCAGGCCATGGCATGAACATGCATTAAATCGCTTTAGTTGGCTCGCCTTAGAGTCAAGAGAAACAGAGGATACTGGTAATCAGTTTGAACATCCTTGATCGACGCAGTAACTGAGCTGGCCATACGATTTCAAGTCTAACACGAGCTTAAGTTGTCTACGTCTTTAAAGTTGGCCGTCAAGAAATCTTTCATTTTGTCCATCGGAACATCAGAATGCCGTCCACTCTCAAGGGGAAAACTATACCCCGAGTCTCTTAGAAGCTGAGCCCTGGAAACAACCCGATCAAAATCAAGACCATGTTTACTGATATAGGTGCCATACTGATCAATAGCTTCGCCATAGCCGATACTGCGGGTTCTGAGATAAGTCACAGCTTTTAGGTGATAAATCTGGTCTAAAAGCTCCTCATTGCTAAGGGAGTGGTCTTTGCCTGACCTGCAGTAATGCTTTGGCGATAAATCCACTGGATTAGCACAGAAGATATAGGTAATCAATCTTCTAGGGGTACCTGGAGATATCTTGGAGCTCACTGCATGAATCAGATTAGTATTAAATAGAATAGCACTACCCCTTGTGATCTCCAAAGACTTCGTGGGCAGCCATTCTGACTCCTGATTATATGTTACTTCTGCAGGATTAGTCCATTTTGGGAAAAAGCTGCGGTCAGCAGGCTCAACTGGCCAAGATAAAGATTTCTGCAAGAGACTCGAGTATGCATCGCCTACATGCTGGCTTCCTGGAAGTATCAGGAAGCGACCGCCGAGACCACTATCATTAAAGTCAAGATACACATTAAGCTTGAAAACAGGAAGACTCAAGGCGTAATCTCTGTGCCACCCGCTTCCATGGCCAAAGAAGAGTGAGGCATCGGAACCGAGCAGAATGTAATTTGGACCAATGAGTCTGCAGATTGTGCTATCAAGGTCGTCAACAAGAAGCCTTGATGCAGCTTTAGAAAAGAAGGCGAACCCAGGGATGACATAAGAAGTGCGAGCTTGAATAAACTGATCCTTTGCGCACTTCGAATAAGTCTCCAAAAGGTGCCAATAATCCGTTGAAAGCGAAAGATAGTCAACATTCCTGGGTAGATCAATTTCTAAATACCCAAATGTGTCTAATAAGTTCTTGGGCTGACACAAATTGACGGCACCATCTTGATCTGCAACAGTTAGCTTGGTTGGACTGGCTGTAGTCAACGAAGCATTGTCGCTAACTTCAGGGAGCCTGTGAATCCATCGTTTTGGCACAAACCGCTTACTAAGTCTTCTCATCTTGTCGGCAAAGGGACGTAACATGACTGATGGGAGATGATTGGATCAGTGCGTGATGCACTCAAGTCAACTGCTAGAGCGCAATTAATCAATAACTAAGCCATTCTTGGTGCAGGGCAGAGCTTGCTTTCAGGTCTCCACAGACAACGCAATCTGTGCCGTATACACTGGCAGAATACGTTGCTCCTCTTGAGATTGTGGGATGTGTACGCTGAAGAGTTACCTGGAACCTGAGTAAGGGCTCCCCGCCTGTATGCGTTCGCACTCGTCGGTTCAGGATCACACGATGACAGTGAGACGAGATCCACTGTAGCAAGCAGAAACAGGATCCTTTCTGGAGGGGGATGTAGATGTTGTCTGTGGCACACACATGATCCATCCCTTTGATCGTGCTGACATCCACCAGGCAGGGAAAACGCCTGGATGGATCACCTGCATCCGTGGTGCGAGGTTTCTGGTAAGTCGCCCGTAACCCCATGCGGCACAGTGGGGTTGGCACCCTGTCACGGCTGATAGGGATCCAGCCCTGGCCGGGTAGCCGACCATCCGGGGCTGCCAGGCCAGGGATCCTCCAGTAACGAGGATCGATTCTGGCCATGATCCGCGAGGACGACTCTCGCACTAGCGTGGGCCGGTAGGAAAACGTGGATCGCGCCAACCCAAGCCGGGCACACTGGCGGCTGACGCTGAGCTCGGGATGGTCGTGTTCGATCAGCTTGCACAGTTCATGGGCATCACAGCTTCTGAGAGACATTCTTTGAGCTATTCCAGCTCAATTTGCAGACGACCGATCCGCAGGAACAGTTTTTCTTCCTTGGGCTGCCCCTCGCCCTTCTCCTTGGTCTTCCTGCCGCGCGTGAACAACTCGCTGACGCTCTCCGGGAACTGATTATTCCACTGACTCACCTAGATGGGATCAATGGCGTGGACAGCGGCAAACTCTTGGAACGTCTTGTAGCCCCTGATCGCCTCCATGGCGAGCCTTGCCTTGAATTCGGGGCTGTGGATGTGGCGGTTGCTCATCAGTGGGAGCCCCATCTCATGGGCGGTGCTCCGCCTGAGAGATAACGCCGGGACACCAAAGAAGACAGACCGCCTCACTCTGTGTGGCTGCGGTCGAACTGTTGCAATCGCGGTAATCTTCCGTAACTGTTTAGAGGGCAGGCTTGATTCTCGGTACATCTCAGGCAGAGACCCCACCGCATCGAGTAGGTGAATGGGCAGACATGAATGGAGCAGTGTGACCCCAGGGCCCATTAGAAGTCTGTCCCAGTCGCTCTCGACGGCCGCCGCCATCTGCGCTGCTTTGCGGGGGAACCGCCATTCACCGCGTTGGCATCGCCACTCCAGAACCCTTTTGCTGCAACCGATCT
>QLAH01000677.1_pt1 | contig 13774 bp, 13 predicted proteins | sample 4693081 | NCBI WGS metagenome assembly QLAH01 (sample SAMN09425401, study PRJNA476045) | Lake water metagenome, whole genome shotgun sequencing project.
GAGATCGGCTTCTTCATCAGCCGGGTCTCGGCCCAGAGCTCGGTGATCGCCCCCCTGGCCATCGAGCGGGCCCTGAAGATCCAGCCGGGCCTGAAGCGGGCGGCGGTGTTCTACGCCCAGGACGACGCCTACAGCACCGCCGAGACCACCATCTTCCAGAAGGCCCTCAAGGAGAAGGGCCTCGATCCGGTGACGGTGCAGCGCACCCAGCTCAACGACCAGGACTTCCAGAACCAGATCAGCGCCGCCCTGCGGGAGAAGCCCGACCTGATCGTGCTGTCGCTGCAGGCGGTGGACGGCGGCAACCTGATCCGCCAGCTGCGGGAGCTGGGTTACAAGGGCCTGATCGTGGCCGGCAACGGCATGAACACCCCCAACATCTATCCGATCTGCCAGAAGTACTGCGACGGTCTGCTGATCGCCCAGGCCTACAGCCCCGAACTGGACACCCCCGCCAATGCGGCCTTCCTCAAGGCCTTCCAGGCGGCCAAGGGCGGCGCCATTCCGCCCCAGCTCACCGCCCAGGCCTACACGGCACTGCAGGTGATCGGCGACGCCCTGGTGCGCCTGGACAAACGCCAGCCCCTGAAAGGCGCCACCCTGACCAACGCGCGCAAGGCGCTGATGGAGGAGATCCTGGCCGGCACCTACGCCACCCCCCTGGGGGAGATCCGCTTCACCCCGGAGGGTGAGGTGATCCAGAGCCAGTTCTTCGTGGCCCAGGTGCGCATGGATCCGGGCGGGCGCAGCGGACGCTTCGCCCTGCTGAAGTGATCGCCGGGTGGACCTGCTCCAGATCCTGGTCAACGGTCTGTCGGTGGGGGCGGTCTACGGGCTGTTCGCCCTCGGCTACACCCTGGTGTTCTCGGTCCTGGGGGTGATCAACTTCGCCCATGGGGCGGTGTTCACCCTGGGGGCCTACTTCACCTACCTGCTGATCGGCGGCGCGGTGGGGGCCAACGGCCTGCTGGCCGGCTTCCAGCTGCCCTTCGCCCTGCCCTTCTGGGGCGCCCTGCCCCTGGCGGGGCTGGGGGCGGCCCTGGTGGCCCTGCTGGTGGAGCGGGTGGCCTTCCGCCCCCTGCGCCGCCGCCGGGCCGATCCGCTGCTGGCCCTGATCACCAGCCTGGGGGCCGGCGTGATCCTGGTGAACCTGATCCAGCTGCTGGTGGGGGCGGAAAGCTACGCCATCCCCACCGGCGCCCTCGGCGGCCTGCCGGCCTCCTTCCCCCTGCTGGGCGCCAGGGTGCGCACGGTGCAGGCCCTGCTGCTGGGCATCGCCGTGGTGATCCTGGCCCTGCTGACCCTCTGGCTGGAGGGCAGCCGCAACGGCAAGGGGCTGCAGGCGGTGGCCGAGGACCCCGAAACCGCCCAGCTGCTGGGCATCGACAGCACGGCGATGGTGCGGCTGGCCTTCGGGCTCAGCGGCTTCCTGGCCGGGGTGGCCGGCGGCCTGGTGGGGCTGAGCGTCAGCATCGCCGGGCCCTACTTCGGCATCGGCTACGGCCTCAAGGGGCTGGCGGTGCTGGTGCTGGGCGGGCTGGGCAGCGTGCCGGGGGCGGTGCTGGGCGGCCTGATCGTCGGCCTGGCGGAGGCCCTGGTGCCGGCCGACTGGTCGGGCTACAAGGATGCGGTCAGCTACGGCTTCCTGTTCCTGGTGCTGCTGCTGCGGCCCCGGGGCCTGTTGGGCCGGCCGCTGCCCACCAAGGTGTGAGGGCCATGGACGCTGCCCTGCTCGAACAGATGCTCCTTGGCGCCCTGCTGGCGCTCTCGGTCTACCTGCCGCTGCGCTGCGGCCAGCTGTCCCTGGCGACGCCGGGCTTCTATGCGGTGGGGGGCTACGTCGCCGCCCTGCTCTCCACCGGCGTCCCCGCCTTCGCCGGCAGCGGCGCCACCTCACCGCTGCCGGCCCTGCTGGCGGAGATGGTGCTGGGGGGGATCCTGGCGGGGCTGATCGCCCTGGCCATCGGCCGGCCGGTGCTGCGGCTGCGGGGGATCTACCTGGCCATCGCCACCATCGCCCTGGTGGAGATCCTGCGGGTGCTCAACCTCAACCTGCCCTTCACCGGCGGAGCCATGGGGATCTTCGGCATCCCCCAGCCCTTCGCCCACCCCGAGGGCTATGTGTTGTTCACCCTGGCGCTGCTGGCCCTGGCCTGCTGGCTGTGCCAGCGGCTGGAGGCCCTGCGGCTGGGGCGGGCCATGGCCGCCATCCGCGACGACGAACTGGCGGCCGCCTGCGTGGGTATCGACACCCCCCGCACCAAGCTGATCGCCTTCGTGGCCAGCGCCGTGCTCGCCGGCGTCACCGGCGCCCTGGCGGCCCATTTCTTCAACTCCTGGAACGCCCGGGCCGGCAGCTTCGACGCCAGCATCACCACCCTGGCCTTCGTGGTCTTCGGCGGTTCCCGCCTGTGGCCGGGGCCGGTGCTGGGGGGGCTGGTGCTCACCGCCCTGCCGGAGCTGCTGCGGCCGGTGGGGGACCTGCGCCTGATCCTGTTCGGCGCGGTGATCCTGCTGGGTCCGCTGTTCTTTCCCCAGGGACTGGTGACGGCGGAGCGGCTGCGCTGGCTGGCCGCCCTGCCCGGCCTGGGCCGGCGCCGGAGCCACCAGGCTCCCCAGGCCCCATGAGCCGGAGCCCCGCCGGCACCGCCCCGGCGCCCCTGCTGCAGGTGGAGGCCGTCAGCTGCCGCTTCGGCGGCCTGCTGGCCCTCGATGCGGTGAGCCTGGAGCTGGCGGAGGGGGAGATCTTCGGCCTGATCGGTCCCAACGGCGCCGGCAAGACCACCCTGTTCAACGTGATCTCCGGTCTCACCCCCCCCAGCGGCGGCCGCTGCCTGTGGCGGGGGGCGCCCACCACGGGCCTGGGGGCCAGCGGCCTCAACCGGCTGGGCATCGCCCGCACCTTCCAGAACCTGCGCCTGTTCGAGAGCCTGTCGGTGCGGGAGAACGTGCTGGTGGGCCTGCACCACGCCGCCCGCGCTCCCCTGCTCGGGTCCCTGCTGGGCAGCGGCGCCTTCCGCCGGCAGCAGGGGCAGCTGGAGGAGCGAGCGATGGAGCTGCTGACCCTGCTGGAGCTGGAGGCCCTGGCGGAGCAGCGGGCCGGGGACCTGCCCTACGGCGACCGCCGCCGGCTGGAGATCGCCCGGGCCCTGGCGACGGCACCGCGGCTGCTGCTGCTGGATGAACCCGCCGCCGGCATGAACCCGGCCGAGAAGGACGACCTGCGGCGGCTGATCGGCACGATCCGCGACCACTTCGCGCTGACGGTGCTGATCATCGAGCACCACGTGCCGCTGATGATGCAGCTCTGCGACCGGCTGGCGGTGCTCAACTTCGGCAAGCGCATCGCCCTGGGCAGCCCCGCCGAGGTGCGCACCGATCCGCGGGTGATCGAGGCCTACCTGGGTGGTTCGGGCGGGGGCTCGGGCGGCGATTCAGGCCGTGCCGCCGGAGAGAGCCGATGAGCGCGCCGCTGCTGGAGCTGCGTTGCCTCACCGTGCGCTACGGCGCCCTCACCGCCCTGCGGGGTCTGGATCTGCAGGTGAGGGAAGGGGAACTGGTGGCCCTGCTGGGGGCCAACGGCGCCGGCAAGAGCACCACCCTGCGGGCCATCTCCCGGCTGGTGGGCGCCGCCGCCGGCCAGGTGCTGTGGCGCGGCGCCGACCTGGCGGGGGTGCGCACCCACCGCACCGTGCGCCTGGGCATCGGCCACTGCCCCGAAGGCCGGCGGGTGCTCGCCCGCCAGACCGTGGCCACCAACCTGGAGCTGGGGGCCTGGCTGCGCCGCGACCGGGCCGGCATCGCCGCCGACCTGGAGCGCTGCTATGGCCTGTTCCCCCGCCTGGCGGAACGGCGCCGCCAGCTGGCCGGCAACCTCTCGGGGGGCGAGCAGCAGATGCTGGCGATCGCCCGGGCCCTGATGGGCCGGCCCAGCCTGCTGCTGCTGGATGAGCCCAGCCTGGGCCTGGCGCCGAAGCTGGTGGCCGAGGTGATGGCCGCCCTGGCGGCCCTGCACGCAGGCGGCCTGTCGATGCTGCTGGTGGAGCAGAACGCCACCGCCGCCCTGGAGATCGCCGACCGCGGCGTGGTGCTGGAGGGCGGCGCCATCAGCCTGGAGGGCAGCGCCGCCGCCCTGCTCGCCGATGCGGGGCTGCGGGCCTCCTACCTGGGGAGCGACTGAGCATGCTGCTGGTGCCGCTGCTGCTGGGCGGCCTGATCGTCCTGGCCCTGGCGCTGGTGCGGGTGGTCGGGCGCCCCTGGCTGGGCCGCACGATCCTCGAGGCGGACACCCCCTCCGGCAAGGCCTTCGACGCCCTGCTGATGCTGGCGATCGCCCTGAGCGTGCTGGCGGTGGTGCTCGAGAGCGATCCGTTGCTGCGGCAGCACTGGGCCAGCACCTTTCTGGGGCTGGAGTGGGGCTTCACCCTGCTGTTCAGCCTCGAATACCTGCTGCGGCTACTGCTGGTGACGGAGCCACGGCGCTACGCCACCAGCTTCTTCGGGATCGTGGATCTGCTGGCGATCCTGCCCTCCTACCTGGGGCTGCTGATCGGCGGAGGGCAGCTGTTCCTGGTGGTTCGGGTGCTGCGGCTGCTGCGGGTGTTCCGGGTGCTGAAGCTCGGGGCGTACCTGCAGGAGGCCGAACTGCTCTGGAGCGCCCTGATCGCCGCCCGCCGCAAGATCACCGTGTTCCTGCTGGCGATGGTGACGCTGGTGATCCTGATCGGCGCCTTCATGTATGTGATCGAGGCCGGCAATGACGGCTTCGGCAGCATCCCTGTGGCCATCTACTGGGCCTGCGTGACGATCACGACGGTGGGCTATGGCGATGTGGCGCCGGTGACACCCCTGGGGCGCTTCATGGCCTCGGTGGTGATGCTGATCGGCTACAGCATCATCGCCGTGCCCACCGGCATTCTCAGCGCCGAAATCGGCTTGAAGGTGCTGCGGCCTGCCGAAGGAACGTCAGCCGGATCGGGCGAGTTCCAGGCCCCCCAGCAGGAGGATCAGAAACCGTTGATCGTCTGCGGGGCCTGCCGGAAGGGCGGCCATGATCCTGATGCGCGCCATTGCAAGTTCTGCGGGGCTGAGCTCTGAGCAAGGTCGCTCACGCTACCGATGCCGGCCAGGAGAAAAGAAGACCCTTGCCTGTAGACAAGAAGCTGCCATCCACCTGCCCATCGGCAGGCCATCTGGATGGCTGTCCTGACCAATCCGCTGAGGTCGAGACTGAAGCGCCGCAAAAGCAGGCGCCAGCGAGGCCTCTCAGCCGAAAGCCAGAAGACTCAGGTCGGACGATCGCGCCATCTGACCAGATTCCTTCGGACCCGGCGAGCTCGGAACAATGGAACACCGCATCCCAGTTGAGACGTGGCATCAGCCCTGACCACAGATCATTGCCCGGCGCAGATCGGCGAGCGCGCCGACCGGGTGATTGCACGGGTGCGGGCCCAAGAGGGATGGCCCATGCTGCGGGTAATGGCGGCGCGCTGGATCGGGCTGGTGCCAAGCCAGGGAAGCCATTGTCGGCTCGACACCGCCACTCTCTCGATCCTCTCCCTTTTCGCCGGCGAGCCGGCGCTGGGCTGTTGGAACGCAGCTGCGCTGTAACTCCCCATGTGAACTCCCCACGTGCTTCCGTCGTCGCGTTGAAAATCAACAGGTTCCGTGCTCAGGCGTGCACCGCGCTCGCATGATTGGGCCACTGCGCCTGTCTTGGCGTGGCCTCCTCCGGTGTCTGACCATGACGGCAGTTCTCCTGCAGCGCCTGGCCGCTGCTTCCCTCGGCCTGCTGGTGACGGGTGTTGTTGGTTGGGCGTCGCCGACGAGCGCCCGGGTGGGCAGCCGAGCGATCAAGGTGGCGGCAGTGGATTTCATCCCCGCCTGGGGCGATCGCGATGGCAATATCCGCCGGCTGGTGCAGGCCGCTGAGCGGGTGGCTGCTGAAGGTGTGAACTACGCCGTGTTTCCCGAAACGGCGATCAGCGGCTATGACTTCACCAGCCCCGCCCAGTTGGCTCCATTTGTGGACACCATTCCCGGGCAGGCCACCGCGGCCTTGCTGCCAGTGCTGAAGCGCACTGGCCTCTATATGAGCGTGGGCATTGCCGAGAAAGACAGCGCCACCGGGCTCTTCTACAACACCGCTGTGTTGATGGGACCGGAAGGAATCATCGGCAAGTACCGCAAGAACGGACTGAACGGTCAGGACGTGCAGTTGTTCGGCCCCGGTGATACCGACGTGGGCGTTTTTGACACGCCGATCGGCCGCATCGCCCTGATCATCTGCTACGACGACACCTACTGGCAGTACGACAGGCTGGCGGCATTGCGCGGTGCGCAGATCATCGGCTGGCATTCCGTTTCCGATCGGGTCATGCCCGGCACGCCAGCAGCCCAGGCGCGCTCCAACCATTCCACGGTGGCCAGTGTGCAGCACATGAGTGCACTCAACGGCGTCTGGGTGGTGGGGGCCACGCGCAGCGGCATCGAGCGCAATCCAATCACCGGCAGCCGGCTGTTTTACAACGGCGGCTCCAGCATCTGGTCGCCCAGCGGGCGCAAGCTCGTGCAGGCGCCGGTGGTGCCGCCCGAGGTGCTGCCGCCTGGCCTGAACGGCATCTTCGCCGCCACGATCACCCCGGCAGACGCCGATGCCGTGCGCGATCAGCGTCTGGCCGCACGTCGCCCCTCGCTCTACAACCCCCTTCTGGCGCTGCGCCGGTCGCCGGTGGACATCACGGCCACCCCCAGCCGCCGGCCCGTGCAGCTGGCCGCCGCCCAGTGGAGCATCGGTTCGTCACGCCTGAGCAACAGCCAGCCCGAGCCGAATGAGCTGCTGGTGCTGCCGGAGCTCTCGGCCCTGCCCACCGGCCTGGATGGCACCGAGCTGCGGCGCCGGGCTGAGCCCCGTGGGGGCGCCTTTGAGCAACTGCTGGGGCAGAGGGCCAAGGCCGGCAATGGCTACCTCGTGGGCAGTTACCCCGAGCGCGAGGGCGGCAAGGTGTTTCACACGGTGGCTCTGGCTGGCCCGGCCGGCAGGATCCTGGGCCGCTATCGCGCCACCCACCTCACGGCTTCCGAGCGGGCCTGGGCCAGTGCCGGGGACGCTCCGGTGGTGGTGGCCACGCCGCTGGGCCGAGTGGGCCTGGCCACCGTGGGCGATCTGGCCGTCACAGAGTTGACCGGGCTCTACCAGAGCCTGCGCGCCGACCTGCTGGCGGCCCCGGCCGGGGCCCCGTCCGCCCTCAAGGTGGAGATCGACCCCCTGCTCTACGCGGTGAGCGATCCCCCCACCGGTCGCGCCGATCTGCATCCCTACCTGGCCGCCAAGCTGGGCCAGCTATGGGTGGTGAGCGGCGGCCGCCGTGCCGGCCCCTCCACGGCCGCCGGCATCTTCGGGCCGGAGCCGGTGGTGTCCACGCCCACCCTCACGGCCTCTGCCGGGGCCGATGTCGTGCGTCACCGCACGGTGGTGCCCTACCCCGGCACCTGGATCAACCAGCAACAACTGATCGACGGCCATCGCAACGATCTGTTCCGACCGCTGGTGCTCGAGGTCGAGAACAGCTGCTTCCAGACGTGGCGACGGGCTGGCCACGGCATGGTGCGTTGCCCGTGAGCCAATGGGATGGCCAGGTGCTCCGCCCGGGCGAGTCCAGGAAACCGCCGTCGGTTCGCCGAGGTGCACCTGAACCGGTGGAGTTGTTCTGAAGCCTGAAGATGGGGCGGGTTCAGCCGCTGTTGCAGGTGCTGTCGGTGGCCTACCCGCATGATTTTCGACGCCGGCACCAACGAGCCGCACCAAGTGGCGGCCTGATTTCTCGAGATTACGGCCCTCGGCCCCATCGACGTGCTGAGGCAGAACACAGGGGCCAACGACCCCAATGTCGCCCTGACGATGGAACTGGAAACTTCTGATCCTTTCTTCCTCGACGCCGGGAGGGGCTCCTTCAGGAGCAACGTCAATGAATTGAGTGACGGCGCGGTGTGCGCTGGCGCTTTGGTGCTGCCCCCCGGCCGCCGCCTCGACGGCCGGGGGCCTCTGGTAAGCAGGAGGGAGAGAACGCCACCCATCAGACCCATGGAGGAACCGAACCGCGGCGCTGAACTCAGGGCCGCGGGCTGGGTTGAGCAGGAGGTCCGTCGCTACGAACGCCTCTCGGCCTACCGCAGCCGCTGGGGTGCCGCCAACCTCGACCGGGACGAGCGGCGCTTCCTGCGCAGCGCCGAAGCCGTGCTGTCCCGACGCCAGCCAGCTTCCGCGCCGGTGATCGGCGCTGGCCTGGGGCCCCTCCCGCAGGGTTGTTTCGTGGCGCTGGATTTCGAAACGGCCGATCAGGGCCGGGACAGCGCCTGCTCGATCGCCCTGGTGCGGGTGGAGGGGGGAACCATCGTGCACCGCGAGCACCGGTTGATTCGCCCGCCGCGGCGGACCTTCCAGTTCACCTCGATCCACGGCATCAGCTGGTCACAGGTGGCCAATGCGCCCACCTTCGCCGAGCTCTGGCCCCAGCTGGCGGCCGCTCTGGAGGGGGCGCAGTTCATCGCTGCCCACAACGCCAGCTTCGATGCCGGTGTGCTGCGGGCCTGCTGCGAGCAGGCCGGGCTGCGACCCCCGGTCCAACCCTTCCTCTGCACGGTGCAGGTGGCCAGGCGGGCCTGGAATCTGCGGCCCACCAAGCTGCCGGATGTGTGCCGCCATCTGGGCCTGCCGCTCCAGCACCACGATGCCCTCTCCGATGCCGAGGCCTGCGCCAACATCGTCCTGGCGGCGCGCCGGGACGGGACGGCCGGCTAGGCCAATGCCGATCGACGCCGCTGCCGTCGCCCCAGGCTGACGCCCAGGGCCAGCAGGAATCCGAAGAACTGCACGATCACCACGCAGGGGCCGGAGGGGAGGTTGGTGAGGCCCGATCCGAGCAGACCCAGCACGGCGCAACCGCCACCGATCACCGAGGAGAGCACCAGATAGGAGCCGAAGTGGCGGCTCACCAGCCGGGAGGCGCAGGCGGGTATCACCACGAAGGCGCTGATCAACAGCACCCCCACCGCCTTGATCGACACGGCCACCACCACGGCGAGCAGCAGGATGAAGGCGATCCGGTGCCACTGGTTGCCCACACCGAAGGCCCCGGCCAGATCGGCGTGGAGGGTGACCAGCACCTGGGCCCGCAGACTCACCAGCAGATACGCCACCGCCGCCAGCAGCAGCACGGCGATCAGGCCGAGATCCAGCCAGGAGATGCCCAGGATGTCGCCGAACAGCAGCTGCTGGATGCCACCCCGGTAGGTGGTCAGCATGCTGAGCGCCACCACGGCGAAGGCCAGGGACGTGGAGTAGGCGATGTTCAGCAGCGCATCGGCCGGCAGCTGGCTGCGCTCCACCAGCAGGTTCACCAACAGGGCGAACAGCACCGCGAAGGGGATCAGCACCAGGGTGGGGTTCAGCCCCAGCAGGATGCCCAGGCTGAGGCCAAGCAGGGCCGAGTGGCCCAGGGCATCGCTGAAGAACGACAGCTGCCGCAGCACCGCGAAACTGCCGAGCAGACCGCCGAGGGCCCCGGTGAGCAGGCCGCCAGCCAAAGCCCGCTGCATGAACGGCTGGCCAAGCACCGTGGCGAGCTGGGAAACGTCCGTCATCCGATCCGGGGGCTGTCGTGGGGTGCGTGGCGGTGGAAGTAAGGAACCCAGTCGGAGCCGTAGAGGCGCTCCAGCTGGGCCTTGGAAAGGGCCTGCTCAGGACGGCCGCTGCAGCGCAGCTGGCGGTTGAGGCACAGCACCTGGTCGCAGCTGCGCCGCACCATGTCCAGGTCGTGGGAGACCTGCAGCACGGTCCAGCCCTCACTGCGGCGCAGGTCGAACAGCAGGCGGTGGAACTGATCGGTGGAGGGGGCATCGAGGCCGGCCTGGGCCTCATCGAGCACCAGCAGTCGCCGCGGCCGTACAACGCAGAACGCCAGCAGCACCCGCTTCAGCTGGCCACCCGACAACTCACTCAGCAGGCGGTCGGCCAGGGGGCCGCAGCCGGTCTTGGCCAGGGCGGAGCGTACCGCCGAGCGGCGCTGACGGCCGCCGCTCCAGGGCAGACGCGGGCCCGGCAGGTCCCAGCCGAAGCCCACGAACTCCGCCACCGTCAGCGGCAGGCGCCCCTGGAGCGGCAAGGACTGGGGCAGGTAGGCCAGCTGGCCGCGGACCTGCGCCGGCAGCTGGCCGGCGGGACCCAGCCGGTGGCCGAGGATCCGCACCTCCCCGGCCTGGCGGGGGATCAGGCCCAGAATCGCCCCCACCAGGGAGCTCTTGCCGGCCCCGTTCGGCCCCACCAAGGCCGTGTCGCTCTCGGCCGCGAGCTGGAAGCTGACGTCGTCCACCGCCAGCACCCCATCGCGCAGCACCCGCAGGCCCTCGACCTCCAGCACGGCCATCAGCGGAAGGCGCTCACCAGGTCGGCGACGTTGCGGCGCATCACTTCGGCGTAGGTGGCCGCGTTGCGGGAGGCCTCCTCGGTGCCGGTCTCCATCGGATCGAAGACGCTGATGCGGATCCCCAGATCCCCGGCCAGGGCATTGAAGGAGCGGTTGCCCTCCTGGGGTTCGCTGAGCAGGGCCCGCAGCTGGGTGATCTTCACCGTGTCGGCCACCCGTGAGAGATCAGCCGGGGAGGGGTTCTGCTCCGGCACGTCCACCAGGTATTCGGCCTTGAGGCCGTAGCGGTCGGCGAAGTAGGGGGCGAAGTCGTGCAGGACCACGAAGGTCTTGCCCCGGAAGGGCGCCAGTTGCTTCTCGAATTCCGTGTTGAGCTGGCGCAGCTGGCCGCTGAAGGCGGCGGCATTGCGGCGGTAGCCCTCGGCGCAGGCGGGATCGGCGGCGATCAGGCCATCCCGGATGTTGTCCACCTGCTGGGCGGCCCGCACCGGATCGAGCCAGATGTGGGGATTGATCGGACCGTGGTCGTGGCCGTGATCATGGCCGTGGTCATGGCCATCGGCGTGCTCCCCGGCGGGCTCCTCCGGGTTCTCCAGGGTGGTGATGCCTTTGCTGGAGTCGATCACCTTGAGGGCGGGGTTCTCGGCGCCTTGCACCAGCTTGTCGAGGAACGACTCCATGCCCAGGCCGTTCTTGACCAGCACCCTGGCGTTACGGATGGCGGCCACATCCCCCGGCCGGGCCTGGAAGTCATGGGGGCCGCTGGCGGCGGGGATCAGGGCCGTCACCTCGGCGCAGTCGCCGGCCACGGCCCGGGTGAACAGGGTGATCGGCAGGAAGGTGGTCACCACCCTGGGGCGATCGGCGCGGCCGGCCTGGGGTGCGGCCGACTCCACCGCCGGACGGCAGGCCAGCAGGAGGGAGGACAGACCCACGGCCAGGGCCAGCAGGGGACGGCGGAATGGGAACGGGCTCATGGGGCGAAACCTCCGGAACGGGGTGGGCGGGAGCGGACGGATGGGGGCAGGGTCACGGGCCAGAGCCACCACTGGCCCTGGTCGCCACCGGCCACGAGATGGCGGCCATCAGGTCGCCAGCTGAGGCTGTGGATGGCCTGGCCGTCGCCCTCCAGCAACTGCTGCAGCCGGCCCCGCCCATCCCAGAGCGCCACCGTGCCGTCGCTGGAGGCGGTGGCCAGCAGGCTGCTGCCGGGGGCGAAGGCGACCGCATGGACGCGGCCCTCATGCAGCGCCAGGGGTTCCGGCGTCCAGCCCTTGGCGCCGCGATCCTTCTGGCTCCAGATCACGGCGATGTCGCTGGAGGCGACGGCCAGCAGCGGCGCCAGGCGACCCGGCTGATCACACCAGGCCAGGGCCCGCACCTTGCCGGGGAACCCACGGAACTGCCAGCCGGTGCCGGCCCCACCGTCGGGCCAGAGCATCAGCGAGCCGTCCAGCTGGCCGCTGGCCAGCAGGTTCCCCTGGCCGGACCAGGCCAGGGCCAGGCCGGCCGAACCGGTGGGGCAGCGCTGGGGGGCCTGGGCGGGGTCGTCCGGAGACCAGAGCAGCACCTCGCCGTGGCAGGCCGCCGCCAGCCGCCGGCCATCACGGCTCCAGGCCAGGGCGAGCACCGTGCCCTTCAGCTCCGGGCTCTCCGGGCGCAGGGTCCGGCTGGCGCCATCCCACAGCCGCACCTGCCGGCCGGCCCCGACCGCCAGCAGGGCGCCCTGGGGCTGCCAGGCGGCCGCATCCAGCCAGTGGCCCCCCAGGGGCAGGGGGTCGAAGGCGATCGGCCGCACACCGGAGCCCCCCAGCTCCCACAGCAGCAGCTCCCCGTCCTGGCCCGCCGCCATCAGATAGCGGTCGTCGGCACTGAAGCCCACCACATCGAGGCTGCTGTCCCGCTCGCCGCGAAGCAGCTCCTCGCAGCCGGCGCGGAAATCGATCAGCAGCAGCTCGCCACCGGCCGTCGCCATCGCCAGCAGCTCGCCATCGGCCGACCAGACCTGGGCCGTGATCGCGTGGCTGCAGGCGCCGCAGAGCCGCTCCTGCACCAGGGTCGGGGGGGCCGCCATGGGGGGCTCAGGCCACACAGGCCTCGAAACCGGCCCGCAGGGCGGCCTCGTCGAGATCGCGGCCGATGATCACGAACTGGGTGCTGGGGGTTTCGCCCTCACGCCAGGGGCGATCCCGGGTGCTGTCGATCAGCATGTGCACCGACTGGAAGACGTAGCGGTGGCTCTCCCCGTCGATCTGGAGGATGCCTTTCATCCGGAACAGATCGGGGCCTTGTTCCGTCACCAGCCGGTCGATCCACTGCTCCAGCTTCTTGTAACTCATCGGTCGCTCCTCGATGAACGCCACCGAGCCGACGGCCCCGTCGTGTTCATGGTCGTGGTCGGAGGTGAGAAACTCCGGATCAATCGCCAGGGCCCGCTCGAGGCTGAAGGCCCCCACGCCGAGGATCTGGTCCATCGCCGCATCGGCCTGGCAGGTGGGGATCACCCTGGCCAGCGGATTGAGGGCCCGGGTCCGTTGCTGGATGGCCACGCAGGCCTCGGCATCGACCAGGTCGATCTTGTTGAGCAGCAGCACATCGGCGAAGGCGAGCTGCTCCTGGACCTCCTCGGTGTCCCAGTGCTGCTCCACATGCTTGAGGTCAACCAGGGTGACCACGGCGTCGAGCTGCAGTTCGTCCCGCAGGTCCTCATCGACGAAGAAGGTCTGAATCACCGGGGCGGGATCGGCCAGGCCGGTGGTTTCGATCACCAGGTGATCGAAACGGTCGCGGCGCTTCATCAGATTGCCGATGATGCGGATGAGATCTCCCCGCACGGTGCAACAGATGCAGCCGTTGTTCATCTCGAAGATCTCCTCATCGGCCTCGATCACCAGCTGGTTGTCGATGCCCACATCGCCGAACTCGTTGACGATCACCGCCACCTTCTTGCCGTGCTCGTGGGTGAGGATGCGGTTCAGGAGCGTCGTCTTGCCGGAGCCGAGGTAACCCGTCAGGACGGTGACAGGCAAGCGTTCCCGATCAGGGGCCATGGGACGGGGCCTGGCGCTGCCGGGCCGGATTTGGGAATCATTATCAAGCTAGCAGCCGCGGGACGGGCGTCCGCGCTTCAGCGCAAACCGCGTCCGTCACTACCACACCGCACGGGCGGGCTGCCTACGGTCGAGTGCTGAGGATGGCGTGCGATGGCCCCGGAACGCTTCTTCCTTGAACTGGACCCACCCCTGGAGGCCATGCGCGACTGGCCCCACGTGGTCATCGTCGGCGGGGGCTTCGCCGGTCTCAAGGCCTGCAACGCCCTGGCCGGCAAGCCGGTGCGCGTCACCCTGATC
>QLAH01000678.1_pt1 | contig 13765 bp, 9 predicted proteins | sample 4693081 | NCBI WGS metagenome assembly QLAH01 (sample SAMN09425401, study PRJNA476045) | Lake water metagenome, whole genome shotgun sequencing project.
TCCAGCGTGTAAATCCTTTAAAACTCCTGTTGCTCCCAAAGTTTCTATAATACTATTGTCGGTAGGGTTGTCGTTTAAATCTCCCATCACAACAATTTTTGCGGCAATATTTTCTCGTCTTATGGAGTCAGCATGTTTTCTGCAAAGTAGCGCAGCAGCAGCTCTTGCAGGTGCACTTCTTTCTTCACCGCCTCTTCTGCTAGGCCAATGGTTTACATAAATATGTATTTCTTCCCCACTCAATTTCCCCTTTACGTATAAAATATCTCTAGTGAAATAAGCTTCTTTGCTATTCCCTGGTAAAATCACTTCTAATTTTTTCGCATCATAGGGATGAAAATAATCTTGTTGATAAAATAAACCGACATCAACCCCTCGTGCATCTTTTGAATCAAAATGAATAAATTGATATTTTTTATTGCGTAATAAAAAGTGATTAGCTAAATCATTTAATACCGTGTCGTTTTCAATTTCAGCAACGCCAATGATTGCAGCACCCCTTGGATGCCATTGTTTGCCAAAATCTTTTAGTACATAGGCTAATTTATAAAGCTTGTTGGTATAAATATCACTCGTATAATGTTTAGCTCCATTCGGCGTAAATTCATCATCGTTGGTAATAGGGTTATTAATGGTGTCATATAAATTTTCAAGATTATAAAATCCAATTACAGCAATTTCAACGGGCTTTTTTTGATACGATACCAAAGTGAGTATTCCTGCAAAAAGTAATATCCATTTCATAGACTCAAAATAAATTTTTAACAATGAATCTAGCTAAGCATTTGCCGAATTAAAATGGTTTTTTAAACGGCATATATTCAAGTATTCAACACAAATATTTTTGAAACCTTGGCACTGTATTGCAAACTCAATACTTTTAATTGTTTGTAATTCCGCAAGTGAAATTTTTATGCGGTTTGTTTTAATTTTTTTGGGGTTGATTAATGCTGTAGCGTTTTCACAGCCTCCTGCTAAATCAACATTGTTTAAACGCAAAAATCAATTTATTGATAGTAGTTTAGATAAAGAGGGGTGGAAATATTTTCAAGACCAATATACTAATGAAGCACTAATTGCCGAAGGTGATGAAGAGCAACCATTTGTCCCTTCTATTTTACAATCGGGTAAAGACTTGTTTAGTGCGCTAACAGGTTTTTCATTTAGCATAAGAAGATTTAGGCTAAAGGGATTGAGTAGTCGTTATTCCACAAACTCCATTCATGAAGTAACTATGAATCAATTATCTGATGGAGTTATTCCATGGGCAAGTTGGGGAGGTTTAAATGAAGTCACATCCAATAATCAGTTTGCGAATGGGTTGCGAAATAATGAATACCAATTTGGTGCAATGGGATCGGCTGTTTTCATGCAACTAAATGCCAGCAAGTTATTTCCACAAACTACTTTGACGATTAATTTTTCTAATCGCAACTATCATCAACGAATTGCATTTACTCATGTTAAGCCGATTAACAAAAATGGGTGGTCGTTTGCACATAGCTTCTCTTATAAAATGGGCGATGGAGGAAGATTGGTTGCTAACGCATTTAATGGATTCGCCTATTTCCTATCAGTTGATAAACGTCTTAAAAATCAATTATGGTCTTTTGTTTTAATCGGTAACAAACAGGTTAATACAAGAACCGCCGCTATTACCCATGAAATGGTTCAGCTTTCCAATTCTACGCTCTATCAGCCAGGATGGGGATTGCAGGTCGGTAAAGTCAGAAATGCGAATTGGCAATATAGCCATCAACCCATTTTTATTTTGTCACATGAATACCAAGCTTCTTCTCAAATAAAGCAGGTGAGTTCGGTATTGTTCAGTAGTGGAGAAAAGTATAATACTGGATTAGATTGGTACAATGCTTCAGATCCTCGGCCTGATTATTATCGGTATTTACCTTCTTTTTATAAGGACAGTTTAATTTCATCGGCTATTGTCAATCAACTTTTGACTAACCCCTTGCAATTGCAAATTGATTGGGATAAGATGTATTGGGTAAATCAACATAGTTCAATTGACAAAAGAGCAAAATACTTGCTAGAAGATCGCGTTGAAAAATCAAAAAAACTGACATTGAATACTAGGTATGCTATTCAGTTCTCACCTAAACTGCATTTGACCTTTCAGGGTCAATACAAGTTAGAACAATACGAATATTTTAAAAGAGTGAATGACTTGTTGGGGGCTGCATATTCTATCAACTATAATCAATTTGCAGCAGAAAATTTGCCTGGTAGTACTGCCATTCAAAACGATTTAAAAACTCCGGATAAAATATTATTGAAAGGAGATTTATTTGGGTATCACTATAAAATGCGTTTACATCAATGGCTGGCAATGGGTCAGTTGGTATATAACCTACCTCAATTTGATTTTTTTGCAGCATTCGAATATAGTTATACAAGTTATCAACGGGAAGGGTTTTATCAGAATGGAGTTTTTCCATACAATTCATATGGTCGTTCTCCTCAAGATTATTTTAAAAATGGGCAAATTAAATTAGGTGCTACTTATAAAATGAATGGGCGGAATTATTTCTACCTGCATTATGCCTATTCGAGTAAGCCTCCATTGGTAAATGATTTGTATTTGTCTCCAAGAATAAACTCCAATAAACAATTATTCGCTACCAATGAAAAAGCCATCATGTTAGAAGCGGGGTACTTGTTGAATGCTCCAACTATGAAGGTTCGGTTAAATGGTTATCTTATTCAAATAAGGGATGCCATGGATGTATTGAGTTTTTATCATGATGGGTATAGAAATTTAGTCAATTATGGCTTGTCGAATATAGGAACTCAATTGTTGGGTTTAGAATTTAGTTCGGCTTACTCATTCAGTAGCAATTTAACATTGAATGCTGCTTTTAATTTAGGTAGATATACCTATCAGGGAAGACCCAACTACATTGTTGTTGCCGATAATGAGCTACATGCTTTGGAAAGTGGTATTTTGTATACTAATCAGTTTCCTGTTACAGGAACTCCTCAATTGGCTTTTTTTAGTGGATTGGTTTATCGGTATAACAGCAATTTATTTTTAAATATCAGTAGTTCAATAATGAGCAACCAATGGATTTCCTTTAATCCTATCCGAAGAACTTATGATGCTACTCAAAATTTAAGACCTGGACAAGACCCTTTATTAATTTCAAGTCCTACTGCTCTGCCTGCTGCCTTTGTTATTGACTTTTCTGTCGGATACAGTTTTCGACTAAAAAAATTTAAAGACGGACATGCATACTACTTACAATGTTTTTTCGGAGTTAATAATTGTTTGAATCAAGCTATTGTTACTGGCGGATATGAGCAATTACGCTTTGACTCACAGGGCGCTGATGTAAATAAATTTCCTAACAAATATTATTTCAGCGCAGGCGCGTTGTATTCACTCAGTTTAAAATGGAAATTATGAAATTGATTGTGATCTCTAAATTTTTTATCGGCTGCTTTTTTTTACAGTTACTGTTGCAGGGATGCATTAAGCAGTTTGATCTGCCCCCTGCGTATGAAGGAACATCCGTACAAGCCAATACTTCAATTAGGTCTTTGTATGATTCTCATATTGCTGGGAATGCTGAAAAATTTGTTGATGGTGAAATCATTACGGGTATTATTACTGCAAATGATGAAAATGATAATTTTTATAAGACTATTGTTTTGCAGGATAGTACTGCTGCAATAACGATTCGATTAGATGGGTTTGGCTTATCTGCCCAATTTCCACTCGGAATGCGGTTAATGGTAAAACTAAACGGTTTATGGATGGGAGAATATGGTGGAATGTTGCAAATTGGTGGAAGTATAGATCGGTCTGATCCAATGTTTACTGAATTGTTGCCAGTACCTGCCCCATTATTTAGTAAGCATTTATTAAGTGTTCAAATGGAAGCTATGCCCAATCCAATCGATGTAACTTATCATCAGTTAAACGATTCATTACACAGTAGATTAGTACGTTTGAGTAATATTGAATTTGCTATTGCAGACACTGCAAAATCTTATGGAGACCCAATCAATAAACTTACGATTAGTCATTCATTAAAGTTTTGTACTGGTGGAACTGTTTATTTGCGAACAAGTGGCTTTTCTTCTTTTGCAGCAATTAAAACGCCGAACGGAAGCGGAGCTATTGTCGGAATTTATTCTGAGTTTGGCTCACAGCGACAGTTAATGATTAGAGATACCAACGATGTTCAACTTAAGCAAAATAGGTGTTTAGGTATAGGTCCTAGTGTTTTATTTTTTGAAGATTTTGAACAGGCGATTCCTAATTCAATACTCAAATTACCTAATTGGAATAATCTTGCCGAATCTGGTAAACTTTTCTATCAAGTACAGTCTCATCAGAATAATCAATTTGCAAGTATTTCAGCATTAGGAACCAATGAGTCTGCATTAATTAGTTGGTTAGTTTTACCTTCTATTCAGTTGAATCAAACTGTTGGAGAGCAGTTGAGTTTTTTGAGTAGGGATGCTTTTGACAATGGGGCAAGTTTACAGGTTTTAGTTTCCAGTAATTATGATGGGAAAGGACAACCATGGAAAGCAAGATGGACTAATTTAAGAGCAAACTTTTCAAAGAGCGCATCTGGTGGTCTAGGCCCCAGTTGGGTTAAATCAGGTAATATTTCTTTGTCTAATTTGAATGGGTTGATTCATATTGCCTTTAGATACACTGGATCTGACTTGGGGTTGCCGGCAGTCAAAAAAAATACCCAGTTCTGGGTAGATGATGTTAAAATCACCTCACAATAGGCTATTTAAGCCTTCTATTGACTACAAACCAACATAATTTATTAATTTAGTATTATGTTGACCGCAACCGATTTGCCGGGAGAGGAAACGCAAGAAAAGAAAAATCCAAAATTCCTCCTGCTTATACTAGCGATTTTTATTATGGCTGGTGTAGGTTATACCGCCTTTTTATGGGTATTTGAGCGCGGAAAGATTACCCCAGAAAAAACAGAACAAACTGTTGTTGATGCGAATGCACAGGCTTGGTATGACGAGCAAAAAAAGTTAATGGAAAATCGGATGAGTATTCAGTCTGTTCAAGATAGTTCAGCTGTGAATATGGATCCCGTAGCAATTGATCCTTCCAATACAACAGAAGCTATAGCTGTTCCTGTAATTGAAAAACCAGCTGCAGTGGTTGTAAAGCCTTCAGAATACCTGCCTAGAAAAGTCATGCGACCGCAAATGAAAAGAATTGCTAAACCAGATTATGTAGCACAGCCAGAAAACAAAATCATTACCCCTTCTAAATCAAATAATAAAAAAGTCGAAGCATTCTTTATTCCCCGACAAAACAGACCTAAAATTATTGAGGCTAATCAAAGCAGCGAAATCACTGAAAAAAAGGAAAACAAAGCAAGTAAAGCAATTAGTAGCCCTCAGAATAATCAAATTACAAATGAAGAACTAGAGCGTTTTATGCGTTTATTCCCGGATAAGAGAACGTATATCCAGTTTATTGGTTATACGAAACCAACGACTGAGATGGATGCAACTAGAAATTATATTGTTCAATTTTTGCGTCAAAATGGTTACTCCGAAGTAAATGATCAATGGAATTTTTGGTATGATCATACCGCTATTAAAGAAGTCCATTATGGACAATCGGGGGCAAATGGGGCTAATTTTTACATACCTAGTTTCCAATAATTCCCGTTATCTCTGTCAAAATTTATTGATTTTAGTTTATTTTTCTTGTTTACTTGTCATCCTGTCAGCAATTGCTTATTTGGTACTTTCTTTGCCAAGTCTTGGAAAAATACATTGTTATGCAAAAAGGACAGATTCGCGTTCAGACGGAGAATATTTTCCCTATTATTAAAAAGTTCTTATACAGCGACCACGAAATTTTCCTAAGAGAATTGGTAAGTAATGCTACTGATGCAACCCAAAAAATCAAAACCTTGTCTTCAATTGGAGAAGCAAAAGGAGAGTTGGGTGAATTGCGCATAGATGTAAAGCTGGATGCCAAAGAAAAGACCATTACCATAGAAGATTGTGGGGTAGGTATGACCAAAGAAGAAGTTGATAAATACCTTAACCAAGTTGCATTTAGTGGTGCAGAGGAATTCTTAACTAAATATAAAGATGCTAGCATAATCGGCCATTTTGGTTTGGGATTTTATAGTGCATTTATGGTGGCTTCTAAAGTAGAAGTATTAACCCAAAGCTATCAAGAGGATGCAGCAACTGTATACTGGAGTTGTGATGGCAGCCCTGAGTTTGAATTGTACGAAGTAGAGAAAAAACAGCGTGGTACTAAGATAATTTTACATGTTAACGAAGAGAGTGCAGAATTTTTAGACACTTATAAGTTAAAAGGAATTTTAGAAAAGTTCTGTAAGTTTTTGCCAATCCCTATTTATTTTACCGATGTTAATGCAGAAGTAAAAAAAGAGGATGAAAAACAAGAAGAAAAATCCATTAACAACACAAACCCTATTTGGGTTAAAAAGCCTAGTGAATTATCTAAAGAAGATTACGAGAAATTCTATCGTGAACTTTATCCATTTGGTGAAACCCCTTTATTTTGGATTCATTTAAATGTAGACTATCCATTTAATCTAACTGGGGTACTTTACTTCCCTAAAATAAAACAGAGCTACGAAATTCAAAAAGATAAGATTCAGTTGTACTGTAATCAAGTTTTTGTTACAGATGAGGTAAAAGATATTGTTCCTGAATTTTTAATGCTTTTGCATGGGGTAATCGATAGCCCAGATATTCCGTTGAATGTAAGTAGAAGCTATTTACAAGGAGATCCAAATGTTAGAAAAATTAATGCTCATATTACTAAGAAAGTAGCGGATAAATTAGAAGAGATTTTCAAAAATGATCGTGCTGAATTTGAGCAAAAATGGGAAAGTCTTGGCTTATTCGTAAAATACGGAATGATGACCGACGACAAGTTCTTAGATAAAGCCAATAAGTTTTTGGTAATGGAAAATGTAGACGGCAAGTTCTTTACATTGGATGAGTATAAAACAGCCACTGAAACTTTACAAAAAAATAAAGAAGGAAAGCATATTGTATTATATACAACGAATCCTGTTCAACAAGACGCATATATTCAGGCTTGCAAAACAAAGGGGTATGAAGTTGTTAAGATGGAAACATTGGTAGATGCAGCTTTCTTGAATACCATGGAAATGAAATGGGAAAATACCAGTTTTGTAAGAGTAGATGCTGATATAGTTGATAACTTAATTGATAAGCAGGAGAGTAATGAATCTGTATTAAGCAAGGACGAAACAGAACAATTAAAATCTTTATTCACTTTGCAAATTCCTGAGCTAAATGTAACCACAGAAGTAAAGGGTTTAAGCACTGATTCTGCACCTGTAATTGCAACCCGTCCAGAGTTTATGCGTAGAATGAAAGACATGGGCGCTGCAGGGGGTGGTATGACTGCTTTTTACGCACAAATGCCCGATGAAGTAACGCTAACAGTAAACGGGAATCATCCAGTATTCCAAACAATTTTAAAAGAAAATAACGAAGACCTTAAAACCAAGCAAGTAAGAAATTTAGCTGATTTAGCTTTATTGTCACAAGGATTATTGAAGGGATCGGAGCTGACTAATTTTATCAATCGCTCTGTACAGATGATGCAGGTAGCAGGTCAATAACTTTCAATTGTAAATTGGTATTGCCTTGCCATTCGTTTTCATCAATTGAAAAAACAATGTCAATTGGCTGCCCATCTTGCAATATTGAAAATTTATCGGCTATGTTAAAGCCGATACCTGATAAAATTATATCTTCTTGTTTTAGAACTACTCTTAGATGCAGGTCTTTTACCACTTTGGAAAAGCCTGCATCTTTTACATTACGGGCAACAAATACTGGTCGCATATTATCTGGACCAAATGGCTCCATTTGCTTAATAATATTATAAAGCGACGCAGTGATATCTTTGAAATTTATTTCAGCATTAATAGTAAGCGCTGGAATTAATTGATCGGGTGTGATTGTTTTTGCTACTTCTGCCTCAAATGCCGCTTTGAATGACTCAATTTGATTGGTTGCCAAAGTCATTCCTGCTGCTGCAAAATGTCCTCCATATCCCAATAAGTGTGCTCTACATGCATGAATGGCTTCGTACAAATTAAATCCCGCAACACTTCTTGCACTTCCGGCCGCATATTCTCCACTTTTGGTTAATACAATTGTAGGTCTGTAAAATGTTTCAATTAATCTGCTAGCTACAATTCCTACCACTCCCTTATGCCAATATTCATTGTATAAGACCGTTGTTTTTCTGTTTTGATTATTTGGATCAGCTGCAAGCATTTCCATTGCTTCTAAAGTAATCGAACTATCTGCTTCTCTACGGTCGGTATTGTCACTGTGTAAAATATTAGCAAATGAAATTGCTGCAGTAGGATCTTTCTCAATAAATAATTGAACCGCTTTTTTTGCATCGTCCATTCTACCTGCTGCATTAATTCTGGGGGCAATGACAAATACTAAACTTGTTAAACTCATGGGCCCTTTTGCCTTAGATAAATTCAACAATGCTTCAATGCCAACTGATGGTTTTGTATTTACTTTTTGTATGCCAAAGAAAGCTAAGGTTCTGTTTTCACCAGTAACAGGAACAATATCTGCTGCAATTGCAATTGCAACCAAGTCTATGTATTGAAGATAAGTTTCAGTAGATAAATTAAGCTTTTCGGTTAATGCCATCATTAGTTTAAATCCTACTCCACAACCACACAGTTCTTTGTAAGGGTAGGGGCAGTCAACTTGTTTGGGATTTAATATAGCTGCAGCAGATGGCACATCACTGTCTGGCAAATGGTGATCGCATACAATAAAATCGATGCCTAATTTTTTTGCATATGCAATTAACTCTGCGGATTTTATTCCACAGTCTAAAGAGATTATTAAAGTAAAGCCCTGTTCTTTTGCAAAGTCAATACCAATTTTTGAAATCCCATATCCTTCTTTGTATCTGTGAGGGATATAAAAGTCAATAGGTTCATGCAACAACTTTAAAAATTGAAACATACTTGCTACAGAAGTAGTTCCGTCTACATCGTAATCGCCATAGACTAAAATTTTTTCTTTTTTTTCAAATGCATGAATGATTCGATCTACTGCTTTTTGCATGTCTTTCATTAACCATGGACTATGCAAGTGCTCAAGGCTTGGTCTGAAAAACTCTTTTGCTTTCTCGTAATCTGTGATCCCCCTTTGAGCCAAAATGGAACATAATATGGGATTGATTTTTAATGTTGCTTGCAAAGAAGTAACAGTAGCTGCATTAGACGATAATATGTTCCATCTCTTTTGCATTAATATTCTCTATCAGTAGTATATCTCACTAGTTCTTCCAAAGCATCTCTTACGGGTGATGAAGGGAAGCGGTAAAGTAATTCTAGTGCCTCGTCTCTATAACTAAACATTTTTTTGGTAGCATAGTCAATGCCTCCCAAATCTTCTACTTGTTTGATAACAAAAGCGACTTTCTCTTTTTGTGTATTCTGGTTTTTGATTATATAAATAATCTCTTTTTTGATGGTAGGACTACAATTGTTTAAAACATAAATAAGTGGCAGGGTCAACTTTTTTTCTTTAATATCATTGCCAGTAGGTTTGCCAATATCTTTGCTACTATAGTCGAATAAATCATCCTTAATTTGAAAAGCCATTCCCACTTTTTCGCCAAATAAACGCATGGCTTCTATGTCTTCCGGGTTTGAGAATGTAGTGGATGCGCCTGCAGAACAAGCAGATGCCAATAAAGAAGCGGTCTTTCCATTTATGATTTCGTAGTAAACCGATTCGTTCAAATTAAGGTTTCTAGATTTTTCGATTTGTAAAAGTTCTCCCTCACTCATTAGCCTTACCGCTTCTGAAAGAATTCTTAAAACCTCGTGGTCTTTATTATTTAAAGACAGCAATAATCCCTTAGAAAGCAAATAATCGCCTACTAAAACGGCAATTTTATTTTTCCAGAGTGCATTTATCGAAAAAAAACCCCTTCTTTCCATAGATTCATCAACAACATCATCGTGAACTAGGGTTGCTGTATGTAATAATTCTACTAATGAAGCTGCTCGGTAAGTGCTATCATTAATAGTACCCCCTAAACGCGCGCTAAGCAATACAAACATTGGTCTTAGCTGCTTTCCTTTGCGCTTAACAATGTACTGCATGATTCGGTCTAACAATGCCACCCTGCTCTTAACTGCCTCTCTAAAATGAACTTCAAATTGCTCAAGCTCGCTCGAAATAACTTTTTTTGCTAAATTCATGTTATAATTATGCTGCAATATACCTACGAATACGACAAAATAAACTGTTAAAAGCAGCGTTTATAGTATATTCGCAGTCAATAACTATCGTATATACCCCCTTTGATAGTAATTTTTAGGATTTATATAAAAAATAAGTACTTTTACAGCGATTATAATTAATTATTAAATCAAATATCGATTATGGCAAGCAAGAAGCTCCTTTTACTAGTTGTATTATTTGTGTTCGCACAAGTGTCAACTAACGCACAAACAAACTGGGGTTGGGATTGGAAAGACACTTCCAAAGTAGCAGTGAAAGACCTGCCCCAGCACAACGAATTCATGAATAACCAGTACCCTTACCCTGCAAAACCAAGAAGTCAGTGGGAAATTGGTCTTAGTGTTGGACCATCTTGGATAGGTGGAGATGTAAAATCTAAATTAGGTTTTGCTGCTGGCGTTTCTGCAAGAAAGTCTTTAGGACATATTTTCTCTGTAAGAGGATCAGTTGACTTTGCAAGAAACTCAGGTGCACCAAGCTTATACGGTTCTACTTTAGTGCCTGTTCCTCAAGTAGCATATGTAAACAAAATGATGGCATTAGGTTTAGACGTAATTGCTTCTTTAAATACACCTAGCTACTATAGAGGCAATCCTAAAACAAATATTTATGTATTAGCTGGATACAGCATGGTAGGAAGCAAAACTTTCTTTGCTAATCCAGGAGGTCAACAATTGGGCGGCGGATACTCTGTGTTTTATGGCCAACGTCCTGGTCAAGCTAACACACAAGATGGTTTAATTACCAGAGTGGGTGGCGAATCTAGCAACGCAGTTGCTTTAATGCATGCTTTCAACTTAGGTTTTGGAGCAGCATTTAAAGTAAACGACAGAATCAGCATTGGCTTAGAGCAAAAGTTTATTTTCAGTGCTAGAGCTTATGATTACTTAGATGCTTGGAAAGATGTTAGAAATGACAATGGTGATCATATCAGTATGACTAGTGCTAAAGTTAATATCAATATTGGTGATCAAAGCAAAAGAGTTCAACCTCTTTACTGGATCAATCCAAATAACTTTATCTACAATGAGTTGAATGCACCTAAGCATATGAAATTGCCTAAAGTAATTTTACCTGATGCAGATAAGGATGGTGTAACTGACCAATTTGATATGGAACCAAATACTCCAGCTGGTGCTCCAGTTGACTCTCATGGTGTATCTAAAGATACAGATGGTGATGGTGTTCCTGATTACAGAGATAAAGAGTTATTGACTTCTCAAAAATGTTTCCCTGTAAACAATGATGGTATCGGAACTTGTCCTGAGAATGCTTGTTGCAAGGAAATCAAAGAAATGGTAACTAATATGCAAGCTAATCAAAAGCCTAGCTGTACAATTAGTGCTTTACCTAGCGTTCAATTTAAAGGTTCAACTACAAAGTTGAGCAAAGATGCAATGGTTGTTTTAAGCGCTGCTGCAGCTCAATTGAAATCAAACCCAACTTGTAACGTTAAAGTAATTGGTTACGGTGCATCTAGCAAAGCAGCTCAACAACAAAGCTGGGAGCGTGTAAATGCAGTAATTAAGTACTTAGTAGAAAACCAAGGAATTGCTGAAAGCAGATTGTTATTTGTATATGCACAGGATGGCACTGCTAACACTGTAGATTTACAAGGCACAACTGAAGAAGGTCCTAATAGTGTACCTGCTCCTCATCCAAACTTGAAAAGCAGAAACTAGTTTTGATAAACGATAATATTCAAAAAAGCCCCGAAATTTCGGGGCTTTTTTATTTGTTGAATATGTTAGATAAAAGGGTTGGTTCGCGAATGTCTAGGCTTAGAATTAATCCTAACTATTTAGCCGTTCAAAGTGAAGCTCGCCAAAGTTTTGTAATGAACTCAATTTTAAGTCTGCAGCGCCCCAACGTTCATCTTTATTGAGTGAGTGGTGCGGAATCACAACACATTTCATTCTTGCAGCTTTTGCGGCAATCAACCCATTGAATGAATCTTCAAAACAAATGCATTCTGTTGGGTGACTATTCATTGATTCGGCACAATTTAAATAGACTTGCGGATGTGGTTTACCATAAGGCAAGTATTCAGCTGAAGCGGTTGCAGACAAATAGGACCCAATGCCTGTCATTTGTACGACCAAATCAATTAATGAAGGGGGAGATGAGGTAGCAAGCCCAATTTTAAATTGCTTATTTGCAAAAAAATCAAATATATGTGGTACGCCAGGCATAATGCTGGCTTTATATTCAATCCTTTTTAATACCCCCTCTACAATAGTTTTTTCTGATTCAGCTGCAAATTTTTGGTCTATTTTAAAATAGTTAAACCATAATTGAATAAATTCCTTTGTTCTTAATCCTGTTGTGCTTGTATACATAGCATCTGTAAGCTTTACACCAAATTGGTTAAACAATTCTGTAGCAGCTTCATGCCACAATGGTTCACTGTCAATTAACAAGCCATCTATATCAAAAATTACGGTGGTTATTGCCATTTCTTATTTTTTCTGGTGCAAATGTATAATACATTCCTTATTTTGCACTGCTGGCCAATTATTATCGACATGAATTTAGTGGAGAGAATAAAGAATATACGCGTTGTTAGATCGTTTGTTTATGGAATTGTCGGGATGGCAACTTATCCTGGACTTACCCTTATTAATTCTATTAAAATAGAGGGGACAGAGCATTTGCGTAAACTTCCAAAGAACAATGTTCTTTTTGTAAGTAATCACCAAACTTATTTTGCAGACGTTATCACATTTATACATATTTTTTGTGCAGTTAAATGGCGTAAACAAAATAAATTAGGCTTGCCTTATTATTTGCTTAATCCTTTTACAAATCTCTATTTTGTTGCCGCTGAAGAAACAATGAACGGCAGTATGATTAGTCGTTTGTTTAAATTAGCAGGTGCCCTGACTGTTAAAAGAACCTGGAGGGCTGAAGGACAAGATGTTAATAGAAATAGGGACGAATCTGATACACAAAAGATTGATCAAGCATTAAATAAGAGCTGGGTAATTACGTTTCCACAAGGTACTACTAAGCCTTTTGCACCAGGTAGAAAAGGTACAGCGCATATCATTAAGAATAATCAACCTGTTGTTGTGCCAGTGGTAATCAACGGATTTTGGAGGGCTTTCACTAAAAAAGGGTTGAGCTTTAAAAAGAAAGGGTCAATTTTATCCGTTCGATTTAAAGAACCAATGGTTATTGATTACACTCAATCCGTTGAGGAGATTCTTGATCAGGTAATGGAAGCCATTGAGCAGAGTAAGAACTTCATGCTCAAAGGCAAACACCATTTAATGAGTAAATTGGATAAATAAATCCAATTAAACTTCTTCTTTAAAGAATAATGCTTTTAGTTCGCTGGCATCATCAGGTTTCATTTTCCCTGCAAGAATAAGTCTCAATTGTCTTCTTCTTAAGGCGCCATCGAATAATCTTTTTTCGTCCTATGTTTCCG
>QLAH01000679.1_pt1 | contig 13691 bp, 13 predicted proteins | sample 4693081 | NCBI WGS metagenome assembly QLAH01 (sample SAMN09425401, study PRJNA476045) | Lake water metagenome, whole genome shotgun sequencing project.
GTCCAGTCGCGTAAAACTGCTTATTTGCCATATTGCTTATCATCCACTAGTTTAAGAAGTTGTGGCTTTTGCGCTTGATGCTGATGTTCGCCACCTTCATAGATTTTCAGCTTAAGAAGCATAGATCGGCCTAATGAATTTTTAGGGAGCATGCCTTTTACAGCTTTCTGTAATGCTAATGTTGGGTTCTTTTGCATCAGCTTATCAAACGTAATAGATTTTAACCCACCGGGATAATTTGTATGATGATAATATACCTTGTCAGTCTGCTTACGGCCAGTAACATGGATTTTTTCAGCATTCACTACAATAATATAGTCTCCGGTATCTACATGAGGAGTATATTCTGGTTTATGCTTGCCAATCAAATAATGGGCAATCCGACTTGCTAAACGCCCTAATACGGCGTCTTTAGCATCCACTACATACCAATTATGGTGTACCGTAGCTGGTTTAGCACTAACTGTCTTCATCTTTTTTTATCCTTACCAATCAATAATATTCTGGTAACCTTACAAATGAGGGCGAATTCTATCTGATTCTTTTGAAAGTTACAAGCAAAAAATAAATTTTCTAAAAAATATACGTAAAGTCCCTGACACAATAGTTCTTACTTAAGAGGAGTATCCAGTAATAAGTGAGGCACTAGCTGATGATTTTGGCAGTGTTGTTCTACAATAGCTTCAATATCAGATTCATTATGAAAAGTATACCATACCCCCTCAGGGTAAATAACAATACAAGGCCCTGATGCACAGCGTCCTAGACACCCTGACTTACTAATTCGAATTTTGCCTTCACCGATTAAATCTCGTTGTTTTAGGCAGTACCGTGCATACTCAAAATAATGTTCAGCATTCGCTTGAGCACAGCACTTTTTCCCCTCAGCTTTAAGATTAGTGCAGAAAAAAACGTGTTTTTGATAAAAATTTTTCATAACTTACGATAATATTCTATACATTTTTCAACATTATGCTATCTTAAGCGCTCTAATTTTATCATTGTAATATATATTTAATTGAGGATCTACTCATGGCAAAAGCAAAGCAGGCCAAGCCTAAAGCTGTAAAAAGCCCGGTTAAAGCTTCAGAGGTTAAAAAAGTTTATAAAGAAGCAATGAACAAGACGCAATTGTTAACAACGATTGCTGAAGCTACTCAGTTATCAAAAAAAACCATTGCTGAAGTCCTAAGCACTTTAAATGATATTGTCAGTGGCCATCTCAATAAACGTGGAGCAGGATATATTACTCTCCCTGGATTACTGAAAATTGAAGTTAAGAAAAAGCCAGCCACTAAAGCACGTAAAGGTATCAGCCCATTTACAGGCGAACCAACCGTTTTCAAAGCTAAGCCTGCTCGCCGTGTCGTGAAAGTGAAAGCGCTCAAGAAGCTCAAAGAAATGGCAGAGTAAATATTGCTGCAACAGTCAATATTATTATCATCACCTTGCCCAGGTGTCTTAGTGCTAATAGCTACTAATATGTCCTATAGCTGTAGTGATTACGTGGAACCTAAATCCCCTAAATTAGTAGTAGGCAGTAGATGTTAAATTTTGGATACAAACTCTGTTTTTCGAGATAATTCAAGGGTTTTTGATTGTTAGGTTTGATATCATTGTGACATGTAATATTACCAACAGTATATTTACACTGGGCGATGATAGTAAAGTTGATGTAACTTCGAGCTCTCGCTGATTTAATTCCTCAACCTTAAAAACTCGCTAGCTTTAGCCTGTTTGCGCATTAGGCAGTATCCAAAACTCAGGTACTCTGTGCTCAAGGCATAAACCAGTATTTATAGTAGCATTGCCGTAGCGGTTAGCTGCATAACTTATTAGGCTAATGTTCATCAGATCTTGTTAGAGCATGTGTTGCAAGGCCTGACTGACATATTTAGGATCTGCTGTTCAAGAGGGATGCAGACAGTACGGCAAGTTGATTAGAAATTAAGTCTCAAAATGTGGAAGTGTCAGCCTAAGCGCTCTGCTTGACATAGCTGTTTATCATTTGATATGTTGAGTGGGCATTATTTGATAGCACTAAGGAGATGACTGATGACAACCTTTACCTCAGCTTTACAACAGGAACTGATTGCTGCATTGCAAAATCACCACCTAACCACGTTAGATTTTTCTCGCTATATCCCTGAACCTCAAGAGCTGACCTTTACAGGGCACACATCTCGCATTAATGGCCTTACCCTTCTGCCGAATGGCCAGATGCTGAGTTGTAGTTCTGATAAAACCCTTCGGATCTGGGATCCGAATACTGGCCGATGCCTCAAAACTCTGCAGGGACATACAGAGGATGTATGGTGTATTGCCGTGTTGCCCAATGGCCAAGTAGTGAGTGGCAGCTCTGATGAGACCCTTCGAGTCTGGGATCTAAGTACGGGTCAATGTCTGAAAACTCTGACAGGGCATACGGGTTATGTATCCCGTATTGCCATATTGCCCAATGGCCAAGTGGTCAGTGGTGGTCAGGATAACAGGCTTCGAGTCTGGGATGTGGCTACTGGTAAATGCCTCAAGATTTTAACCGAGGCTGGAGATCCTAAGAATGGAGCTGCTTCTGTACTCCAACCTATGGTCCTGCCTAACGGGCCAATAGTGAGTATAGGACATGGGGATGCTCATGTCTGGAATATCAATCCTGATGAACCTAGACAACCATACTTGAGGTTACCTGTCGGACACTACCTTACTATGTTGCCCAACGGGCAGGTGTTAAGTACGCGCGAGTATAAGTATGAAAATCGGGACTATGCCATTCAAGTCTGGGATGTGAGTACCGGTCAATGCCTCAAAACTCTGCAGGGACATACAGGGCATATAAACTGTATTGCCGTGTTGCCTAATGGCCAAGTAGTGAGTGGCAGCTTTGATAAGACCCTTCGAGTCTGGGATCTGAGTACGGGTCAATGCTTGAAGACCCTAGTGGGGCATAAGAATCATGTCAGCTGCGTTGCTGCACTGTCCAATGGCCAAGTGGTGAGTGGTAGCCCAGATGATAGCACCCTTCGAGTCTGGGATCTGAGTACAGGCCAATGCCTCAAGACCCTGCCTGTGACGGGCGCTCAAAATCTTCTCGCTTTACCCAACGGGCAATTCGCTAGTAGTTGCAGCGTCCAGTATGATGAAATCCTTCAAATCTGGGATGTGTCTACCGGCCAATGCCTCAAGACCCTGCCTAAACAACGCTACCTTGCTATGCTACCCAACGGCCGGATGATTACTTACGACACTCATCATCATGTCCTGAAATCCTGGACTATTACTGCACGTCACTGCTATGAAACGATAGCACCGGTACTGCAAGCGATTACCCCTGAGTGCGGACTTCAGGAACTTTCCTTGCGAGGGGTATAATTAGGACAAGTAGGTTACGAGTCTCTCCGAGAGCTGGTGCAAAACATACCCTCCTTAAAAACCCTTGATTTACAGGATACCGATTTAGCGCCGGCAGAAATTGATACCTTGCAGCAAATTGTGAACAAACATCGAGTACGGGAGCAGCAGCGTCAAGCTCAGATTCAAGCGGACCAAAACCGGCTACTGCAAGCGCAAGCTGAACGTATTCGACATTTGGAGACGCAATTATTAACAACCTTAGAAGGGAAACCCTATTTACACACTCAAGTGCAAACCGAGCAAGAACAGCAATTACAAGAACAAGCTCAGCGGATTCGAGACTTGGAAATTCAGCTGCAGGTAGCGTTACAACAGACCCATGTTCCCTGCTTAACTTATCCCAACGTGACATTTACCAGCCCAATAGTGGAACAGGCCTATCACCCCATTGAAGATGAAGCAATACCGGATGAGTTTTTATGTCCGATTACTCGGCAAATCATGTGGGAGCCCGTGATGGCAGACGATGGCTATACCTATGAACGAGATGTGATCGAAGCACATTTTCAGCGAACCTTGACGAGTCCCATGCTCCCTGAAGAGCCATTAGCAAGCCAACGATTAGTGTTGAATCGGAATGTCCGCGCAGCTATTCAGCGACTGTTAGAACGCCATTCGGGGTGGACCCTGTATCAGCCAGACGCTGTGTATTTTGCATCAGCTTATGATGTCACGGTACAGACCGCCATCGCGACTCACGATACTGCTACCCTATTACGGACGATTGACCAGGAACCGAGGCTTTTGACACGTTCGTCAACGCAAGGGATATTAATTGAGCAGGTTTGGCACCAGATTGAGCTTCTAGAGGCTGTTTTACAACGCCTCACTCCAGCGATATGGTCACATCTGATCCAAATAGAAGGCAGCATCTCAAATTGGTTGGACAAATTGGCGAAGCTAGCAGCGCCTTCCTTAGCATCTCAGGTCCAGGGATTCACGATCTTTTTACAAGCGCTGCAAGCAGGATTGTCCTGTGAATACCCTACCGAGGCGCTGATAGCGCAAGGCTTACATCAGTCATTACCAGCGTTACTCCTAGTCGGGTTAAATCGGCTTTCTGGGGTTAATTCACCGTTAGATATGGAGCAAAACACGGCTTTGCATTATGCGGCAGCTTCTGGAACCTTGTCACTGGTAACCACCTTAGTCGAACAAGGCGCAACTATCACGCTTAAAAATCAGAGAGGCCAAACCCCTAAAGCCCTGGCTCAATTAGGAGGCCATGATGCAGTGGTAGCCTATTGCCAGCAAACTAAGTTACAACCCCTCATGTCCCAGCTATTGGGCAATCTGGGATTCCTGAATATACGCCAGCATCAAGAACTTAGAGAGATGATACACCAACAACAGGCGACTATTTTACAACTACAAGCTCAACTGCAAACCCAAGACCAAGAGCTGCAATATTTAAGAGCAAATTGTCCCTCCAGATCCCCAGAAGTAAAAAAATCAGGAGACCGTGCTAAATTGGAGCGTCGTTTGAAGAAGGTTGTCTTTTAGCAGCTACTGTAAAGGGTTTCGAAGTCTTTGGGAATAACTCACCTCCTAATACACTCGATAGAGCAATAGCCCATTTGGTTTCCCTATAAACTCTATTTAAGCTTGACTTAATGTATATTATATATACTATGATAGTATTATATTTAGTAAAGAAATTGTTAATAGATCACGTATTTTTCAGGAGTAAACTGCTATCAATATGATGCTTTATCCTGACCCTAAAATTGATACGTTGGCCTGAAACAGCTGATTAAGCATACCTTAGACAGCGAGGAGTTAAACAATGCCCTTATCCCCTAGTTCGCTTCAAGCAGAAGCTTTACAAGTTTCTAAAAAATCAAATAGCCCTCAAAACTATGGTTATGATGAGACTACCGTACCCACTATGGCGCATAACCTTAAAGAACGCCTGCTGGCTCACCACCATAACTACTATCCTGATTTCCTTATTCTTAAACCTCCTGGGCAACAAGAGTCCCTGGGTAATTGATGCTTGAATCGCCCACTCTAGAGATACTTATTAACCAAATTCAAAATAATCATAAAGACTTTAGCGCAAAATATCAGATGTTGACTCATACCATTGAGCAACGCATCGTGAACTTACAAAATTCAGAATTATGGGAAAATGTGATCCATCGGCGTAGCCCACATGATTTTCAAGCATACATAGAGAAATTTAACCACATTCGCAATTTTAATAATCAATTAATTAGGATTCAACAGGAGGAACTAACCAGTCTACGCCAGTACTTTACAGATAATACTGGTGAATTTATTGCTCACCACAAGGATGGCCAAAACGATGCTTTGATTATTAGCGGACAAGATGCAAAAAGACTTTTTGAAGTTGCTGAGTATCAATTAAAACTGAATCATGCTAAACAACAAGCGTTATTTGCTAACTGCTTTAATAATGAATTGAGCTATATAAAAGACGTATGGGATCAGGCTGAAGAAATTACGGCTGCTGCTGTCATGCAAACCATCACACAACCCCAGAATACCAAGAATCTCCTTAAAAACCCGAAGAAAAACTGGAACTATCATACTAATCCAAACTATCCTGATGATATTAGAAATATTATTCATGCTGGGAAAGCCTACCAACAAATTGCCCATAGCTGTGCTGATACTAGTATACCCGATAAAAATGCTAAGGATACTAAAGGTGAGCCAAAAACCCAAAGCCTATATGGGTATAACCTTAATATTAAAGGGGACGCACTTATCTCTGTTAGAAGAGCGTTAAATCCAAAGACATACTGGGATAGTAACGCCTCTAATAAGGATAATTTTATTATTAATATGTCTAAAATAGATAAAGACAATAAATTTGTAGCTCGTTGTTACCCTCACCCTAAATGGAACAGTAAGACAACTTTAGCCGCCTACAAACTTTTCGTGCTAGAATGCAAAGCTCAGAACTTAAAAAACTTCAGAGGAATATGGGATGAAAAAAACCTCAGCAGTAAGGATAAAATTGCACTCATCGAATACATTCGTAAAGTGTACGGTCCAGAAGCAACAATTGAAAACGAATGGAAACTTAAAGAGCATCATGCAGAGCACTTATGTAATCCCCTTTTTCAAGAAGCCCTACATCAAAAATTTTTAAAAGAAGATAAGGTTTTTGGGATAGAACGAGGCAAGATTGGCCCCAAACTTCCTGTGCATATGCCGCAGCCGATGACAGCTCCAAGTCTAGATGAAATTGTACCGCCTGCTGGAATACCTCCAGTTGGTCCGACTAAACTCCAAGCTAAAGTCATTCGTAATGGGCCCCGCTCTGCTAAAGATAATTTAGCTGGAGCTGCTAAGATAGTACCTTCACAGGAGGATCATCCTTTGGCAGTCAATAATCCCAACAATTCATCATTGCCTAACCCTTAAGTCATATACTGACAAAGGCACACTTACTCAGGTGTCAAGGTTGTGATGCTTTGCTGCTCGGGAATATATAATTGTTTACGATGTAAACGTTGGATCCAATTAGCAATCACATAATCTTCAGGTCCTGCATTAAATCCTTTTAGCGGATACTGACGTTCTTGAGATACAATCCAAGCAATACGCTGCATAGGATAAAATCCGGAGATAATTTCTGCTGCGGACCATCCCTTCTGTTGAGCAAGGATAATCATTTGTTCTGCAACAACTGCATATTGGTTCACGATGGTCCCTCCACTGCCCTGCTCGCCTTCTTCCTCATCACCTATGATATCAGGAGGTATAGTAGCCCCGGGGCGAGGATAGCGTCGTCGTTGCTGTAACTCACTAGCGCTACTTACTAACATACTTTTAAAATCGAAAATTTGCCAACCATTTGCTAATTGAATAACTTCAGGTTGAACATCTTGGTTAAGGTAAGGGTAATCCGCATCACAAATCTCAAGATACGGATAACAACTCATTAAATAAAAAAATTCCTCATAGGTCAAATCTCGCTTAAAAATATTATCAGTAGCCTGCTTGACTTGCAGCCACATCGCATCCATAGCTTGATTTAAGTCATTATCCATGTTTATCACTTATTCAATCGCCTTATTTATTATACTAGCACCAATATAGGATTTTGTCTGCATCTGCTGTAGCCTACTTTGAGTACGCTGAAAATCAAACGCTTTATTCCCTTGAGGATACAGTTCATGGATTGGCACCGCTGCGGATATAAACAAGGTAATTTTTCTATCATATAAAATATCAATTAAATAAATGAAATAGGTAATTAAATGCTGTTCATGGGGCTGAATCTGAGGAACATTACTCAGTAATATATATTGAAATCGTTCCGCAATCGCTAAATAATCATACTGACTTCGAGGCGTCTGACACAATTCATAAAAATCGAACCAGGCAACCTGCCCGCTCCAAGCAATCGTTTTAATGATACGTTGATTGATTTGAATGGTATTCTCTGCTTCCTGACCTGGAGCTAATGCCATAAATATGGCTCGCATTTTAGCAGCAACTGCCTCTGACAAGGGGGAAAAATAGCCGTCTAAAAGTGTCAACTCAGTTTGTCGAAAATCCTGGTGCGTTACTAAATGTATGATGGTTAAATAATGCTTCAGGGCAGCGATTGCAGGCAAAAACAATTCACGTTGCAAACCATGATAGTATAATTTATCTGGCTCAATATTAGAGGTTGTCACAATAGTAACTCCTCGGCGGCATAAAGCCGTTAATAAATTACCTAACACCATAGCATCACCAATATCATTCACAAAAAACTCATCCAAGCATAACACCAGATAATTGGCAGCAATCCTCTTAGCAATCAACGCTAAAGGATTTTTAACACCCTGATAGCGGGCTAATTGTTGGTGAATTTCTTGCATAAACTCATGAAAATGTTGGCGTAATTTTTGAGAAAAAGGTAATTCATTATAGAACAAGTCCAGTAAATAGGTTTTGCCACTGCCTACATCACCCCAAAGATAGATGCCTGAAACCAATCTAGGGGTTCGAAATGGCTGAGTTAATCGCCACCAAATCATTTGTTGCTGACGATGTTTAAGAATAAGTTGCTGAGAAATTTGCTCGAGTGCCACAATAACCGGATATTGGGCTGAATTCAAAACAATATGACGGCTCTGAACCGCCATTTCGTAGGCACTAGCTACTGTCATTTATACAGTGCTCATCCAAGCTTCAACAATATGGCGTAACGCTAATAATTGCCCATGAAAAAAATGGTCTGCTTCTGGTAATACTTCGATATTCTGGACACATACATTACGCGCTGCAAAATCGGTCACTGCTTGCAAAGTCACTATTTCATCTTTAGAGCCCTGAACAATCAACCAAGGGCACTGAATATTGTTTAATTCATCGTAAGGTGCGTGGTAAACTGCAGGCGCTACTGAAATTAACCATTTTATCGTTGTCGCTAATTGATTAGCGACACTAGCCGAAACATATGCTCCAAATGAAAAACCTAATAAGCTGATAGGTACTCCTGGCAACACCTGTTCTAACCATGCTATGACAGTTAGTAGATCCTCTATTTCCCCTAAATAATGGCCGTATGCACCGGTTGACTGACCAACACCGCGGTAATTAAAACGTACTGTACCATAGCCTTGATTTTGACAGGCTTTTGTAAGCGTAGTTACAACTTTGTTAGTCATGCTGCCACCCTGCAAAGGATGCGGATGACAAACAATACTAACTTTGGGTGGTATGCCAAGTGGAGTCACTAGAATTTCCAACTGGCCATGGGATGCTAGAATAACATCGTGGGTAGGATGCACAGGAAAGTTGTTCAGCATTATTCTTCCTCTTGTAGTGCCCAAGCTTTTTCATATTGAAGGAGATCGCCGGGCTGACAAGCTAAGTAATCACAAATTGCCTCTAAAGTACCTAACCGGATCGCTTTCGCTTTACCGGTTTTTAGCACAGACAAATTCTGTTCCGTAATTCCAATCGCTTCTGCTAATTGCTTAGAGCGCACTTTGCGTTTTGCTAGCATTACATCTAAATTGATGATAATCGGCACAAAGACTCCTTACAAAGTTATTGCTATACATTAAAAAATTCTTGCTATACATCATTATAAATTACCTCGGCAAAGTCAATGAAAAGTAAATAGTCAGTTTTTCAAATGCTGTTTTAAATAATAGCCCGTATAAGAAGTAGGGTGCTGGATGACTGTTTCAGGTGTTCCTGCAACAACGATTTGACCACCACCATCGCCTCCTTCAGGCCCAAGATCCACAATCCAATCAGCACACTTAATTACGTCCAGATTGTGCTCAATCACAATCACTGTATTGCCTTGGTTACGTAACCGTACTAAGACCTTCAAAAGCTGATCAATATCATAAAAATGCAAGCCTGTGGTAGGCTCATCCAGGATATATAACGTATTACCTGTATCACGACGTGATAATTCTTTAGCAAGCTTAATACGCTGGGCCTCACCCCCAGAAAGTGTCGTAGCGCTTTGACCCAACTTCACATAAGACAAACCCACATCAATTAATGTCTGCAATTTTCGAGCTAGTGGTGGAATAGGTTGGAAAAATTCGTGAGCCTCCTCAATCGTCATATCAAGCACTTCATGAATATTTTTACCTTTATACCTAAGCTCTAAGGTTTCACGATTGTAGCGCCGCCCTTTACAGATATCACAAGTCACATAAATATCGGGTAGAAAATGCATTTCTACCTTAATAAGACCATCACCTTGGCAAGATTCACATCGACCACCTCGAACATTAAAACTAAAGCGCCCTGGCTTATAACCTCGGGAACGAGCTTCAGGTGTTGCAGTAAACAAATCACGAATTAATGTAAAAATTCCTGTATAAGTTGCTGGATTCGAACGTGGGGTACGGCCTATCGGGCTTTGATCAATATCAATAACTTTATCAAACAATGATAAACCGATAATTTCTTGATGGGCAGCAGGCTTTAATTGGGTAGCACCATTTAATTCTCGAGCAGCAGCAGGGTATAAGGTTGCATTAATCAAAGTAGATTTTCCAGATCCTGAAACCCCAGTAATGCATGTCAGCAAACCTGCAGGAATTTCAACATTAATATGCCGCAAATTATTGCTACATGCTCCTATAATTTGTAGCCATCGCTCCCTAGCAGGAGGTGGGCAAGGTTCAGGTCTCATGATTTGCCGTTTACCCGATAAATACTGCCCTGTCAGTGACTCAGAACATTGCTTAACCTGCTCGGGAGTACCTTGCACAACCACCCGCCCACCATGAATACCAGCACCAGGCCCAATATCTACCACATGGTCAGCCGCTAAAATGGCATCTTCATCATGTTCAACAACAATGACAGTATTTCCTAAATCTCGCAAATGGATTAACGTTTTAAGTAATCGATCATTATCTCGTTGATGTAAACCTATCGATGGCTCATCTAATACATACATAACACCCACTAACCCTGCTCCAATTTGGCTAGCTAAGCGAATCCTTTGAGACTCTCCCCCTGATAAAGTCTCAGCACTACGATCTAATGTTAGATAATCCAATCCAACATTGACTAAAAACCCAATACGATTAACCAATTCTTTTTGGATTTTTGCAGCAATTGTGCCACGATAACCAGTTAACTCTAACGTCTCAAAAAACGCTAAGGCCACCTTGGTTGACATTGCTGTAATTTCTGGCAGCGATTTGTTTGCTACATAGACATGCCGAACGGCTTCACGTAACCGAGTTCCTTGACAAACTTGACATGGACGCATCGCAACATACCGCGATAACTCTTCCCGAACTGCTGCTGATTCGGTTTCATGATAACGGCGAGAAAAGTTCTGTACAATCCCTTCAAATGGATGAGATTTAAGGATATTTTTGCCCTGAGTAGTTAAATAATGAAATTTAATTTTCTCTTCACCGGATCCATATAAAATAATATCTTGATGCTTTTTAGTTAGTTTTTCAAACGGCTTTTCCAAATCAAACTGGTAATGCTTAGCTAAAGACTGTAACAGAGTATAATAGTAAGCATTCCGGCGATCCCAGCCACGGACAGCTCCAGCGGCCAAACTCAGTCGAGGATATTGAATAATCAAACTCGGATCAAAAAATTGTTGTACCCCCAAACCATCACAGGTAGTACATGCCCCCTGTGGATTATTAAATGAAAATAACCGTGGTTCTAATTCTGAGAGACTATAACCACACTGTGGACAAGACATTTTTGCCGAAAATGTTAATTCTTCTTGATCACTTTCCATAAACCCTATACTAACGATCCCTTCCGTCAGTTGAATTGCAGTTTCCAGAGATTCTGCTAGTCGTAATTGAATATCAGGCCGAACTTTTAACCGATCAACCACGACATCTATAGAATGTTTTTTATGTAAAGATAAGGACGGAACATCTTCCAAATCATATACTTCCCCATTGACCCTAACACGCACAAAACCTTGTAATCGGAGCTGTTCAAAAACTTGTAAATGCTCACCTTTACGGTTACGAACGAGGGGCGCTAGGACCATGATTTTCGTACTTTCAGGCAACGTGAGGACTTGATCTACAATTTGACTAATAGCTTTAGCTTCTAGAATGGTTTGATGCTTAGGACAGCGTGGTTCCCCTACACGCGCATAGAGTAACCGCAAATAATCATAAATTTCAGTTACAGTGCCGACTGTTGAACGGGGGTTATGCGAAGTTGCCTTTTGCTCAATGGAAATGGCGGGAGATAGCCCTTCAATATGATCAACATCCGGTTTTTCTGTCATTGCTAAAAATTGTCGTACATATGCTGATAGAGATTCCACATAGCGGCGCCGCCCTTCTGAATATAGCGTATGAAATGCTAAAGATGACTTTCCAGAACCTGATAATCCAGTAATGACAATCAACTGATCGCGCGGCAATTCTAAATCGATATTACGTAAATTATGAGTTCTAGCACCACGGATAATAATTTTGTTCATAGAATAGGATGCCAAAAATAGTAAATAAAGATAGAATAGTGTACCTGATTGAGGAGCTGGAAAACAACCCTGTGAATTATGCGGATACCAAATTGTCATGGCCTGAGGTAGGCTATGGTCTGAGTTTAGCGGGTATTTATAGCTGTCGCTTGCTCGGACTATTTATGGTGCTACCCGTATTAGCACTTTATATTCAGCCAATGCCTAGGGTTACAGGTTGGCAGTTAGGGCTTGCTATAGGGATATATGGAATATTTCAAGCACTATTGCAACTCCCTTTTGGCTTGCTATCAGATCGATATGGCCGAAAACCCATCATTGCTATAGGCTTAATCATCTTTATTATAGGTAGTATAGTCTGCGCTTTCTCTCATGATATAAAAATTTTGATTATAGGGCGTGCGCTGCAAGGTGCAGGGGCTATCGGTAGTACTATTAATGCTTTAGCTGCTGATTTAACTCGGCCTCAGGTACGCAGTAAAGTTCTGGCGATTATTGGCATAGGGGTCGGAGGAAGCTTTTTATTAGGCATGGTCATAAGTTCTTACCTAAATGCTTGGATTGGGGTCCCTGGACTCTTTACCATAGCAAGCTTACTAGGGATACTCGGACTTGGCTTACTATTCATCACGATACCAACCCCCTCCACTAAAGTGACGGCGCTGAATTTAAGCTGGCAAAACCTACAACCTATTTTATTAAATATCAATTGCCTGCGACTTGACGTCAGTATTTTTATGCTACACGCTATATTAGCGTTTAGTTTCACGATCATTCCTTTACTCTTAGCTCAATTAGCATTGCCCAACCAACACATTACCTCGATATATGGGTATATTTTAATTCCTGCATTTATCATAACCTTAGTAATACTGCATTATAGCGAACGCTGTCACCAACGTCTTAAAATATTTTTATTACTAGCTATTAGCCTATTGGGCATTACACAATTAGGTTTAGGGTTACTTTCACTGAATTCGACCACTATTTACCTATTATTACTAGGTTTCTTTATCGCTTTTATATTTTTAGAGGCTACCTTACCTGCCCTTCTGACCCGTATAGTCTTACCCACGTACAGAGGAACGGCTAGTGGTATTTTTGCAACTGCACAATACAGTGGAATTTTTGTGGGGGGTTTATTGGGAGGAATATTAACCCAACATACCTCTCTGCGCGGCTCATTAAGCATTAGTGCAAGTCTCAGCATAGTATGGTTAGCGTTCATGTTGCCGCTACAAATTTCAGCTAAAGAAAACCTTGCATAATTTTTTTATTAATGATATAAAGTCAATATAGGTTTGATGCAGACAAATGCGGCTGGAAAACGATTAAGAACATGATGTAGGGTTGGTCA
>QLAH01000680.1_pt1 | contig 13678 bp, 11 predicted proteins | sample 4693081 | NCBI WGS metagenome assembly QLAH01 (sample SAMN09425401, study PRJNA476045) | Lake water metagenome, whole genome shotgun sequencing project.
TCGGCCTGCAGAACGAGGTGGTCAATGTCGCGTTACCCCATAAAAAGCCGCGTGGAGGACACCTCAGCGACGAGCAGAAAGCTGACAATCGAGCCTTAGCCAGCGAGCGGGTGGTGTGTGAGCATTCCTTTGCAGGGCTCAAGCGCTACGGCATTGCCCATCAGGTCTATCGCAACCGAATTGAGGGCTTTGATGACTGCTCGATGGTCACGGCTGCCGGGTTGTGGAACTTCTATTTGGAAGCGGCCTAGGGGCAGCACACAACATCACCAGCCCCTAACAACAACGGAATCCATTATTCACTGTTTCACAACAACTCTAATCTCCTACCGATAGCGGATTTGCTTTGTCTTGATCCACCACAGCATCTGCAACCGCTCTTTGCGGAACCCCGTTTTCGCCTGCTTCAGGCTTTTCTCCAGAAAGGTTTCACTCTCGGCAATCTCAATCACGAAGGGGCGGGCCATCCTATCTACCCTCTCGAACACTACCCTCTATTATGCTCAACTTCATGCCGGATTGGTATGAGGTTAACCCAAACTGAGGTTAACCCAAACTGGGGCTACTCAATCGTTAACGTAAAGGGCAACCGCATATAAAGACCCTGGGGATCGTTGAGGCTGTTGACAAAGGCAAGGCTCTCCCCCAGCAAACGCTGAACGTGGGCGGTGAGGGGATCGGGTTGGGTATAGGCTTGCTCTTGGGAGCCGAGGAAGGAGGCCCAGAACTGCTGCCAATCGCTGGGTTGGGGATAGGTAGCTAAGCGCCAGTCGTCGCCCAGTTCTGCCAGCTCTGCCGCTTTTTCGATGGCCTGCTGAAGTCCCCCTAGTTCATCGACTAGCCCCAGGGTTTGGCTGGTTTGGCCCGACCACACCCGCCCCTGGGCCAGATCGGCCACCTGGGCGCGGGGCAACTGGCGGCCTGCTTCCACCCGATCTAAAAAGGAACTATAGAGGGTGTCTACAGTGGCTTGCAGCAGAGCCATTTCTCGCTCGGTTTTGGGGCGCGAGATGGAAAAAATATCGGCCAGTTCAGCGGTTTTCACTTGCTCCCAGTTCAGACCTACGGTATCGCTGAGGTCTTGGAGGTTGAGGAATAGGCTAAAGACGCCAATGGAGCCAGTGATGGTGCCGGGTTGAGCCACAATGGCGTCGGCACTGGCGGCAATCCAGTATCCCCCAGAAGCCGCCACATCTCCCATAGACACCACCACCGGGATGCCCTCGGCCTGGATGAGCTGAATTTCCCGCAGAATGACCTCGGAGGCAAGGGCGCTGCCACCCGGTGTGTTGACCCGCAAAACCACCGCCTTCACCGAATCGTCTTGGCGCAGTTGGCGCAGTTGGCGCGCGAGGGTATCTCCGGCAATGAGGCCCGATCCGGCCCCATCGAAACCGCTGTCGCCGTAGACGATGGGGCCTTCGGCATAGATCAGCGCCACTTCGGCCTCGGCACTGCGGCTAGCCCAGGGATCTTCGATGGTCGCAGCATAGGTGGGCAGATCAATCTGGCGAAAGTCTGGATCGTCGGCGCTGGGTTCCGATTCTCCCGTCAGCTCCCGCAGGGCCGTCATCACTTCGTCTTCGTAGGCGAGTTCATCCACCAAACCCGCCGTCTGGGTCGATTCCCCAAATAGAAGCCCCTGGGTGTTGGCGATGGTTTGCAGCCGTTCAGGGGTAAGGGATCGAGCCTGGGCAATGTCGTTCAAAAGGTCTTGCCACAAATCTTGCAGAAGGCGCTGGGTCTGCTCCCGCTCCTCCGGGCTCATGGCGTTGTTGGTGAAGGGTTCTACCGCCGATTTGTAAGCCCCCGCGCGCGTCACTTGCACACCCACGCCCAGTTTTTCGAGGGCGTCGGCCTGGTATAGGGTTTCGCTGTAGAGGCCGTTCATCTCCAGGTCGCCGAAGGGGTGGAGATAGAGAGTGTCGGCGAGGGAGACTAGGGCGTATTCTCGCTCCGTCCAGTCTACATCGTAGGCCAGGATGGGTTTGCCGGATTCTTTAAAGCGGCTGAGGGCTTGGGCGAGTTCCTGCTGGTTGGCCAGCCCGGTGGCGACGGAGGTGGGGCTGCCCTTGAGGTAGAGGGCCACAATACGGTCGTCTTCGGCGGCAGATTCTAGCGCTAGCACCGCTTGCCGCAGCGATACCTGGGGCGGCACCGGGCCATTCACCAAAAACTCCTCTGGCCCTTGAAAGATAGGAGAATCGGGCACTAGGGTAGATAGGTCATACACCAACACCGAATCTCGCTCCACCGTGGGATCGCCGCCGCTCCCTGCCAAACTCGCTACTAGCGCCGCCGCCAACCCCACGGCTCCTAGGGCAAGCAAAAAGCCCATCAGCAGAAAAAACAGAATTGACCCCGTGAGGCTGGCCAGGGTGTATTTCAAAAACTGCCGCATGGAATCGGGCTCACGTAAAAAATTACTTTTAATGTAATCTAGCCCAGATGGTTCGCGGGGATGATGGCCAAAACCTTCATAGGTGACTAACGTTAGGCTATCCCTAGATCCTGTTCTATCCCTAGATCCTGTTCTATCCCTAGATCCTGTCCCACTATCGTTTCACCGACTATGCCCTTTGGAACATCGCTGATTGAGGCCAATGCGTTGATTGTGGGGGCCAGCCAGGGGATTGGCCTGGGGTTTGTGCAGCAGTTGGTGGCCGACGGTCGGTTTGGCCGCATCTATGGCACCTATCGCCGCCCCGATACTGCCGAGGGGTTGATTTCCCTGGCGCAAACCCATCCTCACCTCACGCCCCTGATGATGGATGTGACCTCGGAGGACAGCATGGCTCAGGCGGTGGCCCGTGTGCAAGCGACTACCCCTCGGCTGCATCTGGTGGTGTACTGTGTGGGGTTGCTCCACGATGGAGATTTTCAGCCTGAAAAAAGCGTGCGCCAGATCACCAGCGACCAACTGGTGCGGTCGTTTCAGGTGAATGCGGTGGGGGCGGCGTTGCTGACCAAGCATTTGTTCCCGCTGCTGAAGCATGACCAGCCCAGCGTGTTTGGGGCAATTTCGGCCAAGGTGGGCAGCATTGGCGATAATCGCCTGGGCGGCTGGTATGGCTATCGGGCCTCTAAGGCGGCGCTGAATATGCTGATCAAAACCGCCTCGCTGGAGTATGCCCGCAAAAGCCCGAACACCATTTTTGCCCTGCTTCACCCCGGCACTACCGATACCCGCTTGTCCCAGCCCTTTCAGCGGGGGGTGCCACCCGAAAAACTGTTCCCGGTAGCGCGCACCGTGGCCCAGTTGATGGCCGTCATGGATGGGCTAGAGCCCTCCGACAGTGGGGCGTTTTGGAGTTGGGACGGCAGTCGTTTGCCCTGGTAAAGCCCCCATAGCCAGGGTGGGGCAGTGGCACAGCGGCGATACAGGCCCCAAAAGTGCTGACTAGAATGGGGCCATTCCCGTTTCCAGGTGTGGCCATGGTTCCCCCCAATGATCGCCGTGAACTGGTGCAGTTTATTCACCAAGCCCGTCAGCAAGGGGCCGATGACGCCTTTCTGAGTCAGCTTTTGCGTAGCTATGGCTGGCCCCAACGAGAGATTGAGCGGGCCTTTTTTGAGGTCTACGAAACCCTCACTGGGCAGCCGCTCCCTTCCCCCAAGGGGGGCACGGGAGACATGGCCCGCGATGCTTTTTTCTACCTACTGGCCTTCATCACGCTAATTCTGTGGACTCAAGCCCTCGGGGAAATGGCCTTTGTCTTCATCGACCACCTCATCCCCGATGCCCTCAACCGCTACTACGGCGATCCCTCCTGGCAGGTGGCCTTTGCCCTATCGCGGCTGATTGTGGCCTACCCGGTCTACCTCTGGTTGATGCGCCACCTCAATCGAGACCTGGTCGCCTATCGCGAAAAGCACTTCTCCGGTGTACGCAAGTGGCTGACCTATCTCACCCTGTGGGTAGCGGCCCTGATTGCCATTGGAGCGCTGATGGTTTTCCTAACGGCCTTTTTGCGCGGCGAACTGACCCTGCGTTTTGTGCTGAAGGTGGCGGTAGTTTTGCTAATTGATGGCGGCATTCTGGCCTACTATAGCCACTGGATTCGCCGCGAACCTGCCCCCAAACCCTTGAGGTTGCGCCATGAGTAATGCGTTATTGAATCCTTTAACCCGGTTGCGGTCGTTATCCCTTGACCAAGCCTTTGCCCTGGTGGCAACCGTGGCGGTAGGCTTGGGCATTGTCGGTGGCTTTTGGGTGTTGGGCACCCCTGGACGGCAGCGGGCCATTGCGGCGGATCGCCAACGCCTTCAGGACTTGGGCGCAGTGGCCCAAAACCTGCACCAAAACTACCTCAACCAATCTGATACCTATCAACTGCCGGAATCTCTCCCCACCGCCGAAAGCCGCCTTGATCCCCTCACTCAGCAGCCCTACGAGTATGAGCGTTTGGGCGACCGCACCTTTCAACTCTGTGCCACCTTCGACACTGATAGCAGCACCTACCGCCTTACCCAACGCTTCCCCGATCCCGAACGCCAGCGCTGGGAACACCCCCAGGGCCGCCACTGCTTCGAGTTTGATGTGACGAAATTCCCTGGCGTCGTTTACTACTAGGGCACATCCTGACCGCTAGGGGACAGCCATGGGCTCAGGGCTATCCCTAGAACCCTAACCAGGTGAAGAAGGTTTGGTGGGTTACAAGTTCTAGCACCAGCAGCGCCACAAAGCCCACCATGGCAAACCGACCGTTGACGCGTTCTGCGTAGGCTGTCCAGCCAAAGGCGGGACTATCGGGGGGAACAGACTCAGGGGATGCGGGGGCAGACTCTGGGGCGGTGGCGTCGGGAGTTTGGGAAGTCATCGTTAAGTCCAGTAAGGGCCAGAGGCCATTGTAAACTGTTCTAGCTGTCTGAGGATTGGGCCAAAAAACGGGCAGGGCGCAGGGCGGCCAGGGCGTCGTCGGGCTGGCCTACAGCGGCTTGGGCAAAGCGCTGGGCAATGGGCGGTAGATAAACAAACGGCCCGTTAAAGCCCGCCATCAGGTCAAGCCCCTCTAAACCGGGGAAGGGGCCAACCAAGGGCAACCCATCGCGGCTAAAGCTGACTGGACAGCGGTGCCAGTGGCCCGGTAGCTGGCTGAGGCTAGGCAAGATTCCGGCTAGGGTGCGGCGCAATCGACGAATGCTAGGGCTGGAATCGACGGGGCCGTTTAAGTCGGTAACAGTACGGCTAATTTGACCTAAGCACAGGTGCTTATCCCAGAACTGCACCGCGCCGCCATCGATGATGGAGGGGGTGACTTCATGGCCTGGTTCATCCCACAGGGCATCCACTTCGGGACGGCTGGCCTGAGCCTCTAGGGCAAAGCGCTGGGTGACGGCGGGCATCACCAGGGCACGAAGGGTAATTTCTGGGGTGGGCAGGGTTTCAATCAGTTCGGCTTGGGTGTGGTAGAGCGGCACCTTGAGTCCTGCCGTGGCCAAAAGTGGGCGGCTAAACGCTCCAGAGGCCACCAGCACCCGCTGGGCCGGGTAGGCTTGCTCCGCCGTTAGAATGCCCGTCACCCGGTCTTTGATCCGCACCAGCCCAGTCACCTGGGCAATCATCCGCGTACCACCCTGGCGCTGAAAGGCCTGGTTATAGGCGGCCATCACCGCCACGGGCGACACATGGCCATGGCGCACGGTAAAGGCTCCAGCTACCGCTGGGCCAGTCAGCAGAGGCTCTAACGCCTGGGCCTCGGCACGACTGATGAACTGGGGCGCTGTTGCAAATTTGGCATACTCAGCCGCGAGGGACTGGGGATCGTCATCGGGCGCTACCGTCAGCAGCAGATCAATCTCCCGAAACTGGGTATCATGGCCCAATTCCTCCGAAAGTTGGCGCTGCTTGGCGATCCCTTCCTGGCAGAGGGTGCGGGTAAGGGCACAGGTGCCCGACCAATAGGGGATGCCGCCATAGCTGTAGCGAGTAGCGCTATCGGGGGTGAGGGACTGATCGACCAGCAGCACCGATAACCCTTGGCGGGCTAGTTCATAACTGGCGGCGGCACCCACAAGGCCATTGCCCACCACAATCCAATCGAAGGTTTGCATAGTTATAGGTATGTTGCGAGAGGGTGGAAGCAGCCCGAAGGCTGACCTTGTTGAGGATAGATCGGTCATTCCCGCAAATGCGAGAACCCATTAGACCTTACCTGGATTGAGGCGGTTGATGGCCATTGAAGCCCGTCGGGTTGGCCAGCCCAGCCATGGCAGCCCTATCCGTTAGATCAGGAACCGCCTAGGCTAGGCATGGATTTGGCTCAGGATTTGCCGTAGCCGATCATAGTCGTCCTTTAGCAGGGTGCTGAGGGTGCGGCCTGCCTGTACCAACCAGGCCCGATCGAGGTTGCGAATTTGATAACCCTGGCGCACTACGGCGGCGACCAAACTATCCACTGGGGCTTGGGTTAAGCCGAGCAGCGTGCGCAAAAAATCGAGCTGATCGGTGAAATCCATCACGGCATTGACCGGACAGCGATAGACCGCCTGATGCACCTGGGGCGGACGGGGGGGCAAATATTGAAAAATTGGCCCGGTGGGTTCTCCAGCCAAGTTGGGAGTCCGAAACCCCAGAATAGCTACCCTAAACTCGGTTTTCAGCATGGCGAAGATCTGAGGCTGCTGTTCCCGCAATTCCTCTAGCGATAACCCTAAGGCCCTGGCCCGATGCACCGAATCAATGGGGCTGGTGGTGGCATGGTAAACCACACCGTAGATTTGGTTGCCCGATTCCTCATCCTGGGAAATGACCCAACTGCCAAAGGCGGGCATCACCGGAAAACTCAGGCCGTCAGGATCAAGGCACTGGGCCAGAAATTCGGTGGTCGAGGTTTCAATCACCTCCGCTAGGTGATCCGGCGGGCGAGGGGGGGCCGAGGGGGGCAAGGGTAAACGCATGGGGCCTAGCTGCGCCGTTGTCCAGGGCTAACGGGGGCCAGTTCATCAAGGTTGAAGGTCACGAGCTTGTCCCAGTTGCCACCTTCAAACAAAACGGCGACCTTGCCGTCGGTAATGCGCTGCACCAAGCCCTGAAAACCGTAGTAGGTGTCGTTAACGTTGACCACCGTAACGGGAGCACCGGGAAAAATCATGGGCACGAATCCTCAATCCTTTGTCCCTTCAGTTTACGCTAAGGATCTGTTTCAAGGCTGCTTTAACCGAGGGCGAACCCCTAGGAATTGGATAGCCTAACGATAGATATTTTCTCTATGTAATCGCGCCTCGGTTGTGGAGAAGGCAAATCCGATCATCCTGCTAACTTGGCAGGATGATCGGGAATGAGGGGCAAAACGGTTGCCCAGACGGTAAGGATAGGCGCATCCTTGCGCTCAGCCAGCCTAGACTTGCCCGATTGCAATTCTCGAATTTTCTTGAAGATTGCGGGGGCAAGCCTCAAGGCTGGACTAGCTTAGGAGAAACAGACTGCCTCGGGTCAGCAATTCTTGGCAAGGCTTGATAGCCCTCACCCTAAATCCCTCTCCCAACTTGGGAGAGGGACTTTGAAAGCGGTTTCCGGCTCCCCTCTCCTTCCTGGGAGAGGGGCTGGGGGTGAGGGCATAGCCTCGGCTTCCTGGCTAGACTGGGAGAACGTCCGCTTCAATCACCTCTCACATATCCCTTCGGTGCCCCAGCTATGAGCGAATACACAGGCATGACCCCCACCGTCATCATTGGTTTGGGGGGGACTGGCAAAGAGATTTTGATTAAAATCCGCCGCATGATTGTGGAGCAGTATGGCTCTCTGGATGCGTTGCCGATTGTGTCGTTTTTGCACATTGATACCGAGCAAAATGCCAAGGTTTCTGAGGCGCAAACGGTTCTCAAGCAAGATATTTCTCTGCGGCCCATCGAGCAAATTTGGGCCAAGGTGGAGGATGCTAAGGCGATTCTCAATAAGCTTTCGGCCTATCAATACTTAGATGAATGGTTCCCCAGCGAACTGAAAGGCACGGATTCAATTCTGGCGGGGGCAGGGCAAATTCGCGCTTTGGGGCGATTTGCCTTTAGCTTAAATTATCCGCTGATTAAGGACTATTTCAATAAGGCCAAGGGGCGCATTGTTGGCCACGAAAAGTTCATGCTAGATCGCTGGAAAGTTCAGCTCGATAAGGGCATCAACATTTTTGTAGTGTGCTCTTTGTCGGGTGGTACGGGTTCTGGCATGGTGCTAGATTTGGCCTATAACCTGCGGGACTGGGTGCCCATTTCGGAGCTGCCGCAGACGAGTGCCTTTTTGGTGCTGCCGGGGGCATTTTCGGGCCTGGGGGATCGGGTAATTGCCAATGCCTACGCGGCGTTGATGGAACTGAACCATTTCTCCCGCAGCGATACCCGCTTTGATGTGCAGTATAGCGACAGCCAGAGCGATCGCATCACCAACCAAAGCGGCCTGGATATGCCCTTTAACTTCACCTACCTGGTGGGCAACAGCAATGATAAAGTGACGTTCCCCACCCTAGGCGATGTGCTAGAAATGGTGTCCCAGAACGTGTTTTTGGATTTCACCTCTGGATTTAGTCAGTACAAAAAGCTGGTGCGGGATAACGTCCGCAAACACTGGGCCAGCCCCGATGCCCTCGGCTATCCCCAAAACTTTATGAGCTTTGGCCTGTCCAGCATTCAGTTTCCGGTGGAGCGGGTGCTGAATGCCTGTTCGGCGCGGCTGGCGGGTAAATTGGTGGACTGGTGGAGTAACCCCACCCCAGCCCCTTCAGCGATGTCGGATTTGATTCGCACCGAGATTTTGCCGGGACTATTTTTGGCAGAATCCGAACACGACCACCAGATCATCGACAGCATTAGCATGGGCGACAACAAAAAGCCCTACGCCAAGGAGGTGGCGGACTGGGTGGCCAGCATTCGCAAGCGCCGCAATGATTTGAATATTCCCTTCGAGAATTTGCAGCGGTTTATCTCCAACGAACAGGAAAAATACGCCTCCCACTTCCACGACACGGGCACCGACCCCAAGCGCTGGAGCGACTATTTTCAAAAAATGTGGGATAACCTCAGTTGGCTAATTCCTGAAAAGCGCAAGGAACTGCGGGCCACGGTGTATCAAATGGTGGAAGATCGCTTCCGGGGGCCGAAGTTTACGCGGCAATTTTTGGAAGTTTTAATTGAAGTGTTTGCCGACTTCCGCAGCAAGTTTGATCAAGATCGCCAAAAGACCTGGCTGCCCAAGGAACGCTCGGCCCAAAACGCCCTACAAACCCTGCTAAAGCAGATCGACAACCACGCTCAGCAAATGCTGATGCTGAACCGCAAAAAAGTCATCGAAGACGATTTCACGGGCATCATGCAGGCGTTGGAGCAGGTCTATGTTTCCAAAGTAGAGGTCAAAGCCCGCACCCTAGGGGTAATGCTGCTGGATGGCCTGCGGGAGGAAATTGATCAGCTTTTGGTGGATCTCACCGCTTTTGAAACGGTGTTGGCCAGCGTGCAAACCGAACTGAAGGATAAAGAGCGCGTCTACACCCGCGAAACCGGGGGCCTGACGGTCAACGGCATTTTGCTCTACGACGAAAAGGAAATCGACGCCGCCTACACCAAAACCGTGGCCGACCAAGAGGCCACCCTCTGCCAAACCCTCTCCCAACAGGTGCTCGAAGACCTGCGCCTGCGCCTGTTCGACCTCTATCCCTTCGATGCCCTCAAAACCAAAGACCTCTACGAGCGGTTGCTGGGTCAGTCGATGGAGGTGTTCCGTCGTCGCAGTCAGCTCGACATTTCCACCGCCCGCAAGTTCCTCGAACAATACCCCACCGTGGAAATGCAGGAAGCCCAAATCAAAACCACCTTCGAGAAATCCGAGGCCTTTTTGCGTCTCAGCCAAGAGCAAAAGAAGCTGGGCTGGGACGACAAGCTAGAAAAATACCAAAAACTGGTGGGCATTCAAGGCGGCAGCAACCCCACCGACCCCGCTGTCTCCGCCCTGCTGCCGATGATCCGCAAAACCAGCACCGTCACCGAAAAGGAAATTCGCCCCCTCAACGACCCCTATCACATCTACTTTGTGCAGGAAACCGGAGCCTTCCCGCTGCGGATGATTGAGGGAATGGAACGGATGCGATCGCTCTACCGCGCCGTTTCCCAGGCCGACCACAACCCCCTGCACACCCACCAAGACTACCGCCAGTTCGGCGACATCATGCCCGAAACCAGCAACGAACGGCAGGCCCGCTACAACCTCATGCTGGCCAACGCCCTTGGCTTGGTGCGCGAAGAAGAAAACCGGGTGACGGGCTTTGGGGAAATCAAATTCACCTACCGCGACAAGCTCACGGGCTTCGACAAAACCGACGTGATGGGGGCCACCTGGCAAGAGGCCGAAGACTTCCTCCTCACCGACCAAAACCGTCGCCTCGCCGAAACCCTAGACAACGCCATCCGCGCCATCGGCGAACAGGCCGCCACCAAACCCCAAAAACAAGCCCTCTACACCCAGGTAATGACCTACCTGAAACAGCAGGAACAAACCCTCCCCGGTGGCCCCGACAGCGACGACTACAAACGCATCCAGGCGGCGATTTCCAACTTCGTCACCACCCACCGACTGTTTATTCCTGGCGAAAATCCACCCCCCGCTGTCGCTATCCCCGTCACCCCGTCACCCGTTATCCCAACCCCCGTGGACTCTACCCCGGTTGCGCCAGCCCCCGCCGTGGCCACCCCAGCCGCCGCGCCCGTCGCCTCTGCCGATGAAAACCTGGGCAAATACACCAAACTCGTTGAGACCTGCTACCGTCGCGGCAATCCCTCCACTACGGAGCTAGAACTGCTGGAAAAATTCCGGGTGAAGTACGGCGTTTCGGTGGAACAGGCAACGGCTATTGCGGCCCAATACCAACCCCAAAACACCATCGAACATGCCGCCGCTGAATATGGCCTGATGTTCCGGGCTTTTATCGAAAATGATGGCGACATTGACCTAGAAGAACAGGCCCAACTGCTGGAACTTCAGGAAGAACTGGGGCTGACCAATGAACAAGTGGCGACGATTGAGGAGAACGTGCGGGCAGAATTGGCTTAACAAGAGCGCTTCTAGACATGTAGAATTATTCTACTTAAACCTTGAAGCAGCAGTTCAGGCCAACATCATTTCTGTAATCGAGACTTTTGCGTTAAAATCATATGCTCTATGGAACTGGTGGACAAGAAACCATAATACAACCATCTCTTTTTCCAGAAGAAAATGCTGATAAACATAGTTGGTTTGAGCAGGCTCTTTCTGCTTTAGATATCGAAGAAATCTCAGGCTGGCCAGACATTTTTGGTGACTCACTTCTGAAGTATCAGAGGTCGATGAAGGGGGGAAGAGTTCGTGTTCTAAGCCTATTTAGTGGAGCAGGTGGGCTTGATATTGGCTTTCATGATGCCGGATTTCAAATAATAGAATGCAATGAAATTGTGAAAGATTTCTCCGAGACGTTACATTTAAATAGCCTACAGTCAGGGCGATTAAGTGGAACTAGAATTGTTTGCATGGACATCAATGACTACGATCCAAATCTCGAAAATATAGATTTTGTGATAGGTGGGCCACCTTGTCAAACCTTTTCAGCGGCTGGCGCACGAGCCGCTGGCGTAAATGGAATCGACGATGAAAGAGGAAACCTCTTTAAACAATATGTTCGGATTTTAAAGCAATTGAAGCCAAAAGGTTTTCTTTTTGAGAACGTTTACAGAATCGTAGGGGCACAAGAAGGAAGACCTTGGCAGTTAATACAGGAAGCATTTCAAGAAGCTGGATATACGCTTTATTGGAGAATCATTGACGCAGCAGATTTTGGAGTTCCCCAGTTCAGGGAAAGATTAATCGTGGTAGGATTGCGGACTGGAAAATTTCAATTTCCATATCCTACTCATGGCCCGGACTCAAAAGATCAACGTCCATATTATTCCGCAGAAAAAGCAATAGAAAATGTAATTTCAAAAACGAAAGGTCATTCTATAGGTGGGCGACATGGTCACTTATTGAATGATATTCCTCCGGGGTTAAATTACAGTTTTTATACTGATAGAATGGGACATCCAACTCCATATTTTGGATGGAGATCGAAATTTTCAGATTATCTTTACAAGGCAGATCCTGAGACACCTGTTAGGACTATCAAAGCCCAAGGTGGCCAATATACAGGCCCTTTTCATTGGGAAAACAGGACATTTACTATTGAAGAGTTCAAAAGACTACAAACTTTCCCTGACAATTATCTGATTAATGGTAATCGCCAGAAAATAATTCATCAACTAGGAAACTCTGTCCCACCACAGCTAAGTCGAGTATTAGCCTTAAGCATAGCTCAACAGGTATTTAGTCAAGAATTGCCATTTTCAATAGAAACTTTGCCTGATGAAATTGAACTCGGATTCAGAGCCAGAAAAAGCAAGCTTACGAAAGTATATGAAAACAAGGCTAAAGATGCTATCAGTAAACTGTTTTCTCAAACCCAAAGAAAAACTGATTCTGTCTATCACAAGAAAGATGTTTTTTGTAAATTAAAGCCTGACTTTTTGTTGGAATTATCAAATCAGCTTGATTGGGATTATTGTTTCGAGCATGAAATTGAAAGTGAAAGAATATCCATTAGGATGTGGGATACAAGTCGAAGCGACGAGGTCAAGTATCACTACCTCATAGAGTCGGCGAAAAAAAAACATGCCAGTTCTAATATCTTTAAGATCTCAATGTATTCATTCTCCAAGAACTATAATTCCATAACCGCTATTTGGAAATACCTGGAGTATTTGCTAAAGCAAAATTTTCATAAAGATGATCTTGTTCAGCTTTTTGGCTACTATCAGTACCCTAGTAACTATAAAGCCAGTCTTAAGATAGACGCTCTAGATCTAAAGCACGACTGCTTCTGGCAAGTAATCTCTGAAATATCAAGAGGGAGTTTAGTTGGTTCAATTAGGCCGATTTCAGAAGTAGCTAATACGTATAAAATTGATGAAAGATCACTGCTGCTACAATTGAAGCGTCTCAAGAAATTAGGATATGAGATTCGGAATAACAACACAAACAAACAAATTAAAAATGGTAACTTATTGATTCCATATCCTTTTCCAAGTTTGAATGAAAGAAGTCTTCAGCGTTTAACGGAGCTGTAAAGTGAAATATACAGATAACGGCAAGCAAAGACATTTGCGTGTATATGACAATAAAAGTGAATATCATGCAGGTGATGGAAAATCAGAGATCTTTCAAGAAGGAGCGATTTCCAAAGAAGCAAGAAAAAGAATCAAACAAATAAAAGATAATTTCAAAAATGGCTTTTTAGATTCTCTAATTAATGATCTCTTGACAGGTGCTAAACATGCGAATAAAGCAGGACTAAGTTCTGAAGCTGAAAAGTGTATTAATAGCTTAGTTGATTCTCTAACGAGTGAAGTAGGTCGAGCATTGATAGGACTTTCTGTCATGCAACTTTGTGTGAAATCAATTGCGCCAGAACAAAATATAAGACTACATAAGGGCAGCTCAAATAGCGCATCTTTTTCATGGGTAGAAGGCATATCTATGGGGAGCATCCCACTTATGACATGAGTATAAATACTCGGGGTTGACGAGGATGAGAGAGTGGAAAGAAACAGAACCATGGACTCAGCCCAACAACGAAAACTCAAATACCACCTCAGAGAAGTGGCCAAGCTCCTCAAAGACGACACACCA
>QLAH01000681.1_pt1 | contig 13674 bp, 9 predicted proteins | sample 4693081 | NCBI WGS metagenome assembly QLAH01 (sample SAMN09425401, study PRJNA476045) | Lake water metagenome, whole genome shotgun sequencing project.
CAAAGGATTAACTAATTGGGGATCGGATGGATACAAACAAAGTGAAGACGTTGTACGTTTTAAAGTAAAAGCTGCCAAAACCAACAGCAGTGTAGAAACTTTTACTTTCCAGTTTGCCAATGTAGAAGCAGAAAGTATAGAATTGCATCTTACTTGGGGTAAAGCAGTGGTAAGTATTCCTATCAGTACCAATGTAAAAGATAGAATTCGTGCGCAGGTTGAAGCAGCATTAGGTGCAGAAAAAGTAAATCCAAATGCATATTCATCAGCTGCTAATTTTTATTATGAGTGGGACAAGGATTATGCAAAAGCTTTACAAAACGCAATTAAATCTACAGAAGCCAATCCAAAAGCATTTTGGTTGTTTTTATTAACTGCTAAGATTCAAAAAGACATGGGTCAAAAAGCAGATGCTAAAGCAAGTGCAGAAAAATGCATTGCAATTGCTACTGAAGCAAAGAATGCAGACTATGTTAGAATGGCTAAAGAATTGATAAACAAATTATAAATGAAAATGAGCATCTTCCTTTGTTGATGCTTTTTCATTTCAATTAAAAGACCCGTCCGGATTTATCGGAACGGGTCTTTTAATTTTTTCGTCAACAAGAATAGACTAGAAAGAAAGTAATTATTTACTCTCTGCCATATCAGGAATCAGGTCAACTTTATACGCTCCAGCATCTAGTTTGGCTTTGGTTTCGCTAAATGCTTTAAGTGTTTCATCAATATCTGCATCAGTATGCGCTGCAGAAGGAATCAATCGGAAAATGATATGTCCTTTTGGTATTACAGGATAAACAACAATAGAAGCAAATACGCCATAATTCTCTCTTAAGTCCATTACCATTGCAGTAGCTTCTTCTACCCCACCTTTCATATAAACAGGCGTTACAGGTGTATTGGTATTTCCAATATCAAATCCTTTTTCTTTTAGGCCATTCTGTAATTTCAATGCATTACTCCAAAGTTTTTCTTTTAACTCTGGCATGGTGCGTAGCATATCCAAACGTTTTAAGTTGCCAATAACAATTGGCATAGGCAAACTCTTAGCAAAAATTTGACTACGAATATTATAACGAATAAAATCAATGATTGCTTTATCTCCAGCCATAAATGCACCTATCGAAGCCATACTTTTTGCAAAAGTAGAAAAGTATAAATCAATTGCATCTTGACAACCTTGGGCTTCTCCAGCACCTGCACCGGTTTGTCCTAAAGTACCAAAACCGTGGGCATCATCCACCAATAACCTAAATTGATATTTATGTTTTAAATCAGCTATCTCTTTTAATTTACCTTGGTCTCCGGCCATTCCAAAAACCCCTTCAGTAATTAATAGAATTCCACCTGCACCCTGTTTCTCTATTAACTGAGTTGCTCTCGTTAATTGTTTTTCGCAATCGTCTATATCATTGTGTTTAAACACGTATCTATGACCAGGATGTAATCTTAGTCCATCAATAATACATGCATGACTTTCAGCATCATAAACAATTACATCATGACGACCACAAACTGCATCAATTGCACTCATGATACCTTGATAACCAAAATTCATTAGGATGGCATCTTCTTTATGTTCAAATGCTGCCAACTCTCTTTCTAGCTGTTCATGATAATTGGAATTTCCACTCATCATTCTAGCACCCATGGGGTAAGCTAAACCAAACTCTTTTGATGCGTCCGCATCCACTTTTCTGATTTCTGGATGATTGGCTAATCCTAAGTAATTGTTTAGGCTCCATACAATCATTTCTTTACCGCGGAATTTCATGCGGCTATTTATTTCACCTTCTAATTTTGGGAAAGCAAAATACCCATGTGCTCTTTCGCGGTGTTGGCCCAAAGGACCTGCATTCTTCAACAATTTCTCAAAAATGTCTGCCATACAAACAATTGATTGGTTTATTAAATTTTTGCGAAATTAGCAATTAAGCACCAAAGCACAAGGCATATTGTATTGCAAACTGTATCTTGCAAACCTTATTTAACTATTCATATTAAATTTTAATCCCTTGTTTAAACAAAGTATAAAATCAGGTTTGGGATTTCTTTCACTATTAGCTGTTTCTTCAACAACTGTAGAAGCCCAAAAGACTAAACTTACTCAATCGGCAGAAAAAGCACCTCGTTTGGTGGTAGGGATTGTAATTGACCAAATGAGATGGGACTACTTGGAAAGATTTGCTCCACTATTCAAAGCCAATGGTGGTTTTAGTAGAATGATGAACCAAGGATTTAGTAATGACAATTGTCAAATTGGCTATACACCTTCGGTAACAGCTTGTGGGCATACTGGAATTTATACCGGAACCGTTCCTGCAATTCATGGAATCACGGGTAACGCTTGGTATGATACCCAATTAAAAAGAAATGTCTACTGTAGTGAAGATAGAACAGTGGATGGTGTAGGTGCAGCAGGGGCAAGTGATGGGAAAATGAGTCCTAAAAATATGCTTACTACCAGCATTGCAGATGAATTAAGAATGGCCACTAATTTCAAAAGCAAAGTAATTGGTATTGCTATTAAAGATAGAGGAGCCATATTACCTGCTGGCCATAGTGCAAATGGAGCTTATTGGTTTGATGCAAAGTCGGGCAATTTTATTACAAGCACCTACTACTTTAAAGAATTACCTAATTGGGTGAAACAATTTAATGATAGGCAAATTCCTGATTCTTTAATGAAATTAGGCTGGAACAAATCATTAACTGATCAACAATATTTGCATTACGCAACAGCGGACGAAAAAAACTACGAAAGCAAACCATTTGGGGCCAATCAAACAAAAATGCCTTATGTATTAAATAGAACTGCCAATGAAGGGTTTGGAAAATTGAGTACTACACCATGGGGAAATACAATAACTGTGGAATTAGCGAAAGCAGCAGTATTAGCAGAAGATATGGGCAAAGACGCAGTTACAGACATGTTAGCAGTAAGCTTTTCATCACCTGACTATATTGGACATAGTTTTGGCCCTAATTCTTGGGAAGTGGTAGACAATTATATTAAGCTGGATGAAGAATTAGGTAGAATGTTTGACTTCTTAGATGCTACGGTAGGAAAAGGAAAGTACACCGCCTTTTTAAGCGCAGACCATGCTGTGGCGCACGTGCCAGGCTTTATGAAAGAAAACAAATTACCAGGAGGTTTATTAGACGACAAAGCTGCTTTAACCGAAATGAATGCAGCCATCAAAGCAAAATTTGGCATCGATAAATTAGTCGTGAGTTTATTTAACTATCAAGTTCATTACAATAGAGACTTGCTTGATAGTTTAAACGCAGACACCAAAGCAATCAACCAGTTCATGGTTCATTATTTAATGAAAAAGGATTACATCTTAAATGCATTTCCAACTAGTGAAATATTGACTAGTCCAATGCCACAGTACCTTAGAGAAAAATTAGCCAATGGGTATCTGTATAACAGAAGTGGAGATATTCAAATGGTTTTAAAGTCTGGTTATATCGATGGCGGCGCTACTGGTACAACACATGGATTATGGTACTCCTATGATGCCCATATACCGCTTCTATGGTATGGATTTGGGATTAAACAAGGGAGGTCTAGCAATAGAGTTTATATGCACGATATTGCAGCAACGCTAGCCAGCTTATTGAAAATTCAAGAGCCAAGTGGCAATATTGGACACCCCATTCAAGAAGTGTTAAAGCAATAATTAAAATATTCTCTATAATTATAATATTATCATCATCATTTAAGTCCAGGTTGTATCTTGCGGTACAACCTTTTTTTATGATGAAAAGATTCTCATTCTCAGCAATTGCTTTGCTGTTATGCATTTCGATCACTTTACAATTAAGTGCTCAACTGAATTTATCGGAAAAAATTCCGATAGACAACAAAGTTAAAGTAGGCAAGCTTGCCAATGGTTTAACTTATTATATTCGACAGAATACTAAGCCCGAAAAAAAAGTAGAACTCCGTTTAGTAGTGAATGCAGGATCCATACTAGAAGACAATGATCAGCAGGGTTTGGCACATTTTACCGAGCATATGGCTTTTAATGGCACCAAAAATTTCAAAAAAAATGAATTGGTTAATTTCCTACAAAGCATTGGGGTAGATTTTGGTGCAGATTTAAATGCATATACCAGTTTTGATGAAACAGTTTACATTTTACCTATTCCGTTAAGTGATCCCAATAACTTTACAAAGGGATTACAAATTTTACAAGATTGGGCAGGTGGAATCAGTTTTGAAGGAAAGCAAATTGATGACGAGAGAGGTATCATTTTAGAAGAAAGCCGATTAGGGAAAGGGGCAGAAGATAGAATGTTTAGAAAAATCTATCCAAAGCAATATGAAGGATCAAAATATGCACAACGTTTACCAATTGGAAAAGACAGTATATTAAAAACATTTAAACACAGTGCCATCAAGCGATTTTATGCGGATTGGTATCGCCCTAATTTAATGGCGGTAATGGTTGTTGGGGATATCGATGTTGCGGCAACAGAAAAATTAATCACTCAATATTTTAGCGGATTAAAAAATCCGGCCAATCCTAGACCAAGAATTGCAGCTACCGTCCCTGCTAGAACTAAAAACGATGCATTGGTAGTTACCGATAAAGAAGCAACCAATTTTCAAATTGAATTAAACTATTCAACAGTTAAGACTAAGCCAGAAACAACGGTTGAAGATTATCGTAGGAACAGCATCATTAAATCTTTGTTTACCAGTTTGCTAAACCAACGAATGAACGAAATGGCTCAAAGCGGCAACCCTCCTTTCAGTTTTGCTGGAGGAAATTTTGGTTCTTATGCAAGAGGATATGAAGGCTTCAATGGATTTGCCATTCCTGGCCCTAAGGGACCAGATACAGCTTTGCTAGCCGTTTTAACAGAAATTGAAAGAATTAAGAAGTTTGGATTTACCCAATCAGAATTAGACAGGGCAAAAAAACAGCAATTGGCTTCGATTGAAAGGTCATATAACAATAGAGACAAAACAGAATCTAGTGTATTAGTAGATGAGTATATTAGGAATTTTTTAGAACAAGAACCCATTCCAGGAATTGAGCGTGAATTTGAATACAAGAATAGTTTGATGCCAGGTGTTCAATTGGCAGAAGTGAATGCATTAGCCAATGAATTAAAGAAGAACGACAAAGTATTTGTATCGGTTCAAGGACCTGAAAAAAGCAATTTCAACTTACCATCTGCATCACAATTAATTGCAGTTGCATCTAATGCATCAAGCATTCCAGTTAAGGCATATGAAGAAAAAGCAATTGCGAATGTTTTATTAAAAAACATCCCAAAAGCAGGAACTTTAGTAAAGGAAACTAAGAACGAAGCGCTAGACATAACAGAATTAACCTATAGCAATGGAACACGTGTAATTATCAAGAACACCAATTTCAAACAGGATGAAATTGTTTTGACCGGATTTAAAAAAGGAGGTACCAATGCCTATGGTGTGGCAGACAAATTCAGCGCAAACTATGCCACTGCAGCCATTCAGCAAATGGGAATTGGAGACTTTAATCCAGTTGACTTAAGAAAATTCTTATCTGGCAAAACAGCAAATGCTAATGTTGGATTAAATGCACTAAGCGCAAGAGTAAGTGGGAATAGTAGCATTAAAGACATGGAAACTATGTTCCAGTTAATGTACTTAAACTTTACTCAAATCAGAAAAGATGAGGCTTTATTTAATTCTTGGAGAGAAAAAACCAAAAGCCAAGTTCAATTCATGATGGCAGACCCTACTAGTGCATTTATTGATTCTGTAATTAAAGTCATGTATGCAGGGAACCCATTGGCACCATCTGTTTTTCCAGTTGCAAGTGATTTTGATCAAATTAATTTAGATAGGGCTATAGAAATTTATAAAGAGCAAATAAGTGATGCCAATGACTTTACCTTTATTATGGTAGGAAATATAGACCTTAATTCAGTGAAGCCATTATTGGCCAATTATATTGGAGGACTTCCCTCAAAAGGCAAAAAAGGTGAGATTGTAGACAATGGGGTGCGCACCATAACTGGTCAAAAAGATTTGAAATTCTATAAAGGAAAAGAACCTAAGAGCTTTATTTTTAGTATTTATTCTGGCCTTGCTCCTTACTCTGAATCACAAGCGATGCATACCGAAATGTTAGCTGAAATTTTAAATATTAAAATAATTGAAGAGTTAAGAGAAAAAATTGGTGGCATTTATGGTGGAGGAATAAATGGTTCATTGTCTAAGTTTCCTTATGAAGGATATTCAATGGCGCTACAATTACCTTGCGGACCAGAGAATGTTGAAAAGCTTAGCGCTGCAGCAACTGCCGAGATTGAAAAAATCAAACAAAACGGACCTGAACAAAAGGATTTAGATAAAGTAAAAAAATCCTTATTAGAAAAATATGCTGTTAATATAAAAGACAATAGATTTTGGACTGGCGCATTACAAGGCATATATTTTTCGGCGAATGATCCTAACAGACTGCTCAACTATACCAATATAGTTGGTGAAGTAAGCATTGAAGACATTAAAAAAATTGCAAACATCGTATTCGATAATAAAAATAGATTCAATGGAGTTTTGTTTCCAGAGCAATAACTTTGGCAAATGAATACTTACTTGAGGAAAGCGATTAAAAATATATTTAAGTTTTTGGGCGCGACCCAACTCTTGAACGAACTAAATTTTCGCTTACAACAATTACAGTATTCAAATCAGAACCAGAACTACCAAAAAACACTAAAGCGCTTTGTCTTTCCAACAGACAGAGCGCTTTTTAATACCTTCCAACTCAACTATAAAAAGTACTATGAAGATGGACATTTAGCTGCCAAAGAAATGATTCAGTGGGGAGCATTAACCAGTTTGTCTAGCCCAGTTATATTTGACTGGGGATGTGGAACTGGAAGAGTGATTAGGCATATACAAAGTCTGAAACCCAAATCAATCTGCTATGGATCTGATATTGATTGTGAATCGATTCATTGGTGCAGAAAAAATATTGATCATGTATATTTTGATTGCATAGAAAACCAAACCCTACCCTATCCAAGCAATTACTTTCATTTAGTATATGGCATTTCGGTACTTACCCATATTCAAAAGAATGAATTTTTCATTTGGCTGAGTGAACTAAAAAGAGTGTTAACTCCTTCTGGAAGGGCCATCCTTTCAACACATGGAAGCCAATATTTTCATCAACTCACCACAAAAGAAAAAAATCAACTAAAGCAGGATGGAGTGTTTACACACTTATTTAAAGAGAAGGGTCATCGGTTAATGACCACCTACTTTGAAGCACATTTTTTGAAAGAACAATTTCAATCCTATTTTGACATAGAACATTTTTGGGAAGGGGAACAGCACCCCGAAAAATTGGGTGGACAAGATGTATGGGTTCTCAAACAAAAAATCCCGGCTACTTGAAGCAACCGGGATAAATTATAGTAAATCAACTCAAGAATAATTTGAATTGAGCAAATTTAAAAATGCTCGCAAAATTATTTAGCCGCTTTTTGAATTTCTCCCAAACCAGCTATATATAAGCTTCTGCCGTGTGTGCCTAAAACAATTTCATTGTCTCTAGGATGAATGGCAATATCATGAACAGGAATACTATAAGGCAATCCTTTATTCCACATCATACAACTATTACCACCATTCATACTTACATACAAACCACCATCAGTACCAATGTAAAGGATATTCTCATTGGTAGGGTCTTCTCTTAATACGTTTACAGATTCATAAGGAAGGTCTTTAGCAATTTGCTTCCATGTAGATCCATAATCATCACTCACGTAAACTAAAGCATTAAAATGATCATTTCTGTACCCATTCAAGGTAACATAAACCCTGCTTTCTTTGAATTTACTAGCTACTACCCTACTTACATATAGTCCTTTAGGGAGTTTGCCATTGATATTGTTCCATGAATATCCACCGTCTTTGGTTACATGAATCAATCCATCATCTGAGCCAGTATAAATCAACCCAAAACGCATTGGGCTTTCGCTCATGGTAGATAAAGTACCAAAAGGAACATCCCCTTGTGTTGGATTAGTGGTTAAATCGCCGCTCATAGCAACCAAGCTATCACCTTTACTGAAAGAACGATGAAACTTATTGCTACCAAAATAAAATACATCTTGGTTATGTCTGCTCACTAAAATAGGGGACTGCCAGTTAAAACGAAGTGCAGATTCGCCTAGCTCTCTATTAGGCTTTACACTATTTCCTCTTGGACCTCTTCCAGTAGCTGTTGCGCCAATTACTTGTCTGTTATAATTACCAAATTGAGACCCGCTGTAAACAGTTCTATTATCTCTCCAGTCTACTTGTACTTGCATCCCATCTCCGCCATTGATGCTTTTATAAGCATAGTTTCCAGAACCATGCCAACCATTGTCTTCAATATTTTTACTAGACCCATACCAAGTACCATTGTCTTGTAGTCCACCATAAACATTATATGGAACGGCCATATCCACTTCAATTGCATAGAATTGACCAACAGAAGGACTATTTAATTTAGACCAATTTTTACCTGCATCATAGCTCATATTTAGCCCACCATCATTACCGTTAATAACATGATTGTCTTTAACATTGCTGAACCAAAAAGAGTGGTGATCGGAGTGTACAGAAGGTCCATTAATTGATTTGAATTTTTTTCCTCCATCTGCACTCATTAATAAATCTACCCCTGTTAATACCACTTTATTTTCATCTATTGGGCTTACAAATACTTTACCAAAATAATATCCATAAGAACTATAAATATTGATTGGTTCAGTATGTGTTTTTTTCCAAGTTTTTCCAGCATCATCACTTCTATATAATTCGCAACCCTTAACGGTGCCAGTTAATAAAGCGGTATTGGCATCATATAAATAATCCCAAATAACATTGGGCGCATATTTATTAGAAGCAACGCCTTCTTTTATAGACTCAGCTGTGTATTGAGCCGGCAACCTATACCTTGGACTACGCAAAAATGCATTGAGCTTTTTATTGTCTAAAGCAGCAAATTGCTCTTTTGTAATACCTTGAAAAGTATTCAATGTATACGCACTGGTATCAGTGGAAGTTGTAGCAACTGAAGTAGAAGAAGTTCTTTTTTCATTATTATCAACCACAGCGTAAACAATATTTGGATTCTTAGGATAAACCGCTAATCCAATTCTCCCTACGCCATCGCCCGTTAAAAAACCAGCTCCTTCAACAGAAATTTTCTGCCAAGTTTCTCCGCCATCTGTGCTTTTGAAAATTCCACCAGATTTTCCACTTTCTTCAAAATCCCAAGCCTTACGCGTGCGATACCACATGCCAGCATATAATTCATTGGAATTGGAAGGGTTAATATCTAAATCAACTGCACCCGTATTTTCATCTACATAAAGCGTTTGCTTCCATGATTTACCTCCATCGGTTGTTTTATATATACCTCTTTCTTTATTGGGGGAATAAAGATGACCTAAAACGGCCACCCAAGCTGTATTTGGATCGCTACTATGCAACTTAATTTCTCCAATATGATGACTGTCTGCAAGACCTAACCAAGTCCAAGTTTTACCGTTATCACTTGATTTATAAACGCCTAAACCTGCATAAGTAGATCGGCTACTATTTACTTCTCCAGTACCCACCCAAATCTCTTTGGTTTTCCAGTTTACAGCAATATCACCTATACCAATAATGTCTTCTGAATCAAAAATGGGATTGAAACTGATGCCATTATTAACAGTATGCCATAATCCACCTGTTGCATAAGCAACATAAAACTCTGTTGGGTCTGCTGGGTTTACATCAATGTCTACCACTCTTCCACTTTGAACGCTAGGACCAATATTTATAAAAGCAGATTTATTGGCTACAGAATCCTAACTCAGTTTTTTGCGTATCTCAATACTTTTTAGTCTATCCGAAGCAGAGGTTGGCTTTACCTGTGCTTCTGCAAAAAATGAAGAAATGATTAACAGTGATAATAATGTTTTTTTCATATCGGCTTTGTATTTTCAATCCTCAATGTAAGTAATATGAGATTTCTATTGCTACCTCTACTCCTTTTTTCGGTGAATATTTTATCCGCACAGTGTAAAACATTCAAATTAGCCAGCAATGGCGATACTTTGAACTGTATTGATAACAAGGGATTAAAGCAAGGAAAATGGATTATAACCACCCCAAAATTAAGAGGCGAGCCAGGATTTGAATCGGAAGGGATATTCAAAAATGATAAAAAGGAAGGCTTATGGAGGTCCTTTAATTTAATGGGAGATTTAATTACACAAGAAAATTACAAGTGGGGTAACTTGCATGGAAGATGTTTATATTTTACCCTTTCAGGATTAGAACGGGAAGAAAGTTGGAGAGCCGTTAATCCAGATAAGGCATTTGATACACTAGATGTTGTTGATCCTGCTAACCCCAATCAATTTGAACGAATTGTAGTTAAAAATGAAGGGAGCTCAATTAAACATGGCATTTGGAAAACCTATTCACCTAATACAGGTGCATTGATTGAAACACAGGAGTATATAATGGGTCAATTAAAAGAAGACTTTAAGGCAGCTAAATTGAATACGAATCCCCCTAATCAATCGGCAGACACTTCTAAAAAACAAGCTACAAAAGTGCTTCCAAAAGAAGTAGCAGACTTCAATAAAAAACAAGCCAAAAAAAATAAACCAGTAGTAACTGGTAGAACAGGTCACTAAATATCTGTTATTTTTATCCCTATGGGTCTAAGGAATTGGTTAACCGTTTTCATGATGCCCATGCTCTTTTTTTTCTTTTTGACATAAGCGCAATCTATAGAAGAAAAAAGTGCATACCCATTCGATTTTACCATGGTTGCATATTCCATGAATAATTGTTGCAAAATAGGATGATCAGCTACTGTGTACCTAGTTTGATGCCTTGAAATTTGGGTAGGATGATCAAACTGATAGCCACTAATATGCAAGAAACATAAGGGGGTATCATAATTCACCCAATATTTTCCACCAGACTCCGATATTTTTCGTTCATGTAAATTCCAATAAGCTACGTTTAAACCTGGGCTGGTTTCGATGAGCACTTTCTTAAATAATAATGGAACCAAATTAATCCATATTTGATCTACCCCCATTCCTTCCGCAAAATTGTAATAGCATTCAGATTTCATATGCGCCGACCACCAATTCAAAAATGAAAAAGTATTATCGGATGGTTTCATTGCAATAAATCCTGCATTATACAAACCTGATCTTAAAATATCTCTTTCTCTAGGTAATAAATGATTATCAGGATATGCATTGGTAAAATGAGGCGTAATCACCAAATCGTATTGCGCTAAACTTTTTTCTACTGTTTCAAAGGAAGAAAAAATCCAAGTATCCGAATCAATATAGAGCAAAATAGATGGTTGATGCTTTTCAAAAATCCATTGTGCAACAAAAGGCTTCATGGCGCAATTCAATTCAATTACACTATACTGAGCAGCCATTATTTCAAAATCAGGAACAGCCAAATCACTGATTTCTAAAATGTTATAATTATTAAATGAACTTAAATTAAATCTCCCTTCAATCCGATCAATTAAAATAATATACAGTTCGTAACTGGGATTATGTAGTATAAATGAATCAGCCATTGTTTTACAATGCGCTAAATGATTAGCAGAACAAACGGTATAAACAATTTTTTTCATGCTATTGATGGGGGGTAATTTTTTCTGCAATCACGATGGTATTCAAATAAAACCGATCCGATTTGGGCCAAAATATTTCTACCACACTAAATCCCCAGTTCATGATTGGGATTACCAATTGACGCATTATTTTTTTAAATAAATTAAACTTTCGCAATACAGGAACTTGGTGCATCCAATGATCATGTAAATACAAAACGAACAACTGGTGTAAGGCACTCATGAAATGACCATTCTTATCAATGAGAATTACTTTAAATCCATTTTTCGCTAACATATCTTTCAGTGCAAACTGAGTATACCTAGCATAGTCCACTGGTATTTCATGCTCTTCCCAAGCAAACGGACAAGTAACCAAAATTTGCGCTCCTGGCTTCATTACACGGTTGATTTCGGGTAATATTTGTTGTAGGCCAAAAACATGCTCAAATACTTCACTTGTAAAAACCGAATCGAATACCTCATTTTCAAATGGAATGGTGATGCCATCATAATAGACGTCAACCGCTTCATTTTGGTGATCATGCCCTTCCCCATTATAATCTAGCCCAATATATTCTGTAACATTTGTGAATAAAGACTGATAAGGCTTTTCTCCACAACCAAAATCGAGTAGTTTACCCTTCAGTTGTGGTGCATATAAACTAATTTTGCGAAACAATCCCTTTCGAATAAAATAAAGTGGATGTTTATACGTGGGATTGAAGTTTGTAGGTACCATATTATCAAATGCAGCAATTGCAAGGCAAGATACGGAATATGACAATTAGGTATGATTACCAGATTTTTTGTGAACAACCTTATGGAGGTATATCCCGCTATTTTTATGAGCTCATTTTTAAATTGCAACAGAAACCTGGTATTCATATACAGCTAGATATATTGTCTGCAGACAATATATTTCTAGAACAATTAAAAGGAAAAAATTTCTGGAATGACCTTCAATTTAAGGGAAAGAAAGACCTGAATCGTTTGCTATCGAATGTTTACGACAGTTTTGCTTCAAGAATGCAACCCTTTGATGTATTTCATCCAACCTATTATAGCAAAACTTCCCTAAATAGAACTGGGGGCAAACCAATGGTCATCACCATTCATGATATGATAGATGAACGGTTTCACAAAGGGCAGCCAGGTTTTGAAAATATCATTGCATTAAGAGCAAAGCATATTGAAAAAGCATATAAAATCATTGCCGTATCAGAAAACACCCGAAATGATTTAATTGAATTATGTGGTGTTCACCCGAATAAAATTGAAACCATTTACCACGGGAATAGTTTCAGTCAAAATATTAACCGATTTTCCCTACCTAAAATCATTGAACAGAAATACATTCTTTATACCGGGAAAAGATATGCATATAAAAATTTTGACCGCTTTATTCAAAGTATTGTTCCTGTAATGCAAGCCAATAAAGACCTTTTTTTAGTGTGTGCAGGCGGTGGCGCTTTCAAAAATGCCGAATTAAACCAGTTGAAACAATTACAATTAGACAATCGAGTCATTTATCAACCAATTCACGATAACGAGCAATTGGCATCTTTATACAACCATGCGCAATTATTGGTTTACCCCAGCTTATATGAAGGATTTGGACTTCCGATTATTGAAGCATTCGCTTGTGGTTGTCCTGTGATTACCTCATCTGGTTCTAGTACCGGCGAGATTGCGCATAACGCAGCGGTTTTAATCAACCCCAATAGCATAGAAGATATGGGTGAAAAAATAAGCCTGTTGTTGAACGATATTTCCTTGCAAAATGAATTCGTTGAAAGAGGACATACCAGGGCTCAATCCTTTCATTGGGACAAAACAGCCAACCAAACACTCAAATTGTACCAGTCTCTATAAAAGAAACTATTTTAGCTGATTAATTTAGACATGATGAAACTGAAACCTATTAAGGCAATCAAAGTATTTTTTGGAAAAGAGGAAAAAACAGCTGCTTTGCCTCCAGATTTTGAAGCGATCCATCAAAAGATAGTAGCCAAAG
>QLAH01000682.1_pt1 | contig 13665 bp, 11 predicted proteins | sample 4693081 | NCBI WGS metagenome assembly QLAH01 (sample SAMN09425401, study PRJNA476045) | Lake water metagenome, whole genome shotgun sequencing project.
CTGCTGCGCCGCGGTGAACTGGATCGGCTGTTCCGTCAGGTGGGACAGATCAACCAGCGGGATCCCCAGCAGGTCTATCTCGCCCAGGCAGAGCGGCTGCTGCGGGCCCGACTCCAGGAGCGTCCCGCCCGCTCCGGGGGGGCTGACCTGGAGGACCTCTATGGTCTGGCCCTGGCCCAGGCGCTGCAGCGGCACGCCGATGGGGCCGTCGACACCCTGCAGCGCATCGTGTCCCTTGAACCCACCAATCCCCATGCCCTGATGGCCCTCGGCTTCGTGCAGCTCTACCGCTTCCACCCCGGCCAGGCCCAGGTGGCGCTCGACGCCGCCGCCCGGCTCGACCCCGGCAACCGGACCCTGCGCACGCTGCGGGCCGTGGCCAGCGGACTGCGGTTGGATGTGGCCGGCACCCTGGCCCTGCTGCGATGACCGCCACGCTCCAGCCCGAAGGACTGCAACGGTTCCACCGCCGCAACCGCGCCTACTACGACGACCTGAACCGGCTGCACCAGCTGCTGGTCGCCCCGGGCCTGCGGGTGCTCGAGATCGGCTGCGGCCTGGGGGATCTGCTGGCCGCCACCCACCCGAGCCACGGGGTGGGCATCGAGCGCGACCCCGCCATTGCCGCCGCCGCCCGGGCGGCCCATCCCAACCTGCGCATCCACTGCGCCGAAGCGGCGGCCATCGACCCGGAGGCGATCGGGGAGAGCGAGCCCTTCGATGTGATCCTGGTCGCCAACACCCTCAACACCCTCGAGGACGTGCAGGGGGTGATCGAACGGCTGGCGGCGTTCTGCCATGACCGCACGCGGCTGGTGGTGAGTTTCCACAACTGGCTCTGGCAACCCCTGCTCAAGACGGCGGAAAGGGTGGGCCTGCGTCAGCCCCAGCCCCCCGAGAGCTGGCTCACCCCAAGGGACGTGCGGAACCTGCTCGATCTGGCCGGCTGGGAGGTGCTCAAACAGGGGCACCGCTGCCTGCTGCCCCGCCGGATCCCCCTGCTCAGCCCCCTGGCCAACCGCTGGCTGAGCCAGCTGCCCGTGCTGGAGCAGTTCGGACTCACCCACTGGCTGGTGGCCCGTCCCGCCACCCCGACCCAGCGCCGGCCCAGCGTCAGCGTCGTGATCCCGGCCCGCAACGAGGCCGGCAACATCGCCGCCGCCATCGACCTCATGCCCCTGCTGGGCTCGGCCACCGAGGTGCTGTTCGTGGAGGGGCATTCCTCCGATGACACCTGGGCCGAGATCGAGCGGGTCTGCGCGGCCTACAGCGGCCCGCTGCAGCTGCGGGCCCTGCGCCAGAGCGGCCGCGGCAAGGCGGACGCCGTCTGGCTGGGCTTCGATCAGGCCGAGGGGGAGGTGCTGATGATCCTGGATGCGGATCTCACCGTGCGTCCCGAGGACCTGCCCCGCTTCTACAAGGCCCTGGCCGAGGGACGGGGGGAGTTCGTCAATGGCTGCCGGCTGGTGTACCCCCGCACCAGCGCCGCCATGCCACCGCTCAATACGGCCGCCAACCGCTTCTTCGCCGCGGCCTTCTCCTGGCTGCTGCGCCAGCGGCTGAAGGACACCCTCTGCGGCACCAAGGTGATCTGGAAGGCCGACTACGAGCGCCTCAAGGCCGGGCGGGCCTACTTCGGCGACTTCGACCCCTTCGGTGATTTCGACCTGCTCTTCGGCGCCGCCAAGCTGAACCTCAAGATCGTGGAGGTGCCGGTGCGGTACCAGGAGCGCAGTTACGGCAGCTCCAACATCGCCCATGTGAAGGAGGGACTGATCTTGGCCAGGATGTGTCTCTACGCGGCCCAGAAGCTGCGCTTCACCCCATGAGCGCGCCGGTGTGCGTCCCCCGGCATGGCCGTCGGCGTCGCCCCTGCCACTGATGCAGAAGCGCTGGCTCCTGGGCCTGGTGGCCACGCTGGTCGTCTACCTGGGGCTCAGCTTCTGGTTCGGCTTCGCCAACGTGATGCGCTCCCTGGCGGCGCTGCCCTGGTGGTCCTGGGTGGTGGTGCCGGCGCTGGTGACCCTGGGCTACCTGCTGTTGTTCCAGCGCTGGCAGTTCTATCTCCACCAGCTGGGACATCCCCTGGACTGGCGGCCCAGCGGCCGGATCTACGCCGCCGGTCTCTCCCTGGTGGCCGCTCCGGGTCGCAGCGGTGAGGCCCTGCGCGGGCTGTGGCTGCAGCGTCGCCACGGGATTCCGATGCAGGTGGGCGTGGGGGTGACCCTGGCGGAGCGGGTGACGGACCTGGCCGGGGCCCTGCTGGTGCTCGCCTGGGGGCTGGGGGGACGGGTTCTGCCGGCCCTGCTGGCCGGCGGGGGGACCCTGGCCATCGGCGCCTGGCTGCTGACCCACCCGGCCGCCCTGCGGCGCCTGGAGGCGTTCCTCGACCGGCTGCCGGCCCACCGGCGCTGGCGCGGACTGACCCGGCTGCTGCGGGAGGCCCTCGGGGCGGTGGGCCGGCTGCGCCGGCTGCTGCGGCCCTGGCCCCTGCTGGTGGGCACCGCCGTGGCGGCCCTGGTCTGGCTGATCGAGGCGACGGCGCTGATGGGGCTGCTGCAGGTGCTGGGGGATCCCCTGGCCCTCACCCAGGCCGCCGTGATCCGCACGGCGATGGCCCTCGGTGGTGTCCTTTCCTTTCTGCCGGCGGGGGTCGGCACCGCGGAGGCCACGGCCATCGGCCTGGCGGTGGCCTTCGGTGTCGATCGCTCGGCGGCGCTGGCCGTCACCCTGGTGCTGCGGATCTGCACCGTGCTGCTGCCCACGGCGGTGGGCGTCCTGGTGCTGGCCCGCCAGGCGGAGGGTGGCCCGGGGGAGGGTGGCGACGGGGTGGGCCCGTGATCGAGGCCATCCGCCCCCAGAACTCCGGCTACCGGGCCGAGATCGACGGCCTGCGGGCCCTGGCCGTGGTGGCCGTGATCCTCAACCACATCGATGAACGGCTCCTGCCCAGCGGCTACCTGGGGGTGGACGTCTTCTTCGTGATCTCCGGCTTCGTGATCACGGCGTCCCTCACCCGCCGCCCGGCCCGCTCCCTGGGCGATCTGCTGCTCGGCTTCTACAGCCGCCGTCTGAAACGGCTCGTGCCGGCCCTGCTGGTCTTCGTGGTGGTGGTGGGGCTGCTGGCCTGCCTGGTGATCCCCCGCCCCCATACGGCCCTGCGCACGGGGATCAGCGCCCTGTTCGGCTTCTCCAACGTCTACCTGCATGGGCAGGCCACCGATTACTTCGGCACCGCCACCAAGCTCAACCCCTTCACCCACACCTGGTCGCTGGGGGTGGAGGAGCAGTATTACCTCCTCTTCCCTGTGGTGGCCTGGCTGACGGGCTTCGCGCGCCCTGGAGCCGGCGGCCAGCGGAACCTGTTCGCCGTGATGGGGGTGGCCTCGCTCGCCTCCCTGATCGGCTTCGTTCATCTGTATCCCAGCCAGCAGGCCGCCGCCTACTTCCTGATGCCGCCACGGCTCTGGGAGATGGGGGCCGGATGCCTGCTGTTCTGCGCCGGCGGCGTCTGGCCGGCGGCGGTCCGGGGGCTCGGCCGCCTGCCGCCCCTGCTGCCGGCCCTGGGCCTGGTGGGATCGATGGTCCTGCCCCTGAGCTGGGCGATCCCGGCCACCGCCGCTGCCGTGGGCTGCACCACCCTGCTGATCGGCAGCCTGCGGCAGGGCACCGCCGCCTATCGGCTGTTCACCCTGCCGGCCCTGGTGGCCGTGGGGCTGATCTCCTACTCCCTCTACCTCTGGCACTGGGGCGTGCTGTCCCTGAGCCGCTGGACCATCGGTCTGCACTGGTGGTCGCTGCCGTTCCAGGTCGCCCTGATCGTGGTCCTGTCGCTGGCCTCCTACCGCTGGGTGGAGCAGCCCCTGAGGCAGGCCGCCTGGGCCCCCCAGCGGGGTAGCACGATCGCCGTGGGGGTCGGCAGCCTGGCGGTCGGGGCGGGTCTGCTGATCGGGGTGGACAACCTGCCCCCGTTCAGCCTCTACGCGGGACGCAACCCGGTCCCGGCGGGCATGGGGGTGGAATCGCTGGTGGATCCCTACCGGGTGGCCGGCAGCGCCGGAACCTGGCAGGGCTCCCCCTGCGTGCTGGCCAACGCGGGCGAGGCGGACAAGACCATCGGCATCGCGGACTGCACCCTCGGGGACTTCGCCACGGCCCGCCACCGGGTGCTGGTGGTGGGCAACTCCTTCTCGGCCTCCTTTGCCGAAGCCTTCGACGACCTGGTGGCCAACGACGGCTTCGCCGTGACGATCACCTCGGCCTGGGCCGCCTCGCCGGTGGGCAACTTCGCCGCCCTGGAGGGCAGCGGCCCCTTCGCCGCCACCAACCGCGCCTACTGGAACCGGGTGGTGCCTGGACTGGTGGCGCAGCTGCGCCCGGGGGACTGGGTGTTCCTGGTGAACGACATGGTGATGTTCTCGCCGCCCAGCCAGGGGCCGGGCAGCCGCCTCCTGCTGCAGACCCTGGGGGTGGGTCTCACCGACTTCTCGGCCGACCTGGCGCGACGTGGCGTGCGCCTGGCGGTGCTGAATGGCCTGCCCTTCGCGCGGGAGGCGAACTGCCACCCCGCCAGTGCCGTGCCCCAGTGGTTCTCCCCCTTCGGCGGTCCTTGCCTGATGCCGGGCAGGACGGAATCCCTGCGGCGACGCCAGCCCCTCGACGACCTGCTGGGCGATCTGCAGAACCAGGGCAAGCTGCAGGTGGTCGACCTGTTCGACCTGTTCTGCCCCGGAGGGGCCTGCACCTACCGCTCCGCCGATGGGGAGATCCTCTACCGGGACGAACATTCCCACCCCTCGAAGCAGGCGGTGCGGCTGGCCGCGCCGCTGATCCGCCGGGTGCTGACGTCGGCGCCGAGGGGGCAGGCCCCATGAGAAGGGCACAAGTGCAGGGCCCATGAACGATGCCCCCGGGACCGTCGTCTCCAGGTGAACCTGGGGAGACGGTCTCGGGGGCTCTCGCCGGGTCCGCTCTGGCGCGGAACCGATGGATCAGGAGTCAGCAGCCGTGATCAGCCGGCATTCTCCGCGATCAGCAGACCCTGGATGGGACAACTTGGGGTCATGGACACCTCCTCCTGTGGGTTGGATGCCAGCCGGCGACGCCTGCGGCAACAACGAAGACGACCGAATCAGGAAGACGCACCAGGGACATCGGGCGACCTATCGAACCCACCGCATCCGCTGACGCGGGGTGGGACCGACGGAGCCGGACGTCCCGGTTCGCTTCGATCAGGCGTTTCCGTCGATCACCACGTCACTGCTGACGGAACGTGACCATGGTAGCCAGGTTCTGGGCCGGTGCCGAGGCCATCGTTGCGTCGGCGGGCCGCTGGCGGCCAACAAAAAAGGGCCCCCGAAGGGGCCCCGGACATCAAGGGGGAACGGATCAGAGCGCGTTGCCGCGGGGCAGAACCTCTTCAGGGAAGATGAAGTTTTCGTGCGGCTGGTCGGCAGGCGCCATCCAGGCACGCAGACCTTCGTTGAGCAGGATGTTCTTGGTGTAGAACGTCTCGAACTCAGGATCCTCCGCCGCGCGGATCTCCTGGCTCACGAAGTCATAGGCCCGCAGGTTGAGGGCCAGGCCGATGATGCCGATGCTGCTGGTCCACAGACCCATCACCGGCACGAACAGCATGAAGAAGTGCAGCCAGCGCTTGTTGGAGAAGGCGATCCCGAAGATCTGGCTCCAGAAGCGGTTGGCGGTGACCATCGAGTAGGTCTCCTCTTCCTGGGTGGGCTCGAACGCCTTGAAGGTGTTGGCCTGGTCGCTGTCCTCGAACAGGGTGTTCTCCACCGTGGCGCCGTGGATGGCGCACAGCAGGGCACCGCCGAGGATGCCGGCCACGCCCATCATGTGGAACGGGTTCAGGGTCCAGTTGTGGAAGCCCTGCAGGAACAGCAGGAAGCGGAAGATCGCCGCCACCCCGAAGGAGGGGGCGAAGAACCAGCTGCTCTGACCCAGGGGGTACATCAGGAAGACACTGACGAACACCGCGATCGGGCCGGAGAAGGCGATGGCGTTGTAGGGACGGATGCCGACGAGACGGGCGATCTCGAACTGGCGCAGCATGAAGCCGATCAGGGCGAAGGCGCCGTGCAGGGCCACGAAGGGCCAGAGGCCGCCGAGCTGGATCCAGCGGACGAAGTCACCCTGGGCTTCCGGGCCCCAGAGCAGCAGGAGGCTGTGCCCCATGGCATCAGCGGGGGTGCTGACGGCAGCGGTGAGGAAGTTGCACCCCTCCAGGTAGCTGCTGGCAATGCCGTGGGTGTACCAGGAGGTGGCGAAGGTGGTGCCGGTGAGCCAGCCGCCCAGGGCCAGATAGGCCGTGGGGAAGAGCAGCAGACCGGACCACCCCACGAAAACGAAGCGGTCGCGCTTGAGCCAGTCGTCGAGGACGTCGAACCATCCACGCGTGGCCGGTGCACGCCCTAGGGCGATCGTCATGGGGAGAGCTTCACGAAGCGTTACACGGCGATCGTAAAAGACAACGGCCTCTCCGTGCGGCCGACCCCCGCCTCAGTTTCAGGAATGAGCACATCTACCCATCCCCTCCCCGGCGGCCCACGATTCGCCAGAGTGGCCGGGCCAGTGCTCCCCGCCCTACATGTACGTCGTCGAGATCTCCCTCCGGCTCAGCCCCATGCCCGTTGCCGTCCAGCGCAAGGAGCTGGAGGCCGCCCAGGCCCTGTACGGGGAGGTGCGTCAGGCGCTCGAGAGCGGGCACCCCAAGGTGCTCGAGCTCACCTGCGAGAAGGACGAGCAGAAGCGCGTCAGCCTCCTCAGCGGCGAGATCGTGGCCATCCAGATTTATGAGAAGTCGGCGGTCGCCGGCGGCGGCAAGCGTCCCGGCTTCAGCTTCGAGCCCTGATGACGGCGGCATCGGTGCCGCCCCCCCTGCGCATCGAGGGGCTCGGCTTCAGCTGGGGTGGGGGTCGTCAGGCGCTCCAGAACTGCCAGCTGCAGATTCCCGGGCCGGGACTGTGGATGCTCGTGGGCAGCAACGGCAGCGGCAAGAGCACCCTGCTGCGGCTGATCACCGGCCTGCTCACGCCGACCGAAGGCACCATCACCTGCCAGGGCAGGCCCGCCCTGGTGTTCCAGAACCCCGACCACCAGCTGCTGCTGCCCAGTTGCGGCAGCGACCTGCAGCTGGCCCTCCCCGAAGGACTCGACAATGGCGAGCGGGGCAGACGGGTGGCGGCGGCCCTGGCCCAGGTGGGGCTGGGCGGCCTGCAGCAGCGGCCCATCCACACCCTGAGCGGCGGCCAGAAACAGCGCCTGGCGATCGCCGGCGCCCTGGCCAGCGACACCTCGCTGCTGCTGCTCGATGAACCGACAGCCCTGCTGGATCCCCAAAGCCAGAACGAGGTGCTGGAGCTGATCCATCGTCTCGCGCACCGGAGCACCGCCCCCCTCACCGCGCTGTGGATCACCCACCGGCTCGAGGAACTCGAGCGCTGCGACGGGGCCGCCCGCATGGAAGCCGGCGCGATCGGGCCCTGGCAGAGCGGCGAAAGCCTGCGCCGCTCCCTGGCCCCCTTGCCCGCCGGAGGGGCCGAAAGGTAAGGTCTTCAGAACCCGGTTCTCCGGGTGTTTTCCTCGGTAGCTCAGTGGTAGAGCGGTCGGCTGTTAACCGATTGGTCGCAGGTTCGAATCCCGCCCGGGGAGTTTCTCCATCCGCCCGATTCCGGGCCTCCTGCCCTTGGGCCCTGCCGGCCGGCGGCTCCCGGCGAGCGGATGTCACCGAATCCCTGCACGCCACAGGCAGAACGGCGAAAATGTAGTCTCCCGTCACTTGTGCTCGCTCCGGAAGCACCCACGACGCCACGACGCCTGCCATGAAGCCCTCCATCCTGCTCATCGAAGATGACGGCGACATGCGCGATCTGGTCGCCGGCCATCTTGAGCACGGGGGCTTCGACGTTCAGCGTGCCGAAGACGGCATCAAGGGCCAGGCCCTTGCCGTGCAGTACAGCCCCGATGTGATCCTGCTCGACCTGATGCTGCCCAAGGTCGACGGCCTGACCCTGTGTCAGCGCCTCCGGCGCGACGAGCGCACCGCCAAGATCCCCATCCTCATGCTCACCGCCCTCGGCAGCACCAAGGACAAGGTCAGCGGGTTCAACTCGGGCGCCGATGACTACCTGACCAAGCCCTTCGATCTCGAGGAGCTCATGGTGCGGGTCAAGGCCCTCCTGCGCCGCAGCGAACGGGCGCCCCTCTCCGCCAAGCACAACGAGATCCTGAGCTTCAGCTCCCTCACCCTTGTCCCCGAACGCTTCGAGGCCATCTGGTTCGACGCCCCGGTCCGCCTCACCCACACGGAGTTCGAACTGCTCCATTGCCTGCTGCAGCGCCACGGCCAGACCGTCGCCCCCTCCCTGATCCTCAAGGAGGTCTGGGGTTACGAGCCGGACGACGACATCGAAACCATCCGGGTCCACATCCGCCACCTGCGCACCAAGCTCGAACCCGACCCCCGCAAGCCCCGCTTCATCAAGACCGTCTACGGCGCCGGCTACTGCCTCGAGCTCCCCGCCAACGACCAGATGGAACCGCTCGCCACCATCGTCCACAACGCCAGGCAAGCCCGGCTGGAGGCCGCCACAAAGACCGGCGAAGCCGGCTGATGCCGGCCCCCGCTCCGTGTGAACAGACCCCACCCCTGTCCTGACAGGGGCTGGCGTCACTTCCAGACTCCGCAGGTAGGGGCCGTGAGGCGATGCCGAGTCTTCTTGCCCGCAACGCCGACGTCCTGGTCACCATGGATGGGGAGCGCCGGGAACTGCGCAATGCGTCCCTCTACGCGGAGGACGGCTGGATCCGACGGATCGGACCTGCCGGGGAGCTGCCCCAGCAGGCCGACACGGTGCTTGATCTGACGGGCCAGATCCTTCTGCCCGGGCTGGTGAACTGTCACCACCACCTCAACCAGACCCTCACCCGTAACATTCCCGCCGCCCAGAACAACAATCTCTTCGCCTGGCTCAAGGCGCACTACAGGATCTGGGCCGGCACAACACCGGAAGCGTCGCGCCTGAGCGTGCTGGTCGGTTGTGCGGAACTGGCCCTCTCCGGCTGCACCACCGTCTTCGACCACAGCTATGTGTTCAAAAACGGCAACAGCGTCGATGTGATCATCGAGGCGGCCCGGGAACTGGGGGTCCGCTTCCACTGCAGCCGGGGTTCCATGTCGCTGGGGGAATCCCGGGGCGGCCTGCCCCCCGACAGCTGCGTGGAGGAGGAATCCGCCATCCTCGATGACACCCAGAGGGTGATCAAGACCTACCACCAGACGGAGCCAGGCGCCATGACGCGCCTCGTGGTGGCACCCTGTTCCCCCTTCTCGGTCACCCCTTCCCTGCTGCGGGATTCAGCCGATCTGGCCCGCCAGTACGACGGGGTGGGTCTGCACACCCATCTGTGCGAAACCGTTGACGAAGAGCGCTACACCCTCAGCACCTACGGCCTGCGGCCGGTGGAATTCATGGACAGCGTGGGCTGGCTCGGGGACAGGGTGTGGTTCGCCCACGCCATCCATGTGGACGATCAGGAGATCACCCAGTTCGCCAGCTGCGGCTGCGGGGCCTGCCATTGCCCGTCCTCGAACATGCGACTGGCCTCGGGGATCGCCCCCCTGAAGCGCTACATGGACGCCGGCGTGAAGGTCGGGCTGGGGGTGGATGGCTCCGCCAGCAACGACAGCTCGAACATGATGCTGGAGGTGCATCTGGCCTTCCTGCTCGCCAGGCTGAAGCTGGGTCTCCAGCCGCCGGAGGGACCGAGTCGATTCAGGCATCTCTCCCCCTCCCACCCACGGCGAGCCCACGAGTGGATCACGGCCCGGGAGATTCTGGAGGTGGCCACCCTCGGCGGCGCTGCGGTGATCGGCCGGGACGATATCGGCTCCCTTGAAGTGGGGAAGTGCGCCGACTTTTTCTCGATCAACCTGCGCACGCTGGACTATGCCGGAGCGCTCCATGATCCGGTCGCCGCCACCGTGTTCTGCGCCCCCCAGAAGGCCCATTACACCGTGGTGCATGGCCGGGTGATCGTCGATCAGGGGCGCCTGGCCACCGTCGATCTCCCCCTGGTGGTGGAGCAGCACAACGCGGCCAGTCTCCAGCTCATGGACACCGCGGAGCTCGGCTGACATGGCGCGCTGGGTCCGCTGGGGGGCCACCCAACTCTTCTTCGCCCTGAGCGTTCTCTGCACGGTCACCTTTGCCATCACCTCCCCGGTCCTTCTGGGGTCCCTGGGCCTGGGAGAGGCCCAGCTGGGGGCGCTCGGGGGTGCCTACGTCACCGCCTTCTCGATCGCCCTCCTGCTTCTGGGCGGCCTGATGTCCACCATCCCGACCCGTCTGCTCCTGGGCGGATCGGCCCTGGTGGCGGCCCTCGGCACCCTGCTGCTGGCGTCGGCCCAGGGGTTTGCCGGCGCCCTGCTGGCGATGGTGCTGATGGGGATCGGCCTTTCCACCGCCTTCGTCGGAGTGATCAGCACCGTGGGCCGGGAGTTCCCCCGGAACTTCCCCTTCATGGCCGCCCTCAGCAACGCCATCACCAATCTCTGCTCGGCGCTGCTGGCGATCGGCAGTGCCGTGTTGCCGGTTCTGGCCGGCTTCCGCGGCCCGTTCCGGGTCCTCTCCCTGCTGCTGCTGGCGACCGCCGCCCTGCTGGTCTTCGCTCTGGAGGAACCAGGGCGGCCCCCAGGCCACGGTGCCCCCCCCGGCCAGGCCCGCGCCACCCTGCGGACCTCCGAGCTGCCTGGGGCGATCGGACGGATTCTGCGGACCCCCCCGTTCTGGTACGTCGGCCTTTGCTTCGGCGGCCTGTTCGGTTCCTTTCTGGCCTTCGCCGATCTCTGGAACATTCCTTACCAGATGCGGGTGTTCGGACACACCATCCAGCAGGCCTCGCTGCTGAATTCGGCCTTTCCCCTCGGGATGATGGCGGGGTCCCTCGTGGGGGGCACCTGGGCCAGACGGGCCGGATTCCTGGGGCCGGTGCGGGGATTCGCCCTGCTCACCCTGCTGGTGGAAGGCCTGCTGTACGCCCATGTGCTTCCCGGGGCGGGGGCCGGCCTCGCCTTCTTCCTGGTGGGATTCGGCAGCAGCGCCTCCTCCCTGGCCCTGGCGGCCCTGCCCGAGCACCTGGAGGTCGCCCTGGTGCCCATCGCCACCACCCTCGTGATGACCCTGGCCTACCTGCTCAGCGCCCTGGTGCAGGTGCTCGCCGCCCTGCCGGGGGGAGGCGCCGGCATCACCAGTTTCGGCGCCTACCGGGGCAGCATCGGCATCGTCGTGGTGCCGGTGGCGATCGCCGCCGTCTCCGCCTTCCTGCTCCGATCGCGCCCCCCGGGCCGGGCCATCGAGCGGCCGGGCGGCTCCGGCAGCGGCGCACCGTAGGGATCGGGTGCCCTCAGCGGCCCAGATCGAGCAGGGCCACCTCCCAGGCCAGCCGGGGCTGCACATAGGCCAGCAGGTGGCTGCGCAGCTGTTCGATGCGCCGCAGGGGAGCCGGCTCCAGGCGCCGCCGCCACAGGTGCAGTTGCCACCAGTCGAGCAGCCAGAGCTGCTGTTCACCGTCGAGGGCGTCGCAAAGGTCGCGGGCGAGGCCCAGGGCCTCCATCGGCTCCCGGCCCAGGGCCAGCAACCGGTCCGCCAGGCCCTCCGGCAGCCCCTGCCAGACCCGCCGGTGGCGCAGCAGGGCCCCGGGGGATCCGGCGGCCAGCTCGAGCAGTTCGGGGGGATCGGCCACGGCCCCCTCCGGGGTCCCCTCCACCACCGGCAGCCGCCCCAGCACCTGGCGCACCAGGTCGGGCGACAGGCGCGCGAAGGGGATGGCCTGGCAGCGGGAGCGGATGGTGCTCAGCAGCCGGTCCGGTGTGGCCGTCAGCAGGATCAGCAGGCCGTGGCCGGGTTCCTCGAGGGTCTTGAGCAGGGCATTGGCGGCCGCTTCGGCCATCGCTTCGGCCGTCTCCAGCACCACCAGGGAACGGTCCCCCTCCACCGGGCGGCGGGCCAGGAAACGGGTCACCTCCCGCACCTGCTCCAGGCGCAGCTGGGGGGGGCTGCGCCGGCTGAGGCCCTGGGCTTCGGCCTCGGAGGCCTTCACCAGCCGGCCTTGGTGCTGGTAGGTGGGCTCGACCCAGAGCAGGTCGGGGTGGTTGCCCTCCGCCAGGCGCCGGCGCAGCGGCACCGATCCGGTGCTTCCACCGGAGAGCACCCCCTCCAGCAGGCGCAGGGCCGCCAGGCGGCGGCCCACGCCATCGGCCCCCACGAACAGGTAGGCCGGCGCCAGCCGCCCCCGTTCCAGGGCGGCCGTGAGCAGCCCCACCGCCTGCGGCTGGCCGACCAGATCGGCGAACAGCTCAGCCATGGCCCCCATCCCCGGGCGCGCCCAGGTGTGTCGTGATCAGGGCGCAGCAGAGCTCGGTGACCTGCTCCCTCGGCCCGCCGGCCTCCACCCGTTGCCAGCCCCTCTGGCGGGCCAGGGTGGCGAAGCCGTCGCTGACCCGCTGCAGGAAGGCCTCGCCGGCGGCCTCGATCCGGTCGGCGGGCCGGTCGCCGCGGCGCCGCAGGGAACCGGCCAGGGGGAGATCGAGCCAGAGGGTGAGATCGGGCTCGAGGCCGCCGGTGGCGAGGGCTTCGAGCTGGAGAATCGTGTCCAGGGGCAGGCCGCGGCCGTAGCCCTGGTAGGCCGCGGTGGAGCCGCTGAAGCGATCGCTCAGCACCCAGTCGCCGGCCTCCAGGGCCGGGCGCAGGCATTGCTCGACGTGCTGGGCCCGGTCGGCGGCGTAGAGCATCAGCTCGCAGAGGCTGCTGGGGGCGGCCCCCTCCGGGGGAGACAACAGCAGGGCACGCAGGGCCTGGCCCAGGGCGGTGCCGCCGGGTTCCCGGGTCACCACCAGCCGGGCGCCGGGCGCCATCAGGCCACTGAGCGGCAGCCAGGCGCGCAGGGCTTCGATCTGGGTGGATTTGCCGCAGCCGTCGATGCCTTCCAGCACCAGGAAGCGTCCGCTCATGGCATGGAGTCCGACGGACGGGCCTGCAGGAGCAGGGCATTGCCGACCACGGTGATGGAGCTGAAGGCCATCAGCAGGGCCGCCAGCTCGGGGGAGAGCCGCAGGCCGAAACCCGGCAGCAGCACGCCGGCGGCGATGGGCAGGGCGATCAGGTTGTAGCCGAAGGCCCAGGCCAGGTTCTGGCGGACCTTGGCCATGGTGCGCCGGGCGATCTCCAGGGCCCGGACGATGCCATCGAGGCCCTCGCCCATCACCACCAGCGCCGCACTCTCCTGGGCGATCTGGGTGCCCGTTCCGACGGCGATGCCGAGGTCGGCAGCGGCGAGGGCGGGGGCATCGTTGACGCCGTCGCCCACCATCGCCACGGCCCCCTGGCGGTGGACCAGCAGGAGCCGTTCCAACTTCTGTTCGGGCCGCAGGTCCCAGGCCAGCTCCTCCGGCCGCAGGCCGAGCCGGCGGCCCAGGCCCTCGACGCTGGCCCGCCGGTCCCCGCTGAGCAGGCCGAGCCGCAGCCCCTGCTGGCGCAACCGGGCCAGGGTGGCGGCGGCATCGGCGCGGGGCTGGTCCTCCACGGCCAGGAGTCCCAGCAGCTGTCCGTCGCAGGCCACCGCCAGCAGGCTGGCCCCATCGGCCTC
>QLAH01000683.1_pt1 | contig 13652 bp, 11 predicted proteins | sample 4693081 | NCBI WGS metagenome assembly QLAH01 (sample SAMN09425401, study PRJNA476045) | Lake water metagenome, whole genome shotgun sequencing project.
CTGCATATCGGCACAGCCCGAACTGCGGTATTTAACTGGCTGTTTGCGCGCCATCAGGGCGGCACCTTTGTGCTCCGCATCGAAGACACTGATTTGGAGCGGTCCCGGCCCGAGCATACCGAAAACATCATGGAAGGTCTGACCTGGCTGGGCCTGACCTGGGACGAAGGTCCGTTCTACCAATCACAGCGGCTCGATCTGTATGGCCAGAAAGTGCAGGAGCTTTTAGACAAGGGGCTGGCCTACCGAGCCTACGACACCCCGGAAGAACTAGACGCCATGCGCGAGGCCCAGAAAGCCCAGAACCAGGCACCCCGCTACGACAACCGCCACCGCAACCTGACGCCAGAGCAGGAGGCCCAGTTTCAGGCCGAGGGCCGCAAGCCGGTGATTCGGTTCAAGATTGACGACGACCGCGAAGTTGCCTGGAACGACATGGTGCGCGGCACAGTCACCTGGAAGGGGCGCGATTTGGGCGGCGACATGGTGATTGCGCGAGCCGCTGAGGCCGACGGCGTGGGTCAGCCGCTTTACAACTTTGTGGTGGTGGTAGACGACATTGATATGCAGATCAGCCATGTGATTCGGGGCGAAGACCATATTGGCAACACGCCCAAGCAAATTTTGCTCTACGAAGCGCTGGGGGCCACGGTGCCGCAGTTTGGCCATACGCCGCTGATTTTGAACCAGGCTGGAGCCAAACTCTCGAAACGGGACGGCGTCACCTCGATTTCAGACTTTCAGAACATGGGCTACATTGCCGAGGCGCTGGGCAACTACATGACCCTGCTGGGCTGGTCGCCCGCTGAAGGCATGGACGAGTTGTTTAACCTCAGCGAAGCGGCCCAGCACTTCGACTTTGAGCGGGTCAACAAAGCTGGAGCTAAGTTCGACTGGGACAAGCTCAACTGGATCAACAGTCAATATGTGCACCATCTGCCTCCGGACAAGCTGACCGATCTGCTGCTGCCCTACTGGCAGGCGGCGGGCTACGAGCTTAACCCGACGGGCGACCGGACCTGGTTGGAGCAGGTCTCGGCCCTGATTGCTACCGATCTGGTGCGGCTGGACGAAGCGGGGGCCAAAACTCGGTTCCTGTTTGTCCCGGACGTGGGCTTTACCGAGGCAGCAACGACCCAACTCAAGCAGGAGAACGTGGCGACCGCCCTGCAAGGCGTGGCGGAGGCACTGGAGGCCGCCGGGTCGATTAGTGCGGAAACGGTGCAGTCCGTAATTCAGGCGGGCGTTGATGCCGCCAAGGTGAAGAAAGGCCTGGTCATGAAGTCGCTCCGGGCGGCCCTGACCGGTGATTTGAGCGGACCCGATTTAGTTCAGTCCTGGCTGCTGTTAAACCAGCACCAAATCGATTTGCCCCGGCTGAAGCAGGCGCTAGAGGTGGCGAAGGCATGAGCAAGCTTGTTAAGACGATGGCCCTGGGACTTCTGGCCTGGGCAGCACCTGCTCTGGCCCAGCCTGCTTTAGCCCAAAGCTCTTTAGCCCAAGGTTTTCCAGCCCAAACGCTGCCGACCCAGCCCTTTCCAGGCCCGTCCCCCGCAGAATCCGCTCCAGCTTCCCCTCCACAGCCGCTTCCCCAGTCGCTTCCAGTCCAGCCTTCTGGTCCCAGTTTGTCGAACCCAATCGAGTCGAACCCAATCGAGTCGAACCCAATTAACCAGTCGGCCTCGACTATCTTTGAAGACGTTACCCTAGCACCTGCCTTCAATCCCGATCCGGCAGTCGTGCGCGGCATCAGCGGCGGCACCCTGGCGGCCAGCGACCTGACCGGGCGAGCCGAAACGGCCACCGGTCCCTGCAGCGGCTTTATTGACCAGCAGCCTGACCACAGAATGGTTTTGACCCAGTTCTTTAACTTCCTCAGCCTGCAAATTCAGAGCAACGAGGACACGACGCTGGTGATTCGCGGTCCGGGCGGCACCTGGTGCAACAACGACTATTCCGGCCAAAATCCCGGCATCGCCGGCCAGTGGCTGTCGGGCACCTACGAAATCTGGGTCGGTTCGCACAGCAACAATGCCTTCCATCCCTACGTGATTCGGATGACCGAGCAGAAGCCCTAAAACTCCTCCAGCAAAGGGGCCATACGGGCCAGCAGCGGATCGACCTCGGGTTGCGGCTCGGCGGCAGCGCCAGTTTGCTGTTCCAGTTGGGCGACTCGCTGGCTCAAGTCCTGAAGCTGCTGCCGCAGCTCTGCATCGGCTAAGCCATGAGTTGGACGCTGCTCTAGCTGCATCACCTGAAGCTGAAGCGCCATGATTTGCTGTTCCAGGAGGGCCAGCAGGGGCAGGTGCGCCGGGTTGGCCGTTAGCATCTGTTGCAGCGCCAGTTTGCAAAGGTCACTGAAGCTGAGGCTGCGGTCGGTCATGGCCTGTTGAACCGCCTGCAGCAAGCTCTGGTCCTCTGGTGTGGTGACAAACTTGACGCTGTGGCTATTGGCCGGCGCAGATTTTGCTTTGCCAGTCGGTTTGCCGGAAGTCAGCTGGTTAGAATCGGGGTTGCCAGAGGCCACAGAACATGAACCAAATCTTGCCCCCATTCTTCCATGTTTATTTTTTTATGGTCGTAGAGATGCGGGGCTAGGGCTTCGCTACGGTCAGCCGACTCCCCAACATCAGCATCTGCATTTCGCCGTAGATATATTGTCCCAGGGCGTTAGCGCGCCGGGAAGGCTTGGCCAGATGGTCCTTGAGCTGGGCATCGCGCAGCAGAGGCCGTAGTTCGTTCCAGAAAAACTCACCGCCGCCGCCGCTCACTACCACGTCTGTAACCCGTTCTGGCAGCCAGTCCATCAGGCGGGCCGAGAGGTCGCGGGCAAAACTACGGCGCAGGCTGGGCAGAATTTCGTCCAGATTAGTAGGTTTGGTTGCACCTCGCGGACGGAAAAACCGCTCGCCTTCGGGACGGTTAACGGCACTAATCAGCGAGAGCGATTGGCTGTCGGCCCCGTGGATTTGGGCAGCCACCTGCTCGTAGAACTGGCTCATGGCAAAGGGTTCGCTCTTGGACGCGCCCCGGGCAAACCGGAACCGATCCACCATCAGAAAATCCGTGGTCTGGTGGCCGATATCTACCACCGCTATCGAGAGCTGGGGAAAGTCAGGGCTAGCGGCTTTTTTCTCCTGAGCTTCGCACCAAATTAGGCTGCCGTAACCTTCGGGCATCACCCAAACCCGCTCAATTTCCACCGTAGTCAACTCGCCCCGGTAGCTCATGACGTGGGGAGAGCGTAGCAGGCTGATGATTTGCTCTTTCTCGCGGTCAAACTGCTCCTGGGAATAGTAGGGCAGGCCCAGCACCACCGAGAGCCGACCCTGGAGTTGAAAATAGCCGACGGCAGCCAACACCTTGACTAGCGCGTCTTCTACCTTAGACTGGCCCACGCCTAGATTTGCCCCAAAATCGGCCCCAAGTTGACCAATCGCATAGCCGCACCCCTGAAACTCTAGCCACAGGTCCAGCAGCGGATCGGTAGGCTGAGATTCAAACCCACCCCGACGCACCTGTTCAACAGTGAGATGGGCTACGTTGGCTGGAATCAGCACCACGGCTTCGGGCTGACGACTGACGCAGGCTTTCGTGGAGGTTCTGCCCAGATCAACGCTTAAAACCAGCCCAGAGGCTAGGGGCGGGGGTTTGACTACCATAAAAAATTACCTCGGTTGCGCAGTAAAATTCTACCTAGAAATAATACATATGTTCTACAGCAGATGCTTTTACTGTAAGCCAAGATGGTTAACAGCAATCTAAGCCTGCGATAAAACTTAGCGATGCGTCTGTCTCGGCTCAGGGCTCATCATCAATGAAGGACAGCACGCTTGCGGTGGCCGACCGCGCCCGTCCTGAGCAAACCAGCTAGGGGCCTATCTAGGGGCTGTGAACTTGCCGTCGGATTTCAACGCTATCCGCAGCAGCGCAGTTCTCTAGAGTTTGCGATTGGAATTCCTTAGAATTGAAGTGGAATGCGGGCCACTCGACAGCAATGGCCTGGGGCTTAGTCCGATCAGCAGCCATGATTTGAGGAGGGATGGTGGGATCGGCCATTTGGCAACGAAATTGTCCTGATTTACAAAATTAGGTTAAATTTAATTAAGATTCCTTCTCAGTTAAGAAAACGATTATGGAGCCGGAGGGCAATTCTGCCTCTGGCCAGCGATAGCTTTAACGGGTGAATCAGGCGGCCTTAGCTGGTCTGAATCCCATTTAGTTTACAGAACGAGCCTTGATTTTCTTGGCGCACCTAACGACTCAGAGGCAATTAAACTATGAAACTCTCCTGGAGAATTGTTCTTCTCTGGACATTGCCGCTCCTGGTAGTGGGCTTTTTCATCTGGCAGGGCGCATTCTCTTCGCCTGCAATCAATACTGGCAGCAACACGGCCAGCACCCGCATGACCTACGGACGGTTCCTGGATTACCTGGGCCAAAGCCGGATTGTCAGCGTGGACTTTTATGAGAACGGACGCACGGCGATTGTAGAAGCCACCGACCCGGAACTGGATGGCCGGATTCAGCGGCTGCGGGTTGATCTGCCCGGCAACGCTCCAGAGTTGATTTCCAAGCTCCGAGAAAACCACATTGCCTTTGACGTGCATCCGCCCCGCAACGACGGCGCCATTTGGGGGCTGCTGGGCAACCTGATCTTCCCGATCCTGCTGATTGGCGGTCTGTTTTTCCTGTTCAGCCGCTCCAACAATGTGCCGGGCGGCCCCGGACAGGAGATGAACTTTGGCAAGTCCAAGGCCCGCTTCATGATGGAGGCCAAAACTGGCGTTCTGTTTGACGATGTGGCTGGGGTGGAAGAAGCCAAAGAAGAACTGCAAGAGGTCGTCACCTTCCTGAAGAAGCCCGAGCGCTTCACGGCTGTGGGTGCCAAAATTCCCAAGGGCGTGCTGCTGGTCGGCCCTCCCGGTACGGGCAAAACCCTGCTGGCCAAGGCAATTGCGGGCGAGGCTGGCGTACCCTTCTTCAGCATCTCGGGCTCTGAGTTTGTGGAAATGTTCGTCGGCGTTGGCGCTTCCCGCGTCCGTGACCTGTTCAAGAAGGCGAAAGAGAACGCCCCCTGCATCATCTTTATTGATGAGATTGACGCCGTGGGACGGCAGCGGGGAGCCGGCATTGGGGGTGGCAACGACGAGCGCGAGCAGACCCTGAACCAGCTGTTGACCGAGATGGACGGGTTTGAGGGCAACACGGGCATCATCATCATCGCGGCGACGAACCGGCCTGATGTGCTGGACTCGGCTCTGCTGCGTCCCGGACGGTTTGACCGGCAGGTAATGGTAGATTTGCCGGGCTACAAAGGCCGCCTGGGTATTCTGGCAGTCCATGCCCGCAACAAGAAACTGGATGCCGAGGTGTCGCTAGAGGCAATTGCCCGCCGCACGCCAGGTTTCTCTGGCGCAGAACTCGCCAACATGCTGAACGAAGCCGCGATTTTGACGGCCCGTCGCCGCAAAGAAGCTGTGACGATGCTGGAGGTAGACGACGCGATTGACCGTGTCACCACCGGTATGACCCTGGCTCCGCTGCTCGACAGCAAGAAAAAGCGGCTAATTGCCTATCACGAGGTTGGCCATGCGCTGCTGATGACATTGCTGAAGAACTCCGATCCGCTCAACAAGGTGACAATTATTCCCCGCTCGGGCGGCATCGGCGGATTTGCCCAGCAGACATTCAATGAAGAGATGATCGACAGCGGCCTCTACACGCGATCCTGGCTGCTAGATCGGATCACGATTGCCCTGGGCGGTCGGGCGGCAGAGCAAGAGGTGTTTGGCGATGCGGAAATTACCGTCGGAGCCAGCAATGACATTCAGGTTGTGGCAAATCTGGCCCGCGAGATGGTGACACGCTACGGCATGTCGGATATTGGTCCTTTTGCCTTAGAAAGCGGTAATTCCGAAGTGTTCCTGGGGCGGGACTGGATGTCGCGAGCCGAGTATTCCGAAGAAGTTGCCACCAAAATTGACCAGCAGGTGCGTCAAATTGCCACCCACTGTTACTCCGAAGCCTGCCGAATTGTGCGGGAACACCGGGAGCTGCTAGACGAGATGGTCGATCTGCTGCTGGATCAGGAAACCATTGAGGGCGAACAGTTCCGCAAAATTGTGGCTCAGCATGTAGAGCTACCGGAAAAGCAGTTGGCCGACAAAGTTGCTGTTAACTAAGTCGCTGTTAACGAATCGCTGTTAACTAAACGGCTGCTTCAAACGAGTTAACTGCCTCAACTAGATAGCTGCTTCAGCCTCTGCACCGTTTCTTCTCACCAGGAGTCCCTATGTTTGCTGAGCCGCTCACACCCAAAGCGCTACTGGTCGGGCTGCGGTCGGACGATTTTCGGCACCCGCTCGACCTGGAGGCCACTCAAACGCTGAAGCAACTGCCAGGGCTAGATCTGCTGGTTCGCACAACCCTGGGGCCGGTGGCCGAGCAGGTTTTTTACCTGGAGAATATGGCCTCCAGCATTTTGGTGAGCGAGCGCCAGCTCCCCGATCTGCACAAGCTGCTGCTGGATGCCTGCCAGATGCTCGATCTGGAGCCACCTCAGCTCTATGTTCGCCAAAATCCAGCCCCTAACGCCTACACCTTTGCCATGCGGGGCAAGCAGCCATTTATTGTGCTGCACACCTCGCTGATTGACCTGCTGACGCCGGAAGAAATTCAGGCGGTGATTGCCCACGAGCTGGGCCACCTCAAATGTGAACATAGCGTTTACCTCACCCTGGCGAATCTGCTGGTGCTGGCCGCCGGACAGCTGACGCCCCTGGGTGGCCTGCTCGTGCAGAACTTGCAGAACCAGATTATGGAATGGGTGCGCTGCGCCGAGTTTAGCTGCGACCGGGCTGCCCTGCTGGTTTCACAAAATCCGCGCGTGGTCGCTTCGGTGCTGATGAAACTGACCGGCGGTTCGCCAACCCTGGCTGCCCAGCTAAACCTGGATGCGTTTCTGGAACAGGCGCGTTCCTACGACCAAATCGGTCAGGATGAACTGGGCAGCATGTTGAAGCAAATGCAAACAGCTCGCCTCACCCATCCGGTGCCGGTCCTGAGGGCTAGAGAAATCGATCGCTGGGCCAGCAGCCAGGATTACCAGTCGCTCTTGCAGCGGCGGATGCGCTATAATAATGAGGCAAATTCCAAGGGCGGATGGCGAAACTGGTAGACGCACCACACTCAAAATGTGGCGACTTCGGTCATGGGAGTTCGATTCTCCCTCTGCCCATTGATTTCAGATTAACCGCAGCAAACTCCAGCCCTGCCGAACGGCGGCTGGTACAAATTTGTTGTCCATCCGAATTGGTTCTCCATCCGAAACAACCTGCTATTGAGTTGTAGTAACTGGAGTTAGGCTTTGGCTCCCCTTGAGGATTTTCACACTCTAGAGGGCTGAGCCGGTTGGGTTTTAACAACCGGATGCTGCGTGCAGCCAAAGCAGGCCAAAATCCGCATTGAGGTGATTTATGGGTCAACGGTTAAAGCGCTGGGAGTCGCCCCGGCGTGAGGGACGCAACGATAAAGGCAAAGGCGGCTCGGCCCGTCAGCGCCAGAAGCGCAAACAGCTCAAGATGCTGTGTCAAAAGCTAAAGACCAGTCCGCAGCGCCACCAAAACTATCGCGTTTACTATGCCAAGATATGCCAAGAAGGGAATTCCACCCTTCTTTTTTATTGGCTACTCCTGCATGGCTACTCCTGCATGGCTACTCCTACATGGCTACAACAGCGTAGATTGGGCGCTCAAGCCTGGGCCAAAAACTCCAAGTATTGATTGCTCAATTCTTTTACCGCCCGTTCATAGAACTGCTGGCCATGTTCAGGGGTGGCAAGAGCCGGATTAGACCCCATGCGGCCATCCGGGTAACGACGCCGAAAATCGACTGCGCCATAAATCGGCTGACCAGAAGCAACCTGAGGCGACAGCTCGGCCTGCTTAATCGCCTCCGGATAGACAAACTGGGTCAGGGCGACTTCGCTGGGCGTAGCGTGGCTGCCCTCCTGATGGCCATATAGCTCCTTGGCAAGCTGGTAAACCGAGCCGCACATGAACCAGTTAGCGAGGCGACATTGCACCTGGTCGGCCTGGGGCAAATGAGCAGCAGCCAGAACCTCGTAGGTTTCGGAAAAAGCAGCCTTCAGGGTGGCCATATTGCCGCCATGACCATTGATGAAAAAGAACTTGGTGAAGCCAGCTTTGGTCAGGCTCATGAGGTAGTCTCGAATCACCAAAATCAGCGTACTGGGGCGGAGGCTGATGCTGCCGGGAAAAGCCGTATGGTGCAGCGCCATGCCGACATTGATTGTGGGTGCAACCAGCGCTTGCGTCGCTTCCCCTACCCCTTTGGCAAGCGCTTCGGCGCAGATGGCGTCGGTGCCGATCAGCCCGGTCGGGCCATGTTGCTCGGTCGAGCCAATTGGCACAATTAAACCAGACGATCGCTGCAGGTAGGTTTCAACTTCGGGCCAGGTGCTCAGGTGTAGCAGCATAGGGTTTTGTCCTCAAGGTCTTCAATATCTTTAGTCAGTTATCTTTAGTCAGTGGGGTTAGGGCCAGCTTAAAGGCCAGTTTTGGGGTAGATCGAGATGACTCAAACGTAAATAGCGGCTTAAGACTCGCCACATTGCCTCAACCCCGTTAGAATAGGAGGTAATTTTTAGTGCTTTCACCGTAGACCAGGTAATATGGTTTACCAACAGAAGCATGAGGAAGCCTCGATCTGGTGAATTGTAGAATCGCCTCTCTCTTCCAGCACCTGTAGCTAACTTGTCTGATCAATTTGATGATTCTGTTAAGTTGGTTAGGTTGATTGAGCGATTGGCGGCTCTCCCTGTAGATTAGTCTACAGACCGGTCTGGATCAGTTGCTCAGGTTTGGCCGTCTAGGAATGTAAGTGTTTAGGAATTTAGCTGTCTAGGAACTAGCTGTCTAGAAATTACTCATCTGCCCCATTGTTCCAACCTCATTGTTCGGACATTCCTACTCAACCAGGCTTGAGAAAAAGACGTTTCTGAAAATCCTGTCCGATCACTCACCTTCCATTAAGCGCAGCCGTTAACCCCTTAACGAATTCTGATGATAAAACCTACGGTTCTCCAGATTTCCAGAAAACGCTTCAGGTCTTTGTCATCTTTGATGACTTTAGCAAATCCCTTCATTCAGGCGTAGGTGCTCCACCTCTTGCTAAACTGGAATCATGCAGCAACTCTTTGGAATTGATAGAGTTTTACAGCTTTCTTTACAGCAGGCAAAGGGTTTTTGCCGTTAGAGTAGAACGCGAAGCAAGGCCGCAGGGCAGTTGCTTCTTTTAGACGATTTGCAATTGTTTGCTCAGGAGACGCAACACATGCTACACCGCAAGATCTATCAACTCTGTTGTGATGGTCGCGAGGTTTGGATCTTTTTGCGGGATCAACAACGGTGGATCGAACGCGCCCGCATCCTTGATATTGAAGGTGATCTGGTGACGGTGCGTTACGAAACCGAAGAAGAAGACGAAATTTGTTCTTGGGAAGAGATGATTCGGTTGGAAAGCATTGGTTCTGTAATGCAGAAGCTAGCCACCGTGCCTCGCGGTGATGTTGAACCCATGGTTTCGGAAGACTGCCCAGAAGCAGAGCGGATTCGCAATTATCCCGATACCAATCTCGATTAAGCTCATAGTCAGGTAGGGCAGAAAACCCAGAAGACTCACCAGAAGACTCATAGGAGACAGTTTGAGGGAGGTGGCTACACCTCCCTTTGTGTTTTGGGCGTGGGTAATCGTTCTGGTATCTTGCTCAGGTCAGAGGTCGTCCTGAACGCAGATTGAGGCGCAGATTTAGACTCGGTCAAAATTTACAGGCTAAAATTGCGCAAACCGATCTCGTGAGACCGCAGCGCCCCAATCTTCCCATTGCAGTTCAGGTTTGTAATGGGACAAATTTTGCACAATATCAGCCTCAATTGCTTCAATGTCCTCCTGCTCAAACAGCTCGCGAATTGCTGTCAAATCGCGCTCCTGCATTGGCATTAAGGGGTCGGCGTGGGATAGCCTCAGAAAAGGCAGCGGTGGGTCTAGGTTGGATTGGAGCGAAGTGACAGGCTCGGCCAGTTGCTCTGACCAGCCCTGGGGCTGCTCAGGGATTTCCTCAATTTTTTGCCTCGAATGCTTTGCCTGAAGATTGAAGTCAAGATCAGAATCAGCAGCTTGGCTCACGGTAGATGCAGTTTGAGAAAGGGACAGCAGAACAGTTACACCAGAACAGTTACACCAGGATAGTCACAGCAGAACGGACCGCAGAAGAACAATCACGGAAGAACAGTTGAAGCAACAGAGTTAAGCAACAGAGTTAAGCAACAGTCAGAAAAGCTGGGGCAGTGCAGTCAAAGTGCAGTCAAAGTGCAGTCGCAGTAGAGTCAAAGCACCCTTCAGTTTGCCCAGCCCCGTTCTTGGGCGAGCTTTCTGACCTGTGAGAATTTTAGACGTTCTGCTGAACAAATGTGAAGTGGAGCCTAGCCCAGCATATCCTCAATTGCCTGATCGGGCTCTTGCCCAATTCGGCCTGACTGGAGCCAACCGCTGAGTTCGACCGGAGCCTTGGCCCGTTTCAGGTAGCCTTGCAGGGACTCACCTTCCAGCACCTCGTCCTGTAGTAGGGTCTGGGCAACTTCTTCTAGCAAAGGCCGGTTCAGGGTCAGCACTTTCTGGGCCATCTGGTGAGCATAGTCAATAATTTGCTGCATCTCTCGGTCAATCAGGGCTGTCACCTCCGGGCTAATCGGACGGCGAGCGCTGTTGGGGTTGAGGAACTGCTGTTGAATTCGCTCAAACGCCACTGGTCCCAGCTTGCTATCCATGCCGTAGATCGTCACCATCCGTTCGGCCAAGTCAGTAGCCTTCTGGATATCATCACTGGCCCCCGTGGAAACCTTGCCAAACACAACTTCCTCAGCCGAACGACCCGCCAGCAGGGTGGCAATTCTGCCGCGAATTTCGTCCTCGGCCATCAGAAACCGATCTTCTTCGGGCAATTGCAGCGTATAGCCCAGAGTGCCAACACCCCTTGGCACAATCGAGATTTTCTCGACCCGATTTGACCCCGGCATCAGGAACCCGACAATTGCATGGCCCACCTCATGGTAGGAAACAATTTTGCGCTCCAGTGGGTTGAGAATCCGCGATTTGCGCTCCAGTCCGGCAATCACCCGTTCGATCGCTTCGTTCAGGTTGGCCATTTTAACGCTGGTCTGGTTTTGCCGCGCCGCCAGCAGGGCAGCTTCGTTGATCAGGTTAGCCAGATCGGCCCCGGAAAATCCAGGCGTGCGAACCGCAATCGTGCCCAGATCGACATCGCTTTCTAGCTGCACCTTCTTGGCATGAACCCGCAGAATTGCCTCCCGCCCCAGTTTGTCGGGCCGATCCACGGTGACTTGTCGGTCAAAGCGGCCCGGACGCCGCAGGGCCAGATCTAGCACTTCCGGGCGGTTGGTGGCGGCGATGATAATCACGCCCGTGTTGCCCTCGAACCCGTCCATTTCGGTCAGGAGCTGGTTCAGGGTTTGTTCGCGCTCGTCGTTGCCGCCACCCAGACCGGCACCCCGCTGCCGACCCACCGCGTCAATTTCATCGATGAATACGATGCAGGGCGCGTTGGCCTTGGCCTGTTCGAACAGGTCGCGGACGCGAGAGGCACCCACCCCCACAAACATTTCGACAAACTCGGAGCCCGAGATGCTGAAGAAAGGTACGCCCGCTTCGCCCGCTACGGCCTTGGCCAGCAGAGTTTTGCCGGTACCGGGAGGGCCGACCAGCAGCACGCCCTTGGGAATTTTGGCGCCAATTGCGGTGAACCGGTCGGCGTTTTTCAAAAAGTCTACAACTTCGGCCAGCTCTAGCTTGGCCTGCTCAATCCCGGCCACGTCACCAAACGTCACCTGGGTTTGGGGTTCCATCTGCACGCGGGCGCGCGATTTGCCAAAGTTCATCGCCTGACTGCCAGGACCGTTCTGGGCCCGCCGCAGCACGAAAAACAGCACCACCAGCAGCAAGAACGGAATCAGCAGCGTGCTGAGCACTCGGACCCAGGGGCTTTCATCCGTGGTCGGCGTGACTGCAATATCAACGCTGTTAGACTGTAGCGTGTTGAGCAGCTCCGGGTCAGGAGGCAAGTTCACGGCAATCCGCTGGCCGTCGCTGGTCGTGATCTGCGCTCTCGAACGATCGGCGCTGATATTAACCTTCTCAACCTGGCCCGCTTCGACCTTCTCAATAAATTGACTGTAGGGCCAGGATGCTGTTGTTTGAGGCTGCCGATCGAGCAACGCAGTTGCCAGAAAAATGACAACCACAACTAGCAATGCATAAAGGCCCGCGTTTTTCCACCGCTTATTCACTAAGGCTTCTCCTCCTAGATGTTCCAGTTGCGAGGACAATTTCAGAATCTTAATATTAATTAATGTAACTCATTCCCCTGGGATTGCACCGAATCGCTCAGCAAATCGGGAAGTAAGTTAATTAATTTTCAAAGGGTTGTTTTCTATTCTGCCATTTTGATCAGTAAAGCGGCTGTCTCGTGAGAAGTGAGAGAAGCGATGGTCTTCTGCTGCCAAGTCGGTTGACTAAATTGGTTTGCTAGTTGGTTGGCCAGGTCGGTTGGGCCGATCCAGCTGGGTCGAGTTAGTTAGGCCGAGTCAGGTAGGCCGAGTCAGGTAGGCTGCGACTGTACTCAACCTATCTCCATTTATATCTGCACACCTAAACACCTAATCTGCACACCTAATCTGCACACCTAATCTGTACATCTACATCTGCACACCTACATCTGCATCAGAAAGGCTGCGAAGCGGGCCAAGGTGGCTGGCAGGTTTTTGCGTCCCAAACCCAGCCGGAAATGCTGGTCGCCAAAGTTGAAATAGCGGCTGGGCAACAGCAAGACGCCCTGTTGCTCAATTAACTGGGAACAGAAGCTATCTGAGTCGAGCTGATGCAGGCGGGGAAAAGCCGTTGAACCGCCCCTGGGGGGAATCCAGCTCAGATGTTCGGCATGTTGGGCGAAAACCGTCTGGCATTGCTCCAGATTGGCCGCCACAATTGCCCGATTGCGCTGGGCTAGCCGCTCGCTGTGGCGCAGGGCCAGAGCCGCCAGAAACTCGCTAGGAGCGCTGTTGCAGATCGAAGTGAAGTCCTTAAATCGGGCCATTGTTTGGTAAATTTGCGGGTTGCGGGTGGCGATCCAACCGATGCGCAGGCCAGCCAGCCCGTAGGTTTTGGATAACCCGCTGAGCGAAACCGCATTCTCATATAAGTCGCAGGCCGCCGGCAGGGTATCTTCGGGCCGTTGCTCTAGCAACCGATAGATCTCGTCGGAGAACAGAATTAAGCCGTGCTGACGCGCTATCTCGATTAGCTCCTGCTGTTCAGCATGGCCCATCACATAGCCCGTCGGGTTGTGGGGACAGTTAATCACAATCGCTTTTGTCTGGGGCCGAATCAACTGCCGCAGTTCATCCAGATCTAAGGCCCAGCCGTCTGTCTCGCGAGCAGCCCAAGGACTGACCTGGCAGCCGATCGCGCGGGCAATTTCGTGATGCGACTGGTAGGCCGGGACATGCACAATCAGGTGATCGCCCGGACTCAGCACTCCGTTCATAAACAGGAAA
>QLAH01000684.1_pt1 | contig 13618 bp, 9 predicted proteins | sample 4693081 | NCBI WGS metagenome assembly QLAH01 (sample SAMN09425401, study PRJNA476045) | Lake water metagenome, whole genome shotgun sequencing project.
AACGGTGAAGGTGCAAGAGGATTTCATTGTTTCCGGGACCCCGACACTCGACAAGTTGGACGACTACATCCGCCAGTGCGATGGCGTGATCCATTTAGTGGGAAACATGACGGGGTCTCATGCAAAGGCAACTTCGGTGGAGGTGATCCTCAAGCGCTATCCCGGCTTGAGCGAGAAGCTGCCGATTGGGGATTTCCTGCGCACCACTGGCCCTTTCCTGTCCTACACGCAATGGGAGGCCTGGCTGGCATTGCTGCATGGCAAGAAACTGTTCATCGCCGTCCCGGCGGAAGGGGCGCCGAGGGATCCTGGCTATGCCCCAACCCCAGAGCAACGGGAGGCGCAACAGAAACATCTGAAGCTACTGAGGCAGGTGGAGCTCTATCCAGGAGAACCCTTCCAGAGCAAGGACCACCTTGCCAAGGAGGTACTGCGCTCCTTCATACTTGATTTGCTTTCGCGTTCGGCCGGAGTACGACAACGGGATGTACCGGAACTTCTTCCTTACCTGCCAAATCGCGATCATCAGGAAATGGAGATCGTGAGCGCCATGAACCAACTCCTGGATGGGCAAAGAGAGCACAATCTGGTGGCAATAGTGCACGGCAACGATGAAGAAAGCCATGAAACCTTGCTCCCCAGACTCCTGAACTACCACCTGCCTAGTCGGCTGCGATTGGCAGAGAGCATTCGGGAATTTCACCTCCCATGGCCCCGGCACATCACCCCTGGCGCTGAGTTCAAGCAGAGGTTCCGCGAGTGGCTTCAGCAGAAGCTGCTTCAGGAGAGACCATCCTCCGGCGAGAACCTCGCTGCCTTCTTCCAGCAGCAACCCGGACCAGTCATTCTGACCAGCACGCTTTATACCGACGACTGGATGGATCGGGGATTGTCCATCCTCGAGGCCCTGCGCAGCTTCTGGAACGATCCCCAAAATTTCCCGGAGTGCCGATTGATCCACTGGATCACAATCCGCTACAAGAGCATGCCGCCAGCTAGCTCCGCAGCAAGCTTTTCTTTCAGCCTTCGGCAGATTCTCCAGCTGCTGGGCAGTCTTTTCAGGAACAGCCAGAGCAAACGGATGCAGCAGCGCCACAGGATCAATCAGCAGATCCGTACCCATCTGAACCGCTTGAGCGCGGCTGATTTCAACCGGCTGCATACCCTCGTGCTCCCCGAGCTGCAGGCCATTGGCCACAGCGATGCCGACAACTGGACGGCCTGCCAGCCGGTGAGCACCTTCCTGGGCGCCCAGCACTCGGTGCGGCTTTCGCAGCAGGTGGGGGAGATCTTCGACCGTCACGAAGCCCAGTACCGGCAGGCAGGCATCCCCCTCGAACCGCTAGGGGCCAAGCTGCATGATCTCCTTCAGGCGCTCGCCCCCGCCGAGCGATGAGCCAGCCCTTCCCCTTCTTCCTCGGCGATGGCCAACGCAGGCCCGCCGGCGCCGGCCGCCTGCCGTTTCCCGCCCTCGCGCCGCTGCAGCAGCCTGAGCGATACCTGGCCGAACCGGGACTGAGAGACGCCTGCAACGTGGCCCTGCTGCTGGGGCAACCCTTGCTGCTCACCGGCGAACCCGGCACCGGCAAAACTTGCTTTGCCGCCAGCCTTGCCTGGGAGCTGGGCCTGGAGGAACCGCTGAGATATGAGGTTAAATCCACCAGCACTGCAAGAAGCCTTTTTTATACCTACGACACCCTTCAGCGATTCCAGGACATCCAGAGCAGCAGTTCCCCGCAGGAGGCGGCCGATCAAGCCCGCTACCTCAGGATCCAGGCCTTGGGCCAGGCCATCCTCGACACCCATCCACCAGGGGAGTTGCCGGAGCCGTGACTGGACTGGCACGCGTCGCCGCTCCAAAGCAATCGGTGGTGCTGATCGATGAGATGGACAAGGCTCCGCGCGATTTTCCGAACGATCTTCTCAACGAACTGGAGCATCTGTTCTTCCGAATCCCAGAACTGGGCGATCTCCAGCTTCGGGCCAAGGACGGTCTGCGCCCGATTGTGGTGATCACCAGCAATTCCGAGAAAGATCTGCCGGATGCCTTTCTTCGCCGCTGCGTGTATTACCACCTCCCCTTTCCAGATCCAGAGCGGCTGCGGGAGATCGTGGCCCGCCAACTGCAGGACTGGCCATGCGGATCCGTCGCCATGGCGGACGCGATTGACCTCTTCTACCGCTTGCGGGAACCCCGCAGCGGGCTGCGAAAAAAACCAGCCACCGCCGAACTGCTCGGCTGGCTGCTGACCCTGCCTCACCTGCTTGGCGAGCATGAAACACTTGCAAGTTCAAGCAGTTTGCGGGGGCAGGAACAGGCCCTCCGTCGCAGCTTCAGCAGCCTGATCAAGACCGCCGACGACAAGGCCAAGGCGGAACGGGTGCTGAGCGAATGGATCACCAAACCCCAGGCCTGAGGAAGGCGCCCACCCCATGGCCGCAGCAGCTTGATGCGCTGCTGGAAACCCTGCGGCAGGACGGCTTCCGGGTGGGAGTTCCAGAAACTTTGCGGGTGCATCAGCTGCTGCTGGCGCTGCTGGAGCGGGAGGTGGCGCTGGAAGGGCCGGAGCGGCTGGCGCGCTATCTGGGTCCGGTGCTCTGCCGCTCCGCCAGCCAGCAAAGCCTGTTTCAGGAGCGTGTGGCCTCCTGGTGGGCCCAGCTCGCCTCGGTGGAGGGCGCCGAGGTTGCCAAATCCGAAGCCAAGGCTGCTTCAACCCCACCAGCCGCGGCATTGGAAGCCGAGCTGAACCATTTGGAAGGCCGCCAACGGCGCGTTCGCCGCTGGCTGGAGGGCGCCTCGGTGGTGGCTGTCGTGGCGGCGCTGGCATTGCTGCCCATTCCGCAAAGCCCAGAGCGCACCCGCTCCACCCAGGTGCCGTTTCCGGAGCCGCAATCAAAGGAGATAGCCAATAAAGACAAGACCACGCCGAAAACCTCAACCCCTTCAGGCCCCAGGAGAGGCGACTCGCAGCCGGAGGCTCAGCCGCTGGAGCTGGCCAGGGAGGAGGGCCCGCTGCTGTTGCCCTGGGAAATCGCCCTGCTGCTGCTGATCGCCTGCATGACGCTGGCAGGCGCTGGCTACGGCGTCTGGCGGTGGTGGTGGTGGCGCCAGGCGCGGATAGTGCTGCAGCGCCTGGCAGTGAAGGAGGATCCCCAGCTGCATCACATCGACCTCGGCACCCTCGTTCCTGAGGTGGTGCCCGCGGCCCAAGCCCAGCGACTGGCCCGGGCCCTGAACCGCTGGATCCAGCGGCCGGTCTCCGAGCTCGACAGCCAGGCCACCGTGGAGCGTGCGATCCGCCAGGGCGGCTGGGTCACGCCCGCGTACGGCCAGCGCCGCGAGCGGCTGAGCTATTTGTTCCTACTCGAGCAACAAGGCCTGGCGGACCAGCAGAACCGGCACCTGCGGGCCTGGCTGGAGCAACTGCGCCAGGAAGGGGTGCTGGCCGGGTGGGTCACCTTCCAGGGGGATACCGCCTTCTGCCACGGCCCGGAAGGCCGCGGACCCGTGCAGACGCTGCAGGAGCTGGCGGCCCAGAACCCGGATGCCGTGGCGGTGGTGGTGGCCGAGGCGGAGCGGTTCTTCAGCCCGGTGGATGGCACCCTGCAGCCGTGGCTGGAGGGCCTGGCGCTCTGGAACCGGCGGGCGGTGCTCACACCCCGGCCGCTGGCCCACTGGGGTGCCGCCGAGGGGGAGCTGGGCCGCCACATCCCCGTGCTGCCGGCCAGCGGCGAGGAATTGATCAGCCTGGGCCAGCAACTGGATCCGGAGACCGTGGCTGCCTGGCGGCTCGACGCCGAGCAGATTCCGCCATCCGGCCACCCCCCCGAACCGCGCCTGCTGCGGCAGAGCCCCCAACGGTGGATCGACAGCACCCCGCCGAACCAGGAGCTGATCGAGCGGCTGCTGGCGGAACTGCGCGCCTACCTCGGAGCGGAGGGCAGCACCTGGCTGTCCGCCTGCGCCGTGTTCCCCGAACTGCACTGGACCCTCACCGTCTATCTGGGGCAGACCCTCACCACGGCGCAGGGGGAGCCCCTGCTGCGGGTGTGTCCGCTGCTGCGGCTGGCCCGCTTGCCCTGGTTCCGACAGGGCTTCATGCCCGATTGGCTGCGGGTGCCGCTGATCCTCGGCCTGCCCACGACGCAAGAGCAGGACGTGCGCGAGGCGCTGCGCCACCTGGTGTTGGGGGCTGTGCAGGGAGGCGAGGTGAGCGGGGCCCAGCTCACCGTGGCCACCCGCCACAGCCGCCGTGTCCCCCCGTTGATCCCGCCGCTGCTGGATCTGTTGCGGCGGCGCAGCGGACCCGCCAGCCCCCTACGCGACCATCTCTTCCTGCGCTTTCTGCAGGATCGGCCATTGCTGGCGGCGGAAGCACCGGAGAGCCTGCGCCGCCTGCTCCAGGATCAGCAGCCGGGCGGCTGGCGCTGGAGTGGCGTGCAGCGCTTGTTCAGCCAACCGAAGGCCTTGACCATGGCAGGGCTGGCGCTGTTGGGAGCAGCCGGCTTGGGCCTCGCCCTGCTGCAACACCTGGAGCAGGGCTATGTGGCCGACCTGGTGAGAACTCCGCAAGGCAGCCTCAACGGCGAACCGGCCAGCCGGGCCCTGCAACGGGCCATCACCGCCACCGGCCTGAGCCGCTCCACCCTGATGGGCCTTGGCCGAGAGCGAGTCATGGCCGAAGTGGAGGCGGCGCTGCAGGCAGGCCTGGAGCGCCCGGGGCTGGCATTGCGGCGGCTCCAAGGACACGCAGGCGCAGTTAGCTCCGTCGTCTTCAGCCCCGATGGACGCCGCATCGTCTCCGGCTCTGCCGACAACACCCTGCGGCTCTGGGATGCCGCCACTGGCAAATCCATCGGCTCACCCCTCCAGGGACACAGAGGTCCAGTCCGCTCCGTCGTCTTCAGCCCCGATGGACGACGCATCGTCTCCGGCTCCTACGACAACACCCTGCGGCTCTGGGATGCCGCCACCGGCAAGCCAATCGGCTCCCCCCTTCAGGGACACACAAGCCCGGTCTGGTCATTCGCCTTCAGCCGCGATGGACGACGCATCGTCTCCGGCTCATCCGACAACACTCTGCGCCTCTGGGATGCCGTCACCGGCAATCCCATCGGTGGGCCTCTCCAAGAACGCACTGGTGATGTCAACTCCGTCGCTTTCAACCCCGATGGGCGACACCTTGTTTCCGGCTCTGACGACAACACCCTGCGGCTCTGGGATGCCGCCACTGGCAAGCCCATCGGCTCACCCCTCCAGGGACACAGAGGTCCAGTCCGCTCCGTCGCCTTCAGCCTCGATGGACGCCGCATCGTCTCCGGCTCTGACGACAACACCCTGCGGCTCTGGGATGCCGCCACCGGCAAGCCATTCGGCTCTCCCCTGGAAGGACACACAGGCTCCGTCCACTCCGTCGCCTTCAGCCCCGATGGACGCCGCATCGTCTCCGGCTCTGACGACAACACCCTGCGGCTCTGGGATGCCGCCACCGGCAAGCCCATCGGCTCACCCCTCCAGGGACACAAAAGTCCAGTCCGATCCGTCGCCTTCAGCCCCGATGGACGACGCATCGTCTCCGGCTCTGACGACAACACCCTGCGGCTCTGGGATGTTGAAAGCAAGCCTGTGTTCCAGCGCAATGTGCAGGGAAGAAGAATGATCATCACCGGCCAGGGGCCGATTTATAGCCTGATCGAGCAGTCGAATGGCGATCTGATCAGCGGCGGGGATGATGGCAGCATGCGGCGGTGGCGCGATGGCAAGGCCGTGGGCGCCGCCATCCCCACTGGCCAGGGCGTGGTGTTGAGCCAGATAGAGCTGAAGAACGGCGATCTGATCAGCGGCGGGGCTGATGGCAGCATGCGGCGCTGGCGCGATGGCAAGGCCATGGGCGCCGCCATCCCCACCGGCCAAGGAGCAGTGTGGAACCTGATCGAGCTGCAAAACGGTGAGCTGATCAGCGGCGGCGCTGATGGCAGCCTGCGGCGCTGGCGTGATGGCAAGCCCATCGGTGATGGCAAGCCGATCGGCACCGGACATGGCGGATTGAGGAGCCTGATCGAGCTGAAGAACGGCGAGCTGATCAGCGGCGGGGCTGATGGCAGCATGCGGCGGTGGCGCGATGGCAAACCCATCGGTGACGGCAAGCCGATACCCACCCGCCAGAGTGAGGTGTTAAGTCTGGTCGAATTGAAGAACGGCGAGCTGATCAGCGGCGGAGCTGATGGCAGCCTGCGGCGCTGGCGCGATGGCAAGCCCATCGGTGACGGCAAGCCGATACCCACCGGTCAGGGCATGGTGAGGTACCTGATCGAGCTGAAGAATGGCGAGCTGATTAGCGGCGGGGTAGATGGCACCCTGCGGCGCTGGCGCGATGGCAAGGCAGTGGATAACGGTAAGCCGATGCCCACCGGCCAGGGCGGATTGAGAAGTCTGATCGAGCTGAAGAACGGCGAGCTGATCAGCGGCGGGTTGGATGGTTCCTTGCGCTGGGGCCGTGGCTGGCGTGAGTTATTGCCGCAAGCCTGCCGGAGGCTGGAAGCCCACCCCCGGCTGCAGGAGTGGACTTGGCTCAACACGGCCCGAGCCACCTGTAACCACTTCGTGTGGCGCTATCGCTCAAGCCAGCCAAACCGGGAGAGAAGCTCAGGTGGTGGTGATTTTTGAATGAACCACACAGGATAAAGGCAATCTACACCAAGTACAGTGGCAAGTGTGTCATCGAAACCTGTCGATCAGGTATCGCCACATACCCTTATCTTGAACAGGAAGCACTGTTCGGCATCTCCCAACAAAAGAATCTGTGTGCCGAGTTAGCACTTCTGGAGCAAGTACCGGAAGGCACGGAACATCTCACCATTCGTGCCTTTCGTGGCCGCTGTCTGTGCTTAGTCCCCGTAGGCGAAGCCTTCCGCGAAGCGGGGGCCAGGCTGCTTGTCGCCCATGAACCCAACCACGGGCGGCGGTCTCAAGGCAATCATCGAGAGCGCTGGCTTGGTCTCCCATCGTCTCCCAGGAACGAACGCAAACGCGTCGACGGCTAAACCGATCACCGCCTGCAGGACGTGGAGGACCTTGGCGTGGAGATCATCGGTGCGAGCACAAAACACCAGCTTCAGCTGATCGGCAATCAGACGCAACCAGCCGATGGTGATGCGGAATCCACTGGTGAGTGCTAGGAAGGCCTCCCCCGGAACGAACGCGATGTCATCCGGACGACTTTGCTGGGCTAAAAGGCAAAGGCAAAAGACTCGCCCAGCTCCCTGATCACAATGGAAGGACGTCAAGAAGCGGCGGAGCAGGAAGAACAAGCGGCAATAAGTTTTCTAACAAAACAACCCTCCAGCCCCAAGGCGTTCCAGCTACCTATCGAAAGATGCTTAAATTTCACCCGTAGAATCATGAAATCCAGATGAGCGCAATCAGTCTTATTGATGCTGCCAAGTTCTACGACAATCATCCCCATCAATCATCTGCCTGGTCATGGCTGCAGGAGCAGCTGAGTCCGGCGCAACTCGAGGAGTTTGCGGAGAAGTACCGTTCGGCGCCCGCACCCTCGGCACCCGCAACATCACTCATCACAGCGGAGCAATGCAAAGCCATCTTTGGGCGCGATATCACCGACAAACAATTGGCTGATCTCAACATCTGCCTTGATCGTTTTGACATCGATACACCGGCAAGAATCCGTCATTTCATGGCCCAGATTGCCCATGAATCCGGTGGGCTCCAATGGCTCGAGGAACTGGCGAGTGGGGAAGCCTACGAAGGGAGACGTGATCTGGGGAACACCCAGCCTGGCGATGGACCTCGCTTCAAGGGAGCGGGAGTCATCCAGCTGACAGGACGTTTCAATTACGAAAGATTTGCCAAGTCAGTCAATGACATGCGAGTCATGGAAGGCTGCGACTACGTAGCAAGCAACTATCCATTCACATCCGCAGGATTCTGGTGGAACAACAACCACATGAACAGCCTCGTCGACGGTGGGGCCAGCTGTAGAGAGGTTTCCAAGCGGGTCAACGGGGTCGATCCCGCCAGAGGGCTCAAGGAAAGGGAAGACTACTTTGCAGTTGCTGTCAAGGTCATTCCGGATGACCTTCCACCCACTCCATCTGCCGAAGCAGAGACCGCCCCATCGGCGAAGAGTGCTTCAAGCACCGTCCTTGATGTCCCCTATTTCTACCAACTGGATTCCGCTGTCGTTTCAAAAGGAGAGCCTCAAGGAGATAGGATGTGCTTCAGTTCCAGTTGCGCCATGCTGCTGGAATTCCTGAAGCCTGGCAGCCTTCCCGGGGCCAATGGCGATGATCTCTACTTGAAGAAAGTCTTCGAATTTGGAGACACGACGCTGGCAACACCTCAACTCAAAGCCCTGGAAAGCTTTGGCATCAAAGCCAGGTACGTTCAGAATGCCGACTTTGAGCTGATTGAGGAACAGATCAATCGGGGAGTTCCAGTGCCGTGCGGATTCCTGCACCATGGCCATGTGGATGCCCCGAAAGGAGGGGGGCACTGGCTTTGCGTCGTCGGCTATACCCCAAAGGGCGTCATCGTGAATGATCCCTTTGGTGATATGGACCTGATCAACGGGGGCTATGACAACCGTCCTGCCAAAGGGCTCCAGTACAGCTACAAAAACTTCGGTCGTCGCTGGATGGTTCTGGATGATGGGACCTATGCCCCCGGCAAGGGATGGGCGATCATTGCCGAACCGGCAAGCTGAGGAGCCGCTAGGTCGTCCGCATCATCAGGTGAAGATTGGGGGGCCATCCCTGGTTGAGGAGTCATCACCTGAGATCAGTTCCTGAACGAAAGGAAAGCGGCGGAGCCCTGAGCCCCTGTCACGGTGCCGAGGACGATCCCAGACCCTTGCTCATCGACCTGGCCAGCGAATGGAACCCCAAAAATGTGGATGAAGGCATACGGCTTTTCCAGCACTCGGCCGACCCACAACATGACATAGACATCACGCCAAAAACCAACAAGATCAAATCAAAGATTCAACTTATTTCCTTATCATCCTGTTGCTAAGCTCCGGCAAAACTCACAGGTCGTCCTTTCCATGGCCATCCTGCCCCACGCCTTCGTGGTCATGCCCTTTGGCAACAAGGCAGGCCCGGATGGTTCAACCATCCATTTCAATCAGATTTACAAGGAACTGATACGCCCGTCGCTGGTGGAGGCCGGACTGGAACCGTTCCGGGCCGATGAGGAAGAAGGCGCCGGTGATATCCGCCCCGACATGTTCCAGGAGTTGCTGCTCGCTGATCTGGTGGTGGCAGACATCACGATCGACAATCCCAATGTCTGGTATGAACTCGGGGTGCGCCATGCCCTACGCGCCCGAGGGGTGGTCTTGATCTGTGGCGCCAAGGTGAGCACCGCCTTTGATCTCATCCCCGAACGAAAGCTGCGCTACGGCCTCAGCGGGGGTGCCCCGGACCCCGCCACCTTGGACGACGATCGCCGCAGGCTCTGCACGATGGTCCGGGAGACGATGCAGAGCTGGCACGGCCACAAGGTCAGTCCGGTCTACAACCTGCTGCCCAACCTTCAGGAGCCCAACTGGAAGCGGCTGCGCGTCGGCGCTGTGCAGGAATTCTGGGAACGCCATGAGTCCTGGGAACGGCGACTCGAGCGGGCCCGCAGCGCCGGACAACTCGGCGACATGCTGGTGCTGGCCGAGGAGGCGCCGGTGGCCGCCCTGCGGGCGGAGGGTTGGTTGGCGGCCGGTACGGCCCTGCGGAGAGCCGGTTGCTACCGCATTGCCCTGGAATCGCTCGAACAATGCCTCGACATCGAACCCGGCAACCTGAAGGCCTTGCAGGAGAAAGGAACCTGTCTGGAAAGGCTGGCCCTGGCTGGTATCCAAGGCTTCACTCTCGACCAGGCCCGTGAGCACTTTCGTGGCGTGCTGGAACGCTTTCCCTCCGATGCTGAGACGGCATCACTGGCGGGTCGCGTCGAAAAAGACACCTGGATCGCGGCTTGGCGGGGCGATGGGGCCCACACACCTGAGGAGATGCGCGCCGACGCCAGCGATGAGATTGAACACCTGCGTCTGGCGATTGAGCACTACCTCAATGGGTTCCGCAGCAATCCCTCCCACTACTACTCCGGCATCAATGCCCTCACCCTCCTGCATCTCGCCCGCCATCTCACCAACGACGCGGCCGCTGATCACACCATGGAGACGATCAGCGGTGCCACCCGTTTCGCGGCCGAATCCGAGACAAGGCCCAGAGAGATCTTCTGGGCTCTGGCGACCCTGGGCGATCTCGAAGTGCTATCCGGCAACGAGGAAACGGCACCGCGTGCCTACAGGAAGGCGATCACCAAAAACGCTGCCGATTGGTTTGCCCTCAACTCCGTCCGCGACCAGCTGGTGATGCTTCAGCAACTGGGCTTCCGCCCCAAGGTGGTCGCCTCGGGGATCGCCACGTTCGATCGCGCTCTGGAGAAGCTTCCCCGACAGGTCGACCAGTCGCCACCACGACTGGCCCTTCTGTTCAGCGGGCACATGATGGACGCGCCCGATCGCCCAATCCCCCGCTTCCCTGCGGAAAAGGAGCAGGCGGCGGCAGCGGCCATCGCCGAAACGCTCGACAGTCTCGGGGCTGGGGAAAGCGATCGGGCCTTCTCCCAGGCGGCCTCCGGCGGCGACCTGCTGTTCCTGGAGGCCTGCCAGGCGCGCGGTGTGAAATGCCAGGTGCTGCTCCCGTTTGAAGAGCCAACCTTCATCCAGCGTTCCATTCAGGGCAGCGTGCAGGGCAATCACTGGTGTGATCGCTACGACGCCATGAAAGACAAACTCAGCGAAGCACCACGGATCATGTCCGAGGAGCTGGGTCCCACACCGACCACGGCCAATGCCTATGAACGCTGCAATGTCTGGTTACTGAATTCAGCTCTGGCCTGTGGCATCGACCGCGTTCGCCTGATCACGCTTTGGGATGGTGAAAAGGGCGATGGCCAAGGTGGAACCTCCCACATGTATGAAGAAGTCAAACGAAGAACGGGGCGCGTCTATTGGATTGATACCCGATCGCTATCTTGACGCTTACAGCCACTGATATCCATGTCTACCTCTAAGCCACAAACGCTTGTCGAGGCAAGGATTCAGTCGCGAGGGCCGAAAAAGATCCTCACCTGCGATGGCGGCGGCATTCGTGGTCTGATCAGCGTTGAGATCCTCGCCCGAATCGAAGCCGATCTGCGCGCGCAGCTGGGCCAGCCCAATCTTGTGCTCGCTGACTATTTCGACTTCATCGCCGGCACCAGCACGGGAGCCATCATCGCCAGCTGTCTGGCGACGGGAATGGATGTGGCGAGTCTGCGATCTTTTTATGTCGACAGTGGTTCGTTGATGTTCGAAAGTTCCGCCTTGATGCGGCGACATCGCGAATGGTATAACGACGAGCCTTTGGCCAGAATGCTGCGCTCCGTTCTCAATAAGCAACTGGGCTATGGAGACCACGCACCACCAGCGCTGCTCGGTGATCCCAATCTACGTACGTTGCTGATGCTGATGTTGCGGAACCACAGCACCGATTCCCCCTGGCCAATAAGCAACAATCCGTTTGCCAAATACAACCAACGTGACCACAGGGATTGCAACCTCGATTTGCCCCTGTGGCAACTCGTGCGTGCCAGCACTGCTGCACCGGTCTTTTTCCCAGCCGAAGTGGTCACATTACCGTCAGGAACTGAATTCATTTTTGTGGACGGAGAACTCACCACCTACAACAATCCGGCCTACCTGGCCTTCCAGATGGCCACCAGCAAGCCCTACGGGGTCAACTGGGACACCGGAGTGGATAATCTTCTGATCGTGTCGATCGGAACAGGCAACGCGCCTACCGAAAGGCCCGATCTCAAGCCCAGAGACCTCTGGGTGGGGGACCATGCCTACCGAGTGCCACTCGCCTTCATGAATGCCGCCACGGCAGGGTGGGACATGGTCTGTCGCGTCCTGGGTGAATGCCGCCACGGTGAAAAGATCGACAGGGAGTTCGGCACCATGGAGCTCAAACCTGGAGCCTCCGCCACTTCATCCAACTGGACGGGGACGAAGCAGTTCGCCTACGTCCGCTACGACCCACTCACGAGCCAGGAAGGCCTTGACCTGCTTGGCCTGAGCGAGGTGAGTTCCCAGGCGATGCAACTGATGGATGCCGTCGAGTTCATCGGCGATCTTCAGAAAGTGGGCCAGGCCTATGCCGACCAGCATGTGAAGCCGCCGGAGCACTTCAAGGGTTTCCTCTGACAACCGGGTCAGGTGTGCCAGTTGCACCACGGCACCTCCATCCCTACCGGGATGAAGCCAACAGCCGATTGAGCAGCCCATCGACGGCGCCGAGCCGTTGCTGGAGGGCGTCCACCCAATGCGCCGGGGGGGAGCCGGGGTGGGCTTGGAGCGCGCTCTCTGCCGCGTCACGGTCGCTGTGCCCATCGGCCAGCAGCACCACGGCGGACAGGTGGCTGGCTTCGCTGAGGCGACCCAGTTCGTAGAGGCATCCCTGGTTCTGGGCGGTGAATCCCCGCAGATCCATCAGCACGGAAGTCGAGCGCTGCAGCAGGGCATCGAGCGTCTGCTGCCAGCTGCTGGCATAGCAACAGAAGTCCGTGACCCTGTAACGGCCGTCGTGGTCCGGGGTGGCGTCGATCGCCGCCAGTTGCCGCTGCAGGCCCTCGGCGCCCTGGATGTAGCGATCGCCCAGGCGCCCCTCCAGGAACGACACCAGTTCATCGGGCTCAATCGTGCGGGAGGCCAGGTCCGCCGCCGAGATCAGCAGCACCGGTCCGATCACCCGCCAGCGCTGCACCACGTGGTCGAACAGCCAGCCCACCGGGCCCGAGCGGCGGAACACCCGCAGCACCAGCAGGGTGGGCGCCCCGGACGCTCCAGGCGCCGGGAAAGATCGCCGGAAACGGGCAAAGAACAGCGGAATCCACAACCAGGCCAGCAGGGGCAGCAGCGGGCGCAGATCCCAGGGATCTCCGTCACTGGCCAGCCGATTCCAACCTGGGATCACCTGCAGCAGCAGGATCAGGAACCAGCTGGCTCCGAACAGATAGGAAAGGTCCGAGAACGCCTTGGCCCGGTACAGCCGGCCAAGCGCGGCCGTCAGGGCATGGGCCGGCAGCAGGGCGATGGCGATGGGCAGCAGGGTGAACAGCAGGAACGTTCCCCCGGCCCCGAACAACGCCAACAGCACGTCAAGCACGCCCCCGGGCCCCTGGGCCACCAGGGCCTCAAGCACCTGCTGACCGAGCACCGCCAGCAGCACCAGCAGCACGACGGGAGGGAACAGGAAGGGGGCGATGGCCCGAAGGCCTGGGATGCCGAACAGCAGGCCCAGCACGACCAGGGGGCCCAGCAGCTGCGGCGCGACCAGGCCGAGCTGCTCCTGCCCGGAAGCGGCCGACGCCAGAGCGACCAGCAGCAGCAACGCCAGTCCCCAGCCACCCAGGGCCAACAGCTGCCTGGGGAAGGGCCAGCGAAGGATCTGGGCCTGCAACACCAGCCCGGGCGTGGCCATCACCAGGCCCAGGATCAGTAGCCGAACAGGCGCCAGCCCCCCGAAGTGCACCATCAGGTAGAGCGTGGCGGAG
>QLAH01000685.1_pt1 | contig 13594 bp, 10 predicted proteins | sample 4693081 | NCBI WGS metagenome assembly QLAH01 (sample SAMN09425401, study PRJNA476045) | Lake water metagenome, whole genome shotgun sequencing project.
GCCCGCCAGGTGGCATGCAGCAGGCAGGATTCCAGCCATTTGGCGTGCTGGTTGAACATCGAGGCGATCACATGGGCGAAGGCCTCGTAGGTGTGGAAGAAGCCGTAGCGGCCGGTGAGCAGGTAGCCCTCCATCATTCCCACCAGGGTGTGCTCGCTCAGCATCTCCACCACCCGTCCGCTGCGGGCCAGTTCGCTGCCGTTGAGGTCCTCCGGCAGGAACTCCTCCATCCACACCTTCTTGCTGACCTCGTAGATCGCCTGCAGACGGTTGGAGGCGGTTTCGTCCGGGCCGAACACCCGCATCGAGCTGGGATTGGTGCGGATGATGTCGCGCAGCAGCTCGCCGAGGGGGTAGGTGTTCTCCTCCTCCGTGGCGCCGGGGGCCACCACCTCCACCGCGTAGTCCTCCAGGGGCGGGAACTGCAGCTTGCGGCGCAGCAGGCCGCCGTTGGCGTGGGGGTTGGAGCCCATCCGCCGGTTCCCCTGCGGGGAGAGCGCCTGCAGGTCCGGCCGCAGGGTGCCGTGCGCGTCGAACAGCTCCTCGGGCCGGTAGCTCCTGAGCCACTCCTCCAGCAGCTGCAGCTGTTCCGGATCGGTGTTCGGCGAGGCCAGGGGCACCTGGTGCGAGCGCCAGAACCCCTCCAGCTTCTTGCCGTGCAGGGAGGCCGGTCCGGTCCAGCCCTTGGGCGAGCGCAGCACGATCATCGGCCAGGCGGGGCGGACGGCCTCGCCGCTGGCGCGGGCTTCGGCGCGGATCTGCAGGATGCGCCCGGTCGCCTGGTCCATGGCAGCGGCCATGGCCCGGTGCATGGCCATCGGCTCGTGGCCTTCGACGAAGATCGGCTCCCAGCCATAGCCGCGCATCAGGCTGGCCAGCTCCTCGTGGGGGATGCGGGCCAGAAGGGTGGGATTGGCGATCTTGTAGCCGTTGAGGTGCAGCACCGGCAGCACCGCCCCGTCGCCGATCGGGTTGAGGAACTTGTTGATGTGCCAGGAGGTGGCCAGGGGTCCCGTTTCGGCCTCGCCATCCCCCACACAGGCCAGGGCGATCAGGTCGGGGTTGTCGAACACCGCCCCGCAGGCGTGCGACAGCACATACCCGAGTTCGCCGCCCTCGTGGATCGAACCGGGGGTCTCCGGGGTGCAGTGGCTGCCGATGTGCCCGGGGAAGGAGAACTGCTTGAAGAAGCGCCGCATCCCTTCGGCGTCCTGGCTCTTGTCCGGATAGACCTCGCTGTAGCTGCCGTCGAGGTAGGTGGGGCCGAGCACGCCGGGGGCGCCGTGCCCGGGACCCGACAGGTAGATCATGTCGAGGTCGTGGCGGCGGATCACCCGGTTGGCATGGGCCCAGATGAAGGCCTGGCCGGGGGAAGAGCCCCAGTGGCCCAGCAGCCGTGCCTTGACGTGTTCATGGCGCAGCGGTTGGGCCAGTAACGGGTTGTCCCGCAGATAGATCATCCCGACGGCCAGATAGTTGGCGGCGCGCCACCAGGCATCGATCAGGGACAGCTCCTGCTCCAGGTCCGGCGTCATGGCCTGGGCCTCGAAGGGGGCCATCGTCGAGATGGTCATGGCCGTCACATGCAGGGGGCTGTGACCTCAACTTTCGCCTGCTTACGTGAAAAAGCAGGTAAATCGACCGCTCTCCTTTGGAGGGGTCAGCAATCCGACATGGACCGCCCTCAGGGGCCCGGAGCCAGGGGGGCGTTCCAGCACTTCACGGCCGGCAGGCCGCGGTAGTTGGACAGGATCGTGAGGGTGGCGGTGTCGAGCAGGAAATGGGCGCCGTGGCTGGGCGGCAGCCCGATCCAGCGCGCCACGAACACCCGCAGCAGATGGCCGTGGGCGAACAGGGCCACCCGGCCGCCCTCCTGCCGCAGCAGGGTGATCACCCGGTCGACCCGCTCCCCCACCTGGGCGGGGCTTTCCCCATCGGGACAGCCATCCCGGAACACCACCCAGCCCGGCCGACCCCGCTCGATCTCCGTGCTCGTCAGTCCTTCGTAGGCCCCGTAGTCCCACTCGACCAGGTCGGGCTCGAGGCAGACCTGGGCGGCCAGGCCCGCCAGTTCGCAGGTGCGCCGCGCCCGCTGCAGCGGACTGGACAGCACCAGGGAGAAGGGGCTCACCGCCAGAAGCGGGGCCAGCCCCCGGGCGGCTGCCTCCCCCCGTTCGGTGAGGGGGATGTCGGTGCTGCCGGTGTGCTGGCCCGAGAGGCTCCATGCCGTTTCGCCGTGGCGAATCAGGACCACCTCGACGGTGCAAGTGGGGGTGGTGGCGGGACCGTTCTGAATCGTTGTCACAGCAGGGCTCTCCAGGGACGACGTCGTGACGCTCACTTAAGCTCGGGCCACCGGCCAGGGTGGTGATGGGGGTGGCCCCAGCTGACGCCCGAACGCCACCTTGAGCCACCCCGCCACGCCTCCCTCCCCCTCCGACGGCCCGTCCCGGGCCCAGTGCCCCTACTGCGGCGTGGGCTGCGGCCTGGAGATGAAGCCCCCAGCTGCGGCCGCCGACGGCGGTGCGGAGGTCTGGACGGCCCGCGGCGACCGCCACCACCCCTCCTCCCTGGGGCAGGTCTGCGTCAAGGGGGCCACCGTGGGCGAGACCCTCGACCGCAACCGCCTCACCACCCCGCTCTACCGGCCGCGTACCGACCAGCCCTTCGCGCCGATCAGCTGGGATCGGGCCTTCGACCTGCTGGAGGCCCAGGTGCGCCGCACCCTGGCCGAGCAGGGCCCCGAAGGGATCGCCATGTATGGCTCCGGGCAGTTCCTCACCGAGGACTATTACGTCGCCAACAAGCTGATCAAGGGGGCGCTGGGCAGCAACAACTTCGATGCCAACTCGCGCCTGTGCATGAGTTCGGCCGTGTCCGGCTACGTGCGCAGCTTCGGCAGCGACGGCCCCCCCTGCTGCTACGACGATCTCGATCAGGCCGACACGGTGCTGCTGATCGGCACCAACACGGCCGAGTGCCACCCGGTGCTGTTCCAGCGGCTGCTGAAGCGCAAGCGCAAGCAGAAGCAGGACCTGCAGATCGTGGTGGTGGATCCGCGCGCCACCGCCACCAGCGACGCGGCCGACCTGCACCTGGCCATCCGGCCCGGCACCGATCTGGCGCTGCTGCATGGCATTGGCCACCTGCTGCTGGAGCAGGGGGCGGTGGACCGGGCCTACGTGGAAGCGTCCACCGAGGGCTTCGAGGCGCTCGCGGAGCTCTGGGCGCTCTGGACGCCCGAGAAGGTGAGCCTGTTCTGCGGCATCGAGGAGCAGCAGCTGCGCCAGCTGGCCGCCCGCTGGGCCGCCAGCACCGGCGTGGTGAGCCTCTGGTCGATGGGGGTGAACCAGAGCGTGGAGGGCACCGCCACCGTGGCGGGGATCATCAACCTGCATCTGGTGAGCGGCCAGATCGGCAGGCCCGGGGCGGGGCCCTTCTCCCTCACCGGCCAGCCCAATGCGATGGGGGGCCGGGAGGCCGGAGGGCTGGCCGGGCTGCTGCCGGGATACCGCTCCGTCAACGACGCCGGCCACCGCGCCACGATCGAGCAGCACTGGGGCCTGGCGCCGGGGAGCATCGCGCCGGCCTCGGGCCTCACCGTGTGGGAGCAGATCGAGGCGATGGAGCGGGGGGGCCTGGGGCTCTGGTGGGTGGCGGCCACCAATCCGCTGGTGAGCTTGCCCTGGCTCGATCGGGTGCGGGCCGCCGTGGCCCGCTGCCCGCTGGTGGTGCTCAGCGAGGCCTACGCCGGCACCGAAACCGCCGCCATCGCCCACCTGGTGCTGCCGGCGGCGCAGTGGAGCGAAAAGGCCGGGGTGATGACCAATTCCGAGCGCCGCGTCACCCTTTGCCCGGCTTTCCGCGCGCCCCCCGGGGAGGCCCGCCCCGACTGGGCGATCTTCGCCGAACTGGGCCGCCGCCTGGGCTTCGAGGAGCAGTTCCGCTATGGCTCCTCGGCCGAGGTGTTCGCCGAGTTCGTGGCGATCACCGCAGGCCGGGTGTGCGATCTGAGCGGCCTCAGCCACGGGCTGCTGCAGGAGCACGGTCCCCAGCAATGGCCCTTCCCCGCCGGCACGGCGCCCGGCGGCGGTGCCCCGCGCCTGCACACCTCCGGCCGCTTCCCCACCCCCTCCGGCCGGGCCCGGTTGATCAGCGAGCAGCCGATGGGCCTGGGGGAACCCCCCGATGGCGACTATCCCTTGGTGCTCACCGTGGGCCGCTATCTGGAGCAGTGGCACACCATGACCCGCACGGGCCAGGTCGAGCGGTTGCTGCGGCCCCATGCCGAGCCACTGCTGGAGGTCCATCCCGCCGACGCCCGTGCGCATGGCCTGGTCGATGGCGGCCGGGCGCAGGTGAGCTCCCGGCGGGCTGCCGTGACGGCCCGGGTGCTCGTCACCGACCGCATCCGCCAGGGCACGGTGTTCCTGCCCATGCACTGGGGGGCGGCCCAGGAGCAGGCCTGTGAGGCCAACCGGCTGATGCACGCCCTGGGCTGCCCCATCTCCCAGCAGCCCGAGCTCAAGGCCGCTGCGGTGACCCTGCATCCGGTGGCGGCCTCTTCGATGCCGGCGCCGCCGGTCCCTGGCGATGCTTCAGCCGATCGGCCGCAGGCCGGCCACTAGGTCGGCGACCACCGGCTCCACCAGTCCCGGCGCCAGCCGCAGGTCCCCGGCCGGGCCCCGGCAGGTCTCGATCAACCGGGCGCGGCGAAGCAGCGAGAACTGCTGGGTCACCGTCACCCGCGTGTGGCCGATCAGATCGGCGATCTGGGCGTGGGTGAGCTGGAGCGGCAGCACGTACCAGTCCTTCTGACGACGGCCGATGCGTTTGGCCAGCAAGCGCAGCAGGGCCGTGAGCCGTTGCTCGGCCGTGGTGAGCCGGCGAATCAGCAGCAGATCCACGGCCCAGTCGTTGAGGCTGTGCTGCCCTGGCTGGGGCGCTTCCACGCCGCATTCGCTCAGGTGCACCGGGGTGATGGCTTCCAGGTGCATGGTGGCCCTCCGCTGGAACTCCAGGGGCAGCTGGTCGCCGGCCTGCAGGAATCCCAGGGTGATGGGCTGGCCGTCGGTCGCCGACAACGACACCTTCAGCAGCCCCCGCTCAATCAGGAAACAGCGGGCGCCATCCTGATGGTCAGGTTCGAGCAGCAGGGTGTGGCCTTCGGCGATCGTCACCCCGTCCGGGCGTGGCGTCCTCACTGGTCGTCGTGGGCGAAACGGCGATAGAGGAAGTCCAGGGCGTGGTTCCGGTAGTCGTAGTACTCCGGCATCTCCATCAGCTGGGCCCGCTGGCGGGGACGGGGGAAGGGCAGCTCGAGGATCTCGCCGATCGTCGCCGATGGGCCGTTGGTCATCATCACCACCCGGTCGGCGAGGAACAGGGCTTCATCGATCGAGTGGGTGATCATCAGCACCGTCACCCGGTGCTCCTGCCAGATCCTGAGCAGCTCCTCCTGCAGCTCCTCCTTGGTGATCGGATCGAGGGCGCCGAAGGGTTCATCCAGGATCAGCACCTTCGGCTGCAGGGCCAGGGCCCGGGCGATCGAGACCCGCTGCTTCATCCCCCCCGAGAGGCTGCCCGGTTTCTTGTCGGCGGCCTCACTCAGCCCCACCATCGCCAGGTGGCTCTCCACGATCCGTTCGGCGTCGCCGTTGCGCCGGAGATGGGGGAAGACATTGTTCACCGCCAGGGCCACGTTCTCGGCGGCCGACATCCAGGGCAGCAGCGAATAGTTCTGGAACACCACCATCCGGTCCGGTCCCGGTTCCCGGATCGGCACCGACTCCAGGCGCACCTCCCCGCGGGTGGGCTGGCCGAAGCCGGAGACCAGGTCGAGCAGGGTGGATTTGCCGCAACCGGAATGGCCGATGACGCAGATGAACTCCCCTTCGGTCACCTCCAGGCTGATGTTGTCGAGCACGGTGTAGGGCCCATTGGGGGTGGGGTAGACCTTGCTGACCCCGTCGATCACCAGGAACGGTTCGGCGGCGCCGGCGGTGCTGGGCTGGGGCGTCGTCAGGGTCTGCATCTGGGCGGAGGAGCGGAAAGGGAGGGAAGGGCGTGGGGTCAGCGGCCGGCCGGGGCGGGCACCGGGCGGGCGTCCGCACCCCGGGCGGGCGGCGGCGGCAGGGGTGCCGGGGCCACGGTCACCTGCCCCTTGATGGGCAGGCGCTCGAGATAGGTGAGGGGATCGAGCGGGTCGAGGCGATCGCCATCGAACGCCGCCACCGCCGCCACCGCTGACGGGGGGCGCTCCGCGGCCGGCAGCCCCAGGGCGGCGGCCGCGCTCCGGAACAGGGCCCGATCCTGCACGCGGTCGGTCACCTCCTGCCAGTTGCTGGGGAAGCTGGCCAGGCCCCAGCGGCCCAGCTGGCTGAGGATCCAGACCGCCTCCGCCGGGTTGGGCTCGTTGACCTCGGGGCCGAAGAAGCGGTTGAAGGAGGGCATGGCGGTGGGGGCGCCGGTGCCGCGGTCGTAGGCATCGACGAGGCCCGGCCGGATCGTCGCCACATCGCTGCCCACGTACTGGCTCTGGGAGAGGAGCTCGGCCAGTTCGTCCCGGTGGGCCGGGTCGTCGCAGTAGCGGCAGGCCTCCAGCAGCGCCTGCACCAGGGCCCGGTGGGTGCGGGGGTAGGCGGCCGCCCAGGCCTCCTTCACCCCCAGCACCTTCTCGCCGTGGCCGTTCCACAGCTCCACATCGGTGGCGATCACCGTGCCGAGGCCCTCCAGAACGGCGCGGGAGTTCCAGGGTTCGCCGACGCAGTAGCCATCGATGGTGCCCGCCTTGAGGGCGGCCACCATCTGGGGCGGCGGGATCACCAGCAGCTCCACGTCGCGCTCGGGGTGGATCCCCGCCGAGGCCAGCCAGGCCCGCAGCATCAGGTTGTGCATCGAGGCCGGATGCACCACGGCGAGCACCGGCCTGGACTCCGGGTGGGCGGCGATCCAGGCCTTGAAGTCGGCCAGGGTGTTCACCCCGGCCTCGTGGAAGCGGCGGTGCAGGGTGATGGCATTGCCGTTGCAGCTGAGGGTGAGGGCACTCACCATCGCCAGGGGCGGCTGGCCGCCACAGCCGAGTGTCATGGCGATCGGCATCCCCGCCACCATCAGGGCCCCGTCGAGCACGCCCTGGCGCACATGGGTCTCGAGGGTTTTCCAGTTGCTCTCGCGCCGCAGCCGCACCTGGCTCAGGCCGTGTTTGGCGAAGAAGCCCTTCTCCTGGGCCACCACCAGGGGCAGGCAGTCGGTGAGGGGAATGAAGCCCAGCTCCAGGTTCACCTTCTCCAGGCCACCGGCGGCGATGGCATCGGCGGGCTTGAGTCGCTGCTGCCGGGCCCGGCGCTGGTCCGTCAGGAAGTTGACGATCTCGGCGCGCAGCCCGTAGTAGCGGGGGTGCTCCACCGAGCCCAGCTGGGTGCGGGGCCGGGGCAGGGGCACCTCGAGAACCTGATCGATGTGGGCCTCGGGGCCGTTGGTCATCAGCACCACCCGGTCGGAAAGCAGCAGGGCTTCATCGACGTCGTGGGTGACCATCAGGGCGGTGACCTTCGCCTCCTGGCAGATCCGCATCAGCTGCTCCTGCAGGTTGCCCCGGGTGAGGGCGTCGAGGGCGCCGAAGGGTTCATCGAGGAGCAGCAGCTTCGGCCGCAGGGCCAGGGCGCGGGCGATGGCCACCCGCTGCTTCATGCCGCCGGAGATCTCCCGGGGGTACTTGTCGGCGGCGGCCTTCAGGCCCACCAGCTGGATGTGGTGCTCGATGATCGCCTCCCGCTCCCGGCGGTCGCTGGCGGCGATCACGTTGTCGACGCCCAGGGCGATGTTCTGGCGCACCGTGAGCCAGGGGAGCAGCGAGTAGTTCTGGAATACCACCATCCGATCCGGGCCTGGATCGGTGACCTGCCGGCCATTCATCAGGATGCCGCCCTGGGTGGCGCTGGTGAGGCCGGCCAGGAGGTTCAGCAGGGTGGACTTGCCGCAGCCGGAGTGGCCGACGAGGGAGATGAATTCGCCTTCGGCGATATCGAGAAAAATGTCCTTCAGGGCCACGTATTCACCCCCGCCGGGCAGGGGGAAGGCCTGGGTGACGTGGTCGACGGTGAACAGGGCGGCCATGGCTATTCGGCTCCCTGGTTGACCTTGCGGCCGACGAAAGCGACCAGGCGATCCAGAAGCAGCCCGACGAAGCCCACATAGATGATGGCCAGAATGATCTGGCTGGAGCTGCCATCACCGCCGGCGTTGTAGGCATCCCAGATGAAGTAGCCGATGCCGCCATCAGCCTTGAGCATCTCGGCGGCCACGATGGCCAGCCAGGCCAGGCCGACCGCAATGCGCAGGCCAGCGAACACGAAGGGCACCGTCGCCGGGACCACAATGTCCTTGATGTAGGTGGACTTGCTGAGCTTCAGAACCCTGGCCACGTTGATGTAGTCCTGGGGAATCTGGCGGATTCCCACGGCCGTATTGATGATGATCGGCCAGATCGCCGTGATGAAGATCACGAAGACGGCCGAGATGGTGGAATCCTGGAACACCATCAGTGTGATCGGGAACCAGGCCAGCGGCGGCACGGTTCTGAGCACCTGGATGACGGGATCAAAGCCTTTTCCGAGGAACCGGTTGAGCCCCAGGAGCCCGCCGATGGTGACCCCCACGACAGCCGCAAGCCCATAGCCCAGGGCCACCCGTTGCAGCGAGATCAGGATCTGCAGGCCCAGCCCTTTGCTGGTGCCGCCGTCATCAAAGAAGGGCTGGCTGATGTAGGGGTCCCAGGTGTCGATGATGACATTGATGGGCCCGGGCAGCCGACTCACCCCCAGGACGAGGGAGATCAGCTGCCAGATCAGCAGGAAGGCTCCGATGCAGATGACATAGGGAGCCGCCTTGGAAACCCAGGTCGGGGATCGTCGTGTGGTGCGGCTTTGCCGGGCGACTGCGCTGAGGGCCATGGGGGGATGACGAAGGGATGGATGGGGAAGCGGGCTCCGCCTGCCGACGTGTCAGCCTCAGGACATCGCCTTGAACTTCAGGCCATCGAGATAGGCCTTGGGGTTTTCCGGGTCAAAGACCGTGCCGTCGAAGAACGTTTCCTTGCCCCGCGAATCGCTGGCGGGAATCGCCTTCTCCTGGCCGATGGCCGTGGCGGCCTGCTTCCAGAGATCGGCCCGGTTCACCTTGTTGACCAGGGCATCGATATCGGTGTCTGCCGGCAGATAGCCCCAGCGCATGTCCTCGGTCACGAACCATTTGTCGTGACTCTTGAAGGGGAACGAGGCGTTGTCGGCCCAGAACAGCATCTTGTAGGGGCTGTCCTTCACGATCCTGCCATCGCCGTAATCGACGATCCCCGCCAGACGGGGTTTGATGTCCTCCACCGAGGCCTTGATGTATTTGTCCTTGGAGAGGATCTCGCACATGGCGTCGAGGTTGGCCGGATCGTCGCACCACATCTGGGCCTCGAGGACGGCCTTCAGGAGAGCCTGGGTGGCCTTGGGATGGGCGTTGACCCATTCCGTTCGCATCGCGAAGGCCTTCTCCGGGTGGGCTTTCCAGAACTCACCGGTGACGGCGGCGGTGTAGCCGAGCTTCTTGTTGACCAGCCGTTGATTCCACGGTTCGCCCACACAGAAGGTGTCCATGGTGCCGGTCTGCATGTTGGCCACCATCTGGGGCGGTGGGACAACCACCAGATCGGCGTCCTTGTTGGGATCGATGCCGTTGGCCGAGAGCCAGTAGCGCATCCAGAGGTCGTGGTTGCCGCCGGGGAAGGTGACCGCTGCCTTGAACTTCTTGCCCTGGCCCTTGCGCGTGGCCACGGCCTTGGCCAGGCCGGCGCTGTTGTCGATGGTGAGCTTGTCGCCGAGGAATTCCTTCGACACCGAATAGGCCTGGCCCTGCAGGTTGAGCCGCGCCAGGATCGACATCGGCAGCGGCTGTTTGCTCTTGGTGATCTTGCCGGCCTCCAGCAGCAGGGGCATCGGCGAGAGGATATGGGCGCCCTCGATGCCGCCGCCGGCTCCACCCAGTTCCAGGTTGTCGCGGGTGACGGCCCAGGAGGTCTGCTTCATCACCTTCACCTCGGGCATGCCGTGTTTGGCGAAGAAGCCCTTCTCCTTGGCGATGATCAGGGGGGCGGCATCGGTGAGGGCGATGAAGCCGAGAGTCACCCCGGGAACTTCAGGCGCATCGGCGCCACCTGCCGCCGGTGCCGGGGTGGGGGCGGCCGCTTCCTTGGTGCCGCCACAGGCACTCAGCCAGATGGCGCCGGCCGTGGTGCCGGCGGCGGTGATCAGAAACTTGCGACGGGAAAGATTCGACATGGAGCCGGAGGGGGAGCCAGGGAGGACCGGAGGGATGCACCTTCGGGTGCATGTGTTCTCAGGACGGGCCTCACAACAAAGGGCACCGTGCTGGCGAAGATTGATGGGCTGGCGCGCAGGCTGACCGGCCGGAACTTAAGAGACCACGGCGACAGCCCCCTCAAGAGTCGCGACGGTTACCGATTCGGATTTTCGAGAGGCGTGCTCAGGCCTCCGGAGCCGCCAGCTGGCGGCGTAGCCGCTCGCCGCTGCGGGCCACGAGCAGTGCCGTCGCCTGGGCGAGGGCGTCCTCGAGGCGCTCGAAGCGGCCGGCGAACCAGAGGTAGGCCGCCACGTTCCAGCGCAGCGCCGGCACCAGGGCCCCTTCGCCGCAGAGGGCCTCCAGGGCCAAGGTCCGCCAGGCCTCCAGCCCCTGCCACGGCACCTCCGCGCTGGTGATGCCGTGGTCGCGGGGGTGGAGCAGGATCCGCTCGGTGGTTCCCAAGCGCACGCGGGCGGTGATGCCGGCGCGGGAGGTGGGCAGGTCGGTGGAGCCCTCCAGCCCCTTCACCGTCAGCAGGTCGGTCTCGCCGCAGTCCTGCAGGGCCTGCCAGGCGCGGGTCTCGGTGGGGGGATGGACGAAGCCGCTCACCAGCAGGTGTTCCCCCCGGTGCGGCGTCCACAGCAGCTCCAGACTCGCCACCGGCGGCCGTTTGCCGATGGCGTCCCGCACCGGCACCAGCCGCTCCGCCCACGGGAAATGGTCGGGCTGGTGGGTGAGGGCCAGCCCATGCCGATCGAGGCGCCGCTGCACCGCTTCGAGCGGCAGGCCGGTCGAGCGGATGCCGATCGCCTCGAACAGCTCCGCCAGGGTGACGCCGAACTTCACCGGCATCGGATCGCCGCCGTGCAGCACCACCGGCAGGTCGTCGCTGGCCAGCACCAGGGCCACCAGGGGCAGCAGGGGGGCGGTGCGGCTGCGGCCGTCGTAGGGCACGCCGAAGCAGAGCGGCCGCCGGCCGGGGGTCTCCAGCACGGGCCCGCAGCGCCGGTAGCTGTCGAGCATCCCGGAGAGCTCGGTGGGATGGGGGCGGCGGATGCGGTGGGCGATCAGGAAGGCCCCCATCTGGGCGTCCGCGACCCGACCCTCGAGCATCAGGTCCATGGCCTCGGCGGCCTCCTGGCGATCCAGGCCGGTGCTGGTGTGCTCGCCGCTGCCCACCTTGCCGATCAGCTCGCGGAAGCGGGCCCGCTCGGGGCCGAGCGCCCGCAGGCGCACCAGACGCCGATCCTCGGCACCGTTCCGGGGATCCGCCGTCCCCGCTGGGGCGGCGTCAGGTCCCGGGCGGGCCGGTTCTGGTAACAGCGACGACATGGGAGGACGGTTCCATGCCGGAAACTAAAGCCTCCCGATCGGTGGGTTCGCGCAGCTTTCCCCGGCGCTCCCCGACACAACGATCCTTCCGGACGACGCAGCTCTCATCGGCGTCCCGGCTCAGCGTCTCGCCGGACCGGCTCGAGATGCGCTCCCCGAAGCACCCCCCGAGGCTCAGCTTCCGTCCACCTGCCTGGCAGGGATCCGCCGCATGGCTGGCCATGCGGACCACCGCTTTCGCATGAACAGAACCGACACCAGCGTCGACACCGACACGTTCGCACCGCCGCCTGCGGAGCTCAGCAAGGTCGAACGGGCCAAGGCGGAGCTCTGCGGTCTCGACCTGGCCCCGCGGCTGGCGGAGCTGGCCGCCGATGGCTGGGAGTCCCTCGATGAGGCCACCCTGACGATCCGCCTCAAGTGGCTGGGGATCTTCTTCCGTCCCGTCACCCCCGGTCGCTTCATGGTGCGGCTGCGGCTGCCCAACGGCGTGATCCATGCCGAGCAGCTGGAGATGCTGGCCGACGCCGTCGACCGCTGCGGCGAGCACGGCAGCGCCGACATCACCACCCGCCAGAACCTGCAGCTGCGGGGGTTGCTGCTGGAGGACATGCCGCCCCTGCTGGCGGCGTTCGAACGGGTCGGCCTCACCAGCCGCCAGTCGGGCCACGACAACCCCCGCAACATCACCGGCAACCCCCTGGCCGGCCTCGATCCCGAGGAACTGATCGACACCCGGCCGCTGGTGGAGGCCATCCAGGCCCGGCTGCTCGCCGACGACGGCCCCCGCAACCTGCCGCGCAAGTTCAACGTGGCGGTGGGCGGCGCCCCCGACAGCTTCCTGCTCCACAACGACCTCGCCTTCCTGCCGGCGCCCCACCCGCAGGATCCGGCCGCACCGCTCGGCTTCACGGTGATGGTGGGCGGCTTCTTCTCGGCCCAGCGCAACGAATTGGCCGTTCCCCTCGGCCTGTGGCTGCGGCCCGACCAGCTGCCCGATTTCACCCTGGCCCTGCTGCGGCACTACGACGCCCACGGCAACCGGGCCCAGCGCAACAAAAGCCGGCTGATGTATCTGGTCGATGGGCTGGGGCTGGCCGCCTACCGCGACGCCGTGGTGGCGACCTACCGGGAGCTGGCCGGGGAGTCAGCGCCGGCACCCCTGCCCCACGATGGCCGCCATCTGGTGGTGCGGGCCCCGCGCGACGGGCTGGGCCTCCAGGCCCAGAAGCAGAAGGGCCTCCACTGGGCCGGGCTGCATGTGCCCATGGGTCGCCTCGACGCCGCCTCCATGCTCGAACTGGCCCGCCTGGCCTGCACCTACGGCAGCGGTGAGCTGCGCCTCACCGAGGCCCAGAACGTGCTGATCGTGAATGTGCCGACCGATCGGCTCGGGGCCCTGGAAGCCGAACCGCTGCTGGAACGGTTCCGCCTGGAGCCCGGTGCCCTGCAGGCCGAGGCGGTGAGCTGCACGGGCAGCCGCTACTGCAGCTTCGCCCTGATTCCCACCAAACGCACCGCCCAGGCGGTGATCGACGAACTGGAGCGGCGCCTGGAGCTGCCCGAGGCGGTGCGCAGCCACTGGACCGGTTGCCCCAACGCCTGCGGCCAGCCCTACATGGGCCAGATCGGCCTGATGGGGGCGAAGGCCCGCCAGGACGGCCAGATGGTGGAGGCGGCCAAGATCTTCCTGGGGGGCCGCCTGGATCAGGACCCGCAGCTGGCCGAGCTGCACGGCAAGGCGGTGCCCCTCAGCGAGCTCCCGGATGTGCTGGAGGGGTTGCTGGTGGAACGGTTCGGCGCCCGGCGTCGGACCGCGCCGTGAGCGCCCCGTGACGGCCGCCCTCGCCAGCTGGGATCCCCAGCGGCTGCCGGCCAGCGGCAGCCACGACCGCTGGCCCTGGCTGCAGGGTCT
>QLAH01000686.1_pt1 | contig 13579 bp, 15 predicted proteins | sample 4693081 | NCBI WGS metagenome assembly QLAH01 (sample SAMN09425401, study PRJNA476045) | Lake water metagenome, whole genome shotgun sequencing project.
CCCCAAAACCCCAAAACCCCAAAACCCCATGAGATTGAGATTTTAGTTTATTTGAATCGCTAAGAATTAATAGTAAGAAGTGGCTGGAGCGTATATTTAATCTAACGACCACTCTAATTATTACTATTAAGAAAGATACTGCTTCTATTCAAATGGAAAGAAGTTAAGGATTGAATTATTTCGATCATGATAGATTGTACAACGAATGCGTTGAACGGTAAGTTACCCTATGATTAAGCATACACCTGCCATCACTTCATTTCTCTCTCACAGCCAAGAGTCTAATTTTTTCTTAAAGGAATTTCAGAGGAGATTCAAACACAGTAGGTGCTGTGATCAGTCAAGCCACGTATGCTCTTTGCTGGAACGCTTTCGCTAAGTACCCTTCCTCAACCTTTTAATCCTTCATCTAGGTGGTGCTAGAGTCAGATTGAACTCAACAGAGCTGTCAATGTTTCAGGATTTGGTAAGTCTACTCAGACGTTGCTAATTATTATAGGAACTATTGGATTCTAAGCCATCAGAGAAAATATGAAGGTCGTCTATGTCAAGTTGTCAGACCATTTCTTAGGCACTCACGGCCTAGCTTACAAATAAGGCTATCTAGAACATGAAAGCTAACAAGCCTTAGTTATGGGACCTACCGTCAAGCCCAACTATGCTGCGATGTCTAAAAGCGCGGGCCTTGACAAATAAGTTTTATAAGGAAGCTTGGCCAACCTCTTCTAGTTAATAGGAGACTTAATGACTGAAAGTTAAAATGTCGAAGTTGATCTTCAAGAGTTCGGAAAATTCTCTTCTATCAACAGACAAGTCATCTATTCTTCCTTGAGCAAGCAAAAGCCCACTGCCTTCTAAGGAAAACAAACAGTCAAGTCCCTAATGGATCTAGGATCTTCTCAAGGAAAGTACATGTCAGCTCAAAAAGGTCAGTTGCCATCCTTTGGAGAGGCTGCTAATCCTATGATGATGGGTTCCAAGTTGCAAGCTAGTATTGGCTCACAAGGTGGTCAATTCCAAGGCTCTATGTTTAAGTCGAACCAACCAGGGTCACTCAACGATTCTCCAACAAGAAGATTCAGAAAACCTCATGGAGAAGGAAAAATCACAAGCGATCTATTAGGTGCTGGAGATGACCCTATGGCTAAAAATCAAGAGTTTTCTCTTCTAGCTAACGACCCTGCCAAACTCATGGCTCTTAGTTTCAAAAAGCCAACTAAAGCTCTAAGCCGTTACCCTCCAGTTATTGATCCCTTCAGCAGAACTCTTGCTGCTCCTATATCATCCCAAAGACATTACTTCTCTGTTTGCCACAGAATTGGAACAAACTTTACTCCAAGTGGTAAAGGTTTTTACATCGACACTGACACAAGAACAATAAAGTACAAAGATGTCAATGATACTGGCACTAAACTTGATATCGTTGGTATTGATGATGTTGAACCTGCTAGTGAGAGTGAGGAATATGACAGCTTGATGAATCCTAAAAATGCTGACAAGAAAAGAGTTCAAGCTAGAAAAATTTCATATCAGAGATACAGACAATATGTTGAAAATGAAATCTCAGTTGATGTCATCGCACCTATCAGATAGTATTGGCTTGGCCATATCATTGAACTTATCCCTGGTGACTTACATGCTGTTGAAAAGGACAGAATAGAATATCTCATAGACGCTATGCTTAACGAGATCAACAAAGACTACTTCGACTCAGTAAGAAAGAGTATCTTAGACTATATCTTGAAAGATGAGCATGAAATGAGAAGACTTGGCATTCAGTAAGTCCTCAACCAACCAACAGATTGGGGTGATGACTACTATAAAGGTATTGAACCTAATGAAGAGTGGAAGCACAATGTCATGATGGCAAGAATGCTAATGAGTGAAAATCTATGTATCTGCTCATAAGCAACACTTGAGCTCATGAAACTCTGGTAAGAATATGAGAACTACCAATTTGTTAAGCTACCTGCTCCTAGAGAGGAACCAGTTTTCCTTGTTCAGTTCTTAGAGACCTAAGAGAGCCAAATGAACAAGGTAAAAGGCCTATTAAGTTCAGACTGGAATAAGAGTGCTGTAGACATTCTTAGAGAAGAACTAGAAAACCTTGATAAGGATTAAACAAAAACCTTCTTTGAATCTGTTGCTACTCTCATGGCTAATCAAGTAAGGGAGCTCATAGCAAAATCAGTTAATTCCTACGTTGAGTTCTTCAGAAGATTCAAGAAGAAGGAATATCCTACTCCTTATGAGATCATTGAAAGAGAATATGATCCTGATTCCCCTTTCGAAGACAACTTCCTGATTCTAAAATTAGCTATTGATGGGCAGAGAATTACCTTCTCTGATCAGCTCAATGTTGTCAAGAGAGATTTAGAAAAGATTGTCGAACTTATTGTAAATCAGAGTTCTAATCTTCCAAGACCAGAAAACACAATCGCTAGAAGTGATAAGATGCATCTCTGGGAAGTCTTAATTGAGGATGATTTAGTGAGAAACGCTCAAAATGAAATCCATGAAATCCTTGAGAAAAATATCGACACAGTCGAAGAAGCTTTGAAAGTCTACGATAAGTATCTGTTTATCCTCAAAGAAAAGGCAAGAATAGAACAACTTTTAAATGAAGGTCCTTACAAGAGAGAAGTATTCACAAAAGAGATTTTAAGATACGAAGAAACAATTAGAGACATTAGAATGAATATGCCTTATGAAATCAGAATGAACATGTTCCTCATTGATTGTGTTGATCTTAACAACAAGTTAGTCTCTGAATTGGAAGAGCTCATTGATAAAATTCTGACTAAAGTCTCAGACTTTGTATTTACTGAAAGTTCGGCCTCAATTATTGCATCAGTAAAAGCCATCAACGAAAGCTTTGCTGCCAAAGCTGATACTTCAAAGAAATTAGTATCAATGGAAAAAGAGCTTGAAGAGATAAAAGTCATAAGAAAACAAAAGATCGTAGATGATTACAATGACCTGGTTGAATGGCTCATGCTTCTTTACAATAATCCTAGATACAGAGTTCAAGATGATTCAACTAGATCAGTTAACTCAGCTTATCTTCAGACTTGCAAGATCTCACAGATGATTGAAATGTAAGAGAGTAGACTGAAACAAGATAGAACTGACATTGAAACAGCTCTAGAGAGATAGAAATCTGAATTCAAGGAAATGATTATTGAGATTAAGAGCGATGTTGATAAGTTTAAGGACTACGATAACAAAAGAAACAGAGATGATTACAATAAGCAGATAGCTAACATTATCCTTAAGCTTCAATAATTCAGTGAAGAGCTTGTAAGAATTAATGAGCAAGAGACAGATCTAGATGCTAACATGTCTGAATTCCCTCAGATAGATGAATGCAAAATGGCAATCAAGCCTTTTGAAGAACTTTGGAAACTTTCAAGAGACCAGCACCAGAAAAACTAAATGTGGACAGAAGGGCTTTTACTTTCATTAGATCCTGAAGAAGTAGAAAAAGAGCATAAGACTATGTTCTAAATTGCAAGCAAGCTAGTTATTAGATTTGAGTCTAATAAATAAAACAAACCTGGTGGAGTTGCAGGCTCTATAAAAACTGACCTCAAAAAGTTCGCAGATTAAATCCCAATCATCAGAGCTTTATGCAACCCAGGTCTAAAACCTCGTCATTTCCAAGAAATCAAAAAACTTACAGATATTGATGTGGTACATACAACAAAATTAAACACTTTGATTTCTCAGGATTTCCTTAAATACAAAGATAAACTTGAGGAAATCAGTGAATCTGCTTCAAAAGAGTTTTCTAATGAGAGAACTCTCATTAAAATGACTGAAGATTGGACACCTATGGAATTTACATGCAAAGACTGGAAAGGTTCCTATATTCTGGATGGTGAAGCCATTGAACTTATATAAGCGTTGCTTGATGATCATATCATCAAGACTTAGACTATGAAAGGTTCTCCTTATGCTAAAGTGTTCTTAGACCAAATTATTGTATGGGAAAACGATCTAATGAAAACTTAGGAAAATTTAGAAGTTTGGCTTAAAGTACAATCTGTATGGCTTTACCTTGAACCTGTATTTTCTTCAGAGGATATAATGAAACAAATGCCTGTGGAAGGAACTAAATTTAGAGAAGTTGATAGAGCTTGGAGAAGTCTGATGAATAAAATCTCAGAGAACCCTAAAGCTCTCGATGTCATCAAGATGGATGAATTGGGAGATACATTAAGAGAATGCCATGCTAAACTTGAACAAGTGCAAAAAGGACTCAATGATTATTTAGAAAGCAAGAGATAATTATTCCCTCGTTTCTATTTCTTATCCAATGATGAGCTACTTGAAATATTGTCAGAAACTAAGGAGCCTTTGAGAGTTCAACCTCATTTGAAGAAATGTTTCGAAGGTATTGCAGCTCTGGAATTCGATGATGAAAAGAAGATTCATGCTATGTACTCTTCCGAAGGTGAATTAGTCCCTTTCACTAGAATTATTGATCCTGGTGCTAGTAAGGGTCAAGTTGAGGATTGGCTGAGATAAGTAGAAGAAGTCATGCTCAAGAGTGTTAAAGAAATGATTGAGAAATCACTTTAGGATTATTCCAAGAAGGAAAGAGAAAAGTGGGTTATTAGCTGGTAAGGTCAAGCAGTCTTAGCTGTAGATATGATTTTCTGGACAAGTTAAGCTGAAGAAGCCATGAAAAAGAGTGGAGTTGCTGGACTATAGTAATACTATGAGAAACTAAACAGATAGGTAAGTTGCTTGAAAATTATTTCTATTTTGGATTATGAGCTGTGATTGTAAAACGAATGGATATCTGAGAGCACTCTTTATAGAGCATAACTCATTGATTTTTCTAGCCAGGAATGAGCTCTATTTTTAATGCGTGATGATTTCCTTTCTATGATTGGGCTTTTAAATTAGAAATGACTTCTCTATGAAGGCTTTCTTATCTGCCCTATGAAATATAGTTTTCAATCTGAGACATTTTAATACCAAAAAAATCTTAATTTCATGACTTCTTAACTTTATTTTAGCTAAATAACATTGTTGGACTTGTAAGAACAAATATTACTAGACTTGAAAGATGCACTTTAGAAGCTATGATTGTGCTTGATGTGCATGCAAGAGATGTCATCCAAAATGATCTAATCAATAGCAATGTATGTGATGCTTCTGAGTTCTAATGGCTAGCTCAACTTAGATACTATTGGGAAGATAACAATGTCAATGTTAAGATTATCAATGCTGAGCTTTCTTACAATTATGAATACCTTGGAAACTCTAGCAGACTAGTTATTACACCTTTAACCGATAGATGCTACAGAACATTGTGCGGAGCCCTATATCTCAACTATGGAGGAGCTCCAGAAGGACCTGCTGGAACAGGCAAAACAGAGACTGTAAAGGATCTTTCAAAAGCCTTGGCTAGATAATGCATCGTTTTCAATTGCTCAGATGGTCTTGATTATTTACAGATGGCTAAATTCTTCAAAGGTCTTGCTTCATGCGGTGCTTGGTCATGTTTTGATGAGTTCAATAGAATTGAGCTTGAGGTACTTTCAGTTATTGCCCAGCAGCTCTAGACAATTCAAATTGCAATCGACAAGAAGAAAGAAATCTTTGAATTCGAAGGCTCTACAATTCCTCTTAAATTTACTTGCAACTGTTTCATTACAATGAATCCTGGTTATGCAGGTAGAGCTGAGCTCCCAGATAATTTGAAAGCTCTTTTCAGATCAGTCGCTATGATGGTCCCAGATTATGCTATGATTGCAGAGATTTCTCTTTATTCTTACGGTTTTACTGATGCTAAAAATCTTTCAAACAAGATCGTCACAACTTACAAGCTTTGTTCTGAATAACTTTCTTCACAAGATCATTATGATTATGGTATGAGAGCCGTTAAGAGTGTGCTTACTGCAGCCGGTAACCTAAAAAGAAAGTTTGTTGATGTAGATGAAAGCATTGTTATGCTTAGAGCTATCAATGATGTCAACTTAGCTAAATTCTTGTCCCACGATTTGCCTCTATTTAAAAATATCACAAGTGATTTATTCCCAGGAGTAGTTCTTCCTGAGCCAGATTATACCGATATGATTTAATGCATGAAGAACTAAATAAAAATTCTCAACCTTCAAGATGAAGCTTACTTTATTGACAAAGTTATTCAGTTATATGAAATGATTGTCGTGAGACATGGTCTTATGATTGTCGGTTTACCCTTCTCTGGTAAATCAAGTGCTTTAAAAGTACTCTAAGAAGCTTTAACTGAATTAGCCAGCAAAGGTTAAATGAATGAAATGAAAACTCACATGTGTGTGATTAACCCTAAGAGTATTACCATGGGATAACTATATGGTAACTTTGATGAAGTATCTCACGATTGGTCTGATGGTGTGCTTGCTGTTTGGTACAGAGTGCTTGCAGCATAAATGGATAAGAAAGATAGAAGATGGTTGGTATTTGATGGCCCAGTAGATGCTATTTGGATTGAGAACATGAACACTGTGCTAGATGATAACAAAAAGCTGTGCCTTATGAGTGGTGAAATCATTCAGATGAGTGACAATATGAACATGATCTTTGAACCTATGGATTTAGCTGTGGCTTCACCTGCTACAGTATCAAGATGTGGAATGGTATATATGGAGCCTCATCAAATGGGATGGAAGCCACTTTTCAACTCATGGAAAAATAAACTTCCCACATGCTTTGTTGAAGAGCATATTAAGATAATTAATGAGCTAGTCGAAATAATAATCCAACCATGCCTTGATTTCATAAGACAAGAATGCCACGAAACAACTCCAACTTAAGATCAAAATATTCTATAGAGTTTGTTTAGAATATGGAGAGCTCAATTAAATTGCTTCGATAACGAAAGTTTCATCACAAATCTTGACAAAAAGATTGTTCACTCGATAATTGAATCATGCTTTGTTTTCTCAAGTGTATGGTCTGTCTGCTGCACCATAAACACTGAATACAGAAAGCCATTTGATCAATAATTCAAGAAAATATGTAATGGAGAACTTGATAATATGACAAGAAAGTTATAAAAGAAAATTCTTCCTCCAAGCTTTGATAGAGGTACTATATATGACTATGTCTACTTCCCTGAAAAGAATGAATGGAAACAATGGATGGATCTTGTCAACAAAGAACAACTAGATAATTTCTCAAAGAACACTTAAGTCTAGGATATCATAGTCACCACTATTGATACTGTCAGATATAGCTTCCTCCAGGAATTCTTCATTCAGCACAACATTTAGTCATTATTTGTTGGACCCACAGGTACAGGAAAATCTGCTTATATAATGAATGTGTTGCTAAATAATCTCAACAAGGAGAAGTTTATTACAATCGAAGTTGGTTTTTCAGCTCAAACTCAAGCAAACTAGGTAATATTTTAGTCATTATCTGATTCTATTATAGGTACAAGACATCATTGATTTGAAACTTGACAAAAGAAGAAAGGACTACTTTGGACCTAAATTTGGAATGCGATGCGTTATCTTTGTCGATGATCTCAACATGCCTAAAAAAGAATCATATGGTGCTCAACCTCCTATTGAAATCCTCAGACAGTTAGTAGATCAAGGTGGTTGGTATGAGAGAAGAGACAATAAACATCCTTTCAGAAATATCATAGATACTATGCTTATTACAGCCATGGGTCCTCCAGGTGGTGGTAAAACTTTCATTACTCCCAGATTCCAGAGACATTTCAACATTATTGCTTTCGCCATTTTCGATGAGAACACTATGAACAATATCTTCAAGACCATCCTTAAATGGTACTTTAGAACTGGAAACTTCAATCCTGATGTTTAAGGAATGGACTCTAAACTCGTAGCTGGTACCATGAAAATCTATCAGAAAATCTAGGAAGATCTCAAACCCACACCTATGAAAAGTCATTATACATTCAATTTAAGAGACTTCAGTAAAGTTATTTGTGGTATCTGCATGGCTACAAGAAACCAAATTCCCAATACTGATGTATGCATCAGACTCTGGGCTCATGAAGTATTTAGAGTCTTTGGTGATAGACTTATCAATAATGAAGATAGACTATGGATGCTAAATACAGTCAGAGATACTGTGAGAGCACCTTTTGCAGCTAATTTCGACATTGTTTTCGCTCATCTTGACAGTGATAAGAATAACAAAGTTGAGACTCTTGATGAAATCAGAGGACTCATATTTGGTGATGTACTCACACCTTTTGGAATGTCAGAGAGACCTTATGAGGAAATTCAAGATAAAGAGAAGTTGCAGCAATGTTGTGAAGAAGCTTTGAATCAGTACAATATGATGTCTGAGAAACCTATGGATCTGGTTCTCTTCTCATTCGCCTTAGAGCATTTACTTAGAATAAGTAGAATCCTTAAATAGCCAGGTGGTCACGCTTTACTAGTCGGTGTTGGAGGATCTGGAAGACAATCTCTCACAAGACTCGCTTCCAAAATGGGTGACTATGAAATTTACCAAGTAGAAATTAAGAAGAATTACAGAATGTAAGAATGGAGAGATGATATGAAAAACTTACTTAGAATGTGTGGAGGCAAGGGCAACACGACATCCTTCATCTTCACTGATGTTCAAATCAAAGAAGAAGGTTTCCTTGAAGATGTAAATAACATCTTGAACACGGGAGAAATTCCAAACTTGTTCCCAGCTGATGAGAAGGCTGATATTTGCGAATTAGTGAGACCAGCAGCTAAATCTGAAAATAGATGCCCTGATGGCACACCTGCTCAGCTCTTCTCTTACTTCGTTGAGAGATGTAGAAAGAAGTTACACATAGTCTTGTGTTTCTCACCAATCGGAGAAGCATTCAGAAATAGAGTTAGAAACTTCCCATCTCTAGTCAATTGTACCACTATTGATTGGTTCTCAGAATGGCCTAGAGATGCCTTAGATAGTGTTGCTAAGCGATTCTTAGCTGAAATCGAGATGGATCAATCAGTCAGAACTGAATGCGTACAACTTGTCCAATTATTCCATGAAACTACTGCTTAAGCAGCCGTTCGATTCAAAGCTGAACAGAGAAGGCACTACTATGTCACACCTACTTCTTATCTGGAATTGATCACAACTTTCAAAACTATTCTAAAAGAGAAGAGAGAAGAAATAATGGCTTTGAAACACAGATATGAACATGGATATAACTGCCTTATTAGTACAGAAGAAAATGTATCAAAGATGTAGAGAGATCTAGAAGATCTTCAGCCTAAGCTGATTGAATCATCTAAGCTTACTGAACAGAAAGAAAAGATTGTCGAAGCAGAAACCATTGAAGCTGAAAAGATCAGAGAAGTAGTAGCAGGTGAAGAAGCTATCGCATCTGCATCAGCTGCAGAAGCCACTGCTATTAAAGAGGATTGTGAGAAAGAGCTCAAAGAAGCTTTACCTATCCTGCAGGCAGCTGAGAAAGCACTTTAATGTGTGACTAAGAATGATGTTACCATTTTAAAGAAGCTACCTTCTCCTCCCGAAGATGCTAAGATGGTGCTGTCTGCTGTGTGTGTACTGTTCAATTTGAAACCAGATGGTAAAATGGATCCTAACACTTAAAAGAAAATATATGATTTCTGGCCTGTCGCAGTGAAGATGATGAATAAAGATGACTTTTTGATTAGTTTACAACAGTATCCTAAAGATGATATGCAAGAAGATACAATTAAAAAGCTTTAAGAATACTTGAAAAATCCTAAGTTTGAATTAACTCATCTCAACACTATCTCAACTATCGCTGCAAACTTAGCTTCTTGGGTTATGGCTATGGATAAGTATTACACTGTTAACTTGGTAGTCAAGCCTAAAAAGCTTAAACTTGCTGAGGCTCAAGGTAAATATGAAGAGGTATCAGCAAAGCTGAGAATCAAATAAGAGGAGCTAAGAGTTGTGTAAGAAAAGGTAGACATTCTTAAAGCTGATCTCAAAGAGACAAAGGACAATAAGATAAGACTTGAAAATGAAGTAGCTGATTGTGAGGCTAAGCTTGAAAGAGCTTCCAAACTTATCGGTGGTCTCGGTGGTGAAAAGAGCAGATGGAATGAGCAATCACACATCCTTGGTGGAGTTTACAAGAACCTTACTGGAGATGTACTAGTTGCCTCTGGTATGATTGCCTATCTTGGTGCTTTCACTTCAGTTTTCAGAGATAATCTGAGTACCGCCTGGGTGTAATAATGTCAAACGAGATATATTCCCAATGCAGGCTCATTCTCACTGTCTACCATTCTAGGTAACCCTGTACTTATCAGAGAATGGACTTTAGCTGGTCTTCCATCAGATGCTTTCTCAGTTGAAAATGCTATAATCACTCAAAAAGCAAGAAGATGGCCACTCTTTATTGATCCTCAAGGCTAGGCCAACAAGTGGATCAGAAACATGGAAAAGAAGCGAGAGATGAAAATCATGAAGTTCTCTGATGGTAACTACCTTAAGATCTTAGAGAACTGTATCAGAGTTGGATACCCTGTACTCATGGAAAATGTTTATGAAGAATTAGACCCAGCAATTGAACCTTTGCTTTAAAAGCAAGTGTTCAAGAAAGGAAATTCTCTTAACATCAGATTAGGAGATACCACCATAGAGTACTCCAAGGACTTCAAGTTCTACATGACAACCAAGCTCAGAAACCCACATTATCTCCCAGAAGTTTCAACCAAGGTCACATTGCTCAATTTCATGATTACCTATGAAGGTCTCTCAGATCAGCTCCTAGGTATAGTTGTAGAGAAAGAAAACTCAGAATTGCAAGTGAAGAAAGAGCAATTGGTGGTCGAAGGTGCTGCTAATAAGAATAAACTGGAGGAAATTGAAGATTAAATCTTAAAGACACTCTCGGGTACTACAGACATCCTGGGCGACTCTAAAGCCATTGAAATCTTGTCTAATGCTAAAATCCTTGCTAATGATATCGCCAAAAAGCAGGAAATAGCAGAAAAGACTGAAAAAGAAATAGATGAGATGCGTATGGGCTACAGACCTGTAGCTGAACGTACAGCTGGTTTGTTCTTCTGCATCACTGACCTGGCAAACATAGACCCCATGTATCAGTACTCACTGCTGTTCTTCATTAATCTGTTCATAGCTGCGATTACTAATTCTGAGCCAAGTGAAGATTTGTCAGAGAGACTTGGCTACTTGAATGCGGAATTCCTTATTTCTTTGTATCGTAACATTTGTCGTTCACTCTTTGAGAAAGATAAGATCATCTTCTCATTCCTGCTGACATGCAAATTGAACGAGATGAATGGAACACTTGACATAGATGAATTCAGATTCTTCCTGACAGGAGGTATCCAGCTCGGTGGAGAATAGCCACCTTGCCCTGCTGAATGGCTTTCCGAGAAGTCTTGGGGAGAATTAGTCAGGATGGGAGACTTGAAAGGCTTCAAGGGCTTCATTGACCATTTCAAAGCAAAGGTCAACATATACAAGGAAATGTATGATAGCTTAGAGCCTTAAAGCTATGAGCTTAAGGAAGATTACACTAACAAGTTATCATTGTTCCAAAAGATGATCATACTCAGATGTATTAGACCTGATAAAGTCATTCCTGCTATTTTCACTTACATCATCAAGCAACTTGGAGAAGCCTTCATTACACCACCTCAATTTGACTTGAATGCAGTCTACAAGGATTCCACCTCAATCACACCTCTGATCTTCGTGCTATCTCCAGGTGCTGACCCTCTTAACTCTCTAGTCAAATTCGCCGAGCAAAAGAAGAAGCACTTCGAGACAGTCAGTCTAGGTCAAGGCTAAGGACCTAAAGCAGAGAGATTCATATAAGAAGCTGTGCAGAAAGGTTCATGGGTAGTATTACAAAACTGCCATTTGGCTGTATCTTGGATGGGTAGATTGGAGAAAATATGCGAAGAACTGTCCCCTGACCATAAAATTACAAATAGAGAATTCAGACTGTGGCTGACATCTTATCCAAGCAAAGATTTCCCAGTTTCTATTTTGCAAAATGGCATTAAGATGACCAATGAGCCTCCTAAAGGACTCAGAGCTAACTTGGTAGGATCATACTTGACTGATCCCATATCTAATCAGAAAGAATTCTTTGAAGCTTGTGTGAAACCTAAAGAATTTAGAAAGTTGGTATTTGGATTGTGCTTCTTCCATGCCGTTATTTAGGAAAGAAGAAAATTCGGTCCTCTAGGTTGGAACATCCCTTATGAATTCAATGAAAGTGATCTCAGAATCTCAGTGAGACAACTAAGAATCTTTATCAATCAATACCCAGAGAAAACACCATTTGATGCTCTTAAGTATCTGACTGGTGAGTGTAACTACGGTGGAAGAGTCACTGATGATAAAGATAGAAGACTGATCATGACCATTTTAGAAGACTACTATAATGAGAAGATGTTCGATGAGTCTTATAAGCTATCTCCATCTGGAATTTATTATGCACCTCAATACACAGAGTACGATAATTACATTGAGTACATCAAGACACTGCCTTAATATCCTCTGCCTGAGGTTTTCGGTCTCCATGCTAATGCAGATATAACTAAAGATAAGAACGAAACTAACACTGCATTCGCTGCTATTCTCACAACTCAGTAAAATGCATCAGGAAGTGGAGGTGGACAATCCGATGAGTTGCTAAGTCACTTGGCCGATTCGATCCTTCTAGATATTCCAGAACCTTTCAATGTGAAGGCTGCCGAGAAGAAATATCCTGTGTCATATGAGTAAAGCATGAACACCGTGCTTACCCAGGAACTCATTCGTTTCAATGGTCTCATCAACATTATTCGTAACTCATTGAAAGATTTGAAGAAAGCTATCAAAGGAGAGATCTTGCTTTCATCACAACTCGAAGAAGCACTGAAATCTTTATTCGACGGTAAAGTTCCTCTGTTATGGAAAGGCAAGAGTTATCCATCGTTGAAGCCATTGGGAAGCTACGTGCAAGACCTGAAGCAAAGACTTGAATTCTTCCAGAACTGGATCAATGATGGTATACCCCCTTTCTACTGGATCAATAAGTTCTTCTTCACTCAAGGATTCCTGACTGGAGCTCTCCAGAACTATGCCAGAAAGTATCAGATCCCTATCGATAAGTTGCTCTTTGACTACGAAATCATTCAAGAAGAAAATCCTCCTTCCCCAGTAGACGGAATTAATGTGTGTGGAATGTACATTGAAGGTTGCAAGTGGAATCACCAAACTCGTCTCCTAGATGAAAGTGACTTGAAGATTTTGTTCGTCAAGTGCCCTATGATCTGGTTCAAGCCGTGCCTGAAAGATGAGATCAAGAACTACCCTAACTACAACTGCCCAGTCTACAAGACCTCAGAAAGACGTGGAACTCTGTCCACTACTGGCCACTCTACCAATTTCGTGACTTTCATTCGTCTGCCCTCAGACAAACCACAAAGTCATTGGATAAAGCGTGGAGTCGCTATGATCTGCTCTCTTGATGATTGAGTAACCCATGCTCTCATGAGCTTAATTTCAAACCTAAACAACAACCCCTAAAGAATCTTTTTTATTTCATAACTCCTAATGCATGCCGTCTAAAGTCTCATGGGGTTTTGGGGTTTTGGGG
>QLAH01000687.1_pt1 | contig 13568 bp, 13 predicted proteins | sample 4693081 | NCBI WGS metagenome assembly QLAH01 (sample SAMN09425401, study PRJNA476045) | Lake water metagenome, whole genome shotgun sequencing project.
CTATTAGTACTGTTGATATCAACACCGGCATTGTCTTGATAGGTCACAGTAAAGTCATAGCTGGGGCTGCCGCCCACTGCAAGATTGGTGGCGCTGAGGCTAGCCGTTGGACTGATGGTATCAACACCGGTGGCCAGCTGCAAGCGATAGCGGCTGTTCGAGCTAGATGGAGACAGGACTCGCACTAGGTAAATCCCAGCAGTCTGGCTGTCCTTGAGTTTGGCAGGAGCGATCTGCCGCAGGTTGGCTGCCCGGTCTGAACGGCGGATCTGGCTAAACGCCAATTTGCCAATTTGCCGCAGCACCTGCGCCAGGGGGCGTTTCAAAGCATAGAGCTCAACGGTAGACTTGCCGGCACTCAGCCTGACCAGGCTGAGATCAATCTTGCTGGCCCGATTTAAGCTGAAGCGGTAGAGGTCTTCCCGGTCGCGACCTCCGACCTGGTCTGTGCGGCTGATCAACGACCGCAAGACTCCCAAATTTCTAGCATTCCTGAGCCGATCATCCCTGGTTGACATCCACTTAACCCTGCTTCCTGATGGAACTTGGTGATCAAGGGTTTACCCTTTTCTATACCACCTTCTAGGTCGCTTTTCAGTGACTTATTCACGAACTGATGCAAAATACCAATACCAATACCAGGCCAGAGCCGGGCCAGAAAGCCGCTGCAGACGTCAATCAGCTCAACCTGCTAACCACGCCCGCCGCTGTTACCCGCACCCGTAGTTGGGTACTATAAGCCTGCTTGCGCTGAATCTAAATTAGGTATCTGTCAACTAGGTGAACGTCATGGCAAAGCAAAGCAGTCGGACTGTTGTGAATTCGGCAAATCATTCAGCCGCCCAAGAAAAGATCGAGCAATTTCGCCAAGAGCTGGATCAAAAGCTGGATCAGGCGATTGATCACCATGAATTCAAAATGGTCTACATCGGCATCGCCACCCTGGCGCTGTTTGTGGGCGTCATCTACGCAGCCTGGAAGTTTTAGGGCAGGTTTCTGGCCCAGTTCGTTTGATTTGAACGCAGTTTAGACTTTAAAAATCAGAGCCGTCATCATGCAAAAGTTGCTTGCCAAAAGCCCCAACTCCTGGATGGTGATTGCAGTCGTCCTGGCAGGATTAGCAGGACTGGGCACCTATCGTAGTTTGACCCAGACCCAGCAGCCCGTGGCTTCCGCTCCAACCGTTCAGCCTGTACGCACCGTAGCGGCCCTGGGGCGGGTTGAACCAGAAGGTTCGGTGATCAAAGTTTCGGTCGTTAACGCCCGCGATAGTCGCGTAGATCGGCTGCTGGTGAAAGAGGGGGATGCGGTTCAGGCTGGACAGATCATCGCGGTTTTGCAAGGGCTAGATCGCCAGCAGGCGGCGGTAGTCGAGGCAGAGCGCAACCTGGCGGTTCAGCAGGCTAAGCTGAAGCAAACCAGGGCAGGCACCAGTAACTCCAGCCAACTACTGGCTCAGCAGGCCGAAATTGCTCGCCTCCAGGCCGAACTGCGCACCGAAACGAGCGAGAAGCAGTCTGAGCTGCGCAGCCAGGAGGCCGGATTGCGCAACGCCGAAACGACCTACCAGCGCTATGCGAGTCTGCACCAGCAGGGAGCCGTCAGCGCTGCCGAGCTAGATAACTACCGCAAAGCCTACGAGCAGGCCCAGGCCCAGCTCGATGCCGCCCAAGCCCGTCTCGCCAACCAGGTCGAAACCCTGACTGCCGAAATTGACCAAGCCCAGGCCAACCTGAAAAACCTCTCGGAGGTGCGCCCGGTGGATGTCAGCGTGCCGCAGGCCGAGGTCAGCTATGCCAACAGTCAGCTACAAAGCGCTAAAGCCAGACTCGAAGATTTCTATGTGCGCGTGCCCGTGGCCGGACGGATTTTGAAAATCAACACCCTTGTCGGTGAACAGGTGAATGCTGACCAGGGCATTGTGGATCTGGGCCAAACCGAACGGATGTATGTCGTAGCCGAAGTTTATGAAACGGATGTGTCTAGAGTTAAGGCAGGACAGCGGGCCACTATCGTGAGCGAAAATGGTGGCTTTGCTGACGCGTTGCAGGGAACGGTTGAACAAATCGGACTGCAAATCAAAAAATCCGATGTTCTAAATACCGACCCTGCCGCTGACAGCAACGCCCGTGTGGTCGAAGTCAAAATTCGCCTCGATCCCAAAGCCAGCCAGCAGGTGGCCGGACTCACTTACATGCAGGTGCGGGTAAAAATCGATCCAGATGATTTGGCCCAGTCTCCCTAAGTTCGGGCAACGCCCATGCTCCGCTGCCCTTTCTCCCGTGGTTTTAAGATGCAAGGTCTTCGCAAACCGTTTAAACTCAACTTTCTGCAAGAAGTTCCGCTGGCCTGGTCGCAGCTTTCGCACCAGAAAATTCGGTTTCTGGTCGCAGTATCCGGGATCTCGTTTGCCAATATTCTGATTTTCATGCAGCTCGGCTTTCGCGCTGCCATGTTCGATGGCGTTACCCGTGTCCCGGAAAATATCCAGGGCGATCTGTTTCTGGTCAACAGCGGCTCGCGATTTCTGGGCAACCAGTCGTTTCCCAAAAGCCAGCTCTACCGGACTAGCGCCATTGATGGCATTGCCGCCGCTAAGCCGTTCTACTATACCCAGACCTCCTGGGTCAACCCGGCTACGCAGGAGCTAGCAGACGTAACGGTGATTGCCTTCAACCCGTCCCAGCCCGTCATGACCCTGCCGGAGGTCAATCAGCAGTTGGCCAAAATTGAGCAGCCCGATACGGTGCTGTTCGACAGCAAATCGCTGGCCTCGCTGGGGCCGGTTGCAGAAGCCTTTAACCAGGGTGAGACGGTTGCGACCAATGCGGCCAATCGCAAAGTCTGGGTTGGTGGCCTGTTTTCGTTGGGCAGCAGTCTGTTTAAGCGTGGCCATATCGTCACCAGTGACCTGAATTATCTGAGGCTATTCGGCCAGGAAAACGCCAACAACATCCAGGCCGGTATTCTAACCCTCACGCCGGGATCTGATCCACAGCAGGTAGCTCAGCAACTCCAGGCGCTGTTGCCAGATGATATTAAGGTTCTGAACCACGAGGAGTTCATTGCTTTAGAAAATAACTACTGGTCCAAGCAGCCTGCTGGGGTGATCTTCAACTTTGGCACGGTGATGGGATTTGTGGTCGGCGTGATCATCGTCTATCAGGTACTCTACTCGGATGTGAACGATCACTTGCCGGAATACGCCACGCTGAAAGCAATTGGCTATTCGGATCTGCAGCTTCTGGGGGTGGTGTTTCAGGAAGCAATGATTTTGGGCGTCTTTGGCTTCTTGCCAGGATTTGGCTGTTCGCTGGCCCTGTATGGGCTGCTGGGCAACCTCACCCGAATTGCGGTGATCATGCGGCCCGATGTCGCCCTGCAAGTGTTCGTCCTGACACTGATCATGTGTCTGGTTTCGGCAGCGATCGCAGTCCGCAAACTCCAGTCCGCAGATCCGGCTGATGTGTTTTAGAAGCTGATGTGTTTTAGAAAAGGTAAAGACTATGCTGTCCTCTGAAGTCACGCTATTGGGAATGCCGCCCGCTATTGGGGTCCGAGATCTGCAATATGCCTATGGCAAAGGGGCGTTGCGCAAGTCTGTGCTGGCTGACATTAATTTGGATATTCACAGGGGTGAGATTGTGATCTTAACCGGCCCCTCCGGCAGCGGCAAAACCACGCTTTTAAGCCTGATGGGTGGCCTGCGATCGGTGCAGTCCGGCAGCCTCAAGGTGCTGGGGCAGGAGCTATGCGGTGCGAAGAAACATCAGCTAGTAGCCATTCGCAGCCAGATTGGCTATATCTTTCAGGCCCACAACCTGCTGGACTGTTTGACCGCCCAGCAAAACGTGCGAATGTCGCTGCGCCTGCACCCGGAGATTTCCTCGGCTGAACGGACGCGGCGCACGGTGGCGATGCTGGAGGCCGTGGGGCTGGGGTCGCGGCTCGACTACTACCCGGACAGTCTATCGGGTGGGCAAAAGCAGCGTGTGGCAATTGCACGAGCCTTGGTCAGCCAACCCAAACTGGTGCTGGCCGACGAACCGACCGCTGCTCTGGACAGCAAATCGGGCCGAGATGTGGTGGAAATTTTGCAGCGTTTAGCCAAAGAACAGGGCTGTACCATTCTGCTCGTGACGCATGACAATCGCATTCTCGATATTGCCGATCGGATCATTCAGATGGAAGATGGCCGTTTGGCGCCAGAGAACGACGGGGCGAATCATCCGGCGAATGCTTCAAAATTACCTTTCCCTCGCCCGCTGCCAACATCCGAGGCCCTTTCCGCCTAGAAGGGCAGTTCGTCAACTCACTCGCCTTACCTTACTCACACTCACTCGCCTTAAGATCTTTGAATCATGCTACTAAACCAGCTCTGGTACGCCGTTGAGTTCAGCGCCCATGTGACTCAGCAACCCCAGCAAATTACCCTAATGGGACAGTCCATTGTCCTCTATCGCGACAACCAGGGGCAGATTGTCGCCCTCACCGACCGCTGTGCCCATCGCGGCGCGGCCCTGTCGTCGGGCTGGGTCGAAGATAACTGCCTGCGCTGTCCCTACCACGGCTGGAAATATGATGCGGCTGGCCACTGTGTAGAAATTCCGGCCAACCAAGCGGGAACGCCGATTCCCAAACGGGCACAGGTCGCTGGCTACGCCGTCGCGGAGCGATCTGGCTTTGTCTGGCTGTGGCTGGGCGAGGGTGAGGGCGATCTGGCTCTGCTGCCCGACCTATCACAGTTTGCCGATCCGCAGTGGTACGGCTGTCGAGACCAGTTCCGCTGGAATGCTCACTATGCCCGAGTGATCGAAAACAACATTGATGTCTCGCATCCGCCGTTTCTGCACCGCCGGTTGGGGCAGCGCCAGAATCAGGCCACCGAAATTCAACCGCTCACCGTTGAGCCGTTGGGTGAGTTGGGAGCCAGCGTTACCCTCACTGCCAAAATGCAAAAGATAAAGGGACCGTGGCAGGCGTTGGTCGCTCAGCAGGGAGATATGGGTTCTCAGCGTCGCCATGCCTTTTATCTACCCAATTTCACAACGCTGGAGCTAAGTTTTGGCCGATTCCAGATGGCGTTTTTGATGGCTCATGTGCCCGTTGCACCCGATGTCACAATTACCAAATCGCTGATTTTGCGCAACTTCCTCAAGCTTTCCTGGTTCAATCCCAGCATCAATCAATTTGGGCAGAAGCTGCTGCGAGAAGATGAGCTGGTTGTCAAAACTCAATCTGAACCTTCCTTTGATCTGGATCGCCAGGATCTACTGGTGCCCTCTGATGCGATGATTCTGGCCTACCGCAAACGCTACAAACAGTACTACAAACAGTATGCAACAGTCCATCTGGCCGATTTGGAAGCAAGCTTGGCAGAGGTCAATCTGAATTCTTGGGTCTAACCAGAATTTCCTGGTGTAGATCTTCTCAGTACACTTCTCAGCACACTTCCCAGTAGACTTTACTGTACTTACTTCGATAGCCCGCACCTTAGTCGCGGGCTTTAGTCGCGGGCAAGAATTGGCAGAATTGGACTGTATCAGATGTTTTTGATTTAATTGCTGAATTAATAGCGCCGGGGCACTATTCGCCTATCCGCGCCTGGTTCCGCTTGCGCAGCGTTTGGGCCTTACCCACCAGATCTTGGAAAAAGTCGGTCTCGACAATTTCCTGCACCTGCTTCTGTCGTTTTGCCTCATCGATCTCAATCTTGAGTTCCTGCACCTGCTTCTTCAACTGCTGTTCCCGAACGTAGATCTGCTTTGCCATGTTTTGAAACACTCGTGCTAGCTGTCCCAGCTCATCGGTACGTTGGGTGACGGGCGATAGGCTGTCGAGTTCAAATTGATCTGCTTCTATGTCGGCAGCGGCATTAGCAACTCGCAGAATCGGACGAGCAATCAGCCGATCAACGCTCAGAATAGCCAGTCCAGCCGTGGTCACCACGAACAGACTGATCACGACCAAGAGAATCTGTTTATTGCGGTTAATTTCAGTCAGGTAACTGGATTCGGGAATCACCGTGCCTACCACCCAGTCTAAATAGCCGACAGGAGAGAGCGAAATCAGATATTGCTCACCGGTATTGGGATCTGTGTAGCTGTATTTCTGCCAGGTTTTGAGCTGATTCACCTCAATATTCTGACTCTGGATCATTTGGCTAGCAAACTTGAACAGCGGATTTCGGGCCTGATCAAGTTTGCGGAGCTGGGGCTGGCTGGTTTGTTCAGATTGGTCTGGTACGACCTCTTTGGGATCAGTAGAAGCGATCAGCTCGTTTTGTCTATTGAGGATGAATACTTCACCGGCCCGTTCGCCCTTCAGCCGCTGCAAGTAGCTGGAAAGCTGCGTCAGTTCAATCCCGATCCCGATCACCCCAACGCTCTGCTGATTTTGCCGCAGTTGAATCGTGGCATCCATGCCCGGTGTGTTGGTTGAGCGATAGAGGTAAACCGTCCAGGCCGTTTCACCCGGCGTCTTCATCGCGTTTTGATACCAGGGCCGCTGCGGCGCATAGAAAGCAGGCGACATTTGACTCGCATCGCGCTCTACCAGCTTCAGCTCGGAGCCAAACGTGCGGTAAGAGTGAATTTGGCTATAGGTGGTGCGGGTTTGGGGATTCCAATCGCGGATGTGGAATCGTAATAAGCCTTCAGCCGTTCGCTGGGCCCCGATGAAGTCTCCGTCCGCATAGCCAAGCTGAATCCAGGTGAAATCCGGATTGGCGGCCAGGGCGCTGAGGAAAAACGCCTCCTGCTGCTTCAGATCGTTTAGATCGACAATCTGCTGGGTAAAGCTGCTCTGGGTTAGTTGCTGGGCCGACTGGGCGCTGAGAAACAGCCGCTCCACTTCCTGTTTGGTGGCTCCGACAATTTCCTGGTTGACCTGGCTCATCAAGGCATTGACGTTGCGTCTAGAGGCCAAAGCCCAAGGAACATAGACAATCGCAGCCGTGGCGCTAATGGTCGCGATCATGCCTCCTACGAGGCTAACCTTAAGGCTGGGTTGGGCAGAGCGGCGAAGGGATTGCAGGAAATGCGGCATCTATTTTTAGGGAAATGGGGCAGTGGGAACACCAGAGAAGGCAAAAGACGAGAGGAGTTGAGGGTTTAGCTTCCAGCAGAGGGTTCTCCCTGCGCTCCTCTCACAACTTTCTGAACTAGTGCAAGCCGTACTAATGCAAGCTGAAATAATGCAATCTGTACTAATGCAATCTGAAATAATGCAATCTGTACTAATGCAAGTAGAAGCGAATACCAACGACAATGGCAACTAACAGGACAATCGGAATTGCGATTGCGGCCATGCCGTTATGGCTTTTTACGACTCGCGCCTCATGGCTGACCACGGCTTTTTTGATCGTTTCATGCATCTCTTCCCGCAGTTTGGTCATTTCGGCATCCAGGCTATCGGCGCTGTAGAGCTGCCGCAGGCGGTCGAAGACGTCACGTGCCATCACCAGGCTATTCTCGGGGCGATTGAACAGCGTATCTAAAATTTCCTCGTGGGTGAAGATAAGCAATTTTGTCGGTTCAATCACTTTGGCAGTCGAAGAACGGGCTTTGCGGTCAATCAGCTCAACTTCACCGAACACTTTGCCAGTACTCAACCGCTTGGCAACAACTTCTCCCGTTTCAGGATAAGTATCGACCAGATCAACGCGGCCACTTTTGATTAGATACACCAGATTACTCTCATCGCCTTCCCGATAAATCACTTCGCCTGGGGTGTAAGTCCGCTTTTCCATGTGACGTAATTCTGTCTAACCGTGATAGTTTCAGCGCTATTGTTCCCATACTGTATTCAGGTTTATCGCCAACGACCCTGAAAACCGATGCGGTAGGAGAGCAGTATTTATGGCCCAGATTATTTCAATCCACTCGTTTCGTGGCGGCACGGGTAAATCAAATCTGACGGCAAATATTGCCGTAGCGGTCGCCAGTCAAGGCAAACGGGTCGGAATTGTCGATACCGACATTCAGTCTCCGGGAATTCACGTTATTTTCGGTCTCGATGAGGATTCGTTTATCTATTCTCTAAATGACTACCTCTGGGGCCGCTGCGGCATCGAGAAGACGGCCTATGATGTGACAACAGATTTAAAAACGGCAGAGGGCCGAGCCGAGATTGCCGGGAAATTGTTCCTGGTGCCCTCCAGTCTAAAAGCGGGCGAAATTGCCAAGGTGCTGCGCGAAGGATTTGATGTCGGATTGCTGAACGATGGCTTTCAGGAGCTAGCTGAACAGCTCAACCTGGACTACCTGTTTATCGACACCCATCCTGGATTGAATGAAGAAACCCTGCTGTCGATTGCGATTTCTGACGCGATAGTGATCATTCTGCGTCCTGACCGGCAGGACTTCCTGGGCACGGCAGTCACGCTGGAAGTGGCCCAGAGGCTGGACGTTCCTGAAATCATGCTGCTGGTGAATAAAACGCCGCAAGCCTTCGAGCGTCATGCGGTGATTGAGCAGGTGCATGCGCGCTACGGTGTGGCGGTCGGGGGGCTGTTCCAGGAAAACGACGAAATGTTGCAGTTGGCCAGCAGCGGCATATTCTGGCTGCACTATCCTGAGCATCCGTTTAGCCAAGAGGTTCATGCGGTGGCGCGGCAGTTGATGGCGGCAGCGTAGCAGGGCTTCTACCATGACTGACCGGGAAATGGCCCAAAATGAATGGCAAATGCCTCGCTCAACGGGAGCATCGCCAACTCGGACTATGGCAGATCTGCTGTTTCTGCCTGATGCCGAACGTTCGCTGATCAACTGGCTGTTGCGACAGCAGAGCGCTAGTTTGACTGAAGCAGCAACGTTTCTCGATCAACCGGAAGCGGAGGCGGCAACGCTGCTCCAGACTCTAATCGATCAAGGATTTGTGCAGTTGATCGACCAGCGCTACCAGCCAAAACTACAGGTTCGCAAAGGGCGAAACGTTCCCACAAAAATTTGGGATGCCCTGGAATAATTCACGGTAAATTATCCATGATCACCAATCCATCAATCGCACCTGCTTCCCAGCCTGTGACCCAATTTTGGCAATGGCGTGGCTTCTCGATTGCCTACCAAACCGCAGGAACCCAGGGAACTCCAGTTTTGCTCATTCACGGTTTGGGGGCTTCTTCACAGCATTGGCGCAAAAACATACCGGTTTTAGCCCAGCAGCATCGCGTCTATGCCATCGATCTGATTGGCTTTGGTGAATCTGCCAAGCCTAAACCAGGTGAACCGATCGACTATCGATTTGAAACCTGGGGTGAACAGATCAACGACTTTTGTCGAGACGTAATCGGTGAACCAGTGCAGATTGCGGGAAACTCAATCGGCTGTATCGTCGGTTTGCAGGCGGCGGTCAATCAACCCGATCAGGTCAAGTCTCTGGCACTGCTGGACTGTGCCCTGCGATTACAGCACGAGCGCAAACTCAATTGGTATCGCCGGATCATCTTCCCGCGCGTTCAGAAACTCCTCACCTATCCGCCGATCGGCCATTTCTTTTTCTCTAAGCTGGCCCAGCCTCAAGTGATCCGCAAAGCGCTGCTGCAAGCCTACGGTAGAAAAGAGGCCGTCACCGATGAGCTGGTTGAACTGCTGCTCAAACCCGCCCAAGATCCGGGCGCGGCTGACGTGTTTCTCTCGTTCATCACCTATGCCAAGGGGCCGCTGCCAGAAGACCTGTTGCCCCAGGTGCAATGTCCGGTACTGATCGCCTGGGGCACCCGCGATCCCTGGGAGCCGTTTGTCAAAGGCAGAGCGCTGGCCGAGATCCCGACGGTAAAGCAATTTGTCCCGCTGGAAGGCATTGGCCACTGCCCCCAGGATGAAGCCCCAGAGCTGATCAATCCGCTGCTACAAACCTGGTTTACTCAGCATTCTTAAATCACTTTCTCGTCACCTATGAACCCTTCCCAGCCCAAACGGTTGAAGGCAGGCATCTCGCCGCTGGTTTTCATTTTCACAACGATTTTGATCAACCGGATCGGCATGAGTATTCTGTTTCCAGTTCTGCCCTTTCTCGTCGAGCGCTTTCGCTCGGATGCGATGACGCTGGGGCTGCTGACCTCCTGTTTTGCCATCGCCCAGTTTTTGGCCACCCCAGCCATTGGCGCCATTTCCGACCGCTACGGGCGGCGTCCGGTGATGCTGATCTGCGTTCTGGGTAGCGCCATTTCCTACTTTATGTTTGGCTGGGCCGGAGCGCTCTGGGTGCTGTTTCTCTCCCGCATCATTGACGGCATAACGGGCGGTGTGGCTGCCACAGCCCAAGCCTACATTGCCGACACCTCTAAACCGGGCGAGCGCTCGAAAAACTTTGGCCTCACGGGTGTGGCGTTTGGGTTGGGCTTTGTGCTGGGGCCAGCTTTAGGCGGTGCCCTGGCCGGAATTAATATTGCCTTTCCCGTATTCTTTGCCGGTAGTTTGGCTCTACTCAACGCAGTGCTAGGCTATTTCACGCTACCGGAATCCCTGAGCCCAGAAAAGCGTCGTCCGATTCATCTCAAAGATCTCAACCCGCTGAATCAAATTACCGATCTGCTGCGGAACCGAAAAATTCGCGGGTTCCTTTGGGCCACCTTTATTTTTAATTTTGCTTTTACTGGCTTCACCAGCATCTTCGTCCTGTTCCTCAACGAACACCTGGGCTGGGGACCAACCTCTGCTGCCACAATCTTTGTCTTGATTGGAGTTGTCTCCACGATTGTTCAGGGTGGCCTGATTCGCAAACTGCTGCCTCGATACGGCGAAGCCAAGTTGACCGTGGTTGGCTTTGTCACCCTGGCGATTGGGCTGGGCCTCGTCGCCGTGGTTCCCCAAAACTCGATCTGGCTCTATCCCGTTCTCTACAGTAGCCAGGTCTTGCTTGCCCTTGGCGTCGGCTTTCTGTTGCCCTGTCTGCGTGGCCTGATCTCCAATCGTGTCTCCGATCGCGAGCAGGGACGCACCATTGCAAATGCCCAGGGAATTCAAAGTATGGCGGCCATTCTCTGTCCGCTCTGGGCAGGCTGGACCTTTGATCACTTCAGCATGACTGCACCCTTCTGGCTGGGTAGTCTGCTGGTGTTGCTCGGTCTGCTTTGCGCTCTGGCTAACTTACGTCAACCCCATTCCCAACCGTCACTGCCATGAATCAAGTTGATACTCTAGACGTTCAGCCTGGATTTCCGGTCGGTAAATTGATCTACGCCGGATACACCCTGGCCCATCTGACTGTCCTGATCTGGGCGGCAACCCTGTTTTGGACATCGCCCAACCTCAGTCTGGCCATCCTGGTGCTGGTGCTGGCCGGATTGGTCTACGACAACCTGATTATTTTCATCGGCGACTGGGTGCAGTTGGGCCGCCGTCTGGAAGCGCTGAACAAAGGCCGCTATTGGTGCCACGGGTTGCTGTCGCCCCTGCTGCTGCTTGTGGCGGTACAGGCTCTGCATGGTACCCAGGTCAGTTGGGATCGGGCGGTCTGGAGCGATGGCTTGGCCTGGACGCTGGCGATTGGCTTGATTCTGATCGAAGTGACCACCCGCATGGTGAAACTCCAGCTCAAACCTGTCCAGTTTGCCGGAACCCTGCGCTACAAAGAGGTGGTGCCCAGCCACGAACTCCCGGTGATTCTGGTGATTCTGCTGGTGGGGGCAATCGGGGCGGTGATCTGGCAGCAGCTAGGCTGGAACTGGATGTTTTGGGGCGCGGTGATTATGATGTTGGGCAGCGCCGTTCCTACAACCACAAAAGCAGGCCCCAGCGTTGGTTCTGGGGTTGAGGTGATTTTCGGTTGGAGCCTGGTGGCAACACAACTGCTGCTCTTGGGGCTGTAAATCCGGCATTGCGCGCCCAATAACCTTAGCGGCGCATCTCTTCTCAGGCAATTGCGAGTCCATGTGAGTTGGGCTAAGGTGCTAACTAGAGCGTCACGCGCAGCAAATTGCCGCTTTGGGTAGCCACAATGAGTTGCCCTACAAAACTGGTGAGGGTGGTAGGCAATTCAACGGCCAGGTCTGCCTGCTGCAATTTGAGTCGAAAAAACGATCAGCCCCATCCGTTTTCTGAATAGGGCTGACTCTTATCCTGTTCTAACAGAACCTTTCAACGGAACCGATGAGGTCGCGAATTGGGCAGAACGCAGGTCTTGGAAATGACGTGGTAAAGCCGCAGCGGCGTAGACCTCAATGATTAGGTTGCAAAATACGCCAAATGTAGCGTTCGCAATCCTAGCTGTTGGGCATGGCCTTGACTTCGCTTGCGCCTTCTACCGCCATAGCAACCTGTTTAGCTTGCTCCAAAATGACTTCTGCATCTGGGTTGTACTTCAGAACGACAACACTGCCGGTCTGGGCTACCCAAAGGCCCACCTGATCAGAAATGTTGGCATCATCCAGGGCTTTGGCGACCCGCTTCGCCAGACCGCTTTCGTCAAAGTTGCCATCCAGGCCAACCTTCTCAGGAGGAATAGACTGTTGCGCTGCCGCCGTTTGAACCGAGACTGGGGGCGCTGCTGCTGCTTTTTCCTCTTCTTTTTTACCGAATAGCTTGCTCAAAAAGCCCATAATGCATCTCCTTAAGTCGTCAAACAACAATATTGCATTAATTTGATCAGGTGCAAAGCTTGTTTATTATCTTTTCCATTTTGCTTTTGTCCAACGGCATGGAAATCATGCTTCAGCTATCCGTAGCTTAATCGCAATCGCCTATTATTCCAGCACGCTTGTAACTATTACAGCGCGGTTTGAACGAGTATTGCCGTAGATACGTCTCAGAGCATCTCCATCCTCATATAGATGCGCCCAGGTGCGCCCGCAGAAAATAGCCCGTCCACTGGGCGATCGTCTCGATACCCTGCCGCTGGCCCAGGCGCATTAAAGTCAAGAATGGCACCCGGTGGGTTGTTGCGGTCGGTGATACCGTAGTGATTGCTACCTCGAATCCTGATCAAAGCTTTGGGAGGCGTTTGGAGCAGATTATAGGTAATCGCTGCTTCGTCAGGAGTGGCAATGCCGTCGCGGCTGCCCTGGACTAACGCTACTGGAATACCAGAATTTGGCGTCGGCGCGAATCTACCTGTAGTTGGATCTTGGCTATTGACACCATAAAATACACCCACCTTGACGGCATCGCGCGCAGAAAAGGGCGGCGGCACAATCCTAGCAAACAAAATCGACGCCGCTGAAGGGATTCTAGCGCAGGGGAATAGCAGACTTGAATTGGCCCGCAGTTGGCCCGCAGTTGGTCTGCAGTCGGCCCGGATGCGCTCACTCTTATCCCATTCTCATCTGTGATTCAGCCTGGGCAGCTATTCTAGGGGCAGCAGTTCCAGAAACGTGATCCGATCCCGCAAGCCTTTGCCAGAGCCTCTGATCGTCAGGACGGCTTTGCTATCTGCTGCAACTGAAAAACGGTTCCAATCCTTGAGACCGGCGGTAGAGCAGCTTGTCCAAATCCAGTTCTATACAATTCACCTTGACTTCAGCGAGTTCGAACTATGAAAAAACGGTATTTCCTTCAGGCCGGTGTAGCAGTTGCGGGCACAGTGCTCCTATCTCGCTATGCTGCTGTTCGTTCCAATGCTCAGACCCA
>QLAH01000689.1_pt1 | contig 13536 bp, 8 predicted proteins | sample 4693081 | NCBI WGS metagenome assembly QLAH01 (sample SAMN09425401, study PRJNA476045) | Lake water metagenome, whole genome shotgun sequencing project.
ATGTTCATGGAACTTCAACTGCTTCTGAAGTTCCTGCTTTTCCTCGGATGTTAGATAGTTTCTGAATCCCATGGCTCATTTCAGAACTTTAACGTATTATATGCGGTTTAGATGACTAGCAGCTTATGCCAATCACACCGAGGAAATTGATCATGCCATTGCTAACTCGTAGACCTCACCCCCAGCCCCTTGCCCCTCACCCCCAACCCCTCTCCATACATGGAGAGGGGAGCCGGAAGTTTTTCAAAGTCCCTCTCCCCAAGGGAGAGGGATTTAGGGTGAGGTGAACCCCCAACGCTTTATCACTTAGGATTCTGACACCATGACCACCTCCGCTGACGTTCGTGCCACCCTGGTGGATGCCCTCAACCTCGATTTGGTTGGCCCCACCCCCGACGATGCCGCCCACGCCGAAGAGATTATCCGGCAGGCTCCTTCCAAGTGGTATTTGACGGGTTTCTTGGCCCCCTTTGGCGCACCGTCTGACCTGCGCTCCGACGACGACGCTGACGACGATCTGCCGGAAGAAGTGACGGCTAACGACTCCAGTGAAGACAGCAAAAACCCCGACAAACCTGCTGCTCGCAAGGCTCTGTTTCCCTCATCGATGGGGCTGAGCTGCCTGCTATCGGGCAAAACTACCACCCTGGAGGCCCAAGTTTCCTGGGGCGACTATATGCCTCTCACCCCCGAAGAAGACGATCCCGACACAGGCCAGGGCCAATCAAAACGCAAGAAAAAACCAGAATATTGGCAGCGGGTGCCTCAGCAGGCCACCCTCAGCGTTCCCGTTGAAGAAAGCCCAGAGCCCATTGCCATCGACATCCCTGGCGGCAGCGGCCTGAATGTAGTGGTTACCTGTCGCCCCGTGCAGGATGACCGTTTCCCCTACGGCACCAAGGCGATATCCGTATTTTTGGTTAACTATCGTCAGGTGGCCTCTGGGGAGCGCGATGCCACCTTTGCCTTTCAGACCCACCTCCGCCTTCGCTGTGCCGAGGGGTTTGTGCCCCGGCCCGACCCCCGTAGCGTTAGCACCGACGACTGGGACGAAGCGGTCGCCGCTCTCCAGTACCGCAATGACTACGAATTTGCCGTGGGCCACAACGTCTCGGCCCTAGCCCTAGATCCCCAGGGCCGCCGCTGCACCGAGGTCTGCACCACCTGGATACCCATCGCTGAAGTACCCCGGGTGGCCCCCACTGCACCCCAAGGCGTACAGCTCGGCATGGAAGCCTTGGCCTTGGCCGCCGATGCTACCATCATTCGCGGCATGGTGGGGCCACTGGTGACCGAGTATCGCGCCTGGATTGCCACCCAGCGGGCCGTGGCGATTAGCCCCCAGGAGGCCGCTGACGTAGCCCGAAATTTGCTGGATCGGGCGAGTGGAGTCTGCAATCGCATCGAAGCCGGTCTCAATGCTTTAGAAAACCCCCAGATCTTAGAGTCCTTTCAGGTCGCCAATCGGGTCATCGCCGCTGCCCGTCGCCGCCAGCTTAGCCAAGAGGAGGGGCGGCCCCCAGAGAGCTTTGCTGAACCTACCTGGCGACCCTTCCAGTTGGCGTTTATTTTGGTCAACCTGGCGGGGTTAGCCGATCCGCATCACAAGGATCGTGAGGTGGTAGACCTGCTGTTTTTTCCCACGGGTGGCGGCAAAACCGAAGCCTACCTGGGGCTGGCGGCTTTTACCCTCGTGTTGCGGCGGCTCACCCATCCCGGCATCCAGTCGGCAGGCATGAGCGTGCTGATGCGCTACACCCTGCGCCTGCTCACCCTCGACCAGCTAGAGCGGGCCTCGCGGCTGATCTGCGCCCTGGAGCTAGAGCGCCAGAAAGTGCCGGAAAAGCTGGGCACCTGGCCCTTTGAAATTGGTCTCTGGGTGGGGCAGGGGGCCACCCCCAACCGCATGGGCAAACGCGGCGACAAAGATGAGTATTCAGCGCGTGATCGCACCCTCGCCTTTAAACGCGACAGCAAGGGTAAACCCTCCCCTATCCCCCTAGAGCGCTGCCCCTGGTGCGGCGAAGGCTTTACCACCAATTCCTTCCAGCTCCTGCCCACCGAAGACGCCCCCAAAACCCTCAAGGTGGTGTGCGTCAACCGGGGCTGCGACTTCCGCAGCCGCAATCCCCTCCCCATCTTGGCGGTAGACGAGCCAATCTACCGCCGTCTACCCTGCTTTATGATTGCTACGGTAGATAAGTTTGCGGCCCTGCCCTGGGTGGGCCAAACCGGGGCCTTGTTTGGTCGCGTCACCCACTACCAGGAAGGAGAAGGCTTCTACAGCCCTGGTGACCCCACAATTGCGGGCCGCCCCCTAGAGGGTTATCTGCCCCCCCCTGATCTGATCATTCAAGACGAGCTACACCTGATCTCTGGCCCTCTGGGTACTATGGTGGGGCTATACGAAACGGCGATTGATACCCTGTGCTGTCGAGAAACGGATGGCCACACGATCCGCCCCAAGGTGATTGCCTCTACGGCCACGGTGCGGCGCGCCAGTCGCCAAATCCAGGCTCTCTTTGGCCGCAACCATGTGGATATCTTTCCGCCCCCTGGCCCTGATCGCCACGATTCCTTCTTTGCCAAAACGGACATTGCTAGCCCCGGTCGGCTCTACGTGGGGGTGGCCGCCCAGGGCCGCAGCCTCAAGGTAATTTTGCTGCGGGTGTATCTAGCCCTCCTCGCCGCCGCCCAGAAACAATGGAAGGAAGCCGAAGGTGAGCGCAACAAAGATAATCCCGCTGATCCCTACATGACCCTGCTGGGCTACTTCAACTCTCTGCGAGAGTTGGGGGGCAGCCGCCGCATTGTAGAAGATGAGGTGAACTCGCGCCTGACCCAGTACGGTGATCGCCTGCGGGAGGGCGAACTCATCGGCCCCTTCCACAATCGCAAAATTGATGAAATGCCCGAAGAACTCACCTCACGGGTGAGCACCAATAAGATCGCCAACACAAAACGCCGCCTCGCTACCCCCTTCCACGAAGCCGACCGGGTAGATGTGGCCCTAGCCACCAACATGATTTCCGTTGGCCTCGATATCGTGCGTTTGGGCCTGATGGTGGTGTTAGGACAGCCCAAGACCGCCGCTGAGTACATCCAGGCTACCAGCCGGGTGGGGCGCAACAAGGATAAACCCGGCTTAGTGGTGACGTTGATGAACATCCACCGTCCTCGCGACCGCTCCCACTATGAGCGGTTTCAAAGCTGGCACAACAGCTTCTACCGAGCGGTGGAAGCCACCAGCGTTACCCCCTTCTCTCCCCGTGCCCTAGATCGAGGATTGGCCGGGGTCACCGTTGCTCTGGCTCGATTGGGCGTACCAGAGATGACCCGCCCGATGGGCGCTTCTAACCTAACCGACCAACGGGCGGCGGTGGAGGCCGTAGTCAACGCCATTGCCCGCCGGGCCGAGGGCCATAGTCCTGGCATGGACGGCGACACGGCTAATGACCTGCGGGTGAGGGTGCGCGCCCAAGTCACCGACTTGCTCGACACCTGGGAACGAATTTTGACCCGCGAAACCCGCTTGCAATATCAGAAGGAGGTCGATCTAGCCCCCGCCCTGCTGGTCGATGCCCTGGACATGGCCGCCGAGAAGCGCCCTGCCGATGAGCAAAAGTTCAAAACCCAGCGCAGCCTGCGCGATGTAGAAGCCACCGTCAACCTGTGGATTCGAGACCCGCATACCCTGGAAAACTTAGCCGGAGACGACGAATGAGCCAACCCAACAAGACCTCCAACAAAGCTAAAAAAGCCAGCGGCGAACTGCGCCAGAGCCAGATGCTCACCACCTTTGGCCCCGGTTCAATGGTCGATCTGCCCGCCCGGTCGGTGATTATCTCAGGCCTTAGCTACTGGAAGGGCGACAAGCCCTACATCCGAGAAGACCGCCTCAAGTACAAGGTGGCCAAAAGCCTCAACCTACCTGACGGGCACGACATCAAACTCCTTGGCCCCCCCAGCAAAACCAGCGACCCCAAAGCGCCCATCAGCGGCGTTGATGCCCTGGTGTTTCCCACCTGGTTTCTTGCCCAGATCGATCACACCATTGAGCGGGCGGGCAAAATCTACCGCACCCGACCCCTCATTTCCTGGAGCACCGTGAAGGGAGGAGCCCGTTTTGAGGGCAAGTCCGTGCAGGCGGTGCCAGTACGCTTTGTGCAGGCTTGCACCAATGGCCATCTCAGCGACATTAACTGGAACGCCTTTGTCCACAACGACTTCCAGTCCAAGTGCCGGGGGCAGATCTGGCTGGATGAGGCCGGTTCTGGCAACGACTTTGAAGAAATTTTCGTGCGCTGCGAACAGTGCGGCAGCCTGCGCCCCCTCTCCCAGGCCAAAGTCACCGACTCTAAAGTACTGGGTGCCTGTGAAGGCCACCGCCCATGGCTGGGTGCCCGAGGCAAAGAACCCTGTCGTCGCCACCGAGTCACTGACACCGGCGAGATTGTTGCCACCGACCAGCCCGAATACAATCGGCTGCTGGTGCGTTCGGCCAGCAATGCCTACTTCAGCCAAATCCTCAGCGTCATCTCCATGCCCGACCAGGATACTGCTCTGAAGCAGGCCGTGGATCGCTTCTATGAAGAAGACCTGCAATACACCGAAGACCTCGCTGATGTCGCCAAAGAGCTACGGAAAGCCAAATTTGCCGACCTGGTGGAATTTGGGGCCGAGGCCGTCTGGGCCGAAATTAAACGCCGCAAAGACGGTCTTGCCACCCCCGAAAAAAGCATCAAGCAGGTGGAACTGGAAGCCCTGCTGGCCTGCCCTGAAGAACGGGGGAAAGAAGCCCCCGCCAGCGACAAGATCTTTGAGGGCTACACCCGCAACCCCAGTTTGCTAGCGCCTAAATGGCAACCCTTCATCGATAAAGTTGTCCTGGTGCATCGCCTGCGGGAGGTGCTAGCCCTAATCGGTTTTACCCGCTTCGAGGCAGCCCAAACCAACATTGAAGGGGAAATCGACGACCTCGCTATTGGCGTACGCCGGGCCGCTCTAGATTTTGAGCCTACCTGGTTCCCTGCCATTGAGAACTTGGGGGAAGGGGTATTCATCAGCTTCCACAAAGATCAGGTCGAACGCTGGCTGCAACGACCAGCCGTGATTAACCGAGCCAAAATTCTCAATCGGGGCTTCAGCAAATGGGCCGAGAACCGGGGCATCCCCCAGGATAAGGCTAACTTCCCCGGCGAAGCCTACATCATGCTTCACTCCCTTTCTCACATGCTGATCACCGCCGTCTCCCTGGAATGTGGCTACGCCTCCAGTGCCATCCGCGAGCGCATCTATGTCTTCCCCGACATCGGCTATGGCATCCTGCTCCATACCGGCACTTCTGGATCGGAAGGAACGTTAGGAGGTTTGGTCGAGGTCGGCAGACGGATTGAATACCACCTTGGCAAGGCTCTAGAACAGGGGCGGATTTGCTCCAACGACCCCGTCTGCGCCCAGCACAAGCCCGACAGTCTCCAGGAAGACCGCTTTCTGCATGGGGCGGCCTGCCACGGTTGCCTGCTGATTGCCGAAACCTCCTGCGAACGGCGCAACGAAATGCTCGACCGAGCCCTAGTCACCAGCACCGTTGAAGGGCTAGGGGCTGAGTTCTTTCCTGATGGGTTGTGCTGATGTCTCCTTTTATGCAGCTCAGTCGTCCTGCCCTAGTAGGCATTTCCGAGGCGTTGGCAGCGGGCAGATTGAGCTTGCCAGTCTCGACGGTCTCTCTCTGTACCTACGTGCCTGAGCCAGATTTGGCCGCCGTCGTTCAGGAAATCAACCACCTGCACCAGCAGGGCATGGCCCCCAAACCGCTGGCCTACATGCTCACGGTATTGGCCGAAGAGCGGGCCACATCCCAAGCCAAACAAGACCTAGTAGACCTGGTGTGGACTGGGCCAGAAGTCCCCGGTACCGAAAGCCGAGACACGGGCATTGTGGTGCGCGAACTGTTTAGCAGCGCCCAGCATAGCGTGCTGATCTCCAGCTTTGCCATCGATCAGGGCGCTAAAGGCTACGACCTCTTTCGCCCCCTAGCCCAGCGAATGGATGCCAATCCCGCCCTTCAGGTCAGAATGTTCCTCAACGTCAAACGCAAGTACCAAGACCGTACCCCAGCCTCCGTCCTGCTGCGGCAGTTCGCCGAAACCTTTCGCCACCACGTCTGGCCCGGGCAGCGCCTACCTGAAGTTTTCCACGACCCCCGCACCATGCTGATGACCGCTGAGTCCAACGCCTGCCTCCACGCCAAATGCGTGGTTGTCGATGAAGAGCGCTTGCTGATCACCTCCGCCAACTTCACCGAGGCCGCCCACGAACGCAACATTGAGGCCGGGGTGCTGATGCGCGATCGCGTCGTTGCTCGCGCTATTCGCTCCCAGTTTGAAATGCTGGTAAGCAGTGGTCTACTCCAACGGGTTCCGGGACTTTGAGTCACTATACTTGCTCCTCATAAGAATGAGACAAGCTAGACCCTGAAAACCGGACTCTAGTAGGGTTTTCAGGGTCTCAAGCTTAAGGAGACGGCTAGGAGTTCGCCTTTTCTCTCATCTCTCAGCACTTTCAAGCTCTGTCGAATTTAACGAACCAGTGCCTACCCTGTGAGCTAGATTCACCCAGCCTTTACCAAAAACTTTTTGGGAATTTCGGTGTATTGACTAACAATTTGTCGGAACTCTTCGCCGTCAATGGTCTCCCGTTCCAGCAGCAAATCGACTAAGTTATCCATCAGTACGCGGTTGTCGCGCAGCACTTGGCGGGCACGGTTGAGGCAGGTGAGGGCAATTTCGCGTACCTTGGCGTCAATTTTGCTGGCCATTTCCTCGGAGACTTCGCTGCGGGGCATCAGGTTGCGGCCTAGGAACACCTGGTTGTCCATGCTTTCTAGGGCGACGGGGCCGAGGTCGGTCATGCCGTAGAGGGTCACCATTTGACGGGCCAAGTTGGTGACTTGCTGGATGTCGCCGCTGGCTCCGGTGGAGGTTTCGTCGTCGCCAAACACTTCGGCTTCGGCGGCAAAGCCCCCTAGGGCCACGGTGATGCGGTCGATAATCCAGTTGCGGGTGTAGAGGCCGCTGTCGATGATGTCTTCGTTGGGCAGCGATTGGGTAAAGCCCTCGATGCCGCCGGAGCGGGGGATGATCGTCACCTTATTCAGCTCGTCGGAGTGGGTGAGCAGGGTGGTGAGCAGGGCGTGGCCGACTTCGTGGTAGGCGGTCATGCGCTTGCGGCTGCTGTCGAGCAGGGGGGTGAGGCTGAGGCCGATGGTGATGCGGTCGATGGCGTCCTCAATTTCCTGCATGGTGACCGCTTCCTTGCGGCGGCGGGCGGTGAGGATGGCGGCTTCGTTGAGCAAATTGGCCAGTTCGGCCCCAGAGAATCCCGGTGTGCGACGGGCTACAGCTTCGAGGGACACCTCCGGCTCAATTTTTTTGTTGCGGGCGTGAACTTCCAAAATCGACAGTCGTCCGCTGTAGGTGGGCAGATCCACCACCACCTGGCGGTCAAAGCGTCCGGGCCGCAGCAGGGCCGTATCCAGCACATCCACCCGGTTGGTGGCGGCGATGACGATGATGCCGCTGTTGCCCTCAAAGCCGTCCATCTCGGTGAGGAGCTGGTTGAGGGTTTGCTCACGCTCGTCGTTGCCGCCGCCGATGCCTGCCCCCCGCTGCCGACCCACGGCGTCAATTTCGTCGATGAACACAATACAGGGGGCGTTGTCCTTGGCCTTGCGGAACAGGTCGCGCACGCGGGATGCCCCCACCCCCACAAACATTTCCACAAATTCCGAGCCGGAAATGCTGAAGAACGGGACTCCAGCCTCGCCAGCAATGGCCTTGGCTAGGAGGGTTTTCCCGGTGCCCGGTTGGCCAATCAGCAGCACCCCCTTAGGAATCCTTGCCCCGATGGCCGTAAATTTTTCGGGATTTTTCAGGAAGGACACCACCTCTTGCAGTTCTTCCTTGGCCTCTTCAATGCCAGCCACATCGTCGAACACCACCCCGGTTTTGGCCTCCATCTGGAAGCGGGCCTTGGATCGGCCAAAATTCATGGCGTTTCCGGCCCCCGCCGCTCCGCGTCGCAACAGCATCAGCAGGCCCAAAATCAAAATCAGCGCCAGCAGAGAGTTGGTAGCTAACCAGGCCAGGGCGGAACTGCCGCTGGTGTCGCGGATGTTCACATCCACCTGGTTCTCGCGCAGGGTGCGGATGAGCTCTGGGTTGCGCTCTCCAGCAAACAGCAGCACCTCATGGGGGGGCTGATCCTCGGCATCGCCCTCCAGGGTGACGTAGGCAATGCCACGGATTTCGTCTAGTTCAACGCTTTCTACCAGACCTTCATTAATGCTGCTCAAAAACTCGCCGTAGGACATTTGGCCGTCTTCGGTGGGGGCTTGGGCGAGGGCCGGGGGCAAAGGCATCAGGCTTTGCAACAGCAGCCAACCGACCGTAATGGCCCCTGTGGCACTGGTACGTAGGGACTGGGAACGGCGAGAGTTGGCAGGCTGACCAGAGAAACGCATAGACATGAGCCGACAAGTGAACAGCGCCCTAGGCATAGACATCCCATCGGGAGCCTAGAACTGTTTCCTAGTCTAACCCTCTGTTCTAAAACCTGACCTAGCCAGAGAATTTTTAAGGATGTTCACAATGGACTTGCTGCTTCCGGTGCCAGCGTTTAGCATGACCTCAATCATTTTTTGAACCTTTTTACTTAACCCAACTCCCATTAGAAACGCGCCGTTTTTGCCCTCACCCCCAGCCCCTCTCCCAGGGGCTCCTGCTTATGCATACGTCTCTATTTCGCTTGATTCCTGGGGTTGATCCCCTCTAGCCCCCCTTAGTAAGGGGGGAACTGGAGTCAAAGTCTCCTGCTATAGGGAAGCCGGAGTCAAAGTCCCCCTTTTTAAGGGGGATTTAGGGGGATCTCCAAGGACTTGCGGCATGAAAGCAAGATGGGTATGGGCAGGCGAGGGTCTAGGGATGCCCCCATAACAAACCCCGTTGAGTTCTAGATTTCACCATGTCCTACAGCTTCGATATCATCGGCGTTGCTCCGGTGCTGGAGTTTTTCACCCACCAGCAGCGCATGGAAACCAAACCCCAGCGCAGCCAAGCCTTTTTGGGCAGCCCCATTTGTACCCTGGATGCCTTCATTAGTGCCACGGAGGCCGTCCACCGCAAGCCCAACTGGGACTGGGACGAGATTGTCGGCAAAATTGTGGAATTTTGGCTGCACCAAGAAGACGACGTGCGCCACTGGAAGCAGCGGTTTGAATCGGCCCAAGGCCAGGACAAGCTGCTAGTGGGGCGAGTGGTGAACTACACCTGCCTGCGCCAGGAGTTTGAGGGGCTGTTTGAAGGCTAACGGGCGGCGAACTGGACGAGATCGTGCCAGAATATAGGCTAACTTGCGCGTCTAGTCTTGTAGGGCACCGTTGATTAGGCTACTTCTCAAGATCCAAGAACTGTTCCTGCGTTGGTGGGGAGACTTCACTCTGCAAACGCGGCTGATGGCGGGGGCGACGCTGGTGGTGTCGCTGATTACCAGCGGCCTCACCTTTTGGGCGGTCAACACCATTCAGTACGATGCGCGGCTGAACGATACCCGCTTTGCCCGCGATTTGGGCCTGCTATTGGCGGCGAACGTGGCCCCCCTGGTCAACGAAACCGACCGCACCGAACTGGCCCGCTTCTCCTACAGCTTTTACCAAAGCACCTCCAGCGTGCGGTACATGCTCTACGCCGACGAAAACGGCGATATTTTCTTTGGTATTCCCTTTTCCGAAGCGGCGGTGCAAAATTCCCTCACCCTGCGGCGGCGGATGCAGTTGCCGGAGGGTTACGCCGACACCACCGACCGGCCCTTGGTGCGCCAGCATCTCACACCAGCGGGGGAAGTCACCGATGTATTTGTGCCCCTGAACTATAACGGCAAGCACCTCGGTGTGCTGGCCCTGGGCATTAACCCCAATCCCACGGTGGTGGCATCATCGCATCTAACGCGGGATGTCACCATTGCGGTGTTTGTGTCCATCTGGGTGATGGTCATCCTTGGGGCCGTATTTAATGCCTTGACGATTACCCAGCCCATCAAAGAACTGCTGCTGGGGGTGAAAAACATCGCTGCCGGAAACTTTAAGCAGCGCATTGACCTTCCCCTAGGCGGCGAACTGGGCGAGTTAATTTACAGCTTCAACGACATGGCCGAGCGCCTAGAGCGCTACGAAGAGCAGAATATTGAAGAACTGACCGCCGAAAAGGCCAAGCTCGAAACCCTGGTCTCTACCATTGCCGATGGCGCGATTTTGCTCGATGGCGACATGCACGCCGTGTTGGTAAACCCCACCGCCCGCCGCCTGTTTAGCTGGGGCAACCAGTCCTTAGATGGGGTCAACATCCTAGAGCACCTGCCTAGCCCGGTGCGGGTACAGCTCACTCGGCCCCTATTCCAGGCGGTGCAGGGCGAGGCCGAAGCGATGGAATTTCGCATTCCCCTGACCGAACCCAGCCACCGTACCCTGCGTATTCTCTTAAATACGGTGCTGGATCAGGCTAAGGAAAATGTGAAGGGGCTAGCGATTACGGTGCAGGACATCACCCGAGAGGCCGCCCTCAACGAGGCCAAGGCCCAGTTCATCAGCAATGTCTCCCACGAACTGCGAACCCCGCTGTTCAACATCAAATCCTTCATCGAAACCCTGCACGAGTACGGCGAAGACCTGAGCGAAAACGAACGTAAGGAATTTCTAGAAACCGCCAACCACGAAACCGACCGTCTCACCCGCTTAGTGAACGATGTGTTGGATCTGTCGCGACTGGAATCGAATCGTCAGTACATCATCGATGCGGTGGACATTGGGCAGCCCATCGAGCAAACCCTCCGCACCCATCGCCTCCACGCCAGGGACAAACAGATCGAGCTGTTGCAAGACATCGAGCCCAATTTACCTCCGGTATTGGGCAACTACGACCTGCTGCTGCAAGTGTTTACCAACCTGGTGGGTAACGCCCTGAAATTCACCGAACCCGGTGGCCAAGTCACCCTCCGCGCCCGCCGTGTGCCTTGCCAAACCAAGGATGGTAGCCCAGACGAGACCCAAGCCGATTGTATCCGGGTAGAAGTGGTCGATACCGGAATCGGCATTGCCCCCGAAGATCAGCAGGCCATTTTCGACCGATTCTTCCGGGTAGAGAACCGCGTCCACACCCTAGAGGGAACCGGGTTGGGCCTGTCCATCGTCAAAAACATCATCGAGAAGCACAACAGCCAGGTTCACCTCGATAGCGAAGTCGGCGTCGGCACCACTTTCTGGTTCGACCTCGCCATTCAGCCCTCGGTGGATGATGCACCCAGCCCATCCGATCCATCCCTGGTGGCTGTCGCTAATCCTGATCCCTCGGCCCAAACGGTTCTCAGCGCCAATTCGTTCCCTGTTGCCACCTAGCTATGCCCCCATCGTCTTCCTCCCAGACCCCAGCGGTCTTGTCCTCTGAGGCTTCTGGGATCACCTCACCCGCTGGCCAACCATCCACTGAACAGGATGGTCATAGGGATCACGGTCATAGCCACGACCACGGTCATAGCCACGGACACTCCCACAGTCACCATCATCACGGACACGATGGCCACAGCCACGTCCACGGCGCGATTGACCCAGAAATTGCCGCCTCGGAGCAGGGCCTTTGGGCGGTGAAGTGGTCGCTGGTGGGCCTGGTGATTACGGCGGTGCTTCAGGCTGGGGTGTTCTGGCTCTCCGGCAGTGTGGCTCTGCTAGCGGATCTCATCCACAACGTCGGCGATGCCCTAACGGCCCTGCCCCTAGGAGTGGCGTTTTTAATCTCCCGTCGCCAGCCCACAGAGCGCTTTGCCTACGGATTTGGGCGACTAGAGGACTTGGCAGGGTTGGCAATCGTGGGGGTTGTCTTGGCCAGTGCGCTGATCACCGCCTACGAATCTATTGAGCGATTTTACCATCCCCAACCCCTCAGCCACCTGGGGGCCTTGGCGGCGGCGGCCCTAGTGGGCTTTGTGGGTAACGAACTGGTGGCCCTATTTCGGATGCGGGTAGGCCGACGGATCAACAGTGCCGCCCTGATGGCCGATGGCCAGCACGCCATGGCCGATGGGCTGGTGAGTTTGGCGGTGTTGCTAAGCGCCATTGGGGTGAGCCTGGGCTATCCCTGGGCCGACCCGGTTATTGGTCTGGTGATTACCGCTGTGCTGCTGAAGATTGTCTGGGAATCCGGTCAGACCGTCTTTACTCGCCTGCTGGATGGCGTAGAACCAGAGTTTTTGGAAGCGGTAGATCACGCCCTAGAGCACGTCCCCGCAGTGCAGAAGCCCTCAGCCCTCAAAGCCCGCTGGTTAGGTCATCGGCTGTACGTGGAACTCGACGTGGCCCTCGCCCCCGAATTATCCCTAGCCGCTAGCCAAGCCGTCATCACTGAGGTCGAAACCGCCCTCAAGCAGCATCTCCCCTACCTGGGTTGGGTTAGGGTGCGCGGCGTTCCTGCCCTCGAAGCCCAGCCCTCCCCGAATCTGCCGGACAGTGGCACACTAGAAACCAGGATCCATGCTGACACCATATCCGAGCTAGAAGCCCCCAATGCCTAACCCGACCAACGGTAGGGGCGAGGTCTCCTCGCCCGTGGATACCGAGGTCACCCAAGCCGAACTGGGGATGAGACAAGACCTGTAGGAAAGGATCTGTAATGGCCATTGACGATACCCTGCTAGAGCTAATTTTTAGCGGTGCCAACCTGTTTGTGCTGCCCTTTTGGGCGCTGATGGTGCTGGTGCCCAACGCCAAACTTACTCGCACGGTGATGGACTCCCTGTGGCCCATTGCAGCCTTGGCGAGTTTGTATCTGTTCCTGTTTGTCAGCAGCTTTGGCAACGTGGAAGGGCTAGAGGCATTTTCCGACCCCAACCTGAAACTGGCCGATCTAGCCAACCTCTTCGCCATCCCCTTCGTTACCGCTACGGGCTGGGTGCATTACCTAGCTTTCGACCTGTTTGTGGGTCGATGGATCTATCTCCAGGGCCAGGAAACGGGCGTTTTTACCCGCCATTCCCTCGCCCTCACACTCTTTGCGGGGCCGATGGGGCTGCTGTCTCACCTGGTCACTGCCGCCCTCTGGCAACGCTTAGCTAAGCCTGCACAACAGTCGATGACGGAGCAGGCTCCCTAACTGAGCACAAACCCAGGCTCAGTAGATCACAAAGCATCGAGCCAGGGGCTGAATCTGTAGAAAAGGGGTAGGGTCAGGCTAGACGAATTGGATGAAAAGCCATGACAACCTGCCCTTCTTCAGTATCTCCTACGCCAGCGTTGACGGACGAGGCGACCTTGAGTGCGGCCCTAGCGTGCATGAAAGCTCATCTGCCGGTGCCCATGCAAGGGGAGTGCCCGTCGGAGACCCTCTACGCCGTGTTGCTGTGGGCGGCGAGTCATCGTGACAGCATTGAACATGCCGCCCGGCACCTGACTGGAGTGCCCAGCGGCAACGATCTCCGGTACCACCTGAATAA
>QLAH01000690.1_pt1 | contig 13496 bp, 12 predicted proteins | sample 4693081 | NCBI WGS metagenome assembly QLAH01 (sample SAMN09425401, study PRJNA476045) | Lake water metagenome, whole genome shotgun sequencing project.
GGCATGTGGACTACGGCCAGATCACCCTGGGAGACTATGGGGCCAGTTCGGTCACAGGTCAGATCTACCAGCCCTGCGGTATCACACCTCGAATGCAACAGGTTGCCGCTGACTTTCAGCAGGCCGGTATTGCGATTGAAATGGCTGAGGATCTGTTTCTGGCACGTTGGAAAAAGCTGGTCTGGAACATTCCGTTCAACGGTCTTTCGGTAGTGTTGAATGCCACCACGGCTGAGATGATGGCAAACCCTGCGGCTCGCAGTTTAGCCGAGTCCCTAATGCAGGAGGTGCTGCAGGCCGCCGCTGCCACGCTGCAAATGCTCAGCCCTGACCCGCAGCCCCATCGCCGCATTCCGCCCGAGTTTATCCAAACCATGCTGGACTATACCCAGAACATGAAGCCCTACCGCACCAGCATGAAACTCGACTACGACGAGCAGCGCCCGCTCGAACTAGAGGCCATTTTCGGGAATCCCCTGCGGCTGGCCGCTCAGGCCCAGCTGATGCTGCCCCAAATTCAAATGCTCTACCAGCAGCTCCAGTTTCTCGACCAGCGCAATCGCCCCAACCAGATCCCACCAGAGTAGGCATCACGAGACAGGAGAAGGGGTAGTGCCAAAATCATGCCCAAAATCTATCGAATGCCAGTTGAGTTTAAGAGCAATCGCTAGAATGCTGGTACTCAGTTAACACTTAAAGTGATGCGTCAAAAAGTGATGCAAAAGTAATGCAAACGAATGCGGCTGCATTCAGATTAGCAAGAGGACAGCAAGATGGGTTTGGGCGTATTGACCGAAGGAAAATGGGTGCCTGACCGGCAGCAGGAAGACGGCAAGGGCCAGTTCGTCCGGCCTTCCACTACGTTTCGCAACTGGATTACGGCAGATGGGTCGAGCGGCTACCCAGCCGAGATCAACCGCTATCACCTTTACGTCTCACTTGCCTGCCCTTGGGCTCACCGCACCCTGATTATGCGCCAGCTCAAAGGACTTACAGAGGCCATTTCGGTTTCAGTAGTCGATCCAGTGATTGGCGAGCATGGCTGGGAGTTCTCGCAGGGGGCGGGCTGCATTCCCGATTCGGTCAATCAAGCTCGCTACCTCTGGGAGCTGTATATCAAGGTAGATCAGCACTATACGGGACGGGTAACGGTGCCAATCTTGTGGGATAAGCAAACCCAAACTATTGTCAACAACGAGTCCCGCGAGATTATTCGCATGTTGGATACGGCCTTTGCAGCCGTCGCTCCAGCTCAGTTTGACCTCTGCCCCGGCGCCCTCCAGCCGCAGATTGACCAGACCATCGACACCATCTATCAGCCCATTAATAACGGGGTGTATCGGGCCGGGTTCGCCACCAAGCAATCGGCCTACGACGAGGCCGTCACCGAGCTATTCGCCGCCCTCGACCATTGGGAGCAAGTCTTGGACAACCAGCGCTATCTCTGCGGTAATCAGCTCACAGAAGCCGATATTTGCCTGTTCACGACCTTGCTGCGGTTTGATTCGGTTTACTACGTCCATTTCAAATGCAATTTGCAGCGAATTGTAGACTACCCCAACCTCTGGGGCTATTTGCGCGACATCTATCAGCTTCCGGGCGTCGCCGACACCTGCAACCTCGATCACATCAAGCGCCACTACTACATCAGCCATCCCAAGGTGAACCCATCCCGAATTGTCCCCAAAGGGCCAATCATCGATTTCACCCAACCCCACGACCGTGACCGCTTCGGCAGCTCGACAAACAGCCACGTCTAGAAGAGGCTGAACCAAGTCGCAGCCCGATGGCAGGACGGCCCAATTTCCTTAAAATCATGTAAACTTTTAATAAATTTAGATGTGATTTTTTATGCCTACAAACCTCGGATTTGGCAAAACCCAGCCCAAGCCTCAGCCTTCCAAGCGCGCCTCAGAACGGGCCGAAGCCGCCCAGCAGTATGAAAAGATGAAAACGGACGGGCTGCCAGATTACGAGGTTTACATTCGGATTCGCGGCAAAAAGAATTGGTTTCCGGTCGGCGTGATTGCTGTAAAGCGCTCTAGCCAGATCAACCAGGCCGTTTTTAGCAACCAGGCCGATCTGACACAGGCTGCGTTTCGCCTTTACCCGATGCTGCGGAAAAACCAGAGCCAGCTTGAGTTTGGCTATCGGCTAAAGGAATTCAAGGACGATGAGATCCAGGTGGCCGTGCAGCCCCAGCCGGGACTTCAGGCAGGTGGGATTGGTGCCGCGCTCAACCAGGCCAAGGATCGGGTTCTGGGTCTGCTAAAGCGCTAGGGGCTGGACTGTCGCTCGGAGTTGAGAGAACCCTGCAGCTCGCGGCGCAGCCGGTGAATCACTGTTTCGGCATCAACCTGAGTCAAGATCTCCTGAATCACCCTATCTGCGCCCTGCGGTCCCCAGGTGCAGCCCTGCTCTAGGTAGACCTGGGTGGCTTTGCCAATTCGGTAGGAGCCATAGCCCGCCAAACTGGCCTGAGCAACGGCGGCAGCACCATAGGCCATAATCCCAGAGGCGGTATCGAAGGCGCTGGCAGCGGCGGCGGCACTCTTGCCCACTCCAAACAGCAGGCCGCTGCCCACTTCCCCCACCAGCAGGCTGCCCGAACTCCACAAAATCGCCCGCAGCAGTTTTCCAGCTTAGTGACTGGTCATAGGCAGGCCGTAAAGATTGGCCAAATTGCGAATCATGACCAGATCGGTGACGGCTCCACCCAGCAGATCCAGGACGGCAACGGGGTTGGCCGCTACGGCCAGCGATTTCCACTTGGCAAACTGCCAGATCAGGTCTTCGGCCTCGGCCCGGTGCAGCTTCAGGGTTTTCTGGGCCAGATTGGCCTCCGTATCGCGGGCTTGGCGCAGGGCGTTGAGGGCCAGCAGGGATTTGCCTTCACGCTGCAAAATCTCCAGCAATTTTTGGCTAAGCTGCTCAATCTGGGGCGGCGGCGATTCCCATTCATGCGTCACCCGGCCATCTTCCCACTCGACTCGGACTTCCAGGGCTGCCGGCTCGGCGGCCACCATGACGATATCCTCCGGGGCCAGTACGGGGGCCAGCTTGGGTCGATTGGCCGACAGGCTAGCGGCAGCAAACAGGGTTTCTAGCTTGCGATAAATGCTTTGCTTGTCCTGGTTGGGATAGAGGTCGGTTTTGTTGAATACCAGAATCAGCGGTTTGTGGTTGGCCTGTAGCTCGGTTAGCGCCTGATATTCGGTCCGAGTGATGTCACCCGCCACCACAAACAAAATTAGATCGGCCTGCTGCGCTACGACTTGGGCCATGCTGGCTCGACTTTCACCGCCCACTTCATCCAGTCCCGGGGTGTCGATCAGTTCGATCTTGATTGGCTCGTTGGGCGAAGTCCAGTAGACCGAACGCGGGTATTGGGTGACGCCGTGCAGGGGTCCGGTTTGCAGCAGCTTTTGGCCGATTAGAGCGTTAATGACCGCCGATTTGCCCCGACTCACCAACCCAAATACGGCAATCCGAATCAGACCCTGATCCAATTTTTCCAAATCTGCCGTCAGGCGATCGCAGTCGGTTTTGAGGGCGGCCTGCAATTCAGTAGCTGCCGTGCTGCGGTTGCCGCGATACTTGACCTGCTGCATATAGCGATTCAGCGTTTGCTTAATGCTGGATCGAGCACGGCTGAAGTGTAGGTCCTGCAGCGGAGAAGATTGGGGTGACTGGGGCGACTGAGGGGCTTGACTGGGGCGAGTTCGAGCGGCGTCCCCTTGTTCCTGAGCAACCTGCTTGGACTCAGTCTGCAAAGCGACCTGGGGTTGATCGGCTGGGTTTATAGCTGCTGGCTCATGCGTTGCTGGCTCGTTCTGGGTTGGCGGATTCTGGGCTGGCTCACTTTGATCTAGCTGAGGCATCTGTTGAGCCAGCTCTTCAGCAGCTTCAGATTCGGCAGCTTCACTTGGCAGATTAGATTCAAAACCGGTAGGCATGGGATAGCAGACTGCAAAGCAGTACCGATCAACTCTCAGTCCTATTCTCACCTACAGGTCAGGTTTGCAAAAGTACGGTTCAGTTCGGATTTGCATGTTCGGTTCGGAACTGGATGTTCGGTTCGGAACTGGAGAGGATGCGGAAACGGAACGATCATACAAACCCAGGAATCTCATCATCATTGCCCTCCGGCTTCTGTTTTTTATCTTTGCAGCATCTCCGTATAATCGCCTGAATTGATATTTTTGATACATTAATTCTCCGTAATGGGCATTCTGGGTTTGAATCTGCCGCAAACTCATTTTTTAGGAAACTATGCTGTTCATCAACAAGCTGCTAGACAGCCCTGGCCAGTTTTTTACCACCGTTGCTGTCGTGGTTGTTTCCGTCATGCTGCATGAGCTGGCCCACGGCTATATGGCAATGGTCCAGGGAGATGATACTCCGCGTATCAGCGGACACCTGACTTTGAACCCCGTTCGGCTGATCAGCTGGCAGTCGCTAATTTTTCTCTGCGTGGCTGGGCTTGCCTGGGGCCAAATGCCGGTCAACCCAACCAAATTTCGCTTCGGTAAGCTGAGCAGCATTCTGGTGTTTGTGGCCGGACCACTCGCCAATCTGGCCCTTGGTTTTCTGCTGATCGAAGCCTACAAACTCAGCACTACAATGGCGCTGCTGCGGTTTGCCCAGCCCGACCTGCTGCTGATGGCTGCCCAGATCAATCTGATTCTCTTCCTGCTGAATTTGCTGCCGATTCCCCCGCTCGACGGCTTTCAGGTGGTCTGCGAAATTATTCCGCCCCTGCAAGCCCTGCAAAGAACTCGCTGGGCGCTCTTCGTGCTGATGGTGCTGCTGCTGATTCCAGCCTTTGGCACCAGCCTCCAAACCGTGGCCCAGTCGATTATCAGCGGCGTGATGGCCTAGAAAAAATGATGGCCTAGGGATCTGGACGAGTATTCTTTTGTCGCCGTTGGGCAAACCAGGTCTGAAGCTGCTGCCGACAGGGAACCTCCAGAATGCCGCCCAAAACCGCCAGTCGGTGATTGGAAGCAGGACTGTCTGGCAGATTTAGCACCGTCCGCACCGCGCCTGCCTTGAAGTCGTCGGCCCCATAAACCAACTGTCCTAACCGCGCCTGAATCAGCGCCCCGCTACACATCGGACAGGGTTCCAGGGTGACGTAGAGCGTGCAGCCGTCCAATCGCCAGCTTCCTAAGGCCAGTCCAGCCGCCCGCAGCGCCAAAATCTCAGCATGGGCCGTGGGGTCGTGATCCCGTTCGCGCCGGTTTTCGCCCCTAGCAATCACTTGATCTGCTCGATCCACCACTAGGGCACCCACTGGCACCTCACCCGCCGCTCCAGCCGCCGCCGCCAGTTTAATCGCCTCCACCATCCAGCCGTAGTGGCGCAGATAGTCCGGATGGTCTAGAACGGGCGGCGGAATTTCGGGCAAATGGTTCATGCAGGCGCTTGGGCTAAAAGCGGGTCGAGTTGGCCCTGCCGGTCGAGGGCGTAGAGGTCATCGCAGCCGCCGATATGCTGATCGTTGACAAAAATTTGGGGCAGGGTCCGGCGACCGTTGGCCCGTTCGGCCATTCTGACGCGGGCGGCACCGTCTCCGTCAATTTTGTATTCAGTAAACTGGACGCCCTTCCACTTCAGCAGCATTTTGGCCCGGATGCAGTAGGGACAGGTCTGCCAGGTGTAGATCTCAACCTTGGCCAGAACCGATTCGGGCCGACCGCCCAGACAGGATTGCAGCAATTTCAGCATAGGTTTCGCAACGTTTTAACGTTTTGTTGAAGCAAACAAGTTGAAGCAAACAAATAGATCCTGTTTCGCCCCGCTCCAGGCTTGCGGGCCGAGCCTGAAGCCCATTATCCAATGATTTTCTTGAACAGCTCCAGCTTGCCGGCGTAGGGAGCATAGCGCCACTTGATGTCGAACCAGAAGTTTTTCACCATGACGCTTTTGAAGTGGGAGAAGGTATCGAAACTGGCCTTACCGTGGTAGCTGCCAATGCCGCTTTCGCCCACGCCGCCGAAGGGCAGGATGGACGGGGCAATTTGCATGATCGTGTCGTTGATGCAAACCCCACCCGAACTCGTCTGCTGTAGCACCTGATTCTGAACTGCCTTGTCGCGCGAGAAAATATAAAGGGCCAGCGGCTTGGGTTTGGATTTAATCAGGGCAATGGCTTCGGATAGGCTTTCATATTCGAGCACGGGCAGGATGGGGCCAAAGATTTCCTCCTGCATCACTCCAGCGTCCAGCGGCACCTGATCCAGAATCGTTGGGGCAATGTAGCGCTGGCTGGCGTCGGTTTCGCCGCCCACAGCTAGCTGGCCCTGATTCAGAAATCCTGACAGGCGCGTAAAATGGCGATCGCTAACGATCCGGGCATAGTCGGGACTCTGGGCCGGATCGCTGCCGTAAAATTCCTGCACCGTTCGCTGCATTGCTGTCAGCAGGGCGGGCTTAACCCGCCGATCCACCAGCAGATAGTCGGGCGCAATGCAGGTTTGTCCCGCATTGAGAAACTTGCCCCAGACAATTCGCTGGGCCGTGTAGTCGAGCTGAATATCGCTATCGACAAGGCAGGGACTCTTGCCGCCCAGTTCCAGCGTTACGGGTGTCAAGTGGTTGGCCGCCGCTGCCATCACCTTCTTACCGATCGCCGTCCCGCCCGTAAAGAAAATATGGTCAAACCGTTCGGCCAGCACCGCCTGACTGGCCTCAATGCCGCCCTCTACAACAGTGATATAGGCCGGATCGAAGGTGTTTTGCACCAGCTTGGCAATTACCCGCGAGGTCTGGGGAGCCAGCTCGGACGGCTTCAGCAGAGCGCAGTTACCCGCTGCAATTGCCCCCACCAGCGGCGAAATCATCAGCTGAAACGGATAGTTCCAGGGGCCGATAATCAGCACCACACCCAGCGGCTCAGGATAAATCCGGCCTTTGGCAGGCATCTGCTCCAGGGAGATTGGCGCGGATTTAGGCTTGACCCAGCGCGGCAAATGCTTCAGGGCGTAGTTAATCTCTTTGGTAACGCCGATCTCCGTCAAAAAGGCTTCCAGCTCCGGTTTGTGCAAATCGACCTGTAGGGCAGCCAAAATTTCGGCCTGGTAGTCTGTTACGGCCTGCTTCAGGGCTTTGAGCTGGGCCAGCCGAAAGGCGAGCGGTTGGGTTGCGCCCGTATCAAAAAAGGCGCGCTGACGGGCAACCAGTTCGCCCACTGCCTGATTAGCTGTTCGGTCTATTGCCTGATCCGGCGAGGCTTGCTCTGGCCTGACCCCACTTAAGGCCATCTGGTGCTCCGATTCTTGCGGTGTAGTTTGAACCACCTTCAGCCTCCTAAATTCCGTTCCCGATAGGTTTTACTCAAAATCTTGCTGCTGTTCAGACATCAAGGCTTACCCAGCTTCTTCATCTTTCGACACAATTGCTAGTTTTGACAACTGATTTCACAGTTTTGCCAGAGTGCTGCATCAAGAGTCTTACCAAACAATATGACTGCTGCTTTTGCTCACATGCGTCCTAGCTCGAACCGTCGTCCTCCTAGAAGACGAACGCTAGTGCAGCGCTTATGATGGACAAAAACCCCTTCACGACATAGTTCTAACCATGCAGCCTTACAATCAGCCCGAAGAGCCGGTCAGTCGCGTAACCGATTCGCTAGAACAGTTTGACTTCAGCAAACGCAAGCTGCTTTCGGCCCTGAGTCACGGCGCAATTTTCTTCAGCTCGCTCTTCGTCTCCATCGCTGTGCCCATTGTGATTTTAATGGTTTCTGAAGATCCAGTTGTGAAGGCCAACGCCCGTGAGTCGCTCAACTTTCACATCAACACCTATATCTACGCTGCCCTGTTCTGGCTGCTGATCTTTGTCCTGATCGGGTTTCCGCTCCTGGTTCTATTGGGAATTGCTACGTTTGTGCTGCCCTTAATGGCAATAGTGAAGGTGCTGACTCACCCCAATCAGCCCTATCGCTATCCCTTCCTGATTCGGCTGCTTTAGCTTGCTGTTTTATCTAGGGCAATACCCTCAGAATGCTGCTCCAGGGCCGCTTGCAGAACGGGGAGGGGCGCTTGACAGAAGTAGCGGCGCATAAACTGCTCCTGATTGACGATTTTGAGAAAACTCGCGACTGCATCAGGATACTGACCAGAGTCTTTGGCCTCAAGCTGAGCCAAACTGAGGCTATCGTCACTGCGGCTAATCTGAAATCCAGCTTGGTTCAACGCTGCCAGACCGGCCTCTAGAGCACCCTTGCCCAAATCCAGCTCAGATTGCAGGTCAGTCAGGGAGCGCGACTGGCCAGTCTGACTCAGGGATTGGGCCAGTTCTACCAGCGCTTGCCAAAGCTGATGGGCTGGCCTGGGTTGCACAAATGAGTAGGCAAGGGCGAGCGAACGGCGGGTTCTTCGGGCCTGGGCTGCCCAGTCTTGCAGTTCTTCCCAGCAGCTTGGGCAATGGGTCAGCAGCAGGGGGTTGGGCTGTTTGGAGTTGGGCTGTTTGGGGTTGGGCTGCTTGGAGTTGGGTTGCTTGGAGTTGGGCTGGGCTGAATCGCGCCAGTCGAGCAGCCAGTTCGGCGGCCAGTTCGGCGGCCAGTCCAGCGGCCAGTTCGGCAGGCCGGAAGATTGAAATTCAGCAGATTGCGATCCAGACTCAAGGCAGGGCTGCCAGGCAATTAAGCGCACTTCGTAGCGCGGGACATGGCGGGCATCTTGGTAGCTGTTAAAGTCCAGTTCGACCAGCACATCACAGGGTGCAGTCGGCAGCTCATCTTTGTAGTGACCCCACCAGACCCCAGGGAAACCCAGGCTACAGGTTTCGTCGCGCAGTTCAAATTCTGTTTTGACGTACTCTAGCTTGCGGCCCGTCAAATCACGCAGCTTGTGGTGCCAGGGTTGGCTAAACCAGACGTTTTTGATCAGCAGCCTTGGGACTGGATTGCCCATGCCGCAGGGCTCCAGCAGCTTCAGCTCCTGAAACAGAGGTTGGCCCAGCTCGGCCACAGTAACGGTGCAGTCTGCCTGGAGCAGGGGTTTACCCAACGGTAGCCCTAGCCTTCGGGCCTGCTGGTTGAGGGCTTGACGCAGCGGCAGAATATTCTCGACGGGTAGCGCCAATCCGGCAGCCAGCGGATGCCCACCGAAGCGATTTAGGAAATGGGCCTGCTGTTGAAGCAGATCGTAAAGGTTGACTGGCTCTACCGAACGGGCCGATCCCATTGCTAATCCGGTAGCTTCATCAACGCTGAGCAAAATGGTTGGGCGTCCGGTTGCTTGAGCAATTTGGCTAGCTACCAATCCCAGCACGCCCGTTTCCCACTGCGGATCGCTCAGCACAATCACCCCAGTGGTGGACAGATCAATCTCGGCAAGCTGCTGGTTCACCTGATCCGTGAGACGGCGTTGCAGAACTCGGCGGCGAGCGTTGGCCAACTCGGCAGTATGGGCCAATTCCTGGCAGCGATCCGGGTCGCGGCTGGTCAACAGTTCAACACAAATCTGAGCCTCGCCATAGATGCGGCTGATGGCGTTGATCCGAGGCCCCAGCCCAAACGAGACATCGGTGGGTCGGTCGCCGGTTTTGCGGCAAAGTTCCAGCAGTTTAGCAATGCCGGGACGGGGTGAATTTGGCCCCTGATTTCGCCGCAGGCTGGCGATGCCCAGCTGGGCCAGATAGCGACAGTCGCCCTTCAGCTCGACTAAGTCGGCAATCAGGCCAATCGCAACCAGGTCGAGCAAGTTGCTCAAGGGCTGGCGCGGATCGGGCAGAGTGTCGTACAGAGCCTCGATTAATTTGTAGGCCACGGCCACACCCGACAGATGAAACAGAGGATGGGTGGTGGGCAGACTGCGCGGATTGAGCAGGGCGCAGACCGGAGGGTGTTTCTCAGGCCAATCTGCGGGAATCTGATGGTGATCGGTGACAATCAGCTCCAGGCCCAGATCATGGGCCAGATTATGGGCCAGATCATGGGCCAGTTCAAGATCCGTGCTGCCCGTATCGCCCGTGACGATCAAGCGATAGCCCTGCCCTGCCAGTTGCTCCAGACCAGCTCGCGTCAGTCCGTGGCCATCGGTCAATCGGTTGGGAATCCAGAAGGTCAGGTGCTCGGGCGGGAAAAATGCGCCCAGCCCTTCCCAGAGCAGCGCCGTAGCGGTAATTCCATCCGCATCAAAATCGCCCCAGATCGCCACCTTCTCTGCCGTGAGGTAGGCCTGCTGCAACCGCGACACAGCCCGCTGCATCTCTAGACCAAACTCCCAGGGGCTCGCGGGTTGGTACTGGCTTGGGTCCAGAAAGCCCAGGAGTTGATCTTGCTGAATACCGCGCTGCCAGAGCAGTTGGGCCGCTGTTTGGCCTGCCCGATCGCCCGCTGTATCCGGCAAAAATTGTCGAATTGCCGTAAGGAACGCCTCGGGAACTTGCCCAACGGGTTGAGTCTGCCATTGAGCCATCTGCTGAGAGAACTGCACCATCTCGGTTGCCTGAACGATTGCTTTAGATTGCTTTAATCTTGCTTTAATCTGCCTGCCGTAAACTCCTGTAGCCCAAACCGGCTGACTCAGGGCGCTCTGCCGGGTGGTATGTTGCTCAGCCCCAGGATTCTACTACTCTAGCGGCTGAAGATGTGAATTGAGGTTAGGCTCTGTTGCTCACACATCAACTGAGTTTGAGGCCAGTACAAAGATTTGACAAAGCATCGTCTGGTTTCGGTGAAGACCTGGTTCAAGGCAGCGTTTAAGCAGGGTATGCCCCAGCTGTTGTGATAGTTTTAATCGAAAGCTCGGCTAGATGCTGTTAGGTCAGTCAGCAGGCCCTAAAATAATGGCAATTGTTGAGAGCCTCTTCGACCTATTTTGTTCTGTGGTCTAGGCAGCTTGGCTAAGACTGAGTTGAGAAACAAGCCGGTCATCCTAGCAGTGAAGCGTCAATCAGCTGATTTTCACTATCTGAAATAGCCGCCCTTCACAAGACTGAACCGCTGAGATAGAGAGTAGAAGTTAGAACCAGTAAAAGTTAGAACCAGTAAACTCGGAACAAATAACAGTTAGATTCCATCGGAAAAGGCACAGCTAAATCAGCACAGCTCGATCAGGTCACAGTAAACAGCTGGTGATTGGCCTCGAAATTCGACAAATGACCCAGATTAAGCTATGTGTGAATCAGTTTGAATCTTGTGTTAGCTCGTCGGTCTGGGCAAGATGTGCTGCTAGATTTATTGGCAAGGCTTCCGGATTAGCAGTTTGAGGGTTAGAACAGGAAGACAACACATTTGTACAGTCCCGAACGTCCTCAGAGTTTTCGCCCTTGCCAACTTAACTGTTGCCGACTTGCTCTTTGCAGATCGAACGCTTCCAGCTTTGTTTTTCTATGTTGACTCAAGTAGTTAGGACTGTCAGTTAATACCGATGAGCCGAATTGCCAACCAGGTTCGACCTGTTATCCCCGCACAGCCCCTTCGCCTGTTTGTCTCAGCCCTAGCCCTGTCGTCATCGGCCTGCTTGGTCGGAACAACAGTCAGCCGAGCCGATGTACCAGCCGCTCTGGTTTCCCAGCAAAATTCCGGATCAGCGCCAGCCGCTGGTTCGACCGGCAGCCCAACCGTGACACCTGGGCGCAGCGTCATTTTGACACCTGCTACTCCTAACCGCACCATTGTGCCACCGCCCACTTCAGCTTTTCCGTTCGAGGAAGCCTACACCCTGGGACCGGGCGACCAGATTGAGCTAAATGTTTTTGACGTACCGGAGCTGAGCGGTCCCACTGCAGGCCGCTACATCGTCCAGCTAGATGGCACAATCAACCTCACCTGGGCCGGGATTGTCCGGGTGCAGGGGCTGTCTATCGCCCAGGCTGAACAGGTGATTACCCAAGCCTATGCGCCGTTTGTCCGCAATCCTTTAATCACGGCAAGTGTAGTCATCACCCGCTCACTCCGAATCAGCGTTGCGGGTGAAATCAAACGCCCTGGAGCCTACGTGATCAGCCCAGAAGGCGCAACCGACAACCGGATTTTGATCGACGGTGCAGCGACGGGCGGCGGCGTTGCCAATCAGTGGCCCACCGTGACTAAAGCAATTCAAACGGCGGGTGGCCTGACCCAATTTGCCGATCTGCGGCGGGTGCAGGTGCGACGTCCTCTAGCCGACGGTTCGCTGGAGTTAATCGATATCAATCTGTGGGAACTGCTGCGCACAGGTGAACTCAACCAGGACATTCGGCTGCGCGACCGGGATACGCTGGTGATTCCAACCGCCACTACTCTCAACGACAGTGAAGCGCTGGTGATTGGGGCCGCCAACTTCTCACCTGCCACAATTCGGGTCAACGTGATCGGGCAGGTGCCGACGCCTGGCGTGGTAGAAGTGACCCCCAATACCCCACTCAATCAAGCTCTGATGACGGCAGGCGGCTTCTTGCGGCCTACGGCGCGCACCAGTGAGGTAGAGTTAGTGCGGCTCAACTCAAATGGCACCGCCATTCGCCGGTTAATCAAAGTCGATCTGGCTGCTGGCATCAACGAAGCCACCAACCCTGCCCTCCGCGACTACGACACAATTATTGTCAGTCGGAACGGGGCAACGGTGTTTTCAGAGAACGTGGACACGGTGCTAAACCCTGTAGAGCGATTCTTCGGCATCTTTGATTCGATTTTCGGAGTCGTGGACATCATAGATGGCTTGGGCGAATAGCGTCCCGGCCTTCGAGTCAACCTGACTTGATACTGGTGCCATCACATACTGTTGCTAGGGCTCAAAGGTTGACACTATGGTAAACACGAAGCAAATTTAAGCAAGGGCAAGGCAGATAAAGATGCAGGCGCGATTCGCACCGGGCACCGGTACTATAGAGAGACGATCGCAAGAGAGAGGATCGCAGGAGAGCAGCCAGTTTGATGCCGCTGCCTTGAACCACAGTCTAGAATTGGGCCAAGCCACCCAGTCTAGTGCGTCCCAGGGTGTTGAAGCATTATTTGGGCAGCCGCTTGCTGTCGGCTCCTTCAATCAAGTTTCAAAGTCGGGTCAGTTAAGCTACAGAGGTCAACATGGAGATTGAACAAACTGCTCAAGCCCCAGCGCCAATTGTGCGCAACCGACCAGTTGTGCAGCTAGCCCCGTCAGACATGGACGAGCTAGATACCTCTCCGAACCGGGGGCTGAATCTCAAATCTCTAGGACGGACCATTCAGCGTCAGGCCCTGTTGATTGCTGGAATTGCTACTATTGTGGCTGTCGCCGCAAGCTACCAGGCCATGCGGATCAGGCCAGTCTATAGCGGCAATTTTCAGCTTCAGGTCGAGCCGATTACAAACGCTGCTCGTGCTGCTGACCCGAGTACCGTGACGCGGACCGATGGCGGCGGTGTACCTAGCATTGACACCTTCCGACTAGACTACCCCACCCAGATCGAAATTCTGCAGAGCCCTAGCCGGCTAGATCAGATCGTGCAGGAGGTGAAGGCCGAATATCCCCAGTTCACCTACGAGCAGCTGCGTCAAGGTCTAGTTGTGGAGCGGCTCCAGC
>QLAH01000691.1_pt1 | contig 13487 bp, 10 predicted proteins | sample 4693081 | NCBI WGS metagenome assembly QLAH01 (sample SAMN09425401, study PRJNA476045) | Lake water metagenome, whole genome shotgun sequencing project.
CCCATAGCGTCTGCCCCGACATAGATGGCGGCGACAAAGACTGAAGCGGCCAGCACGCCCAGCGGATGCAGCTTGGCCAGCATCGCCACAATGATGCCGGTGTAGCCAAACCCCGGCGACAGATCGAGGCTGAGGTAGCCCTTCAGTCCTGCGACTTCGCTGACGCCCCCCATGCCCGCCAGCCCGCCGCTGATCAGGGCCGTCGCCAATGTCACCCGGCCAACTGGAATCCCTGCAAACCTTGCGGCCTGGAGGTTCGCCCCCATCGCCTTCATCCGGTAGCCCAGCACGGCCCGCTGGTTAAAGCCCCAGAGGCCAAAGGCGCAGATCACGGCAACGATTAAACCCAGATGGGTGCGGCCCAGCAGACGGGGCAGACTGGCTTGGGGAATCAGGGCAACGGCTTGGGGCCAGCCCAGGGCAGTTGGGTCTTTCAGCGGCCCTTCGATCAGGTAGCTGACCAGCAGAATGACGATAAAGTTGAGCAGCAGGGTTGTCACGACTTCATCCACCTGGAAGCGCGTTTTTAACCAGGCCGGAACCAGCAGCAGCAGACCGCCCAGCCCAAATCCAGCAGCAAACACCAGCGGCAGCATCAGAACGGGCGGCAAAGTCACCCAGCCCGTACCCACTAGCGTCGCCCCCACTGCACCCAGATAGAACTGCCCTTCCGCTCCGATGTTCCAGAGTTTGGCCCGAAACGCCACCGCTACCGCCAGCCCGGTATACATCAGGGGTGTGGCCCGCGACAGGGTTTCCGAGAGGGCAAACCGCGAGCCTAGTGCGCCTTGCAGCATCGTGCTATAGGCTTGCAGGGGCGAGCTACCGGTCCAGGTCACCAGGGGCAGGCAGAGCAGCAGGGCGGCCAGAATGGCGGCGAGTGGGGCCAGCAGGGTGAGGGCGAGGGGTGGGCGGGGGCGGGGTTCGAGGCGCATGGGGCGGGGAATGGGGGAGATGGGGAGATGGGGGAGTTATTCTGCGGGCTTGCCGGCCATGCGCAGGCCCAGCTCGCGGATGTTGACTTGCTCGATCGGGAGGGATTCGGAGAGGCGGCCCTGGGAAAGGACGTAGAGGCGGTCGGAGAGGCTGAGCAGTTCGTCCAGGTCTTCGGAGATCAGTAGGATTCCGGCGCCCCGACTGCGGGCAGCGAGGAGCTGTTGATGTACGTAGGTGACGGCTCCCAGGTCGAGGCCATGGGTAGGTTGACTGGCCAGAATCAGGCGAGGCTGCTGGGACAAGCCGCGCCCCAGGATTAGCTTTTGCATGTTGCCGCCTGAGAGTAGGCGCACCGGCACCTGATCGGAGGGGCAGCGAACATCGAATGACTGAATGATTTCGATGGCGTGCTGACGGGCGGCTTTGAGGTTGAGCAGGCCGCGCTGGGAAAAGGTGGGCTGACGATGGTGTTCCAAAATCAGGTTTTCCCAGAGGCTGAGGTCGCCAATCAGGCCGGTGCGGTGACGGTCTTCGGGGATGCGGGCCACGCCTGCCTCGACCATAGCGGCTGGAGAGAGCTGAGAGACAGGTTCGCCATAGAGCAAAATTTGACCCTGGCTGGGGGTAAGTAACCCACTGAGCAGGTTGAACAGCGCACCCTGACCGTTGCCCGAAACGCCAGCAATCCCAACGATCTCGAATTCCCGCAAGCTGAGCTGAATCTGCTGCAAACCCGGGTTGCCCGGAACGGTGAGATCGCTGAGCTGGAGAATTGGGCTACCTGGGGACAGGGGCGGGCGCTGGGTCTGGGGCAGCGGACGGCCCACCATCTGTTCGGCCAGTTCGGCAGCGGTGATAGCGGCGGTGGGCAGATCGGCCACCACCCGCCCAGCTCGCAGCACTACGACGCGCTGACTGATCCGCAGCACCTCTTGCAGCTTGTGGGAGATCAGCAAAATCGACAGGCCCGCCTCGGTCATCTGGTTGAGCGTGGCAAACAGGGCATCAGTTTCCTGGGGCGTCAGCACTGCCGTCGGTTCGTCCAGAATCAGAATTTTGATCTGACGATAGAGGGCCTTGAGGATCTCTACGCGCTGGCGTTCGCCCACCGACAGCTCGGCAATCTGGGCGTCGGGATTCACCTGGAGGCCAAACTGTTGGGCGATTTCCTGCAAGCGCTGGCGGGCCGCCTGCCGGTTTTGCCGCCAGCCCCAGAGGGGTTCGGTGCCCAGAATTATGTTGTCTAGAACAGACAGATTATCGGCAAGGGTGAAGTGCTGATGCACCATGCCAATCCCGGCGGCAATCGCGGCTTTGGGCGAGCTGATCTGGGCGGGCTGGCCAAACAGTTCGATGTGGCCCCGGTCGGCCTGGTAGTGACCGAACAAAATGTTCATCAGCGTGGTTTTGCCCGCGCCGTTTTCGCCCAACAGCGCCAGAATTTCGCCCCGGTTGAGCGCCAGACTGATCTCGTCATTGGCGACTAGCGAACCGAAGCGTTTGCTGATCTGGTGCAGTTGCAGAACGGGGGAGGACAAATGGGAACCAGAAAAAACGCCGGGAAGTTAAGCTCAGGACGGTTGAACTCAGGACAGTTAAACCGTAGATTTGGGTTCGGTGTCGTCTACCTTGACCGTGAAGCTACCCGCCAAAATTTCTGCCTGCCGCTGCTCCACCTTGTCCTGGATCGGCTGGGGTACTCTATCGGCAAACGTACCCAGATCCGACAGGCTGGAACCCTTGTGTTTCATGTAGCTAAACTGGCCGTAGTCTTCCGGCTTGAAGTTGCCCGACTGGACGGCCTCAATTGCTCTGTCAATCGTGGGTTCCATATGCCAAATGGCGCTGGCCACCACGGTGTCAGGGTAGTCTTTCTGGGTGTCGATCACGTTGCCAATTGCCAGCACGTTGCGTTCCTTGGCCGCATCGGAAACGCCAAACCGCTCGGCGTACATGACATCGGCTCCGGCGTCGATCTGGGCAAAGGCGGCCTCCTTGGCCTTGGGCGGATCAAACCAGCTGCCGATAAACGTGACCAAAAACTTGGCGTCGGGCACGATTTCTTTGACGCCCGCCATAAAGGCATTCATCAGGCGGTTGACCTCTGGAATCGGATAGCCGCCCACCAGCCCGATCGTTTTCGATTTAGTCATGCCGCCCGCAATCAGGCCAGTCAGGTAGGCGGGTTCGTGGATATAGTTGTCGAACACCGACAGGTTGGGCGCAGCCGGTTTGCCGCTCGACCCCATCAAAAAGGCGACGTTGGGATATTCGGCGGTGAAGGTGCGGCAGGCTTTCTCGACGGCAAAGCATTCGCCCACAATCAGCTGGTTGCCTGCCTCGGCATATTGGCGAGCCACCCGCTCGTAGTCGGTGTTGGAAACAGACTCGGACCAGACATATTCCACATCGCCCCGATCCTTGGCGGCATTGAGCGCCTTGTGAATCCGGCTCACCCATTGCTGTTCAATCGGTACGGTGTAGACAGCGGCCACTTTGAGCTTGCCGCCGGTGGCTCCCGCCCCTGGAGAGGCTGTCGGAGACGCGGTTGTGCTGGTTGAGGTCGTGTTGCCACAGGCTTTTAGCAGCAGGCTCGTGCCCAGAGCTGCCGATCCATAGATCAAAAATTGCCGACGATTGAAGGGATGAGACATTGCTAATCAAGGCTCCTGATGAAAGGCTCCAACTGGAGAACAAAGGCAAGAAATCAGAATGGCAGATAAACCGTAGAGCATAGTATAGAGGTGATTCTGTCACACTGAGCATGTTTTGAACGCTTGCTTAACCTTTTCCAAGTTCCCCTCTAGCCAGGTTCTGGATTGGCCTAGCGCCTCAGCGTCTCCAGGTCTTGCTTAAGCTGGGCCAGCATCGCCCCGTTGCCCTGCTGTGAGTAGAGTTCACTAGCCTTCACCAGTTCGGCAATCGCTTCGGTGACGCGGCGCAGGTTAGCCGTGGTTCGGGCCAGGTTGTGCTGAGCTTCGGCTAAGTCGGGATCGAGCTGGAGGGCTGCCTGAAATCGAGCCACAGCCTGACGGTACTGCCCGGCCCGATAGGCATCACAGCCCTGCTGGAATTGGCTGGCAGCCTCTGAATCAACGGTAGACACCGGTTCGTTCAGTCCAACTGGCTCTGGAAACAGGACCACAACGCTGCCCTTGCCCCAGTAGGCCGAAATCATCGTTCCCAGCCCGAAGCCAGAAATTCCAAGCAGCACCAATAGCCAAATCCAAAAACTGGTTTCCACAAGCGTTATGCAGGTAATTGAAGGGAGGATCGACAGGAAGTCATTTCAGTTCAGCCGCCCTGGAACCAAGTGCCGCTACCTGGGCCGATCCTGAGGCTCATCGTCCAGTCCCCAGTCCTCCTCGTCGCTGGGTGCAGGCGTGGGAGCTGGTGGGGGAGGCACCGGGTTGGCTGGCTGGCTGTAGGGCGGAATTAGAACGCGATATTCGGCATCGTAGACATCGCCTTTACGGGGTTCGGGCTGGGAGCGTGGGTTGCCAGCACCAGCACGATTATCTGGAACGCGATTGTTTGGAGTGCGATTCTCTGGAGTGCGATTATCTGGGGCGCGATTAATTGGAGTGCGATTGGTCGAGGCATCTGGGTCGCGTCGATTTGAACTGCGGACGCGGTCTTCGTACTCTTGCCAATCGGCCCGTTTGTCGCTGGTGCGGCTTTCGGTGCGAGCCACGTCTGAGCGCGTGGTTCGAGCGGGTCCCGGTTCGTTCCAACTGTCCCAGGCTTCGCGGTCGCGATCCCAGTCATCATCGGGCCAAGCTTCCTGGCGATCGGCGCTGCGGCTGGTTCGGTCAGTCGCCCGGTCAGTCGCCCGGTCAGTTGTTCGATCTGGCGTCCGGTCTGGCGTTCGGTCAGTCGCCGCACTAAAGCCTGCGGTTCCTGGCGGAGCCGAGGACTTGTCGCTACGGGCTGTCGTCCAGGGCGAACGAGCATCACGAGGGACTTGATTGGCCCGTCGCACGGCAGCCCCTTTAGAAATGCTAGAAAAGCCGCTCAGCAGCACGGTGGTGACAGCTCCGGCCAGCAGGGCACCCAGCACCCAGACCGCCAGCGGCAGCGCCAGGGTTCGGACACCCAGAATCACCAGTGAGATTGGCGTGAGGTTGCTGACGGCAAACAGGGCTAGGCTTCCCCCGATTAGCAGTAGCAGGATGAGTTTTCCCATGAATGCAGCTCCTTGTTTGAGCAACGGGTTTGAGCGACTGGCTGGGAGCGGTGGGAGATGGAAACAGGAAAGCGGCAGGTCCAGGGTATGTTGTGCCCTTCTGTTCAGGGCATTCTGCCTGACTCCCCCATCTTCCCTATCTCCCCCATTCTTCTACTCTTCTTCTCTCTAGTCCTCGCGCTTCAGATGTCCTTCCCAGCGTTTCAGCGGTACGCAGGTAATGTCAAACTGATCGAGCGCCCGAGCCACTACAAAATCAACCAGGTCTTCTACCGTTTGCGGATTGTGATACCAAGCAGGGATCGCAGGCACGATGCGGGCACCGGCTTCGGCCAGGGTGGTTAAGTTGCGCAGGTGAATTAGACTAAAGGGCGTTTCGCGCGGTACCACTACCAGTTTACGGCCTTCTTTGAGCTGCACGTCTGCCGCCCGCTCTAGTAAGTCCGAGCTTAGCCCTGCGGCCAGCTTGCCGACGGTGCTCATGCTGCAAGGCAAAATCAGCATTCCCAGAGTGCGGAAGGAACCACTGGCAATGTTGGCCCCTACGTCACTCCAGGGATGGCAGTAGAGCTTGCCTAAGCCGTCTGGAGCAAGAGGCACCTCAGCCTGCTGCCGCCAGAACTGTTCCTGCTGAACTGGGTCCAACGGCATTTTGATCTGAGACTCGGCCTGCCAAACCATGTAGGTCGATTTGGAGGCCACCAGCTCTACTGAGTAGTTGGCTTGCAGCAGAAATTTGAGGGCACGCACGGCATAGATCAGCCCTGATGCTCCAGTGACGCCCAAAATCAGCGGCAGGTCCGCAGATGAATTAGCATTGGTCACGATTTACCTGACCCGTAGCCTGACCTGTAGCCTGACCTGTAGCGGCGTTTGTCAGCTGCTTGAGTCGCGATGCATCTGGTTGTTACCCCCGCCTTTGGCCTATTCATCATCGTTGTCCAACTCATCCTGGCCGTTGGTTTCTTCCAGCTCTTCATTCAAAGGCAGCTCATCCTGATCTTCCTCATCCGAGGCTTCACTGCCGCCGCCCACAGCCACCAGGTCAATTTGCTGGCGGTAGTAGTCCACACTCTTCACCTGCACTTCCACCCGGTCGCCCAGTTTGTACTGCTTGCGGTTCTTGCGACCCACCAGCTTCTGCTGGCGCGAGCGATATTCGTACCAGTCGTCCTTCAGCGAGCTGACATGCACCAGCCCCTCCACCAGCAGTTCCTCGATCTCGACGAAGAAGCCGTAGGACTGGACGCCCGTGATCAGGCCGTGGAACACCTTGCCCGTATGCTGCTGCATAAACTCGGCTTTTTTCAGCCCTTCCAGGTCGGTTTCGGCTTCCTGGGCCAGCTTTTCTCGCTCGGTGAGATGCACCACAATCGCATTGAAGGCTTCTTCTAGCTCGGTGTGGATCTCGGCGGGCAGCACGTTCCAGTTGACCTGACCATGACAGGAGCTGTGGCGCAGATCGACTTTCTCTTTAGACCGGGTGCTGCGACGGTCGCGGCCATGCTCAAACACAGCGTGGAGGACGCGATGCACCAGCAGGTCGGGGTAGCGACGCAGGGGCGAAGTGAAATGGGTATAGCCTTCGTCCAGGGCCAGACCAAAGTGCTGCCCCGGTGTGGTGCTGTAAACGGCAGGCTTGAAGGTGGACAGCAGCAGGTAGGTCAGCACCTTTTCGGTTTTAGATTCGGCAAACTGCTCGACCAGATGCTGGTAGTCCTTGGGCTGCACCACATCTTCCTGCTCTAGCGTGGCGTCGATGCCCATATTGCTGACCAGCTTCAGCAGCTCTTGCACGTCGCTGGGATCGGGGGCGCGATGCACCCGGTAAACGGCAGGCACTTGCAGGGCCAGAAGGTGGGAGGCCACCAATTGGTTGGCCAGCAGCATCAGCTCTGTCACAATCGAACGGGCGGGCAGCAGCGAAGACACCACCATCGCCCCTAGCGCACCCTCGTCGTCGTATTGAAATTTGGTAGACAGGAACCGGCTCAGCTCTGGGTTGGCCTCGTTCGGGAAGATTTTTTCGGGCAGGTTGAGGTCAAAGGCACCGCGCTGAAGCCGCTGCTCCCGAATTGCCTGACTCAGCTTAAACAACTGATCCAGCATTTCGAACACCGGGGCAAATTCCTGAATTTCATCCAGCGTCGGCAGCGGATAGGCTGGAGCGGGAGCCGAAGCGTCGGACGCGTCGTGGCGTTGCACAATCACCTGGGTCTGCTGGTAGTTGAGCCGGTAATCGACCTGAATTACCGTGGGCTGAAGCTCGAACTCTACGACTTGCCCGCCCGAGGTCAGGGTCAGCAGCACCGACACAGCCAGCCGATCTTGCCCCGCCGCCAGCGAACAGCAGTCATGCACCCGTTCCGGCAGCATACGCAGGGCATTTTCGCCCAGATAGATTGAGGTGCCGCGCCGACGGGCTTCTACGTCCAGCAGCGTACCAGGAGCAATGTAGGACGAGACATCGGCAATGTGGATGCCCAAGCGCCAGTGGTCTGAACCGAGGGGCTCCAGGGTAATGGCATCGTCGATCGCCGGGCCGGTAGCGTTGGGCGGGCCATCAATCGTGACAGTGGGCAACTGACGCAAATCGACCCGCTTTTTCAGATCGGTCTTGCGCAGCTTGCCGGGCAGGGCTCTGGCTTCTTCCAGCACCGCTTCCGAAAATTGGCGGGGCAGGTCATGCTTGCAGCAGACAATATCAAACTCCGAGGCCGCTTGGGCGTCGCTGCCCAGAATTTGGGCCACCCGACCCAGGGGTGGATTGGTGCCCAACGGGTAGCGCAGGATTTCGACATGAGCCAATTGGTCAACGGCTTCGGTCAGGTCGGTGCCGTTGGGCTTCAGCTCTACTTCAAACAGCAGCCGGTCGTCGAGCGGGGTAGCACGGTAGCTGGTTTCAGCCTGCTTGACCCTGGCCAATACCGATGAGTTGGCCCGATCTAAAATCAGCCGCACCTCGCCTTCGGGACTGCGCCGCCTTGTTCCTTCTTTGGTGACGCGCACCAGCACCCGGTCGCCGTTCCAGGCCGTATTCAGGTGGCTCTCGCGAATGTAGATATCTTCCGAACCTTCTACGTCCTGAATCGCAAAGCAAAAGCCTTTGCTGGAGCAACGCAGCTTGCCCTCAACCACGTTCTCTTCCGGCACCCGGCGATATTTACCGCGCTCGCGCACCAGCACGCCCGTTTTCTCTAGTGCATCTAGGGCAATTTGCAGCAGGTGCTGACTTGCCTCATCTCGGCAGTTGAGCTTTTTCTCAAGCGCTTTGGGTGCAACGAGTTTGTCGTCTGTGAAGTTAACCAGTAGTTCTGCAATCGAAAATTCCATGTAGCGATTGATCCTTAGAAATTGCTGATTCGTAAAATCGGCCTGGGTCGGCCTCCGCACTTCAACCCTGAGCGCCAGTTTGGGTAGGCCGAATCGGTGCAGTCCCTCGGGACTAGGTGATGTGAGCGAGCCTCTCTGCAACGGCCTGACTTCCCGGCTGCGCTAGCTTTGTCTGGGGCAAGCTGACAGCGTTTGATTTGACGGAACTAGTCTGGCGGAACAGGCTGCCTATTCATTGACGCTGATCAGAACTGCCAGATCCAAACCAACCGTCCGCCGCTGATTGAAACTGTCAGCTTGAAACTGTCAGCAAGCGACTTGCCAGACCTCTACAAACGGCTTACCGAGCCTGGCCATAAACAGGAGCAACAAACAAGGCAGGCAGATAGCAGGATACAGACTGCCAGCCCACGGCAAGCAAGTGCTTTGTGGCTGACCAATTTGAGCGTTTGCCGTTTGCGCGTTTGCCGACGGTGCCTTAGCTCATTTTGTCCATCCACGACGCCTGCAGCGAACCTAATGCGCCTCAGCCCTGCATCTTCCCCAGTTCTTGCCGCCTCAGTTTATGCCACAAAGCGGGAGGAGTTGCAAACAAACTCCTTCAGACCACCCCTCTAAACCCTCTCCTGCGTTGAGACTCTCCTGCGTTAAGACAGGTTCGAGCAGACTTTCGGTTTAGAGAGCCGCGCAGCAGCGCTTTAAATCTTCTGGCATGATCCAAACAGATCCAGAAACAGGCGCTAAGTTGCGGGAACCGATCTAAAGGAAGTGCTAAATTTCTTTGAATTTTTGCACTTGATCCATTCTATTAACATTTTTTGGGCAAAAATGCACTGCCGAAAATTTTTGCTTGCAGATTTTTGCTGAGCAGAATTTTGGTCTAGCGCTGACCCGTGACGATATAGGCGACGCGCTTGCCGATGTTGGTTGCGTGGTCGGCCATGCGCTCCAAATGACGAATTGCCAGCACCAGCAACACAATCGGCTCGACCGGACCAGGTGGATTGGAGGGCTTGACCAGCATATTGTACAGAGACTCGTAGTCCGAATCGACCGCATCGTCCTTAAATTTAATATCCAGGCCCGACTCGGCGTCCAGATCCGAAAGGGCGGCCAGCCCCATGGCCAGCATTGCCCGACAGCGATCTAGCATCATCTGCACCCGGTCCATGCAGCTTGGGACGGGGTAAGGAAATAGTTTCACCGAAATCTCGCAGATGTCCTCGGCATAGTCGCCAATTCGCTCTAGGTCCCGAATCAGCTGCATCAGGGCGCTCAACAGCCGTAGATCCTGAGTGACTGGGGATTGCAGGGCCATCAGGTTCACGCAGTCGATTTCGATCTGGCGATAGAGCTGGTCAATCTGCTTGTCCTGGAGGGCGATTTGCTGGGCCGCATCCAGGTCGCGCTCGCAGAGAGCTTTTCGAGCCAGCCAGCAGGAGTTTTCGACCAGGGCTCCCATTCTCAGCACGTCGCGCTGAACCCGCCTCAGGCGACGCTCAAATTGAATTCGAGTTGGTCTAATATTTTCCAACAACTATCGCCTCCATTGAAGCAGACGAGTTCGGTAGGGAGGCCAGACACCAGCCCCCGGATTTGCGACCGAATCAAGGCCCGTAACTCTGGCCCAACCCAGATCTAGCAGCTCAGCAGGTTCACCAACTTCCCCTGAAAAGGGTCTAATTTCCTGCTTTTCGCACTCCGATGCAAGCATCAGCTCAGACGTCAGCAGAAAATCTGTTGCTTTTGTTCACTTAGAATAACGCTTACACAAGTATTTCCGCTGTTTTGAGCAATGCAATCTATCCAATGGCGGAAATTTTAATCGCAGAGACTGCCTGGATGCTTGGCGCCAACCCTGATTAAATTCCGTCTGCAGCTTCACCTCGCGCAGAACTTTGTCTGGCTATGCCGACAGGGAAATCGCTGCTGAGGAAACATGAGGTTTTGTTACATCATGTGAAAAACAGTTCCACAATGTCGGGATTTGTTTGACAGTAATGGACGACGGTAGGACCAGTGTGGCGTTTTAGCTGCCGATGCGGCTCTGATCCAGAGTTTTGGCATCGGGCTGTGAGAACGACCCACCACCACCGCAATTGCGTTAAATCCTTTCCGATGCTAGGAGTTTTCTCAATATGTCCTTATCAGATACTCAAGTCTATGTTGCGCTAGTGGTAGCCCTAATTCCGGCTGTATTGGCTTTTCGCCTGTCCACAGAGCTGTATAAATAGCTGCTGGTGTGCTGGTCCCTAAGGCCACAGCATTTTGGGTTGGGATAGCGCCGCTAATCCGCTTGTGCTAATCCCTGCTGCTACTCAAGTCTTCTTATAGACAGCATTGGATGAATTCGGGATTGAATTCGTCTTTCAGAGACGGTTCAGCGAGTTGAGATTGGGTAAACAAAGCCTGTCACAGCTCGATTGGGCCGTCTCTTTGCTTAGAGCTGTTTGGGGCTTAGCGTTGCTTGGAGCAGTTTTGCTGGCCATCTGACGGCAAGGGAATTCTGAGAGGCAATCCTCAGAAAATTGATGAAAAGTTGACAGCCAAACGGGCAAGAGCTGTGCAAAAATAGCGAAACACTCAAAACCGACTTGGTTCAACCCTCTAGCTCCAGCTTGGTTGTTAGAGCTGGTTGTATTCAGGTGAGTACAGCTAAATGAGTACAGCCAAGTAGATCTGGTTTGAGCCTTCTGGCCCCATTGTTCGTCCTGCCCTAAGCTAAGAATTTGCCTTGATCTGGTCAGTGATAAAACTCTCTGATTGAAAATAAAGATTAAGCGCAACTTGGGAAAAGTAGGTTAATCTCTTGGACAAGACATTGGACAAGACATGAGATCGGGTCGCCAGATAAACCCTAGAGCAAACTCTAGGTTGGGCTAACGGTTAAATTGAGACGGTTAAATCAAGGCCGAGCGGCCTGGCTGTCATCAGTCTGTTATTCAGTCCGTCATCCATTGTTTGGGATTCACAATTCTTGTCGCCGATTGTCCGTGATTGCCCGTTGCCCAGAGTAGCTTTCAAGCCTACTGCCCATCGCACGCTGACCCTTTGCATCCTATGAACGCACTGCAACGCCATCCTGAGCCTATTCCTGCTCGTCCTAGCCCTACCCCGCGCCGCCGAGTTCGGAGTCGCTCGCAGCAGCGTCCCTCGACTGATCAGGTTGCTGTGTTTGAATCTGGCCTGAAGCTGTCGATTAACCTGATTTTGATCGTTGCTGCTGGAACTACGCTGGTGACGCTGATTCCCCACAACCTGCGTCAGAGGGCCGAGCTAGAGCGGTTGCAGAGCGAAGTTCAAGAAGTGAACGGCAGAGTGGTCCAGCTCAGAGAAGACCTCAGCCGCAACTTTGACCCGCAGCAGGCGCTGAACGTGATGCAGGAGCAGAATATGCGGTTTGATCCACGGCAAAAGCAGGTCGTCTGGCTGAACTCCAAACCCCAAGCCCTGCCTGAGTCGGCTGAGGTGAAGCAGGCAGAATCCCTTGAGGAAACGCCCTAATACCGAATGCGCGGGTCGATGTAGGCGTTGAGAATGTCGATGCCGATGCTGGCAAGAGCGACAATCACTGAGAAAAATACCATGATGCCCTGCACCACCGGATAGTCGCGCAGGGAGATGGCGCTGTAGAGCCGATTGGCCAGTCCGGGCCAGGAAAAGGTGACTTCTGTGAGAATGGCACCGCCCAACAGCGAGGCAAAGGTGAGGCCGAGCACGGTAATCACCGGAATCAGGGCGTTTTTGAGGGCATGGGCATAGACAATTCGCGATTCGGGGATGCCGCGAGCGCGGGCTGCCTCCACATAATCGGCCTTCAGGGTTTGCTTCAAGTTGACCCGCACCATCCGTTCAAAGATGCCGCTGAGCAAAATTCCCAGGGTGAGGCTGGGCAGGGCCAAATAGTAGAGGCTGGTAAAGAACTGGCCCAGATTGAAGCTCAACAAACTATCCAGTACATATAGCCCGGTGGGGCCGTTAGGAGATGCAGCGCTGAGCGGAAACCGGGTGCCCAGCGGAAACCAGCGCAGCTGCACGGCAAACACAAGCTGTAGCAACATCCCAAACCAGTACATCGGCACAGCGTAGGTGATGATTCCAAACAGCCGTCCGCCCACATCTAAAGGCGTATTGGGTTTAGAGGCGGCCAAGGCTCCCACCCCCATGCCCACCACCACCGCCACCAGCATACTGAAGATGGCTAGCTCCAGCGTGGCCGGAAAATGCTGACCAATGATCTGCCAGACCGACTGGCCCTGGCTCTCTAGCGAGGTGCCCAGATCGAGCCGCAGCAAGCTGCCCATATAGCGCAGGTACTGGAGCCACAGGGGCGCATCTAGGCCCAATCTAGACCGCAGCTCGTCTTTGGCGGCTTCTGGCGCGCGCGGTCCCAGCAGCACGTCAATCGGATCTCCTGGCGTGGCTCGGAGGATTAGAAAAATCAGGGTCGTGATTGTCCAGATCATCAGCGGGGCGAGCAGAACCCGCGACAGGACGTAGTATTGCAGGGCTTTGGAGCGGGACATGGGGGAGATGGGGAAGGTGGTGAGATGGAGAGGTGGGGAGATGGAGAGGTGGGGAGGTACAGGTTAACTGCTCTATACCTCTCCCGATCCTGCGAGCTTGGGCCTATTTCTCGATCTGGGAGAACAGGAACTGCTGGCTGGGCTGAATTTCAGCGCCCTTGACCTGTTTCTGGACAAATATATAGTCCTTGTCCTGCCAGAGCGGGATATAGGGAACATCGGCGGCCAGCAGGTCTTGCAGCTGTTCAAACTGCTGTTTGCGAGTAGCGGCGTTCTGTTCACTGCGCTGCTGCTTGATCAGGCTGTTGGCTTTGTCGCTGTAGTAGAATGAGCCGCCGGTTTGGCTCTGGCCTTCTTCACAGCCCGTTGCTGCCGAACCTTTGCTGCAAGACATGAACGGTTCAATAAAGGCATCCGAGTCGAAATAGTCGGGATACCAGTCCAGCAGCACCGAGGGATAGGTGCCCTTGTCCAGGTTGTCGAACAGGGTGGCCCCTTCTACGGTC
>QLAH01000692.1_pt1 | contig 13444 bp, 14 predicted proteins | sample 4693081 | NCBI WGS metagenome assembly QLAH01 (sample SAMN09425401, study PRJNA476045) | Lake water metagenome, whole genome shotgun sequencing project.
TCTTAGCTTCAGAACCGCTGGTTCGCTGCCCTGATAGGCATATTGGATCAGCAGCCGATGGCTGGCGGGATCGGAGCTGCGGGGCATACAGAGCCGTCGCGATAGCTGCCAGGAGCGAGGCTTCTGCCCTGATTCCCAGACCCAGGTCGGAACCGGATCAACCTGAAACCCCTGGAGCCAGAGATCTCCTCGGGGTGAAATGCTGCCGCTCTGCCAGATATTGACGCCCAAATCAAACTGCTGGCCGCCCAGTTCCAGGCTGGCCTCAATATGGGACAGCAGCAGGGTGCGCTGGCTAGGGGGTTCCAGAGCCGCAATTAGCCAACCGTGGTAGGTACGGGTGCGAGCATCACAGAGAGTACCGCTAGCAAAACTGCCGAGCCCGTTGGTTAACAGCCACTCTCGCCTGTCTAAATTTTCCATTTGCCCCCAGTGATTGCCCTGACCCATCTGTTCCCATTTTATGGACCCAGCTAACTGGGCTCTGTGGCTCCAGCTAATCTGTTCCGATCCCTCGCTATGCAGCAGAGCCAACTCTTAACGAACGACGGTTTAGAGTCGCACCTAATTTTCTGTCACCGCTGTCAAACTGGCTACAGACGAACAACCGACCAAGCCGAATCTGGGAAACTCCAGCAGGGTTTTACTCAAAATCGTTATGACTATGATATAGTTGTAACAGTTCATGAACCGCGGCTGGCAGGGTTTCTTCTGAAATGCGCCTGCTCATAGTTCAAGCGAACATCACATTTTGACTAAAGTAGACGAATCACAGTTAAGGAGATTTCTGCATGACCCTGACCTACAGTTCCGAAGGCTGTCTCCGGGTTGGTCAACCTGCGCCTGACTTTACAGCAACCGCTGTTTACGATCAGGAGTTTAAGACGATCAAGCTCTCTGACTATCGCGGCAAATACGTCGTGCTGTTCTTCTACCCGCTCGACTTCACCTTCGTCTGCCCCACTGAGATTACCGCATTTAGCGATCGCTACGAAGAATTTAAATCGGTCAACACAGAAATTTTGGGTGTTTCGGTCGATAGCGAATTTTCTCACCTGGCCTGGACCCAAACCGACCGTAAATCCGGCGGCGTAGGCGATCTCACCTATCCGCTCGTGGCCGACATTAAAAAAGAAATTAGCGCGGCCTACAACGTCCTCGATCCTGAAGCCGGAATCGCCCTGCGCGGTCTGTTCCTTATTGATAAGGATGGCGTGATTCAGCACTCGACGATCAACAATCTGGCCTTTGGCCGTAGCGTGGACGAAACCCTGCGGACGCTCCAAGCGATTCAATATGTGCAGTCTCACCCTGACGAAGTTTGCCCCGCCAACTGGAAACCGGGTGACGCTACCATGAATCCTGATCCCGTCAAGTCGAAGGAATTCTTTGCTGCTGTATAAGCCCTGCGACAAGCATAGCGGTTTTAAAAAGTAGAGAGATTTGGAACAGTCTGGCTGTTAAGGACAAAATAGCCTGAAGTACAAACCAGACAATTCAGATTAGACTAGGTGGGCTATAGCCCACCTTTTTTGGGCGATTTTAGGGCATTTGACAGGTTCAGAAGCCAAAGCTGCCAACACCTGTAATTTGCTCCGATTTAGATAGATCGGTTTATTGGGTGAATTGAACTCTCAGGAAGCGATTGCTTGAGCAGTGATTGCTTGAGGAACTACCGAACCTGAAAAGGGTTGGATTAGCTCGGCTGATTTTCCCTTTTGGGTTGACAGTTAAAAAACTTTACACTTTTGTGCGATCATCAGTCATGGAGTTGGCGTTTTATCTAGATCGGGGCTGATTGGGTGACTCATCGCGACTGATTTAAGTGAGCGGCTAAGGTGAGCCGCTTTCTGAGGTTTCGATCTGTTGAAGATGAAAGCTCTGACCCCATTAGGTTGGATTCTCGTTAGATTTAAAGACGGTTTAATCGCTGTTGGTGAATTAAGCTGTTGGCGAATTAAATAGTTAGTACAGGCAATAAAGCCAAGCAGTAAAGCAAGTTGACTCAAGCTGGGAGGGTAGGTGAATCGTGGTAGAGCGTCCAATTAAGAAATCTGAACGTCAACAGTCTGAGTCTGTCGTTGAGGGCAGTGCTTCACCTGCCCCGTCTGGTAATCGAGAGCGCCCGACCCCAAAACGCAACCGCGACGAGCAGGGCGAACGGAGCGATCAGGGCGAACGAAACGAACGGAGCGAACGATCTGACCGGGGCGATCGGGGCCGAGGTAAGGGAAAAGGCCGGGGTCGAGATCGGGATAGTGATGTCGAGCAAAAGACCGTTAACATGGCCTGGATGCGCGGACCCAAACCCGTACAGCCCAAGGCAGCCCCGGAAGCGCCTGTTGTGGAAGAACCAGCGGCAGAAGAAGTGGCTGTAGAAGAAACATCTGTAGCAGAAGAGCCAGTGGCAGAAGTACCTGAAGCAGAAGCACCTGTAGCAGAAGCACCTGTAGCAGAAGAGCCAGTGGCAGAAGCACCCGTAGCAGAAGCACCTGTAGCAGAAGAGCCAGAGGCGGAAGCACCCGTGGCAGAGACTGTAGCAGCACCAGAGCCTGAATCTGAAGCAGAACCTGCCGTCGCAGAAAGCGCTACTCCAGAAAGCGCTGCCCCAGAAAGCGCCGAGCCGTCGCCTGAACCAGAAGTGAGTGCAGCCGAATCGGACGCTGCACCGGAACCGCCCGCTGACCAGAAGCCCGTCGAGGCTCAAGAGGCTTAAAAGCCAGCTCCAGTCTGCTAGTAGAGATCTGCCAGCAGATGGGGTTTGAGAGCTGTGATTAATGAGCTGTGATCGATAAAGTTAAAGCCGAAGCGAAGATTGATCAGATTCGCATCGGCTTTTTAATCTGCTATTTCAGAGTTGCGGATTCGAAAGCTCAGCTTACCTCACGGGCTGGGCTTCGTCATGTTGGGGGTGGAGGGCTTTACCCGACTGCAAGCTGGCCGAGAGCCGATTCAAGGCACTCATGTAGGCCAGAGCCGAGGCCACAATGATATCTGTGTTGGCAGCGTGGCCCGAAAAAATTTGGTCGTCATGCTTCAAGCGAATCGTGACTTCGCCCAGCGCGTCAATCCCACTGGTGACGGACTGAACCGCATATTCGATCAGCTCGTTGGGCACATTCACCACCCGGTTGATCGCCCGATAAACCGCATCGACTGGCCCGGTCCCAACAGAGGCGTCAGTCAGCTCTTCCCCGGAGGGCGTGCGAATCGTAACCGTGGCCGTGGGGCGCGAGTGATCGCCGCAAGATACCTGCACATGCTCTAGTTTGAAGAGTTCAGGGGCCTGCTGGATCTCGTCGTTGATGATCGCCTCCAGATCCCGGTCGGTAATTTCCTTCTTTTTGTCGGCCATTTCCTTAAACCGCAAAAAGGCCCGGTTCAGCTCCTGATCCCCTGGTTCAAAGCCCAGTTCCTTCAGGCGCGAGCGAAAGGCATTCCGGCCCGACAGTTTGCCCAACACAATCTGGTTGTCGTTCAACCCAATCGACTGGGCATCAATGATGTCGTAGGTCAGCTTGTGCTTCAGAACGCCATCCTGGTGAATTCCCGATTCGTGGGCAAAGGCGTTCGCGCCGACAATGGCCTTGTTGGGCTGCACCAGCATTCCGGTTAGGTTGGACACCAATCGCGAGGTCTTGTAGAGCTGGCGAGTGTCGATCTGAGTCAGAGGTGCTTCTGATTCAACCGGGCGACCCAGGAACGGATTGTAATATTGCCGCCGCACATGCAGGGCCATCACTAGCTCTTCTAGGGCCGCATTGCCAGCCCGTTCGCCGATCCCATTGATGGTGCATTCTAGCTGGCGGGCTCCGTTTTTGACGGCCTCCAGAAAGTTGGCGACCGCAAGACCCAGATCGTTGTGGCCATGTACCGAAATAATCGCCTGATCGATATTAGGGACGTTCTCTTTAATGCCCCGGATCAATGCGCCAAATTCGGCAGGCGTGGTGTAACCTACCGTATCCGGAATATTGACGGTCGTTGCTCCGGCAGCAATCGCCGCTTCCAGCACCTGGTAGAGAAATTCTGGGTCGGAACGGCCTGCGTCTTCCGGCGAAAACTCGACATCCTCAACAAAAGACTTGGCGTGGGCCACCATTTCCGGCGCAATCTCCAGCACTTCCGCCCGCGATTTCTTCAGCTTATACTCCAGGTGAATATCCGACGTGGCGATGAAGGTGTGAATTCGGGGTTTGGCGGCGGCAGACAGCGCCTTGGCAGCAGCTTCGATATCGGCCTTGGTGGCGCGAGCCAGTCCGCAAATAGTTGGACCTTCGGGCGTGCCGACCTGCTGGGCAATTTTGCTGACGGCCTCAAAGTCACCCGGACTTGCAAACGGAAACCCTGCCTCGATAATATCTACCCCTAGCCGCGCCAGCTGCCGTGCAATCGTCAGTTTTTCTTCCACGTTCAGCGTGGCACCCGGCGACTGCTCGCCATCTCGAAGCGTGGTGTCGAAAATAATAATCCGGTCGCGGCCTGGGGTATTCATAGCAGGTAAAGTGAAGTGAGTATGACTACGAGAATAGTAACCAGAATATCCTAATTTTAGTTGCTTGTGGGAGAGCCTGGGCAGTTGCTTCCGATCGGTTCCAAATGGGGATAAATCGGTCAGTTTGGTGAGGCAAACTCGGTTTAGATCAGGAACAATAGGAAATGTCTCTAGTCCTGAAATTCAGGCTCAAAGCTCAAATGCTGGAATTGATTTGGCAATGCTAATTTTAGAAGCTGAACATCTGCAAAAGGTCTACCGCTCCCGAGGCAAAACCTTCACCGCTGTACAGGATGTTTCGCTGAAGCTGGCAGCAGGAGAAGTTTTGGCCTTCCTGGGTCCAAACGGGGCCGGTAAAACCACCAGCATTAAGATGATCGCTGGCCTGATTCTACCGGATGCGGGCTGGGTGAGGATTGTCGGGCGCGACCCCCACCGAGAGGCCAAAGCGCTGCGAACGATTGGCGCTGTTTTAGAAGGCAACCGCAATGTCTATTGGCGACTCACGGCTGCCGAAAACCTGGAATACTTTGGCGTGCTGCGCGGCATGACCCCAAAAGCCGCTCGTCAGCAGAGCCGGATTCTGCTCGAACGGTTTGATCTGGTCGAGAAGCGGAATGCTCTGGTGCAAACGCTGTCGCGAGGAATGCAGCAAAAACTGGCGATTGCCGTGGCTCTGATCCATGACCCGCAGCTGCTTCTGCTGGATGAACCCACCTTGGGTCTGGATGTGGAAGCGACCGAAAGCGTCAAAAAACTGGTGCGCGATATTGCGGCGGAAGGACGGGCAATTTTGCTGACCACACACCAGCTCGACATCGCTGAAGAACTATCGGATCGGGTTGCGATTATCAACCAGGGCGAAATTTTGGTCGAAGAACCAACCACCGAGCTGATTCGCCAGTTTTCTAGTACGGCCAGCACGATCACTCTGGCCCAACCGCTAGATCCCCAACGGCAAAGCAAGCTAGAGCAACTTGGGGCCACAATCGATTCCCCAACACAAATCCATCTAGGCGATCCAGACCTGCTTTATCCCGTTTTAGATCTGCTGCGTCCGCTGCCAATTATTCAAATTAGTCAAAACCAAGCCAACCTGACCGACATTTTCCTGAGGCTGGTGCGAGCAGGTCGCATTCATTAACTCGGGTGACGCATTCGGATTTATTTGGATCGATTCGGCAAAGTCACCTGCCGGATTCGCAATCTCTAGCCTGCTCGTCAACCCTGTCGGTCAGCAGCTGAAGAATTTGGTTCTCTGGCTTTTCTCCAACCTTTTTGCTCTGACATTGCCCTTGATTTATCCCGGATTGCATCCTATGTCGCTTTTTCTGGCTGAACTCAAACGCAGTACGATTCAACTACTGCGCTATTCCTCTGAAATTATTGGCGGCATTGTTGGCACCACCATTATTTTCTATGGCCTGTTTTTAAGCACGCGCTATATCGCTGGTCCCGGATTGCAGTTTGGCGATCGGCTCGATGCGATCATCGTCGGCTATGTGCTCTGGGCGCTGATGCTGTTCATTATGGGCGATATTGCCGGGGGCCTCCAGCAGGAAGCTCGTACTGGCACCCTAGAGCAGCTCTTCCTCTCACCCTACAGCGCTACGGTTGTGTTCATGTCCCGGGCCGTAGCCAGCCTGCTGCTGAATTTGACAATCAATCTGGGAATTCTGCTGCTGATTCTGCTGCTAACGGGCAGCCATCTCTCTTTTCCGCCAATTCTGCTGCTGCCGCTGGTAACGGTGCTGCTAGGAGCCTACGGCATCTCGTTTGCGATGGGAGCGCTGGCTCTGACCTTAAAGCAGGTGCAGCAGATTTTGAGCGTGTTCCAGTTTGGGCTAATTTTTCTGTTCACTGCACCCGTAGAAACCTGGACGGGATCGATGCGAATTCTGGGCTGGCTGCTGCCCATGGCTCCCGGTGCCGGCCTGCTGCGCGACGTGATGGCTCGCGGCCTTGGCCTCAATGGCTCGCTCTGGCTAATTGCTCTGCTGAATGGGTTGGTCTACTTCAGCCTCGGCATCTTGGCTTTTCGCTGGGCCGAACGCAGGGTGAAGCAACAAGGCAAGCTGAGTGGTTATTAGCCATAGCGGGTGGGTCTGATTGACTGACAAATCTTTTGTCAGACCGGCTCTAACAACCCGCGAAGGCGAATTTTGGTTTTTTAGGCGCGGCTTTCAGCCGCCAACCCTAGATATTTTGTCAGTCAACCAGGCGGGTGGCACCTGTTGTTCCAGGTAGGTTGTTCCAGGTAGGTTGCTCCGGGCAGTTTGCTCCGGGCAATGCTGATTCCTAAATTTCGGCCTCAATCAAAGCCCAGCTCAGCACTTGAGCCACACCCAGCCGGGAAGCCCATTCGCCCAGGTAGAGGTAGTCTAAACCAGCCGCTTGGGCCCTGAGAATTTCTAGCAAGCCTAACCAGCGCTGGCCAGAACGTCCGTCTTGCTCTAAAACCAGCTTGTCTAGAATTGCATCTTCGGGGCTGCAGAGCCAGAGCGACAGACCGCTGATTTCGTAGGGCCGACGCCGGGCCATTTTGGTGCGGGAAAATTCGTCAGCAGGATGGCGCCAGACTTCGGCAATCTGGCGATGCTGGGGGTGGACGATGCCAAATCCGCCCAATTCGCCTACGGCAGATTGCACCACATCAGCCGGCTCGATATAGAAGCAACTCAATTGACTCGCCAACTGTTCTCCCTGGTCGGGCTGGAGGGCTGCGACCAGAACCAAATTGCCGTCAGCGCAGGACTGCCCCAGCAGCAGGTCCGCCAGCATTTGAGTCACGTAGTAGGCGCTGCCGCAGTCCTCCAAGACCTGGGCTACAGCACCGGCAAATTCAATCCACTGTTCAACGGGGGAGAAAGTCACGCGATGGGTTTAAGAAAATAGGATCAAGCAAACGGTGAAAGGAGGTGCAAGCGAGGTGCAAAACTTTTCAAGCACAGGTCAAGCACAGGTCAAGCACAGGTCAAGCACAGGTCAAGCACAGGCGGCAGCTGCACGAAACGCCAACCAGAGCGGAGTGGGGCAGAAAGGAGCAGTCCTGAATTTAATTAACAATCTCTGATTTGGCAGAGGGGACAAATCTAGATTTAGTCGCTATATTTACCATGCTATTCAAATAGTTCAAACTATGGGAATATTCTCTTATGAGAGTAAATAATGAGTCGCTACATTACTGATCTGGTAAGCAATCTATTTGATTGTGAGCAGAAAATAAAAGGCGGATAAAATTTCTTAAACTTGGTTTTTTTTGAGAAAGGCATGGTATAAGAATGGGGTGCCGCTAAACAGTCAGATTTCAGATTGTTTGTAGAACAATTTCCAGACATTTTTGAGCCAAGATTTATCCTTCTAACTACTAAAAATTCAAGAACTTGTTGAATCTTTTAGGTGTTTTTTGAGGGTAAGCCGCTGCTCTAAAAGCTGCTCTGGAAACCACCCTAAAAGTCGTTTAGAGCTTCGGTAATTCCGATCTTGTTCTAGAGTGATCTTCCCTGCTGTATTAGCATAACTTCAGGTGTTTGAGGGGTTTCTCCTGCCTGAGGCTATGTTCTGATGTCGATAGCAGGCCAAATCGAATAGACTGAACTAAATAGCACTAAATTGAATAGCTGTTTCAAGCCCTGAGATTATTTGAGTAAGTTTTATCAGCCCAACTCGTAAATCTTCCCTAACTAATATTTACTGAATTGGGCATTGCAACAATTAACTAATTGTTAGCTGATTTCGCTTCCTAAGAGACTAAACTTACGTCTAATTTTTTCTGATCAATGCTTGAACTAAGCCATGTCTTGAGGTTCTAGTTCTTAGTTGTTAACTCTAAATAGAGGTGTTTTATGCAGTACTTGTTAATCGATACCCACCAGAGACCCTTGGGAACCCTGATCAGCGATAAGTCCTTTGCTGTGGGTGATACGATTCAAAGCCAAAATGCCGAAACCTTTACCGTAGTGGGGTTGAACTGGTTCAAGCAGCGTTCTCATGCCCAGTCGCTGATCGTGATTCCGGGACAAGCTGCCAAGGCATTGGCATAGAAGCAATCTACATGTAATCTATACAGCGCCATACATAGCGCCATCGCGAAATAACAAAATCGCATAACAAAAAGCCTGCTCTAGCTAAGGGCAGGCTTTTTGCAGATTATTGATTTGCAGATTATTGAAAGGGGAGTTAGATTTCCAATGACGATCTGATTGGCGGTTTAGTTGACATTAAGCCGACCCACCGAGCAGTCAAACAGTCTTACACCGAAGAACCTAACCCAGCATAGGCACCGTAGAAAAACAGTCCGACCACGATTAGAACGCCTGTGCCTGCGATAGTCCCCACAACCCAAAGCGGAATTCTACCAGACTGCATGCGATGTTACCTCCAGAATGATGGCCCACAAAATTTTCCAAGAGACTTGTCTCAAGGAGAGATTAGTTGAAGAAGTAGCTTGAGAATAAAATTCCCAGCACAAAGATTAGCAGCAGCCCAAGGTAGAGCGAAGTCCGGTTCAGCTCTACGGCCTGCTTGTTGGGATTTGGAGTACGTTCCATAGCTCTGTCCTAACGCTGAATAAACTGCATTGATGCAATAGCACCCAGGAAAAATACGGTAGGCACGGCTAAAGCATGGACCGAGAGCCAGCGCACCGTGAAAATTGGGTAAGAAACGGGTTGATTTGGAAGGTTACTTGTCATAGTTCTCAGGTCAAAGACTTAGGTTATTTTTGAATGAAGTCGTTGATTTGCTGTTTAGCGTCAAAGCGACCATTGATCACGGGCACTTCTTGACGCTCTTGCGTATAGTACTCGTTGGGGCGCGGTGTACCGAAGATATCGTAGGCCAAACCCGTGCTCACAAACAGCCAGCCTGCAATAAACAAAGCTGGAATCGTGATGCTGTGAATGAGCCAGTAGCGAATACTGGTCACAATATCGGAAAACGGTCTCTCACCAGTTGTACCTGCCATTTTTCTCCTCCCAAGGTGACATCTAGAGCTGACTTAGCATCGTACGTTAATTAACATCATACGAGAGTGGGGAAACAGTCACAAGCAACCTGTTTCAATTTGGTTGACCAGGACTTTTCGACTCAGTTTGAATTAGCTTTATTCTAACCAATTCTCTACCGCCAAACTCAAGTAAGCGGCTGTCAGGTCGCCTGCTGGTACTTCAAGAGTGTGCCTCTCTGGCCCAGAACAAAACCCTGTTCAGACGATACAAAAATAATTCGGTAAAGATTAGAAGGAATATCTTCGATCTCCCGATCTTTTTGCCAGGTTGCCCCCCCATCAAAACTGACCATTAAGTTGCCGCTACCGCCCGACAGCCAGATTTCCTCGGGTGTGCGATAGGCCAGATCGAGCAGCCCCCAGCTTGTGGAATATTCGGGGTTAACCGGATCATCCCACTCATCGAGCTGGTCGGGCTGGGTAAACTGGACTGAGCCGCCTCTAGCCAACAGCCAGAGTCTGCTATCCTTGCCGTAGCCCATGTTTTGAACGCGACGAGAGCTGTTGCGGTTGTGGGGTTCCCAAGCTTCCTGGCCCGGTTGCCAGGTTGAGTAAAAACTCCCTCTCGCTGACACTGCCACATACTTGCCATCGTCCGAGCGGGCAATGTTACGCAAGACACCCACGGCTTCCTGCACCATAGCCTGCCAGGTTTTGCCACCGTCTTTGGTGCGGTAGATCGCGCCCACGTCAGTAGTCATTTCGGCGGTACTGGCCCCTAATGCGGTGATCGTATTGGGTGCGCCCGGCAGCTTTTCACTCAGCGGAATCCGTAGCCAGGAGCTGCCTCCGTCGGTACTATGCAGCAGCAGACTGGGCTGACCAACAATCCAGCCGTCATTGCCTGAGAAGCTGACAGAGAGAAAGCTGTAGATTTGCTCGTCACCCAAATCAAGCATCCGCTGCGTCCAGGTGTCGCCTCCGTCATTGGTCTCCAGCAGCGTGGCCCTGTTGCCAACTAACCAACCGTGATTTTCGTCAATAAAGGATAGATCAGCCAGCGTTGCCTCAGTGGGCAGAGGCACGGGCTGCCAGGGGTTGTAGCTGATGGAAGGCAGGTAGGCCCGACTGCAACTACTGCAGAGCAGGACAGCAACCACGAGCAAAACGACTTTTTGAACAGACTTGAAAAATGGGTGCATCAGACTTTTAACAACTTCACGATCAGCTCAACTGGACTTAAACAAACTCAAACTTAAGCAAAATTCAAACTCAAGCAAATTCAAACCTTAAACAAGGCGAGCGGCCTACCGCAATCCGTACAGGCTGATAAAAAATAAAAATACCAGCCCCAGCCCGCCAAAAATGAGAAGATTCTTCTGGCCCTCGGTCAGGGTGTTGACCCCTAACCCATAGCCCAAATTCTCTTTGAATCCCGAGGGATTTCCGACTGGCCCAATGTTGCTGAAAGCAGATTTGCGCGCCCCGCAAACAGGACAGCGCCAAGTTTCTGGCAGTTGCTCAAAGGCGACACCTGCCGGTATGCCTCTCGTATCATCTCCTTTGACCGGCTCGTAAGAATAGCCACAAGCCTGACACTCATGGCGATCGAGCGATTTCGGATCAACCGGTTCGAGTGGATCAAGCGCTTCTGTTGACATTGGAAACTCCTCCGAGAAGTCAGCCCAAAAGAAAGTAAGATCCAGCAAAAACAGACCGTTTATCAACCAGCCACTAGCTGGAGCCGTTCCCAAAACTCGATCCCAAACCACCGCAAATGCGATCCAAACGGATGCAGGGGTGGCAGGATTAAGCGAGCAAATCTTAAAAACTCTGTTAAAGATTATGACATAGACTGACACGCTGTAATAAAGCGTCTATAACCAGACTGAAAACAGACTGGTTACCTTCGCTGCTAACGCTGTCTGCTTGCCCCAGGTCTGCTTGCTCCAGTTCTGCTTGCCCCAGTTCTGCTTGCCCCAGGTTCAGCCTCTTCATAACTCCGTTTCTACGACTCTGTTCTGCAACGCTGTCCTTCAGAGTCGGTTGTAGAGGCTGGAGAAACGGTCAAAACAGTCAGCTGTTTTTAGAAGCGGTTGGTCCGGGCCGAAGCGCCGCAATTAGCAGGCAAATGATGCCGATATTGATGGAAACATCGGCCAGGTTGAAGACGGGAAATCGAATTAAGCGGAATTCTAGAAAATCAACGACTTCCCCAAATAGAAAGCGGTCGATGCCGTTACCGAGCGCACCTGCCAGAATGCAGCCATAGCCAATCTGTTCCCAGCGGCTCAGGCGGGTCAGGAGTCCCAGGGCAATCAGCGCCACACTCACCGCTAAGGACAGCCAGCGGAGCCACTCACCCCGTTCGCTAAACAAACTAAAGGCCGCCCCCTTATTGGTGACAAAGGTAAAGTGAAAAACGCCTTCCCAGAGCGGCAGCGATTCATTCAGCTCGAAGTTTTGCACCACGATATATTTTGTGACCTGATCTGCGACCAGCCCCACCAGAGCTGCAAGCCAGAACAAGCGATTTCTCAATCTCATAGGTCAGATCACCTTGTCAAGTCACCGTCCAAATCGGCTGAATGCAGGCTGGTTTACCTACTCAAGCACTTCATTTAGTAAAGCATCAAACGCCGCAAAAGCGCGGCCAAAACCGTGACGGCACAGACAGAAGCGAGCTGACCCGGCAAGCGTTCTAGTGAATAAATGGTCAACATATCGGTCAGCGATTGGGTCTCAAAGCTAATCCATTTGCCCCAGTAAGCCAACAGCAAATAGGTAATGCCCGATAGGTGAATCGTAGCCAGACCGCCCAAACAGCTCAAGGCAATTGTTTCCAGCCTCATCGGCAGTCGAAATGCCAACCAGCCGCAGACCCAAGCTCCCGGCACAAATCCCAGCAGGTAGCCAAAAGTAGGCCGATAGACATAGTCGAACCCACCGCCCTGGGTAAAAATATTGAAGTAGGTTAAGCCAAGAATTAAATAGGCAACCTGGGAGATAGCGGCAGCATTGCGTCCACCCAGACAGCCCACCAGCAGCACCGCTGCCACCTGACAGTTGACCCCCAGCGAGTAAGCCTGAATGCCGTGCTGACTCCATCCCCAGGGCGCACTGGTGATAGACGCCTCTAGGAATGTACCGCCAATGGTCAAAATCAAACCAATCAGCGCCCACATCAATTGGGTTGGAGCAGCCACATTCACCTTAGAGTTGCAATATCTGGAAGCTGTGATCAGGGCAGTTGCAATCAGCAACCTTTCAGCCCCGGTAAAATCGCTGCTGGTTAGCAAACCCCAAGATTATACTCCCTCTGTTTTCTTCTGTTGTCGCAAGATCGGGAGATTCGTGAGTTTAACCAGATTTCGCAGCTCCAGCGGGCCTAAACAGCAGCCAGTTGCGCCGTTTCGCGACGGGGGATTTCGTAGGTAAAAAAGTCCTGGGCCAAAATTGTGTGGGGGAAAATGGCCTTGGCCTCCGCCAACAGGTCGTCTAGCCCCAGCGCGTTGCCGGGCGCATAACGCGGGCTGAAATGGGTCATGATCAGCTGTTTGGCCTGGGCCGACAGGGCTGTTTGGGCCGCCATCGTTGAGGTCGAGTGCAGGCGTTGATAGGCTAGGTCGGCATCTTGATGGGCAAACGTCGCTTCATGCACCAGCAGATCGGCGTCTTGGGCGAGTTCCACAGCACTGTCGCAGTAGATCGTGTCGGTACAGTAAACAAACTTGCGGCCCAGCTGGGTTTCGCCACAAAAATCGGCCCCATTAATGATTCGCCCATCCGGCAGCGTCACGGCTTCGCCCCGTTTGAGCTGACCATACATTGGCCCTGAAGGAATGCCCAAAGCGGCGGCCCGCTCGGCGTCAAACCGACCCGGCTTATCTTTCTCGGCCACCCGGTAGCCAAACGCGGGCACCCGATGGGTCAGAGGTGCACAGCTTACCGTAAAGTCGGCGTCGGCAAAAATTTCACCTGGCTGCACGGTATGCACCTTG